>Ga0187815_10000980_pt1 | contig 13579 bp, 7 predicted proteins | sample NC_S_5_FD_132962 | JGI IMG/M metagenome (GOLD analysis project Ga0187815, IMG submission 132962) | Wetland sediment microbial communities from Neuse River Estuary, North Carolina, USA - ASW-S_5 | ecosystem: Environmental > Aquatic > Freshwater > Wetlands > Sediment | place: USA: North Carolina...
GGAGGTGTTGCTGCCGACCTGCGATTTCCATTCGGGGCTCACTTTGGAAAGGTAATCGGTCCACACGAACGTGGTGCCGCTGCCGTCGGAACGATGGATTACGATGATGTCAGTGTCGGGAAGCTTCACGCCGGGATTGGCCTTTGCAATGGCTGGGTCGTTCCACTTGGAGATCTTGCCAAGATAAATCCCTGCCAGCGCCTGGGGCGTGAACTTCAACTCGGCCGTAACCCCGCTGATGTTATACGAGGGCACCACGGAGCCAAGCACGGTCGGCAGTTGCACGAAGGGCACGGGTATTTCTTTTACCTTATCGTCCTTGAGAGGCATATCGCTGGCGCCGAAATCGACGGTGCCGGCTTTGAGTTGGTTGATGCCGCCTCCGCTACCGATGGACTGGTAGTTGATCTGCACGCCCGGATGCAGCTGACTGTAGTCGCTGAACCATTTCGAATAGATCGGATATGGGAAGGTAGCGCCCGCTCCGGTCAGCGTCGTCTGCCCCAGAAGCGGCAGAGCAAACGCCACGCACACCAGCAATACCACGATGCGACGGATCACTCGATCTCCTCCTTCAGGTATGAATTTGCAATTTAGTTCTATGTGGCGAGTATTAAAGGAATGTTACAAACGGGTGAATTTCTAGTGAACTGGCTTCACTTTGCAACAACTTAGAGCCATCATGATCGAGCGGGTGGAGGGCGCGTCCGGCCGGACGAAACGGTGGAGGACTCCAGCCGCTGAGAAGGGGCGGCGAGACTGCGGCAACCCTGGTGCCGTCCCTGACGGGACTCCGGTTGGTTCCACTTTGTCTCCCGGCACTGACGTGCCGGGCTTTCCTGTGTCGCCGCTTCGCGGCTGAAGTGATGGGATGTTCCGCTTGCTGCAAGCAAGCTGAGTGATGGGATGTTCCACCTGCTCCGCCTAAGCTACGTGATGGGATGTTCCACCGGTTCACGCACGCCTCAGCTGTGCCACTGAATCATGCATGTTAGCGGCTCGCGCTTTTGTCGAGCCGCGCCAATTCCCGCCCGAAGAGCGGGTTGTCCGGGAATTCTTTTTGCAACGAGGCCAGCTCTTCGCGAGCGTCAGGAACATTTTTCTCGCGAACGTAGGCGATGGCCAGCAGGATGCGCGCAAAGGGGGCGAGCAGCCGGCCATGCGCGGCCGTGGTCTGCAATTCGGCAATCCCCGCGGCCTTGTCGCCGGAAATGCCTCCGATGCGCAAAATCCAGCGCACCGGCGCGGCCATCGACCCGATAATGTAGCGGCTGACTCCGCCGGCCAGATGAGCGTCGTAGCAGGTGGGATCGGCGGCCAGAAGTTGTCCCGCCCACGCCGTCGCTTCTCTTGAGTAATGCAGAGACGGCAGGTTCCGCTTCTCGATCAGCCCTGCAAAATCGGAGCGCAACCCGGTTGCAAGCGTCATCGCCAGCAGCGCGTCCCGGTCCTTTGGGTCGCGAGCCAGTCTCGCTTTGGCCAGATCTTCCGCGCGGTTCAAATGCTGCTCAAACCGCGCGCGCTGCTCCGGATTTGCATCGTACTTCTTCCGCGCCCCAAACACCGAGTCGTCCTCGTAGAACTGCGCCTCGAGCACGCCCAGGCGATTGAATTCCGAGAACAGCACGCCTGCGGCTTCGGCAACGGGCCCCATCGGGTTCTGGGGATTCTCCTTCTCAAACGATTCAAATTCCTTCTGGGCGCCCGAAAAATCCAGATCGTAGAGCCGGCCGAATCCCCGGTCGAGGCCCGACGATCCAATAGGCATTGCCTGAGCAACCTCCAATGTCAACAGACAGGCGATCACGAGACTCAATCCCTTCCCTGCGAAGAGTCGTAAAGGCCGGGTTGGCGGATGCTGGCTCATCGGTTGACTTTCATGTTAGATGCGGCGCGCCAGACGAGTGTCACCAAAGTGTCATTTTTCTGGCAAACTTGTTTTGAGGTGAGGACCTCCGGCTTTGAGCGATAGCATACACTACGCACCCGGCTGGCCCGGAATCGAGCCGCGCTGGACTTCCGCCGCCAAAACCGGCGTCGGCACCGCTTTGAATCTCCACAGCCGCGTCTGGTTCACGGTCAGCCACGGCATCCTCAACGAGATCTACTTCCCCCGCGTGGACCAGGCCTGCACTCGCGACCTGGGGCTGATTGTCACCAACGGTCGCGACTACTTCTCCGAAGAGAAACGTCATTGCACCTTCCAGAACCGGCCATTAGAACCGGGGGTGCCCGCCTACGAACTCACCAACACCTGCATGCAAGGGCGCTACCGCATCGAGAAGGAAGTGCTCACCGATCCCTGGCGCAATGTTGTTCTGCAGAAGATTCGCTTCGTCCCGTTGACAGGAAAACTGAGCGATTATCGCCTGTATGCCTTGCTCGCATCGCATCTAGCCAACATGGGATATGGCAACACCGGCTGGGTGGGCGACTACAAGGGCAAGGATATGCTCTTTGCCCAGCGTGATGCATGCGCGCTGGCCCTTGCCTCCTCCGTCCCGTGGCTCAAGCGCTCGGTTGGTTTTGCGGGCACATCCGACGGCTGGCAGGAACTCTCCCAGCACTTTCAAATCACCCGCGAATACCCTCGCGCCGAGAATGGCAACGTCGCGCTGACCGGAGAGATCGACCTGGCTGCTTGCAATGGCGCGTTCATCCTCGCCCTGGGCTTTGGCGGTGTTTGGGCAGAGGCTGGTCAGCAGGCTCTTTCTTCCCTGCTCACCTCCTACGAGTCAATCCGGAATGACTACGTCTTTCATTGGAAACACTGGCAAGACACGCTGAAGAAGATCGACGAAAAACCGCGGCAGTGCGACCTGTATCGCGCCAGCACCGCCGTCCTCCGCAGCCACGAATCGAAGGACTTCCTCGGCGGCATCATCGCCAGCCTCTCCATTCCCTGGGGATTCAACAAGGGCGACGAGGATTTGGGCGGCTACCATCTCATCTGGCCCCGCGATCTGGTCGAAAGCGCGGGTGGGCTGCTTGCGGCCGGGGCAAACGACGATGCGCTGCGCGTCCTGCATTACCTCGAAGCCACTCAGGAAGCGGACGGACACTGGGCTCAAAATATGTGGCTGGACGGCCGTCCGTATTGGAACGGCCTGCAGATGGATGAGACCGCCTTCCCCATTTTGCTGGTGGACTTGCTGCGCCGGGAAGCGCCCGCCTTCTTTGGAGACTGCAGTCGCTGGTGGCCGATGGTGCGCAAGGCCGCGGCCTTCATCGCCGCCAACGGCCCGGTTACGCAGCAAGACCGCTGGGAAGAAGACGGCGGCTATTCGCCGTTCACCATGGCAGCGGAAATCTCCGCGCTGCTGATTGCCGCCGATATGGCACAGTCGATGGGCAAGGCGCAGCCCGCGGAATTTCTGCGGCACATGGCCGATACCTGGAACTACAACATCGAACGCCGCACCTACGCCGTGAACACCGATCTCGCCCGGCAGATCGGGGTCGAAGGCTACTACGTCCGCATCACGCCTCCTCCCGGAGCAGACGGGGCTGCTTCACCTCTGCAGGGATTCGTTCCCATCAAGAATCGCGCCGTCGCCAATTCGAATGCGCCGGCGGTGGAAATCGTCAGCCCGGATGCGCTCGCCCTGGTGCGCTTCGGCCTGCGCGCGCCGGACGACCCGCGCATCCTGAATACGATCAAAGTGATCGACACGATGCTGCGCGTCAAAATGCCGCAAGGCCCCGGCTGGTACCGCTACAACTGCGATGGATACGGCGAGCACGAAGATGGATCGCCCTTCGACGGCACCGGCGTCGGCCGCGTCTGGCCCCTGCTCGCCGGAGAACGCGCCCACTACGAACTAGCCGCCGGCCATCCCGCCTCAGCCGAAGCGCTACTGGGCGTGATGGAGAACGCGACCGGTGCCAGTCGCCTGATTCCCGAGCAGGTCTGGGACGCCGACGACCTTCCGGACCGTGAATTGTTTAAGGGCAAGGCTTCCGGATCGGCCTGCCCGCTGGTCTGGGCGCATTCGGAATACATCAAGCTGCGGCGATCGCTGCTCGATGGCAAGATTTTCGATCAGCCTCCACAAACCGTGGAACGCTACCTGGTCAACAAGGTGTCCGCGACCTACTTCAACTGGCGCTTCAACAATAAGCCGCGCACGATGCCATGCGGAAAGAAGCTGCGGATTCTGGCGATGGAACCCGCTATGCTGCACTGGAGTTTCGACAACTGGGAAAGCAGCCAGGACAGCGACTCCAACGACAGCGGATGTACTCTTCACTATGTCGATCTGCCGGCAGAGACTCTGGCTGCAGGCAGGCAAATCGTGTTCACGTTCTTCTGGAAAACTGGCGCGCGCTGGGAGGGACGGGACTACCAGGTGACGGTCGAATAGTCATCCGCGCCCGCAACTTTTGCCGCTATACCCTGAGCCTTCCCCTGCGGCTGCTAAACTTTCCTTACTCACAAATTCAATTTCGAGGCCCCATGCGCGCTTTTCTCCTCTTTGTTATGGTCGTAATAATGAGCATCCTCACGACATCCCAGACTCTGCCCGCACCCCAGACCATCACCGACCCCAAGCAGATCACCTCCAAACCGAACGCGCAGGTGGAGAGGAACCTCAGCATCGAGAAGCTCTACATGACGCGCCAGGTCGGAGGTTCCACCTGGTCGCCCGATGGCAAGACCGTCGCCTTCATCACCAACCTGAGCGGAAGAAACAATGTCTGGCTCGTGCCTTCCGAGGGTGGCTGGCCGACGCAACTCACCGTCAGCGAGCAGCGCCAGACGAGCCCAACCTGGTCGCCCGACGGCAAGTGGATCGCCTACATGTCCGATTACGACGGCGACGAGCAGTGGGACATCTTTATCGTGTCGCCCAAGACCGGGCAGGTCGTGAACCTGACCAACACGCGCCAGATCGCCGAAGAAAGTCCCACATGGTCGGCGGACGGCCGCTACCTGGCCTACATCGTCAAACCGAAAACGTCGTCGGTATTCGAGATCGATATTTACGACATGCTCATGCGCGAGGTAAAGCACCTGACCACCGGCACCGCCAAGGACCGCATGAACGTGGCGCCCATCTGGTCGGCGGACGGCAAATTCATCGTGTACACGCAGCAGCAAGCCAAAGGCACCGATTCCAACGTATTTCAAGTCGATGTCGCGAGCGCCCAGAGTACGCTGCTCACGCCCCATGAAGGCGAACAAACCTATGAGGCCAACGACGTTTCGCCCGATGGCAAGCATGTCCTCATCACCTCGAACGCCGCCAATGGATACGACAACGTGGGCCTGCTCGAAATCGCAAACAAGAAGATCCGTTGGCTGACACAAGATAAATGGGAGATCCAGGGGGCCAGCTTCTCTCCCGACGGCAAGTCTCTGACTTATACCGCGAACGTGGACGGCAACATCGACGTCTATGTATACGGTATCGCCGCCGGAATCGCTCACCCCCTCTCACTTCCCAAAGGCCTGAACTGGCCCTCCGGCCGCAGCTCGGCCTTCTCGCGCGACAACTCGCGGATGCTCTACATGCACACCGGACCGACCGCTCCCGGCGATTTGTGGGTCTACACCCTGGCCGACGGCAAGTCGCACCAGCTCACGCATTCACTCGTCGGCGGAGTGCGAGCCGAAGATATGGTCGAGCCTTACCTCGTGCACTATCCCAGCAAAGACGGCAAGTGGACCATCTCGGCGTTCCTTTACGTTCCCTACAACGCGCCACACAACGGACAGCACGCCGCTATTGTCTTAGTCCACGGCGGCCCAACCGCGCAGACCATGAACAACTTCAACCGCTTCGTGCAGTACATGGTGAATCAGGGATATTTTGTGATCGCGCCCAACTATCGCGGCTCCTCCGGGTACGGCAAAGAATTTCAGCAGGCGAATCTGTTTGACATGGGAGGCGGCGACTTACAGGACGTTCTGGCCGCCGCCGACTGGATCAAACAGACGGGCTATCCCGACCCCAAGAAACTAATCCTTATGGGCGGGAGTTACGGCGGCTATCTAACTATGATGGGAGTAACCAAAGCGCCCGACCTGTGGGCCGCCGGAGTTCCCATCGTCCCCTTCGTGAACTGGTTCACCGAGATTCAGAACGAAGATCCCGTGCTGCAGCAGTGGGACCTGGCGACCATGGGCGATCTCGAAAAGAACAAAGCGCTCTACGAAGACCGCTCACCCATCAACTTCGTCGACCAGATCAAGGCCCCGCTCTACCTGTTAGCCGGAGGCAACGACCCGCGCTGTCCGAAGGAGGAAGCGCAGCAGGTAGTCGATGCGATCAAGAAACGCGGCACCGTGGTCGAATACAAAGTCTACGAAAACGAAGGCCACGGCTTCGCCAGAGTTGAGAACCAGATCGACGCCTACAAGCGAGTCGCCGACTTCCTGAAAGCCCACGTGCCGCCGGCGGACTGCGGTTGCTCGCTGACGGATTAGATTTTCGTAGCGCCGACGTCCCGGCGGCTCCTTGATAGATTCAGGGGAATGGGTGGCATGAAGTTTCTGCGCAGTGGGCTTCCCGGGCCAATCACCGATTTTTTGTTATTCTGCTAAGACAAACCCCCTCAGAGGGAAGAAGAAGTAGCCGAAGCCTTTTGCGGAAAGGGAAATGCTGCTGTCGGATCAGCAGCATACAAAGAAAACCGGATGAGGGAGACCGATACGAAAATGTGCCTCCTTTTCGACTTTTCTTTTCTTAGATTTAGGAGAAACAGATTTGGCAATCAACATTACCGGAAAAATTACGCTTAGTGAAACCGGTTTACCCATCGAAGAGGGGTTTCGTGATGGCGACGGCAATCCGGCTGACGGTACCGAAGCGTTTTTTGGAATTGTTCACATTAATGAAGATAAGGCATGGACACCATTAGGAACCGGCTTCTTCATTTCCAATAATGGTTTATTTGCGACGGCAAAGCACGTGTTACTTGATCGGAATGGTAACCGATTAACTTCACTGGCTGGGCTTCACCTGTCGCGCCAGATCGGAAAAGTTGTTATTAGAAAGGCGATAAAATTTGCTTGTCATCCTAGTGCCGACGTGGCGGTCGGATTTCTAGCTGACGAGCAATACCAAATGCACGGTAAGCAGACGGTTAATAAATGTTTTTCGCTGACCCGACGGCACCCAAAGGTCGGCGACAAGGTTGTTTCAATTGCCTATCCGAACGGTGTAGTCGATTCTAACGAACGCGGATTTTCGGTGAAAATATCAACCACCGTTACAGAAGGGCAATTAGAAGAGTATTATCCAGCGGGAAGAGATCGGGTACTTCTGCCCGGGCCGTGCTTCAGAACAAGTATGCCGATACAATTTGGCGCGAGTGGTGGACCCGTGGCATTTGGAAACGGATCTGTCTTCGCAATTAATAGCACTGGATGGGATGGGACCGATATAGGTTTTCTTTCGCCCATACAGAGCCTCTTTGAACTATCGGTCGAAAATGTAAGACTTTTTGATGAACCGATTAGAGAGTCGATAAGTCTGGAGGAGTTGGCCGCTCTGGGATTGATCCGCGTCGTTTGACCTCACCTGCGTCTTGATTGGCTCTCGCGGCGCACAACCGAAGTCGCGCAACCATCCCTTTTCGCGGCGATGCCCGCCGGAGCGCTACGGATGGGGCTGTCTTGCGTGGCGCTTCCTGCGCGCCTCTAGCCTCAGGCGGGCTATGTAGAGCACGATGATCACGTTGACTGCGAGGACCAGCAGCCGAAAGGGGGTGGGACGATGGAGCAGGTCGGCGAATTCGAAGGGGATGTAAATCGTCCCTGAGGCAATCGCGAACCACTCTGCCCAGGGCAGCGCGTACCAGAGGCCGTAAGCTTCCACAAAGCGCAGAATGACGTAGGCGCTGGCCACTACCGCGATCTTCCACAGGCGCACGTCGCTGATCCGGGATACGAGTTCAATGAAGACTCCGACATAATGGCGGTACGGGTTGGCGTGGAAAAATTCCAGAAAGCTTTCGGCCACGCCCCAGATGTTTTTGTGCCGCACTGAGAACACTCCCAGTCCGGCCAGAACCACGATCATCCCTTTGGTGAATTCAATCGTGGCTACGGTGCGGACGCCTTTGATGTGTTCGGGATCTTGGATTTGCGGGTGCATGCGGAAGGCGGTCGTGAGTCCTTACGGCTCTCGAACGCTGCGGCGCAACTCGTCGACGATATCCTGGGCGGCCTTACGCGCCTCGTCGTCCTTGGTGACGTCGAATGAAATCGCGCCAACCCGGGCGTGGCCGCCGCCGCCGTAGCGCTCGCAGACTTTCGCTAGATTTACGGTGGGCTCCCGCTTTGACCAGGGGTTGGAGCCGACCGACACTTTTACGCGAAACGAACTTTTGCTCAAACCTACGCTGTAGACCGATTCGGGATGCAGGTAGTACGGAATGAACTTGTTGTAGCCCTCAAGATCGTGATCGGTGATGTCGAAGTAGACTGTGCCATCTTTCTCTTCGGTCTTCTGCCGCAAAATGTCGATGGAAGACTGATGCCGCGCCAGCAGCGGAGGCAGGATGGAGGCGACCCCAGGCGTTTCGAGAATCTTGTCCAGCGGTTCATAGGCAAGCAGCGGAATCAGGCTCTTCACAAAATCGGGTTCACGCGCGCCCTCGATGGCCATGGTGAGTTTCATGGCCGGCGCCTTCATTTCGACCGCGGCGCGCGCGTCTTCGTACATCGCGCCATCCACGATGTCGGTCCAGTGCACCAGTTCCGCGACTGGACGCGGATCAAAACCGAAGTGATTCTCGGCGATCATCGCGATGAAACTGGTGCAGGATTTGAAGGCCGGGTCGTAGAACTTGCGATTGCTCTGGTCCTGCTCAAAATGGGCGGCGTCGGCGGGAGAAAGGAAAGCGCTCTCGTGGTGATCGAACCACCAGGTGATGTTGGGCGAACTGGAGTACTTGAAATCGACGATGGCATTCTCGTCGCCGTCAAACTGCTTCTCGTCGAACAGCGAGCCGGCGCGATGCAGCAAGCCGGTGAAGACGAATTCCACATCGCTGCGAACGCGCTCGCGGTAGAAGCGGGTAAACAGGGCGGCAGAGGATGCGCCGTCAAAACATTTGTCGTGATAAAAGACCCGGAGTCGCACGTGTTATACCCTGTCTTCCGCTGAGTGTTCGCGTGAGGTGAAAACCAATTAGATTTGCTGGTTTGGAGGATTCTGTCAAGCACGGATCTGAAGCGCGACATTTCAGCGCCGGCGCTGGCGGATCTTGATGTCGAAGCTGACGATCCCGTTCTGATCGCGGAGGGCAACGATAGAAACATTGCGCGAGAGGTTGTACTCGACCTGAATAATTTGCTGGGAGGCGACGGACACGTTGGTGCTGTAGGTGACGGTGATATTGCTCGCCACCTGCTGCTCGATGGTGACCTGCGGGCCGCGCACGATGTTGGTCGCACTTGCCAGGCCCTGGGGATCGATCTTGATGCGGCTGGCGCCGAACAGGCGCTGCAGACGGCTGTTGACGGCGGAGTTGAGCGCTTCGTTGATGAGGAGGTTGGAAGCTTCTCCACCAAATCCGAACGTCCCGTTCGACTGCGCCGCGGCGGCTGCCGACTCCTCGCGCGTGCGACCCAAGGCCAGCAGCGCGATGACGTCATCTTCGGGAAGCGGAGGTTCCGAGCGCCAGGTTGGCTTCAGACTGTTAGGCTTGCTGACATCTCCGGCCAGGGTCACAGTAATGTCGTAATCGCGCACCCGCGTTGACGCCTGCACGTCCACGATGGCCTCGGTCCGGGCGGGATTGGAGAAGGTTACATCGCCGCGATCGATATGGTATTTCGTTCCGTTGAAGGCGATGTCGCCTTCCACGACTTCCGCCCGTCCCAGGATCACGGGGCGATCGGCGGTGCCGCGCACGCGCAGGTCGGCAGTGCCCGAGAGCTTTGCCAGGGCGGACTGCATCTGTAGTTCGGGCGTAGTGGTCACGTGAACGTCGAGTTTCAGGCGGCTCTCAAGGCTATCGCGCTGCGACACGACGACCGACTGCTTGCTTTTTTCGAGATACGAGCCGAAATCAAAGCCCGGCGTTATGGAAAGCTTGGTGACCAGGACATTGCCACTGAGGAGCGCGGACGTGCTGCTGCCGGTCAGGCGAAGATCGGCGGTAGCCGTGGAACTCACGCCGGGTGGGTAGCGCAGGCGCACATCCGATACCGTGGCCCCGAAATCCATGAGGAAGGCGCCGTTCTGATAGGTACTGGAACCGGTCAAGGTTATGCTGCCGCCGCCGGTGGTTCCGGTCAGACTCTCGATCTGAATGCGGTTGCGATCGAAGAGAAGGACTCCCTTGAGGTCGCTCAATCCGCTGGGAAAGTCGTCGTGATGCAGGAAGGTGTCTTTGACTTCGAGGCGGCCTTGCAGAATGGGTTGAGCAATGGGGCCGTTCGCGTCCAGCTTCACGCCCAAAGTACCGCGCGCGGAGAGCTTGGGGTTAATGGTGTGCAGCAGGCTCATATTGACCGTGCCTTCGGCGTGGAAGTCCATCTCCCGTGACTGGGCCAATTGCGCTGTGCCGTGCGCCGTGAAATCGGTTCCGCTGCCGGTAAGGTGAAAGCTCTCGAGCCGGAGGATGCGGTCGGCGATCTCAAAACGGATGGGATCGACATTCTGCAGCTGGACGTGCTCGAGTTCCGCGTCCAGCGTCTGGATTTGAGCGGAGACTTTCAAGTCGCGCGGAGTGCGCAGCGGGCCACGCAAATGGACCGCGCCCGCAAGCGTAGAGTGGCCGGTGACTTTTCCCTGCAAGAAGATGTTGAGAAGCGCATCGACATCGAGGTGGCGGAAGTCGAGATTCAGGTCGGCGGGAAAATCCCGTTCCAGCGCGACATTTCCCTGGATTTTCAGCTCCGCCTGGTTGAAATCCGAATGCGCTTGAAGATCAAGCTGGTGGCCGCGAGTTACGGCGTCGAGGAAGAAATCGCCGGCGCGCTCTTGATCAAACGCCAAATTGCGCAGGTGAAGGTGCGCTTCGATGGAAGGCTGATCTGGCGTGCCACTGCCGCGAGCCGTGAAATCGGCGCGGCCATCGACTGTAATTCGGCTGCTATGGAGCTGAGGGAGGCGGGCGAGGTCGAAGTTTTGTCCGGTCAGATTCAGACGAAATTCGTTCGAGGTCGTGCTGATGGCAGCGCCGCCGGAAAAAGGAGTGTCGTACAGAGTGCCGGCCACGTTATTGAATTGCAGTTCGTGATTGGCGATTCGCAGGTCGCTTCGCACGGCCGGGAAAGGAAGCCCGTAAGCCGCGGCATCACGGACCTCTACATGCCCCTCGCCGTGGGGATCGCTGCGTATACCGGCTAGCGTAGCCGAGACGTTCAGAGTGCCGCTGATTGGCCGACTGGAGCCGGCGAGTTGTGCGATTTCGGCCACGTCCGCATTGAGAATGTCTAGGTGAAGGGTAAAGGGCGAGTTTTCCTGCAAGGTGGCTCCCGCCAGGCCGGCACTCAGGTCAAAGTGCGTAACCATGCGGCCGTGAATCAGAGCGCCGTTGCGGGCCGCGAAGTTGGTGGTGGAGTATTGGACCGATGTGGTAAGCGCGTCCCAGTGAATCACGCGCGCCGGGATCTGGGCGGTTGCCGGAAGCGTGGTGTCGAAATCATAAGCTTCGAGATTTCCGCTGACGGAGAAGGCTGAAAGACGTCCACTGACATTGCCGCTGAAGTTCGCCCAGCCGTGAACGACGAAGGGCAAGTTCGGCGAGCCATAGGCCGCTTGCAGCAGTGGGTTCCACTCGCGGACGGCATGACTCTGGAGAGTGAACTTGAGCGACGCATTCGACGACAGATTGCCGCTGGCGGTGATTTCCGAGGCAGGCGTGACCACGTGCAATTGTCTGACCTCCAACTCGTCGCGAGAGCCGCGATAAATGCCATCCATCTGCCCGCGGAGGGCAAGCTGTCCGGGGACAGGCTGCGCGGGTGGAACTACGTTCAGTTTGATCTGGGTCTCAGCGTCGCGCATGGAGCCAACCCAGAGCATGTTGATTTCGCCACTGGCAGCACCCGCGAGGTTCAGCCGGTCGAGGGGAAGTTTCTTCGAACTTGCGAAGCTCAGCACTGGAGCTACCGGGAAGCCGGTTAGCTGGAGGCGTACGGAGCCGCGCTGCAGGCTTCCGGTTGGGACTCGGCCAATGACACGGCCTCGGGCCGCGGGAGAGGCTGCCTCAAGCGAACTCTGCCAGTTCGTGACATCCACGTCTCCCTGCAAGTCGCCGCCAAGCAGGCTGGCCCGAATCGAAGAAATATGCAGCCGTAGCGGCGTGATGGTGAACGCGGCCGCGAGCCGCCCGTTCTGCATTCTGACGTTGTGATCGGCCCAGTCCAGGTCTTTTGCCTGGAGCGTTCCCTGGGTCGAGAAATCGCGCAGGCTCCACGAACCCTTGCCCTCGAACTCAGCCATGCCGCGGCGAACTTCAAGCTCCGGCACGGAAGTCGCCAACTCGCCCAGGTTGAGAAGGCCGCGATAATCGCCGCTGATTTGAGGATTGTGGAAGTCTTCGACACGGCCGTGGAAGTGAATTTCAGAGTTGCCTGAAGCTACGGTGAGGGTGCTGATCTCGGCGTGATCGCGGGCCAAAAGCAGAGACGAATCGGCGCGCCAGAAAAACTCCGGTCGCGGCGGCAGACGCATTGCGACACGGCCGACGGAAAGGCGAGCCTGATACTGCTGACGCAAGAAGAAGTAGTCCATCACGAGCGCGACATCACGTCCGTCAAAGTCTAGCGGGATTCTGTTTTCTTCCCACTGAAGTTCGCCATGCTGCACTTCCGCGTGCGCGACGGAAAGTGAGAACAGTTGCTCGACCGTTGGCTGCCCCGAGGATTTACTGGCGGGTGGAGACGGCTGGTTGGTGGAACCATCGGGATAGACGACGATGTGCATCACCGGACGTTCGAGCACCAGGGAGCGCAAGCCAACCGTAGTGCTCACCAGCGAGATAATCTTCAGTTGCGCTTGCAGGCGGTCGATGTGCAGAAAGGGAGCCTGATCCGCGGCTTCCCGGCCATGAACCGTGAGATTACGAGCGTCGATCCTTAAGCGGAAAGGAATGGTGTGGAGTTCACCGAGTTCGACGCGGCCGCCGGTGGCTTTCTCGAGGGCAGAGATGACGCGCCGCCGGACCGCCCGCTGAAAGGAATCGGTGGTGACGTACCAGCCGAGGATCGACAGCGAGGCTGCGCAGAAGATGCAGAACAGCAGCAACAATCTCAGCCAGAGACGGCGCCGAGGAGGAGGCAGGTCACTCAAGGGCTCTGATCTCCAGCACCGGACAACGGGGTTTGGATATGGCTTGTGGAGCGCAGAGTGGCGAGCCATCCAGAAAGCAGTTGATTGAGCCTCTGCTCGGCCAGCAGATCCCGGATGTGGCCGAAGACTTCGGGCAGGGGCACTTCCGGACTGCCGCTGCGCTTCAATTGCGGGAGCAACTGGTCGCGATAGTAGCTCTCCACGGCGTGCTGGTCGATTTGAAGGGCAGGGCGCAGACGGGCTTCGACGAGCTTCATCAGCTCGATTTTTTCGGCCAGCCGTTTCTCGAGTGCGCTCTCGGTCAGCTCATAGCGCTGCAAGAC
>Ga0187815_10000981_pt1 | contig 13567 bp, 12 predicted proteins | sample NC_S_5_FD_132962 | JGI IMG/M metagenome (GOLD analysis project Ga0187815, IMG submission 132962) | Wetland sediment microbial communities from Neuse River Estuary, North Carolina, USA - ASW-S_5 | ecosystem: Environmental > Aquatic > Freshwater > Wetlands > Sediment | place: USA: North Carolina...
GGCTGCCGTGCGGCAGGCGAAGGCCGATTGGCTGTTGCTGCTGGAGCCCGGCGCGCGGCTGGTGGATGGCTGGACGGAAGCCGTCGAGCACCATATCGGGAGGGTGTCCATGCCGGCGCGCTTCACCCGCTCGCGGGCGGACAAGCGGCCATGGTTCATCGGCTTGTTCGGGTCCAACAGGGCGTTGATGGACGGCCTGCTTATCCGCAGGTCGCAGGCGCTCCCGCTCTCGCGCCACGCGGCGGATGCCGAAGCGCTGGCGCGCGGCCTGGCCGGCAAGCGCCTTCCTGCGGAAATCCGGGTTGCGTCCGGCCGAGGCTGATCGAAGGGCCTATGCCGACTTGGCGTCGCCGCGCTTCAGGTGCTCGTCCAGGCGCGGCATGATCTCCACGAAATTGCAGGGCATGTGGCGATAGTCCAGCTGCTGCTTGAGGATACCGTCCCAGGCGTCCTTGCAGGCGCCGGGCGAGCCCGGCAGCACGAAGACGAAGGTGGCGTTCAGCACGCCGCCCGTGGCGCGCGACTGCACGGTGGACGTGCCGATCTTGTCGTAGGAGATGCGGTGGAAGACTTCCGAGAAGCCGTCCATGCGCTTTTCGAAGATGGGCTCCAGCGCCTCGGGCGTCACGTCGCGGCCGGTGAAGCCGGTGCCGCCAGTGGTGATCACCACGTCGATGTTTTTGTCCAGCGACCAGTCCAGCACGCGCTGGCGGATCTTTTCCTTGTCGTCGGTCACGATGTCGCGCGCTGCGAGCACATGGCCTGCCTCGGCAATGCGGTCGGCAAGCGTCTGGCCGGACTTGTCGTCGGCCAGCGTGCGGCTGTCGGAAACCGTCAGCACCGCGATGCGAACGGGAACAAAGGGACGCGTCTCGTGGGCCATCTTCCTCACCTCATGCTGGCGGTGGCGGCGACGTACCAGCCCGGCTGATCCCTTCGCAACGCGTCGGCCGACCGGGCGGCGGCTTCGCTGCTGTCGAACAGGCCGAAGCAGGTGGCGCCCGAGCCGGACATGCGCGCAAACAGTGCGCCGCTTCCGCTCAGCCTATCGAGCACGTCGCTTATGAGCGGCGCAAGAGCCTTTGCCGGCGCTTCCAGGTCGTTGCGTGCGGCGTGCAGCCAGGCCGCCACGGCGGCCACGCCGGGAGCGGCGGGCAGGGGCGGCAGCGGCGGATTCTCGCGGCTCGTCAGCGCGCGGAAGACGTCGGGCGTGGACACGGCGACACCCGGATTGACCAGCACCAGCGGCAGCGGCGGAAGCGTGACCTCCTCCAGCACCTCGCCGATGCCGCGCGCCACCAGTGGCCGTGCCGCAAGGCACATGGGCACGTCCGCGCCAAGCCTCAGCCCGAGCGCGGCAAGGTCCGTATCGATGCCCCAGAGCCGCGCCAGCGCCCGCATCGTTGCGGCCGCGTCGCTGGAGCCGCCGCCGATGCCGGAAGCGACCGGCAGGTTCTTGTCAAGCGAGATGGCAACGGGTGTCGCGGCAGCGGAGGCAAGGGCCCGCAAGGCATCGCGCGCGCGGATGACGAGGTTGCCGTCATCCAGCGGCACATGCGCCGCAAACGGGCCGGTCACGGAAAAGCTGTCTTCGGCGGCCGGAGCAACGCTCACGCGGTCGCCGAGCTCGGTGAAAACCGCGAGGCTCTCGAGCAGGTGATACCCATCGGCGCGACGGCCGGTGACATGAAGTGCGAGATTGATCTTCGCCGGCGCATGCTCGGCGTATGCGAGGGCATGCACGGCGCTTCCGTCAGTCCTTGGCCGGCCAGTATTCGCCGGTCTTGGGATCCTTCACCAGCGTGCCCATGGTGCCGTTAGCGGCCTGACGCTCGGCGCGACGGAGTTTCGCAGTTACCCGTTCGGCCTCCTTCACGAAGGAGCGATAGCCCCAATAAGCGACGAAGACGACGAGTGCGAAGAAGATCAGCTGTGGCATTTTTCCTGTTCTCCCCAGGCTTGCGGGGCTGCAGCGCGCTGCCGGTCAGCGGCAGCGCTCGACCATAATAGACACGGGAATGGTGCTTTTCAAAGGCCAAAGCGCGCCCAAAGCGCGCGTTCTTCCGCCGCATCTGCCAGCCCGCTGGCGGCGGCCGCCGCAATGTCGGGCGCGGAAAGGCCGGCTCGGCAGCCGAAGACGCCGAGCTTGCGTCCGAACAGACCCAGCGGCTGGGTGATGAGGCGGAGCTGGGTCTTCTCGCCAAAGCGCTCCTTCAGCACCGAGCGCATGTCGCCCAGCCTGTCGACCAGGCCGAGGTCGAGCGCGCGCGTGCCGGACCAGAACAGGCCGGTGAAGAGATCGGGGTCGTCCTTCAGGCGGGAACCGCGACGTTCCTTGACCATGTCGATGAAAGTCTGGTGCACGTCGAGCTGCAGCTTTTTCAGCCGCTCCACGTCCTCCTTTTTCTCGGGCTTGAACGGGTCGAGCACGGACTTGTTCTGTCCGGCCGTATAGACGCGCCGTTCGATGCCGATCTTCTTCATCATCTCCGGGAAGCCGAAGGAGGCGGAAATCACGCCGATCGAGCCGACGATGGAGGAGGGGTCTGCAATGATCTCGTCGCCAGCCACCGCGATCATGTAGCCGCCGGACGCGGCCACGTCCTCGACGAACATCAGCACCTTCTTGTTCTTCTCGGCAGCCAAGTCGCGGATGCGCTTGTAGATCAGTCGCGACTGGACGGGCGAGCCGCCGGGCGAGTTGATGGAGATCGCCACGGCCGGCGCGTCGGCGAAGGCGAAGGCCTTTTCGAGAACCGCCGCGGTCGAAGCGAGCGACAGGCCGGGGCGAAACTGGTTGCCGCCTGCCATGATGGTGCCGTGGAGCCGGATGACGGGAATGGTCACGGTCTCCGAGCGCAAGGATTTCGGCAGCAGGCGGTTGAACAGTCGTTTCACTTACGTCGATCTCCGGTCAGGTCGTTTCGCATGTAGGCATTTTCATAGCGACGACAATGTCTTGCGCCCTTCAATCACCGAAAAGGGATGCCTGGCCGTTGCTTGTCGCGTCGGCCCGCGCGGACAGTTTATGGCCATGCTCATGGAGGATGAGCGGCGGGCGCAGCGCAAGGCCCCCGCGCGCTCCCTTTCGGGCGCGCAACACGATGCGGATGGCCGCGGCATCGGCGCGCGGATGGATGGGGATGATCTCGGCCGAACCGAAACGCCCGGCGAGTGCGGCAAGTATCTGCGGCAGCGACTGCGGCCGCGCGATCAGCGCCAGCCCGGCGCGCGGACGCGCCACGGCCGCCGCGCTGCGCAGCCAGGTTTCGAACAGCCCGTCCTCCATCACATGCGCCCGGCGGCGCAGTTCGTCCGGCGTCGAGCGGTCGCTGGCCATGTTGAAGGGCGGGTTCATGATGACGAAGTCGCAGGAATCGTCGGCAAGGCCGACAGCCGCTCGCGCCTTGCCGGTCAGCGTCACGTCCGCCTCCAGCAGGGAGACGCGGGAAGCGAGACGCGCATTGCCTTCGTGTGCGAGCGTTTGCCGCGCGAACCCGGCCATTTCGGCCGATTGTTCCACCAGCGTCACCGTTGCATCCGGGCAGCGTGCGGCCACCGCCAGCCCGGCTGCGCCGGCGCCTGCGCCGAAATCGGCGAGGTGGCCGCGAAAGCCGGAGGGCACGGCCGCCGCCAGCATCAGCGCGTCCATGCCGGCGCGATGGCCCGCATCGCGCGGCTGCACCAGCCAGAAATCGCCGCGGTGGAAAGCGTCTATGGTGAAGGCGGGGCGTTCGCGCCCGGCATGCGTCATGGCCGGTCCCGGCGGATTTCCTTGGCGAAGCCGGCATCCGTCAGCAGGCGGCGTGCGGCTTCGGCGTCATCGTCCACAACCATGATGCGGCGCGGAAGCACGCCGATCGATCCGTCGAGCACGCTCATGTTCTGGTCGGCCACGAAAAAGCCGATGCCCGCGTCGCGCAACAGCGATTCGATGTAGGAGATGACGACGGCGTCGTTGGTGCGAATAAGTTCGATCATGGCGCGAGGGTCGCAGTTTGCCGGGTCGATGTAAACGGAAATGCGCTTTGGCGAAGCTCCCTATGGCTGCTGCCGCCGTTGCTCGAAGAAAGCCTTCAACCGGTCGATCTCTTCCTTGGCCCATTGCACGTTCAGCACCGCAACCCAGCCGTCTATATAGTGCTCCGGGGCGTAGACGTGCCCGTAGCCCATGGGCGTGGTGGTGGCCATGGCTACGTCGAGCGTCAGCTGCAGCAGCGTGACGATCGGATACCAGCGCAATTGCGGCGAGACGTCCGGCCCGCGCGGCGCGCGCATCCAGTCGGGCTCGCGATAGCCGGCGCTGTACTGGAAGAAGGTGATCGGGTCGCTCGCATATTGCAGGAACACCACCCGCATCGGTCCCCACTGCGCGCCGGGAATGTCGAGCGCGTTCTTCTGCGCGGTGAAGCGCACATAGGAGCCGTCGCGGAATTTTGGCAGCCATTCGGGCGAGCCGGGATTACGGTCGTTGGTGATGGTGCGCCACATGCGGGTGGAGTAGGGAGGCCCGCTCCACAGCGCGCCGTCATAGGGATCGGCCAGAACCTCGAACAGTTCCGAAGACTGGGTCGAGCTCAGCGCGCCGAGGCTCAATCCGTAGAGATAGAGTTTCGGGCGATGGTCCTTCGGCAACGTCGTCCAGTAGCCATAGACCTCCTGAAACAGCGCGCGCGATGTCTCGGCGCCGTAGTCCGGTTCGACCAGCAGCGCCAGCCAGCTTGCAAGATAGGAATATTGCACCGCCACGCTCGCAACATCGCCCGCCAGCAGATATTCGAGCGGGTCGGCCGCCTCCGGATCGACCCAGCCGGTGCCCGTGGGCGTGATGATCACGAGGGACGAGCGCTGGAAGCCGCTGGCACGCTTCAGCTCTTCCAGCGCAAGTTTCGCGCGTTCCTGCGCGGTCTCGGCCGATCGCAGGCCGACATAGACGCGGATAGGCTCCAGCGCATCGCGCTTCAGGAACGATCCTATGTCCTGTTTGCTTGGCCCCTTGGCGATATAGTTGCGGCCGGTGCGGCCCAGTTCGTCCCATTGCAGCAGCGATGCCTGGCTGCCGGTCTTGTTGGGATCGCTCGGCGGCTGGACGCCGTCCTCGATCAGCGCGTCGAGCCGCTTGTAGGAGGAATCGGCCATATGCAGCGCGAATCGGAAGATCACGCCATTCGCAACCGTGGCGAACAGCACTGCGGCCACGGCGAAGCCGATCACGTTCGACACGCGGCGCGGCACGTAGCGCCGGGTGAAAAGTGCGGCATGCCGGTAGATCAGCCCGAACAGCCGTGCCACCGCGACCAGCACGATGAAGGTCACCAGTCCGATCAACCCCACCTTGGTCGGGTGGGCGCTGTCGACGGGCGGCAGTTGCATCAGCACGCGAATGGAATTCTGCCAGCCGGCGGCCCGCCAGAGGAAGGCGAGAACGGCGGCGGCGCAGATCAGCGCGGCCGCGATCTTGACGATCCGCGCCGACCGTTCACGCGGCTTGGGCAATTCCATGTAGTTCCATACGAGCAAGGCCAGCAGGCCGAGCCCGTAGCCCACGGCCATGGAGATGCCCGAAAGCACGCCCTGCGTGACGAAATTGCGCGGCAGCAGGGAGGGCGTGAGCGAGGCGGCGAAGAACAGCGTGCCCACAAGCAGGCCGACCGCCGAATAGGATTGCCACAGCCTGACCAGCCAACGTTGCAGCATCCGTCCCGCTCCTGTTTTATGTCGCCGCCGGCATCCGCTTTGCCGGAAAGAAATGGTCGCGAGAGCGACAGTAGCGGAACACGCGGAAGCGGCAATATCGGCCTGTGGATAGCGGTGATGCCCAAATGCCGCTGTTTTCAGGCTTTTGGCGTGGGGCTTGCCTCGGCGGCCCGCCGCGCCAATTCGCCTCTTGCCCAGTAATGCCTTGACGACCTAAATCATGACACAGTCCGAAGGGCAGGGCCTGAAGCTTGGAGAGTTTATGGTGGGTGTCGTTCTCAACATCGGTGAGGGAAAGCGCGAGGCAGCTTCCATCAAGGAACTCATCGACCTGACAGCGGCCGACATGGGGCGCGTCAACAAGCTGATCCTGTCCAAGGCCGGATCGGATGTCGAGATGATTCCCGAGGTGGCCAACCACCTCATCTCATCCGGTGGCAAGCGCCTGCGCCCGATGCTGACGCTCGCGGCAGCCCAGATGTTCGGCTATTCCGGCGAGGGCCATGTCAAGCTCGCGACAAGCGTCGAGTTCATGCACACGGCCACCCTGTTGCATGACGACGTGGTGGACGAAAGCGGCATGCGGCGCGGCAAGAAAACCGCTCGCATGATCTGGGGCAACCAGGCCAGCGTGCTTGTGGGCGATTTCCTGCTCGGCCAGGCGTTCCGCCTGATGGTCGAGGTCGGCTCGCTCGACGCCCTCGACATCCTCTCCACCGCCGCCTCGATCATCGCCGAGGGCGAGGTCATGCAGTTGGCCGCCGCCAAGAACCTCGAAACCACCGAGGACGAGCACTTCGCCGTCATCAAGGCCAAGACCGCCGCGCTGTTTTCGGCCGCGGCCGAGGTCGGCCCGGTGATTGCCGGCGCCTCCAGGCCGGCGCGCGCGGCGCTGCGTTCCTACGGCATGAATCTCGGCCTTGCCTTCCAGCTCATCGACGACGCGCTGGATTACGGAGGCGACAGCTCCAATCTGGGCAAGAATGTCGGCGACGATTTTCGCGAAGGCAAGGTGACCTTGCCGGTCATCCTGGCCTACAGGCGCGGTACGCCCGCCGAGCGCGAGTTCTGGAAGGACGCCATCGAGCAAAACAATGCCGACGATGCGGGGCTGGAAAAGGCAATCGGCCTGATGACGCGCCACGGCGCCATCGCCGACACGATCGGGCGCGCGCGCCATTTCGGCGAAATCGCCCGCGACGCGCTGGCGCCGCTCGATGCGACGCCGCAGAAGGATGCGCTGATCGACGTCATCGATTTCTGCATCAGCCGCGTGGTATAATTATCTGCTGATGGAACCGTCCGGCGCTGGCCGGATTGTGAAAGACGGCCGATTGAACCGCGACCGCAAAAAGGCCATGCTTTTGCGAACTATCGCGCGAGTGAGTCATGCTGCCATGGAGGCGGCGCGGCGGGAAGGACGAATATGCGGCGAATGAGCGTAGGCTGGCTGGCGAGTGTTTCTGCGCTGGCGGGGCTGATGGTGATAGGCCAGCCGGTTCTGGCCAAGCAGGGCGAGGACCCTGTCAAGATCAGTTCCCTGTCGGGCGCCTATCTAGCCGCCCGCGTGGCCGAGGCCGACAGCGATCTCGACGGCGCCATCACCTACTACAAGCGCGCGCTCGCCTTCGACACCGAAAACCGCGACATCCAGCAGAGCCTGTTGCTGGCGCTCATCGCGCAGGGACGCTTCGACGAATCGTTGCCCTACGCGGAGAAGCTGAAGACCGTTCCGGATGTGGAGCGCTTCTCGCGCCTCGCGCTCGCCGTCGATGCCATCCGCAAGAAGGACTACAAGGCGTCCGAGAACCTGCTCAAGCTCACGGTCGAATCCGATCTCGACCGCCTCATCACCAGCGTGATGACCGCGTGGTCCAAGGCCGGTGCCGGCGACGCAAAGGACGCGCTGAGCTATCTGGAGAAGCTGCAGGGACCGGACTGGTATGCGCTGTTCACCGAATATCATCGCGCCCTGATTGCCGATGCCGCCGGCAAGTCGCAGGAAGCCGACAAGATTTACCAGTCGGTGATCGACAATGTCGCCGGTGGCGGCGCGGCCCCCGAGACGTGGCTGCGCGCGGCCGAAGCCTATGCCAGCTCGCTCGCCCACCGCGGCGAGAAGGAGAAGGCGCTGGCCGTGCTCGACAAGGCCGACGAATTCGCCAGCGGCCGTCTTTCGCTGATCGCGCTGCGCGACAAGGTCGAGAAGGGCGAGCCCGTCGCCCAGCTCATCGTGACGCCGGCCGATGGCTCCAGTGAAATCCTGATCGATCTTGCCACCGCGCTCAACCGTGGCGGCGGCGAACCCTTCGTGCGGCTCTATCTGCAATATGCGCTCGCCCTCAAGCACGACAGCGATGTTGCGCTGCTGCAGCTCGCGGCCGTCGCCGAACAGCAGGAAAACGCGCAGGAGGCCATCGATCTCTATCGTCGCGTGCCCGCCGATTCGCCGATGAAGCGTGCCGCCGACCTGCAGCTCGGCCTCAACCTGGCCGACCTGAAGAAGTCCGACGAGGCGATCGCCCATCTCAAGAAGCTGCTCGACGAGGCCCCCGACGACATGCGCGCCTATCTGGCGCTGGGCGGCGTCTATTCCTCGACCCAGAACTATCGCGCCGCCGCCGATGTCTACGACAAGGCCGTCGAACGGCTGAAGAATCCGGAAAAATCAGACTGGAACATCTTCTACCAGCGCGGCATCGCCTATGAGCGGCTGAAGGAGTGGCCCAAGGCCGAGCCGAATTTCCGCGAGGCGCTGAAGCTGATGCCGGACCAGCCGCAGGTGCTGAACTACCTCGGCTATTCCTGGGTGGACATGAACACCAATCTGGACGAGGGCCTGGCGATGATCCGCAGGGCCGTCGATCTCAGGCCCAGCGACGGCTACATCGTTGATTCGCTGGGTTGGGCCTACTATCGGCTCGGCCGCTTCGACGAGGCGGTGACCGAGCTGGAGCGCGCGGTTTCGCTGAAGCCCGACGACCCGGTGCTGAACGATCACCTTGGCGATGCCTATTGGCGCGTCGGCCGCAAGCTGGAGGCCACTTTCCAGTGGAGCCACGCGCGCGACATGAAGCCTGAGCCCGACATTCTGGCCTCGGTGCTGAAGAAGCTTTCCGATGGGTTGCCGCCGCTCGAGGGCAAGGCTGCCGCGCAAGCGCCCGCCAAGCCGGTCGAGCCCGAGGTAAAGCCGGAGCCGGCGCCTCAGACGGACAAGAAGGGCGAGCAGCCGGGCCTGGCGCCGGTGCAGAAGATTTCCGCCACGCCCGCCTCCTACAAGGTGCTGCCGGGCCAGTCGCTGTGGTCGATCGCCAACGAGGTGCTCGGCAACGGTCATCGCTATCAGGAAATCCTCAACCTGAACCCGCAGCTTCGGGGCAATCCCGGGCGCCTTGTGCCGGGGCAGGAACTGATCATGCCCTGACGCATAACCCCAAAAATCGGGATCGATTTTTGGAAAGGGTTATGCGTGGATTCAAAGTTCTACAGCGCCGCGCGCCCGATCGGGCGCGCGGCGCTGTAGTCGGGCAATTGATCTTTTCACGTCAAAACTTGACGCTTCCGGCGGGCCGGAATAGGACGGGCCGACTTTCGGCCCGTCGTTTTGAGGCTTTCCCGTGACCGTGACCCTGCCCGACCACATGCACCCCAGCCGCTCTTTCCAGGGGCTGATCCTGACGCTGCACGATTACTGGGCGCAATACGGTTGCGTCATCCTGCAACCCTACGACATGGAAGTCGGCGCCGGTACGTTTCACCCGGCCACGACGCTGCGCGCATTGGGGCCGAAACCCTGGAACGCGGCCTATGTCCAGCCGTCGCGCCGGCCCAAGGATGGCCGCTACGGCGAGAATCCGAACCGGCTCCAGCACTACTACCAGTATCAGGTGATCCTGAAGCCGAGCCCGCCCAACCTGCAGGAGCTCTATCTCGGTTCGCTGAAGGCCATCGGCATCGACCCGCTGCTGCATGACATCCGCTTCGTTGAGGACGACTGGGAAAGCCCGACGCTGGGCGCCTGGGGCCTGGGCTGGGAATGCTGGTGCGATGGCATGGAAGTGTCGCAGTTCACCTATTTCCAGCAGGTCTGCGGCATCGAATGCGCGCCGGTGGCCGGCGAGCTGACCTACGGCCTGGAGCGCCTGGCGATGTATGTCCAGGGCGTGGACAACGTCTACGACCTCAACTTCAACGGCCGCGAGGGCGACGAGAAAGTCACCTATGGCGAAGTGTTCCTCCAGGCTGAGCAGGAATATTCCCGCTACAACTTCGAGCACGCCAACACCGCCGTTCTGCTGAGGCATTTCGAAGAAGCCGAGGGCGAATGCGAGGCGCTGCTGAAGGCCGGTGCGCCTGCGCCCGACGCGAACACGCGCAGGCACAAGCTGGTGTTCCCGGCCTATGACCAGTGCATCAAGGCCAGCCACGTCTTCAACCTGCTCGACGCGCGCGGCGTGATCTCGGTCACCGAGCGCCAGAGCTACATCCTGCGCGTGCGCAACCTCTCGCGCCAGTGCGGGGAGGCATTCCTTCTGACCGACGCCGGCGGCTACGGCTGGACGGAAGGAAAGGCGGCGTAGATGCCTGACCTTCAGCTTGAATTTCATTTCGAAGAAATCCCTGCCACGCCGCGCGCCCGCAGCGCATTCGGCGCTAGGACGAGCAACGCCAAAATCATGCGGGCGGAGACACTTTGATGCCTGATCTTCTGCTTGAACTTCGCTCCGAGGAAATCCCCGCCCGCATGCAGCGCAAGGCTGCCGGCGACCTCAGGAAGATGATCACCGACGGCCTGGTGGATGCAGGCCTCACCTATGAGGCGGCGCGCGAATACTGGACGCCGCGCCGGCTGACGCTCGACATTCGCGGCCTGACCCCGCGTTCTAAGGACGTGCACGAGGAGAAGAAAGGCCCGAGCACCAAGGCCCCGCAGCAGGCCATCGACGGCTTCCTGCGCTCGGCCGGCCTGACCGATATTTCGCAGGCGCATGTGCATTCGGACCCGAAGAAGGGCGATTTCTATGTCGCCCATATCTCCAAGCCCGGCCGCGCGGCGGAAGAGATCATCGCCGAGCTGGTGCCGAACGTCATCCGCGCCTTCCCCTGGCCGAAGTCGATGCGCTGGGGCGCGGCGTCGGGCCCCAAGGGCATCAGCTATGGCGGCATCGAAGGCCGCGGCGGTGAAACCCTGCGCTGGGTGCGCCCGCTGCAATCCATCGTCTGCACCTTCGGGCCTGAGACCGAGGAGCCGGTGGTGGTCGATTTCGAGATCGACGGCATCCGCTCTGGCAACGTCACTTACGGCCACCGTTTCCATGCGCCGGGCGCCATCACCGTGCGCCGCTTCGAGGACTATGTCGCAAAGCTCGAGGTGGCCAAGGTGGTGCTGGACGCCGACCGCCGCAAGGAAATGATCCTCGCCGACGCCAAGAACCTGGCTTTCGCCAACGGTCTCGATCTGGTCGAGGACGAGGGCCTGCTGGAAGAGGTGTCAGGCCTGGTGGAATGGCCCGTCGTGCTGATGGGCGAGTTCGAAGCCGATTTCCTCGCCATCCCGGCCGAGGTCATCCGCCTCACCATCCGCGCCAACCAGAAATGCTTCGTCACGCGCCCGCATGGCGAGGAAGAGGCGCTGTCCAATCGCTTTGTCCTGGTCGCCAACATTGACGCCAAGGACGGCGGCAAGGAAATCGCCCACGGCAACGGCAAGGTGGTGCGCGCCCGTCTTTCCGACGCGCTCTATTTCTGGACGACCGACCAGCACGACCTGCCGGACCTCAACCAGCTCGCGGATTCGGCGCAAAAATTCGGCCTCGATCTGAAGAAGCCGCTCGACCAGCGCATGGCCCGTCTCGACCATCTCGGCGTGACCTTCCATGCAAAGCTAGGCACGCAGGGCCAGCGCGTGGACCGCATCCGCCGTCTGGCGCGCGAGATCGCGCCGATCGTCGGCGCCGATCCGGCACTGGCCGAACGCGCCGCGCTGCTGGCCAAGGCCGATCTGCAGACCGAGGTCGTCGGCGAATTCCCTGAGTTGCAGGGCGCCATGGGCCACAAATACGCATTGCTGCAAGGCGAGAACCCGTCGGTCGCAGCCGCGATCGAGGAACATTACAAGCCGCAGGGCCCGTCCGACCGCGTGCCGACCGACCCGGTTTCGGTGGCCGTGGCGCTGGCCGACAAGCTCGACACGCTGGTGGGTTTCTGGGCCATTGACGAAAAGCCCACGGGCTCCAAGGACCCCTATGCGCTGCGTCGTGCGGCGCTCGGCGTCATCCGGCTGGTGCTGTCGAAGGAATGGACGGTCGAGCTTTCGAAGCTCCTCGCGTCAGCCTTCGCCGGGCATGACGAGCCGCGCATCCAGAAGATGCTTGACGAATACGAAGCCAGGCTTGCGGGCCAGAAGTCGGGCGATGTCGATGGTCAGGAAGACCTCGACAACGCGATTGCCGGCTACGAGAAACGCATCCGCGAGGAAGCCGCCGAGAAGGCCAAGCCGCTGGGCGCGGACCTGTTGTTGTTCTTCCACGAGCGGCTGAAAGTCTATCTGCGCGAACTCGGCGCCCGCTACGACCTCATCGATGCGGTGGTGACGCCGGAGGCCGACAACCTGCTGCTGCTGACCCGCCGGGTCGAGGCCCTGGTGGTGTTCCTCAACACCGAGGACGGCAAGAATCTTCTGGCCGGCACCAAGCGCGCCGCCAACATTCTTGCCGCCGAGGAGAAGAAGGGCACCCGCATCGGCGATGGCGTCGAGCAGGCGCTGTTGCGCGAAGAGGCGGAACAAAAACTGTTCTCGGCGGTGAACCACGCCGAGAAGGAAGCCGCGCAAGCCATTCGGGGCACCGACTTTTCCGGTGCCATGCTGGCGCTCAGCGTGCTGCGCGAGCCGGTCGATACGTTCTTCGACAAGGTGCTCGTCAATGACGAGGATCTCGACGTGCGCGCCAACCGTCTGGCGCTCCTGTCGCGCATCCGCGCGGCGACGGGCGAGGTTGCCGACTTCTCCAAGATCGCCGGCTGAGGCGATCCGGAACTCGCTTCGGGCTGATAAGCCTTATCGGCTTTGTACCCCCACCCCTAACCCCTCCCCACAAGGGGGAGGGGGGCGGCTTTCACGCCGTTGCCACCCGAAATGGTGCAGGTTGGTCCCAAGCGGACCGTGCAGCAAAATCACCTTCCCCCTTGTGGGGAGGGGTTATGGGTGGGGGTAACGCATGTGCGTCACCTTGGCCTTCAGCGCGCTAAAACTACTACTTCCCGCCGGCTGTCGTCCCACCGCGTATTACGACGGGCTGCGGCTCGAACATTCAGTGCGGGGTCCGCTGCGCGCCGATCGAAGCGACCTGCTCCTCACTCACGGCCGGCTCGCCGAGCACGATCATCGATGGATGGTTCGTCTGTGCGCTCAGGACGATCGTTGAAGGGCTCGGAAAAGCGGCGGCGGGAAACGCTTCCACCGAACCGGCTTCGGCGGCCGAAGCCGCCAGCGTTGTCGCGACAAGGATAGCTGCGATGCGCATGCCGTTCCCTCATTTGCCTGCCAGGCTCACAGCGCACGATGCCTTGACGGAGGCTTGAGGCGGCATTCGGTGTTTTAGCGACCGGCAAAATCCCGGGCTGGCACTTGCCGCGATGGCCTTGCGGTTATAGGCATGCGACGACCAACGAAGAGATCGTCGCAAGTGGCGGAAATCCTTATGGGCAATCGGGCGATGGAACGGGCGCTGGCGCTGCTGGCGGCCGGAGAAGTCGTCGCCATCCCCACCGAGACCGTCTACGGCCTCGCCGCCGACGCGGCGAACGCCGAGGCCGTGGCCAAGGTCTACGAGGCGAAGGGCCGGCCGAGCTTCAATCCGCTGATCGCCCA
>Ga0187815_10000983_pt1 | contig 13554 bp, 11 predicted proteins | sample NC_S_5_FD_132962 | JGI IMG/M metagenome (GOLD analysis project Ga0187815, IMG submission 132962) | Wetland sediment microbial communities from Neuse River Estuary, North Carolina, USA - ASW-S_5 | ecosystem: Environmental > Aquatic > Freshwater > Wetlands > Sediment | place: USA: North Carolina...
AGGACATCCACCGATGTCGCGCCAGAATCGAGCAGGATCCGGGCGCATTCCGTGACTGTCGCCCCAGTCGTGAGCACGTCATCGATCAGTAACACGCGCCGGCCGGCGACGCTGCGGCCTTTCTTGAGGGCAAAAGCGCCGCGGACATTGCGGCGCCGTTCCGCCCGGCCGCTACGGCCCTGCGATGGCGTGGCGCGGCGGCGCTGCAGCAGGTCGGCGGCCACCGGTGGACCGCCGGCGCGGGTCACGGCGTGCGCCAGAACGGCAGCCTGGTTGTAACGGCGCGCGAACAGCCGCGTCCAATGGAGCGGCACCGGCACGATGACGTCGCAGGCGACCAACAATTCGGCTCCGGCCTGGCGCATGAACCGACCGAGCGCCGGCGCCAGTTGCAGTTTGTCGCCGTGCTTGAAACCGAGTACGAGCGTCCGGCTACCTTCGTCGTACCGCAACGCCGCCCGGGCACGTGCATAAACCGGCGTCTCGCGGGCGCAAGCGCCGCAAATCGCGTCCGGACCCAGATTAACTTCGAACGGCAGGCCGCAGCGCGCGCAGCACGGCGGCTGAAGGAAGGTGATGCCGCGCCAGCATTCGGCACACAAGGCGCCGTCGCGGGCGATCTCGGTACCGCATTTGAGGCAGCGCGGCGGTAGCAGCAGATCGAGCACGGTCGCAGCGACGCGGCGCGGATCGAGAGCGCGGATCAATCCTCCCATGACGCGATCTCAGGCGACAGCCGCCGCCTTGTCAATCCGCGGCGGCGGAGGCGATGATGCGTTATGAAGCCTGCCGATCCACTGCGCATCTTCGATCCGCATGCCGTGCGCCGCCATCGCGCGCGCGCCGTGCAGCTTGGGCTCGGCGCCGAATTCCTGTTCGAACGAGCGGCGGCCGATCTCGCCGAACGCTTCGGAGAAATCAAGCGGAGATTTCCGGCAGCGCTGGATCTCGGTTGTCGCGGCGGGCTCATGGCGCGCGCGCTCGGCGGACGTAGTGGCATCGACCGTCTTGTCTCCGCCGATCCGTCCGAAGCGCTGGCGCGTCGCGCGCCGCGTCCCGCGGTGATAATCGATCTCGAAGCGTTGCCGTTCGCGCCGCGGAGCTTCGACGTGGTGCTGAGCCCGCTGGTGCTGCATTGGGTCAACGACCTGCCGGGCACGTTGCTGCAGCTGCGCCAAATGCTCAAGCCCGGCGGGCTGCTGTTGGCAACGCTGTTCGGCGGCGAGACGCTCGGAGCGTTGCACGTGGCGCTGATCGAAGCCGAGCTGGAAAGCGCTGGCGGCGCCAGTCCGCGGGTGTCGCCGTTTGCGGATCTGCGCGATCTGGGCGGGTTGCTCCAACGCGCCGGCTTCATCGAGCCAGTGGTCGACGGCGACCGCGTCGAGGTCGAATACGAAGATGCGTTTGCCCTGATGCGCGATCTGCGCGCCATGGGCGAGGTCAACGCGCAGCACGAGCGCCGCAAGGCTCTGACGCGGCGCGGCGTGCTGGCGCGTGCTGCCGCGCTCTACCGAGACCGCGCCACAACGCCGGACGGCCGCGTTGTTGCGACATTTCAGACGATCAATCTCACGGCTTGGGCACCGGCGAGCTGACGGCGCTTATTGGCAGACGTAATAATACGTCAGCGCGTATGGGCCCGACGGCTGCGCGCCGTGCGGCACGGAAAGCTTGCCGTAATGCTGGCAGTGCAGCGCCGCCATATTGTACGGGTTGACGCCTTTGCCGGTGCGAATGACGATGCCATTCGCGTCGGCGCGCACGATCTCCGGCCGCAGGATGTAGTCGGGATAATAGCAGGCGGCCAGCGGCAGAACGGCCAGCAGGCACGTCAGACGGGCGAAGGGGCTCATGGCGGCGAGCCTAGAGTTGTGCGCGCCAAGCGGCAAGCCGCTAAAGCAGGTCGCGCAACGCTGCGACCAAACCCTTGTCTGCCGGCGGCATCGGATAATCGTCGAACCGCTGCGGCCGAACCCAGCTCAGCTTCTGACCCTCGCGCGCGGTGACCATTCCTTTCCATCGCCGGCAGACATAGAGCAGCAGGACGACGTGCAGCTCGGGATAGCGGTGCGACGCAAAGGTGAGCGGCGAGAGGCACGCCTCGGCGACGTCGATGCCGAGCTCCTCGTGAAGCTCGCGGATGAGCGCCGCCTCGGGTGTCTCGCCTGCATCGATCTTGCCGCCGGGAAACTCCCAAAGGCCGGCGAGCGGCTTGCCCGCGGGACGCTCTGCCAAAAGAACGCGACCGTCGGTGTCGATCAGCGCGACGCAGACCACCGTGATGCCGGCAGTTTCAGCTCCGGTAGCTGCCATTGATGTCGATGTAGCGGTGCGTCAGATCGCAGGTCCAGACGGTCCAGCGGCCGCGGCCGATGCCGAGATCGACGGCAAGCCGGATATCGCGGCCCGCCATATGCCGCGCGACCGGCGCTTCATCGTAACCGGGGATCGGTCCGCCCTTGGCGGCGATCGCGACGCCCCCGACGGCGATGGACAGCCTGTCGCGGTCGGCCTTTTCGCCGGCCTTGCCGACGGCCATGACAATGCGGCCCCAATTGGCGTCGCCGGCCGCGATGGCGGTTTTCACCAGGGGCGAGTTGCCGATGGTGAGGCCGATGCGCCGCGCCGCGCCGGCCGAGGCCGCACCCGAAACCTCGATGGTGACGAACTTTTCCGCGCCTTCGCCGTCGCGCACGATTTGCTGCGCCAGATCGACCAGAACTTCGTCGAGCGCGCGGCGAAATGCCTTGAGCGCCGGGTCGGCGGCGCGCGCCACGCGCCGGTTGCCCGCTTTGCCAGTGGCGACCAGCAGCAGCGTGTCGCTGGTCGACATGTCGCCATCGACGGTGATCGAGTTGAACGAACGCTCGTTGCCGGCGGCCAGCATCGATTGCAGCGCGGGCGCGGCGATATTCGCGTCGGTGAACACGTAGGCCAGCATGGTGCCCATGTCGGGCGCGATCATGCCCGAACCCTTGGCGATACCGTTGATCGTGACGCGCGTGCCGTGAATCTCGACGCTGCGTGTCGCGCCTTTGGGGAAAGTGTCGGTGGTCATGATCGCCTGTGCCGCTTCGGCCCAGGCGTCCGCGCGGGCCGAACCGGCTGCCGCCGGCAGCGCAGCGACGATCTTCTCCGCCGCCAGCGGCTCGCCGATGACGCCGGTCGAAGACACGAACACCTCGCGCGGGTCGCAGCCGAAGGTTTTCGCCGCCGCCGCGACTGTCTGCGCCACCGCGTCGCGGCCGCGCTTGCCCGTGAAGACGTTGGCGTTGCCGGAATTGACCACGATCGCCCGCGCCTTGCCGCGCTTCAGGGCCTTGCGGCACCAGTCGATCGGCGCACCGGGCGTCAGCGAGCGGGTGAAAACGCCCGCAACGGCGCTGCCCGGCGCAACGACCGCGACCATCAGGTCGGTCCGTTCCTTGTAGCGGATGCCGCAATGCGCACTCGCAAGGCTGACGCCGGCGATCGGCGGCAGATCAGGGAAGTGCGTCGGCGCGAGCGGCGAGACCGCTTCCATGTTCGGTCCGTCGAGATCGTCGGGCTGGCCGCCGCCTATTGCGGGTTGGAGTTGAGCTTGTCAGGCGCCGTCTCGGGCGCCAGCGTCGGAGCGCCGGGCGCCGGGGTCGTGCCGGGCAGCTTCAGCTTTGGTGCGGTTGCGGTTCCGGCCGGCGGCAGCTTGCTGCCGTCGAGCGCGAAGATTTCGACCTTGGCCGACTGGTCGAGTTCCTTCACCCGCTCGCCGATGATCTTCGTCGCGATCTCCTGGGCCAGGCGCGGCGCTTCCTGCTCATACGGCAGGGCCTTAGCCGGCCGGCGGTCCTCGACCTGGATCACGTGCCAGCCAAATTGTGTGTGGACCGGCGTCTGCGTGAACTCGCCCTTCTTGAGCGCAAAGGCCGCATCGGCGAATTCGGGCACCATCTCGTCCTTGGTGAACCAGCCGAGATCGCCGCCCGACGTCTTGCCCGATGGATCGATGGTCTTCTCCTTGGCCAACGTGGCGAAATCGGCGCCCTTCTTGAGCTGCGCGACGATGTCCTCGGCCTCTTTCTGGGTCGACACCAGGATATGGCGCGCCTTGATCTCATCCTGCTTGGGCGCGTCCTTGGCGTATTGCGCATAAGCCGCCTGGAGCTTCTCCTTGGTGACTTCCTTGCGCGCAATCGAATTGAAATAGGCGTCCTGCAGGATTTGATCGCGCGCTAGCATCAGCCGCTTCCTGATCACTGGATCGGCATCGACACGCGCCTTCTCGGCGGCCTGCGACGCGACCACCATTCCGACCAGCCGATCGATGATCTGGGGGTAGGCTTGTTCGAGTGTGACATGCTGGCGCACATCGGGCGCGAGTGCGCTATAGGCAATTTCGACATCCATGCGCGTCAGGGTCTGGCCATTGACGCGGGCAACGACTGGGTCGCCTGCCGGTTTGGTTTTCTGTGCCAGCGCCGGGGTGGCCGCCAAGGCAAGGATCAGGCAGGCGAAAATCGCGTTCCGCGCCGTCATAGCAAGTGTTTCCTTTCGAATCCGACCGTCGCGGCAGGGCGGGCCGCGCACGCGTCGCTGATAAAGCACATCGCTCGGTCCAGAACAAGCTCCGGCAACAGTTAATATGCCGTTCCAGCACGGTTTTTCGGGCCGGGCCGAATTGACACTCGCGTTATATGCCCCTATCTCTCATAACGTCGCCGTGGCGACGCTCGACTTTTCCGCCATCCCATCGAGGTCTTGATGATCGGCGCCCTAGCCCGGCGATTCTTCGGTTCGGCGAACGACCGCTATATCAAAAGTCTGCAGCCGCTGGTCGACGACATCAACGCGCTCGAACCGGAGCTGGAGGGACTGTCGGATGACGATCTGCGCGCGCGCACCGACGTCTTTCGCAAGCGGCTGAACGACGGCGACGAGCTCGACGATCTGCTGGTCGATGCATTTGCGACGGTGCGCGAGGCGGCAAAGCGGGTTCTCGGCCAACGTCATTTCGATGTTCAGTTGATGGGCGGCATGGTGCTGCATCGCGGCATGATCGCCGAGATGCGAACCGGCGAAGGCAAGACGCTGGTTGCAACCTTGCCGGTCTATCTCAACGCGCTGTCGGGCAAGGGCGTGCACGTCGTTACCGTCAACGACTATTTGGCCAAACGCGACAGCGAATGGATGGGCCAAGTCTACAAGTTCCTTGGCCTGTCGGTCGGCTGCATCGTTCACGGGCTCGACGACCTGCAGCGCCGCACTGCCTACGAATCCGACGTCACCTACGGCACCAACAATGAGTTCGGCTTCGATTATCTGCGCGACAACATGAAATTCTCGCTGGTCCAGATGGTCCAGCGGCCGTTCAACTATGCGATCGTCGATGAAGTCGACTCGATCCTGATCGACGAGGCGCGTACGCCGCTGATCATCTCGGGTCCGGCCGAGGATTCGTCCGAGCTTTACCGTGCGGTCGACAAGCTCATCCCGAAGCTTGCGCCGGAAGATTACGAAAAGGACGAGAAGCAGCGCGCCGTCACGCTCACGGAATCGGGAGTCGAGAAGATCGAGGCGATGATGCGCGAAACCGGCCTGATGAAGTCCGGCACGCTCTACGACATCAACAATTTATCGCTCGTCCATCACGCCAATCAGGCGCTACGCGCGCACAAGCTGTTCGCGCGCGACACCGATTACATCGTGCGCGACGGCAAAATCGTCATCATCGACGAGTTCACCGGCCGCATGATGGAAGGGCGCCGCTATTCCGAAGGCCTGCACCAGGCGCTTGAGGCCAAGGAAGGCGTCGAGGTGCAGAACGAGAACCAGACGCTGGCGACGATCACTTTCCAGAATTATTTCCGCCTGTTTCCCAAGCTCGCCGGCATGACCGGCACCGCAATGACCGAAGCGACCGAGCTCAGCGAAATCTATAAGCTCGACGTCATCGACGTGCCGACCAACAAGCCCTGCATCCGTCTCGATGCCGACGACGAGGTCTATCGCACGGCACGCGAGAAGTACGACGCGATCATCCAGCAAGTGCTGGAATGCCGCGAACGCGAGCAGCCGGTGCTGGTCGGCACTGTCAGCATCGAGAAATCCGAGACTTTGTCCGAGCTGTTCAAGAAGAAGAAGATTCCGCACAGCGTCCTGAATGCGCGCTATCACGAGCAGGAAGCGGAGATCATAGCCCAGGCCGGCCGTCCGGGTGCCGTTACCATCGCCACCAATATGGCCGGTCGCGGTACCGACATTCAGCTCGGCGGCAACGTCGAGATGCGCCTGCGGAACGAGCTCGCGGGTATCAACGACCCGTCGGTGCGCGAACGCCGCGCCGCCGAGATCCGCGCCGAGGTGCAAGAGGCGCACGAAGAGGCGGTGAAGGCCGGCGGCCTTTACGTCATCGGCAGCGAACGACACGAGAGCCGCCGCATCGACAATCAGCTGCGCGGCCGTTCCGGCCGCCAAGGCGATCCCGGCGCGTCGAAATTCTTCGTCTCGCTGGACGACGATCTGATGCGCATCTTCGGATCGGACCGGATGGACGGAATGCTGCAGAAACTCGGCCTCAAGGAGGGCGAGGCGATCATTCATCCGTGGATCAACAAAGCGCTGGAAAAGGCGCAAGAGAAGGTCGAAGGCCGCAACTACGAGATCCGCAAGCATCTGCTGCGCTTCGACGACGTGATGAATGACCAGCGCAAGGTTGTCTACCAGCAGCGCAAGGAAATCATGGCGGCGGCGGACATCAGCGCGATGATGGCCGACATGCGCGAGGAAGTGATCGAGAATCTGGTGGCACGCTGCGTGCCCGAGAACGCGCTGCCTGATCAGTGGGACACAGCCGCGCTGCACGAAGAGGTGCGGCGGGTCTTCAATCTTGATCTACCAATCGCCGACTGGGCGAAAGAGGAAGGCATCGCCGACATCGAGTTGCGCGAACGCATCGGCCGCGCCGTTGACGGGAAGACGGCTCAGAAAGAGCAGCTCTATGGCGCCGATATCATGCGCATGGCCGAGCGCAGCCTACTGCTGCAGATCCTCGACCAGCAGTGGAAAGACCATCTGCTGGTGCTCGACCACCTGCGGCAGGGAATCAATCTGCGCGCCTACGCGCAACGCGATCCGCTCAACGAATACAAGCGCGAGGCGTTTGAGATGTTCCAGCAAATGCTCGTCGCGCTGCGCGAGCAGGTGGTAAGCGTGCTGGCGCATGTCGAGTTACGGGTTGAACGCGGCGACGGTGCGCCACCGCCCGGTTTGGCGCCGCAGCCGCCACGCGGCGTTGAGACGCGCGAAGATCCGGCACTCGCGTCGGGAGAGCCAACCGGCCGCGCTGCGCCGGCACCGGCGCCGTGGGCGCGTACGCCGCGCAACGCGCCGTGTCCGTGCGGCTCGGGCAAGAAATACAAGCATTGCCATGGCCGGGTTTGATGGCGCGTGTTGATGCCCGTCGTTTGCAGGTGCATTAAACCGAATTAATCGCAGCGAAGGGGCGGCGTAATCCTTCCGCCGCCATGGTGTCGCAGACTTAAGCGGTGCAGTCCGGTCCCACGCGAGCCGGTCGGCCGATGACGCCGTCCCGTTGGCGACGGCAGCTTCTTTGAGACGAGGTTGATCCATGATGTTGTCGACGATGTCCGCCAGCCGGGTGCGCACTCTGGGCCTTGCAGTCGCTTTGTCTGTAGCGCTGACCGGCGCGCCGCTTGCGTTCGCGCAGGCGCAAGCCACGGGGTCCGCGATCGTGTCGATGCCGAGCTTCGCGCCGATGGTGAAGAAGGTGCTGCCGGCGGTTGTGAACATCTCGGTGGCTGAAAAATCCGACGTTTCCAATTCCGACGACGACAACCAGGATCAGCAGCTGGGCCAGAACGACAATCCGTTCCAGGGATTCCCGCCATCGCCGTTCGACGAGTTCCTGCGCCGCTTCTTCCAGCAGCAACAGCGTCAGTTCCATGAATCACCGGTGCCCGAAGGCCAGCGTATCGCGCTCGGTTCGGGCTTTATCATCGATCCGACCGGCTACGTCGTGACCAACAACCACGTTGTCCAGGATGCGAGCAAGGTGACTGTGATCCTCCAGGACAACAGTCGGCACCCCGCCAAGGTAATCGGCCGCGATCCCAAGACCGATCTCGCGCTGCTCAAGATCGAGAGCAAGGAGCCGCTGCCTTACGTTACCTGGGGCGACAGCGATGCGACGCAGGTCGGCGACTGGCTCTTGGCGGTCGGCAATCCGTTTGGCCTCGGCGGCACCGTCAGCCCGGGCGTCCTCTCGGCGCGCGGCCGCGACATCCATGCCGGTCCCTATGACGATTTCCTCCAGATCGACGCCTCGATCAATCGCGGCAATTCCGGCGGCCCCGACTTCAACCTCCAAGGCCAGGTGATCGGCATCAACACGGCGATCTATTCGCCCAATGGTGGCTCGGTCGGCATCGGCTTCGCGATCCCATCGAGCCTAGCCAAGCCGATTATCGAGCAGTTGCGCGCCCACGGCAAAGTCGAGCGCGGCTGGCTCGGCGTGCAGATCCAGACCGTCACGCCTGACATCGCCAAGAGCCTCGGCCTCGCGAAAGCGGAAGGCGCGCTGGTCGCCGATGTGACCAAGGACAGCCCGGCAGAGAAGGCCGGCATGAAGCAAGGCGACGTGATCTTGAATTACGATGGCCATGATATTGGCCAGGTCCGCGACCTGCCAATCGCGGTCGCGGAGACGCCGGTCGGTCAGACCGCGACGATCAAGGTCTGGCGCAGCGACAAGCCGGCGACCGTTCAGGTGAAAATTGGCGAGATGCCGGACAATCTAGGCAAGATGGCCACCGCGGAGCAGCCGGAGCACGGCAGTTCGGCGGCGATGGGCCTCAAGCTGTCGAGCCTGACACCCGAGCTGCGCCGCCAGGCACACGTGCCGAAGGACGTGCGTGGCGTCGTCGTCACCGACGTCGGCGCCAATTCGCCGCTTGGTGCAATCGGCGTGCAGCCGGGCGACGTCATCGTCTCGATCAATCGCAAGCCGGTATCGACGCCACGCGAGGCAGTGCATGAGTTCGAAGCGGCGCAGAAGGCGAAAGGTCCGAGCCAGACGCTGCTGTTGCTGATCAACCGGCACGGTGTCAACGAATACGTCGCGCTGACGGTCCAGAACGGCGCGGAAAAGGGCTGACGCGGGTGAGGGGACGCGCGTGCGTATCCTGGTTATCGAGGATGATCGCGAGGCGGCGGCCTATCTCGTCAAGGGCCTGACCGAAAGCGGCCATCGCGTCGATCTCGCATCGGAGGGACGCCAAGGGCTCGATCGCGCCCGCGGCGGCAACTTCGACGCCATGATCATCGACCGTATGCTCCCTGGCCTCGACGGCCTCTCGATCATCGCGGCGCTGCGCGCGGCCAACGACCTGACGCCGGTGCTGGTATTGAGCGCGCTGGGTGACGTTGAGGACCGCGTCCAGGGCCTCAATTCCGGCTGCGACGATTACCTGCCGAAGCCGTTCGCGTTCTCGGAGTTGTTGGCGCGTCTCGAGGCGTTGACGCGTCGCGGCGGGGCCGAGACCAAGCTCAAGGTCGCCGATCTCGAAATGGATCTGATCGCCCGCCAGGTCTTCCGCGCTGGCCGCGCCATCGAACTGTTGCCGCGCGAATTCCGGCTGCTCGAATATTTGATGCGCAACGCCGACCATATCGTCACGCGGACGATGCTGCTGGAAAAGGTTTGGGACCATCACTTCGATCCGCAGACCAATGTCATCGACGTCCATATCAGCCGGCTGCGGCAGAAGATCGACCGCGGCTTCGATCAGGCGCTGCTGCACACCGTCCGCGGCACCGGCTACGTTCTGCGCCCGCCGCGGAGCTAGATTCCGCGCGTTCCCATTTGCAGGAATTTGGCGCGCCGCGCCGTGCGCAGGCTCGGTCCGTCGAGCTTCAACAACGGCAGCAGCGCCTTCTCGATCGCATCGCCGGCGGCGATGATCGCGGCCTCATGAGCGCGGTGCGCGCCGCCGAGGGGCTCGGGCACAACACCATCGACGACGCCGAGCCGCAACAGGTCCTGCGCGGTCAGGCGCAGCGCCTCGGCCGCCTCCTGCGCGTTCTCGGCGCTACGCCATAGTATCGAGGCGCAGCCCTCGGGCGAGATGACCGAATAGACCGCGTGTTCGAGCATCAACACGACGTTGCCGGCGGCCAGCGCGATCGCCCCGCCCGAGCCACCTTCGCCGATGACGGTGGCGATCAACGGTACTTCGAGTTCGAGGCAGGCTTCGACCGCGCGCGCGATCGCCTCGGCTTGGCCGCGCGCTTCGGCATCGACGCCGGGATAGGCGCCGGCGGTGTCGACGAAGGTCACCACCGGCAGCTTGAAGCGATTGGCCAACTCCATCAGCCGGCGTGCCTTGCGATAGCCTTCCGGCCGCGCCATGCCGAAATTGTGCCGCACGCGCGCCTCGGTGTCGGCGCCCTTTTCGTGGGCGATGGCGACGACCGAACGGCCGCGAAAGCGACCAAGGCCGCCGATGATGGCGCGATCCTCGGCAAACGTGCGGTCCCCGGCGAGCGGCGTGAAGTCGGTAATCAGCCGCTTGAGATAATCGTTGCCGTGCGGCCGGTCGGGATGACGGGCGATCTGGACCTTTTGCCATGGCGTCAGTTTGGCATAGGTCTGGCGCAGGAATTTCTCGACTTTGGTTTCGAGTCGGGCGACTTCTTCGGCGATGTTGAGATCGCCGCCGTCCGAAATGTGGCGAAGCTCTTCGATCTTGCCTTCGAGGTCGGCGAGCGGCTGCTCGAAATCCAAAAAATGACGCATGGCGGCTTGACCTAGCATGCGGCGCGCGGCGGCGCCACCCTGCGCAAAGCCCTATTTCTTGCGCGCCAACGGGTGCGCCTCGTTTACCAATCGGCGGAGCCGCTCGCTTTGCACATGCGTATAGATCTGCGTCGTGGCGATATCGGCGTGGCCGAGCATTTCCTGCACGCTGCGTAGATCGGCACCGCGATCAACCAGATGGCTGGCGAAGGCGTGGCGCAGCACATGCGGCGAGACTTTGAGACCGGTCTCGCGCGCCAGGCCGGCTATCAGCTGGCCGCACCGCCGTCGTGTTAGATGCCCTTCGGCGCCGCGTGACGGAAACAGCCAGCGCGATTCCGAATCATCTTTTAGGAAGTGGCCGCGCACCGCGAGATAGGCGTCGAGCGTGCGCCGCGCCGGCCGGCCCAACGGCACCAGCCGCTCCTTGCTGCCCTTGCCGCGCACCACCAGAAACCGCGGATCGCGGCGGGCAGCGGCGACAGTCAAGGTCACCAATTCCGACACGCGCAGCCCGGCGCCATAGAGCAGCTCGACCAGGCACAGGAGCCGTACGCCCTCGGCGCCGTCTCTCGCCCGTGCGGCGGCGATCAGTTTTTCGGCGTCTTCTGTCATCAGAACCTTGGGCAGCGGCCGGCGCAGCCGCGGGCTGTCGAGTGCCGCCGTCGGATCATCGCGGCGCACCTTTTCTAGCACCAGAAAACGGTAGAATTGTCGCAATGCCGACAGCCGGCGGGCGGAGGTTCCCGGCGCGCGGCGCGCGCCAGCCAGGGTCGCGAGATAGCCGCGCAGATCGTCGCTCGCGGCGGCAACCAGCGTAACGCCGCGTTGTTGCAGATAGGTTTCGATCTGGCGGAGATCGTTGCGATATGCGTCCAAGGTCAATTTGGCGGCGCCGCGTTCGGCGGCCAGCATTTCGAGGAACGCCTCGATATACCGGTCCATGTCAGATTCCGGCGTCGAGCGCCGCTTCGAGCGCCAGCGCGTGCGCGTCGCCGTCGAGTCCGACCGCACGCAACCCGGAGACGGCGCGTCCGAGCAGGAGCGGCTCCGACGTCAGGCCGCCGTCGCTTTCGGCGATTAGCAACGTTGCCAACACCGTCGCGCCGAGTTGCGCGTTTTCCGCCGCTCGTTCTTGCTCGTCCCACAGTGCCGCGTTCGGCAGTGCGCCTGGCGTGGCCGGCGCGGTCAGTGCCGCCGGCGTGAGATCCGCCAGCGTTGCCGGATCGACACCCAAACCTGTAAGCAGGACGTAGAGCAATCCGGCTCGCGGACTAGCAGCGGCATTGCCGGCAGCCGCGACGGCATCGTGCGCAACGCTGGGATCTACGCGCGGCACGCCAGGTGCCTCGATCAGGCTCAATAGCAGCGTCGCCTTGTCGCTGGCGGCGTTCACCCACGGTTTAGCCGCATCGGCAGCGCCGGTTGCGAGCAGGATGCGCGCCGCGACGCCGGCGAATTTCGGATCGGCGCCGGCAATCGGGATATCGGCAAGCGTCGGCGCCAACAAGCCGGCTACCGGTACGAACACCCCGCGACTTTCGGCGTCAGCGGCCAACGCGTCGATCGCTGCCATGCGCACGGCGAAATCGCTGCCAGATTTCGCCAGCGCATAAAGCAGGGCGCGGTCGTGGGGTGCCGCCGGCGGCCGGACTGACCGGCGGGCGTGGTCCAGCCCCTCAGGCGTGAAATTGATCGCGCTGTACACTGCGGCGAGCGCCGGCGGCGGCAGAACGCCGAGTGCCTCGGAGCGCTCGGCCGCGGCGAGACGGTCATCCGCCGGTATGTTTGTATTGGTCGCGTAACCGGCGAGCGCCGCGGGATCGGCAACCGTGATCGCCTCGGCCGGCAACGGACGCTTGGCGGCAGCCAGCAGGGTGACGCGCAACGGCGTCGGATCGCCGAGCCGCGCGATCCGTGCCGCTCCGTGTTCCGACAACGACCGGATCAGCGCGTCAAACTCGGGATCGGGCGGCGCCTTCTGATCGGCGAGCAGGCTCTGACCGAGCGATGCTTTGGCGAAATCGCCGGCGAGCGCCTGGCAGGCGATCAGCGCCCGCGCCCACCAGGCTTCGGGATAGCGGCCGATGCGAGCGTTGACGTTGTTGCACGCACCGGTGGCGTCATTTGCGGCAAAGCGCAGCTCAATGCGCTCGCGGTCAATCGCGTCGGTGATCACGGTATCCGGCAGCGATTTGATCAACGCGAGGCCGTCGTGCACGAAACCGAGCGCGTAGATTCGATCGACACGCTCCTGAAGCAGTTGCGCGCCATTGTTGGCGCCGGGTGTATTGGCGGCAGGTGCGGGAGCCGCCGCGTCGCTGAGCAGCAGCCGGCGCGCGAGGCTCGTGAGTTCCGGCGAAGTGACCGGTTGGAGCTGCGGCAAGGCGGCGATGACGAAGCTGCGGCTGGCGCCGTTCCACACATCGTGCGGAAAGCCGCCTTTGTCTGGACCGAGCAGGCCCGTCCACGACGTATCCACCGGCTGCAGCGGCGCCACCTGAATCTGATCGCCGCCATCCAAGCTTTGCGGCGGCGCAACCGATGTCGGACCCGGCGGTGCCGGCGTCGGACTCGGAGTCAGCTGAATCGGCTGTGCCGATGCCGGCGCCGCGCCTAACAAAGCCGCGGCTGCCAGCCAAGCGGCGAGCCGCGGCGGCGCCCGGTCAATGCGGCAGCTGCGCATCGGAAATGGGGTGCTCGATACGCGCGCTCGGCGCCGGGACGTTCCACAGCATCAGAACTCCGCCCCCGGCGATGATCAA
>Ga0187815_10000984_pt1 | contig 13543 bp, 16 predicted proteins | sample NC_S_5_FD_132962 | JGI IMG/M metagenome (GOLD analysis project Ga0187815, IMG submission 132962) | Wetland sediment microbial communities from Neuse River Estuary, North Carolina, USA - ASW-S_5 | ecosystem: Environmental > Aquatic > Freshwater > Wetlands > Sediment | place: USA: North Carolina...
ATGTATTCTACTGCTCGTCGAGCAGTTCGAAAAACGCGTCGATGCTTTGCATCAGTTGCCGCCGGATTTGTGCGCGGCTGCCTTCGATCAGATGCATCGTGACGCGCCCGCTGGTGCCGTCGGCCAGGCTGACGCGCGCGTCCTCGACGCCCGCGACGATTCCCTGGTCGAAAATCCGCATCCCGTAAACCAGCGATCCGCGCTGCGACGCCCCCTTCACCAGAGTCAGCTTACGCGCCATCGGTGGTCTCCCTCGTTCATCTCGCTTGCTCTATAGCATAACGTTGACAATCAAGGATGGCGCCCACAAAATCGATGGATCAAATGTCAACCAAGCTCCGACTGAGGAAAAACGTCCGATTCTTCCGCTTCGCCCTGCTCGCGGCCATCTCGGCGGTGGCGACGGTTGCTTTCGCCGGATGCGGGCTCGCCTACCAGGCCGGCACTCGAATCAAGGCGACGCGGATGTCCGATTCGCTGCAGGTCGGCCAGACCTCGCCAGAGGTGCATCACGCGTGGGGCGAACCGGACCTGCGGACCTACCTGCCGGGCGATACCGAGGTCTGGAGCTACCCGTACAAGCCCAACAGCAACGATATTACGGCGGCGCTGCTGTACACCTCGTCCAAGGACGGCGACCGGGGGACGTTCCTCGATTTGAAGTTTGTTGGGGGCAAGCTCGTCTCATGGCAGGAGGCCGAGCATACGCTGCCGGCCAAGGGGCATACGGGCATCAGCATGGGAATCGGCGGCGGGCCGATCGGAGCCGGGACCCAGACGCAGCCGGGAACGGTGCACTACTAGGGGCAAAAATGGCTGCGCTGCGGGTCAGTGCCGTGGGGAACGCATCTTGCGCGTAACCAGAACCATCGTGTCTAATTGAGCGCGAATGGGGGAATGGTGGTAAGTTAGGTGGTGGCGTTGTCGTTGAAAATGACTGGATATGGCTTGAATTCATCCGGCCCGACGGCGGCATTTTCCGAGCTTTTCCGGGGAATCGCCTGATGGCCACCGCCCGCAAAAGCTTCGAGGCAATCCTGCTGGACCGCTCATGGGTTTCCGCACAGGACTTGGACAAGGCGCGCCAGCGCAAGAAGCCCGGCCAGGAGCTGGCCGACGTGCTGGTCGAAATGGGTGCTTTGGAGCCACAGCGGCTGGCACGGGCCCTCGCGCAGGAATACCGGCTGCCGTTCCAGGCCCATATCGACGAGCATTCGCTCGACCCGGGCTTGGTGTCGAAGATTCCGATCAACTACGCCAAGAAGAACCGCCTGCTGCCGCTGTCGAGCACCGACGGCACGGTGACCGTGGCGATCGCCGACCCGGCCAACTACGAGCCGCTCGATGACTTGCGAATCCTGTATGGCGCGCAGATACATCCGCTGGTCGCGCCGACCGAGGTTATCGCCGAGGCGATCAACCGCGCCTACGACCAGGCTTCGGCCACCTCGGCCGAGGACCTGATGATCGACCTCGAGGAAGAGCGGCTGGACGTGGTCGCCAGCGAACTGGCGTCGGAGCCGCTGGACTTGCTCGAGTCCGACGATTCGGCGCCGATCATCAAGCTGGTCAACGGCATCCTGTCGCAGGCGGTTAAGGACCGCGCGAGCGACATACATATTGAAGTCTTCGAAAAGGAACTGGTGGTCCGTTTCCGCGTGGACGGGATGCTGTACGACGTGTTGTCGCCGCCCAAGCGTTTCCAGCCGGCGATCACTTCGCGGGTCAAGGTCATGGCGGGCCTCAATATCGCCGAGAAGCGACTGCCGCAGGACGGCCGAATCCGGCTGCGCATCGCGGGCCGCGACATCGATCTGCGCGTCTCGTCGATACCCACGGCGTTCGGCGAACGGATCGTGCTGCGCCTGCTCGATCGGGCGCAGGCCGCCGAGGTTGTAAACCTCGACCATCTTGGTTTCTCGGGCGAAAACCTGCAGCGCCTGGACCGGCTGATTCGGCAGAGCCACGGCATCATACTGGCGACCGGGCCGACCGGCTCGGGCAAATCGACGACGCTGTACGCTTGTCTGAGTCGAATCAACTCGCCCGAAAAGAACATCATTACGATCGAGGATCCCATCGAGTACCAGCTGCGTGGCGTGGGCCAGATGCAGGTGAACCCGAAGATCGAGCTGACGTTCGCCAGCGGGCTGCGGTCGATACTGCGCCAGGATCCCGACGTGATCATGGTCGGCGAAATCCGCGACAGCGAAACCGCGGAGATCGCGATTCAGGCCGCATTGACCGGCCATCTGGTGTTTTCGACGCTGCACACCAACGATTCGTTCGGCGCGGTGACGCGGCTGGTGGACATGGGGATCGAGCCGTTCCTGGTCTCGTCGTCGATTCTGGCCGTGCTCGCGCAACGCCTGGTGCGCAAGCTATGCCCCGACTGCCGCGAGCCATACGCGCCCAGCGAAACCGAACTTGCGCGGATCGGACTCAAGGGTGCAGGCATGACGGGCAAGTACTGCCGGCCCAAGGGTTGCCGCAGTTGCCGCAACACCGGCTATCGCGGCCGAATCGCGATACAAGAACTGATGATCATGGACGACGAAATCCGGTCGCTCGTCATGCAGAATGCCGACGCGGCGATGCTGCGCCGCCTGTGCACGTCGCGCGGGATGACGCTGCTGCGCCAGGACGGCGCGGCGCGGGTGCAGCACAGTGAGACCTCGATCGAGGAGCTACTGCGGGTAACGCAGGAAGAAATCGACTAGCCGGGACCGTCCGGTCTTGGTAAAGAATGCCAGTTTTTGCGTATCGGGGGCTGAATGCCGACGGACGCGCCGTCAAAGGCGTGATCGACGCCGATAGCGCGCGGACCGCGCGCGCCAAGCTGCGCGCCTCGGGAACTTTCCCGACCGATCTCGCCGAAGAATCCGCCGCTGCCGAGCGCGAGAGCGCCAAGCGCGAATGGCTGCCCTCGCTGTGGCGGCGAAAGATGCCGGCGGCGGACCTGGCGCTGCTGACCCGCCAGTTGAGCGCGCTGCTCGGCGCGGGCGTGCAACTGGTCGACGCGCTCGGCGCGCTCAGCGATCAAACGACGCGCGCCGCGACCAAGCGGATGCTGTCGCAGGTGCGCGAGCGGGTGCGCGAGGGATCGTCGCTGGCCGACGCGCTGACCAGTCATCGCGACACGTTCTCCGACCTCTACATCGGGATGGTGCGCGCCGGCGAGCAGGCCGCGGCGCTGGAGGCGGTGCTGGACCGGCTGGCCGAGTACAACGAGCGCCAATCCGAATTCGTCACCAAAGTGCGCGGCGCGATGACTTATCCGATCATCATGATGTGCGTCGGCACGGCGATCATGGCGTTCCTGGTGGTCTACGTGGTGCCGCAGGTGGCGACGATATTCGAGCAGCAGCATGCGGCGCTGCCGCTGGCGACGAGGATCCTGATTGCATTTTCGGCGATCGTGGCCGGCTACTGGCTGCCGCTGCTGCTGTTGGCGGTCGCGGCGGTGGCGGGAATCGGCGCGTTGCTGGCGACGCCGCGCGGCCGGCGCGTGTACGACACCGCTATCCTGAAGATCTGGTACATCGGGCCGACGATGATTCGAATCATCTGCGCGCGCTTTGCGCGGACGCTGGCCACCCTGCTCGCCAGCGGCGTGCAGTTGCTGCCGGCGCTCGACGCGGTCAAAGGCGTGGTGACCAACGGTCTGCTCAAGGATGCGGTCGAGCAGAGCCGTGAAAGTATCCGCGAAGGCAAGGGCATGGGGCAGACGCTGGCGCAGAGCGGACTTTTTCCTCCGTTGCTGATCGAAATGATCCGCGTGGGCGAACGGTCCGGCGAACTGGAGCGGATGCTGGAGCGGGTCGCCGACAACTACGAGCGCGAGGTCTCTCACTCGCTCAACCAGATGACCACGGTGCTCGAACCGCTGATGACCGTGGCGATGGCGGCTGTTATCGTGTTCATGATGCTGGCGGTGCTGATGCCAATCTTCCAGCTCAACCAGCTGATGCAATGACAAGCGTCCCGGAGGTAACTGCGATGAAGTCACGCCGATACAACCAGGATGGATTCACCCTGATTGAAATCATGGTGGTCATTCTGATCCTCGGCCTGCTGGCGACGATCGTGGTCCAGAGTCTGCGGGGCGCCGCCGACAAGGCCAAACGGACCAAGGCGCAGGCCGACCTCGCCGAGCTCAAGACCGCGCTCGATCGCTACTACCTCGACAACGGCTTCTACCCGACCAGCGATCAGGGTTTGAACGCGCTGGTCTCGCCGCCGACCACCGGCCGCGTGCCCGGCAACTACGAAAGCGGCGGATACATCGAGCGCCTGCCGAGAGATCCATGGGGAACGGCCTACTTTTACCAGAGCGATGGGAACTCGTACGTTCTGAAGTCGTTCGGCCCGGACGGGGTTGAAAGCTCGGACGACATCGACGCCAGCCAATCGTCATGATGGCGCGATGAAATCGGGGCCAAATCCATCATCCGCCCGCGCCAGAGTGGTCGCCCGCGCGCGGCTCGGCGTTTCGTTTCCGGCCGCATCGCCCGGATTCACGCTGCTCGAACTCGCGATCGTAATCTTCATCATGGGCCTGATGCTGACGCTGACGCTGCCATATCTGGGCGGCTTTCGTCAGGCCGTGTTGCGCAGCCAGGCGCGCCGGCTGGCGGGCCGCGCAACCTACATGTTCGACGAGGCCACGGGCCACAAGCTGGTACTGCGGCTCATCTTCGATATCGACAACAATGGCTACGCGGCGGCGAAACTCGACCCGTATGCCGTCCAGCCGGCGTTCGCGCCTGACACCAGCGTCTCGGGACGCCCGGTGATGATGCCGGCGGCGGTTCGGATTCGCGACGTAACCGTTGAAGGAATCGGCACCGTCAAGCGCGGCACGGTCGCGGTCAACTTTTATCCTGAGGGCTACGTTGACGCGACCGTGGTGCATCTCGAAGACGCTTCAGGCGACGTGATGACGCTTGAATTTTCTCCGCTGACCGGTCAGGTCGCGATCGTCAGCGGCGACGTGATGCCGGCGGGGATGTAGCAGTGAATCTCACCGGCCAGCGGGCGCCCGGGTTTACGCTGATCGAGGTGATGGTCGCGATTGCGATCCTCGGCATCGCGCTGCTCGGCCTGCTGGGACTGCATCATCAGAGCATGCAATCCATCATTCGCGCCGAGCAGGCGACGCGAGCGGCGATGCTGGCGCAGGCCGTGATGACAGAGGCCGAGCTCGAGCGATATCCGGACCTCGGCCTCACCACCGGGAATTTCGAAGCGTCGTTTCCCGGTCAGTTCCGCGACTTCCGATGGCAGCGGCTGGTCGAGGCCTCGGGCATGTTCCCCGACGTGCGCAAGGTCGGGGTTCTGATCCAGTACGGTCCCGGGTTCACGCAAAACTTCATGATCGTCGAGTACCTGCATTCGCCGATTCCGCCCGATATAACTACCGTTCCGCAACAGGCGGTGGGGCGATGATAAAGCGGCTTCGGGGGACGCGCGAGGCCCCACGCGGCTTCACGTTGATCGAGATGATGCTCGCGATTGGCGTGCTGGCGCTGGTGCTGGCGATGCTGGCCGACGCATTCAGCACCATCGCGCATAGCAAGGTGCACGCCGAAGGGCGGCTGCTGGTCGATCGCGAAGGCCGCGCCCTGCTGTGGCAACTGACCAAGGAGGTCAGCAATGCGGTGCAGACCCCGTACGCGCCGAGCAACGTTGCGCTGTTCGGCGGCGGACACATGGGCAACAGCCGGCCGATCGATACCATCACGCTGTCAACGTACAGCGGAGGGCATCGCCGCGCGATTATCGGGATGACGCCCGAGACCATCGTCACCTACAATTTGACGCCGAATCCCGAGTCCAGGGGCTGGTACTTGCTGCAACGCTCGCAGCAAAGCGGACTGCTGACTTCGACCGTCGCGACGCAATCCATGGTGCTCGCGGACAACGTGCTCTCGCTCCATATTCGTTATTTCGACGGCGTGCGCTGGGGCGAGAGTTGGGATTCCTCGAGCCAGCCGCGCGGCGAGCAGTTGCCGGTGGCGGTGGCGATCCAGATCGAGCTCGCTGCGCCGGGCGGCCACGCGATGGAGTTCGCGACGCAGGTCACCGTACCGATGGCGATACAGCAATGGTGACGACGGCGCGAAGGAGCGAGCGCGGGGTGGCGATCCTGGCGGTGCTGCTGGGGGTGGCCCTGATGACGTTAATCGTGGTGGATTTCGCGATGATGACGGGACTCGGATTCGTGTCGGCGGCGAATCAGGCCAACGAGCTGCGCGCCGGTTATCTGGCGCGTTCGGGAATCAATGTCGGGCTGGCGCTGCTGGCGCAGGATGCGCGCTCCGACCTCCAGTCGCAAAACCCGGTCGACACCTTGAACGAGGTCTGGGCGGTGCCGTTTTCACCGATGGCGGTGGAGGGCGGCAATGTCTCGTTGTCGATCGTCGATGAAGCCCGCAAGCTCCCGATCAATTTGATGATCAATCAATCCGGCACTCCGAATGCGCCTCTGATTGCGAAAGTAGAGCGGCTGTTCACTATCCTCGACGTGAATACCGACCTGATTCCGGCTATCATCCAGTGGATATCGCCGAGCGGCGCTAACGTGCCTGGCGTGGCGAGCGGCGGGGACTTCTACCTCGGGCTGAAACCGCCATATCAGCCGCGCTATGGCCCGATGCCGACGATTGCCGACTTGCAGATGGTCGCAGGGTTCAACGAGGCAATCTTCAATCGGGTCAGCCCGTTTCTGACCGTGATGAACGAGCCGGCGGTGAACGTCAACACCGCGTCGCCGCAAGTGCTGGCCTCGCTGGAGCCGGAATTGATGGAGGATCAGAAAATCGTCGAGGAGATTATCGCCGCCCGCACCGCGCAGCCATTCACCCAAACCACCGACGTGATGAACCTTCCGGATATCGGCCCGGTCGCCCAGCGCCTTTCACGCGACGTTGTCGAGCGCAGCCAATTTTTTACGATCCGCGGCACCGGAACCTTTGCCGGCGCCCGCAAGATCATTACCGCGACTTTCCATCGCGAAGCCAACGGCATCGGCACGCTCGCTGCCTGGCATGAAGACTAGGGTGCAGGGCGCTTAATGGCTCAACGAATACTGGCGCTGGAGTTCGTCGGCGACCGGGTGCGCGCGGCCGCCGCCGAGCGCTCGTGGAATTCGTTCAATCTCGCCGGCGTGTACGACAAGGTTCGCGCCGATGACGAGGCCGATCTCAGCGGCGCGCTGTCGCGTCTGGTCGCCGAGGCCGGCCAGCCCGACATCGTGATCTCGGCGCTGCCTGCCGAGAGCGTCGTCAAACGCATCCTCGAACTGCCGTTCAAGGATGCGCGCCGGTTGCATCAGGTGGTTCCGTTCGCGCTGGAAGAGCATCTGCCCTTCCCGGTCGACGATGGCGCGGTCGCATTTGCCCGCGTCGGGCGCGACGGTGAGCATACCCTGGTCATTGCGGCGATGGTGCGCAAGGCCGACCTGCAGGCTCATCTCGATTTGCTGCAAAAGGCGGGACTCGATCCCAAGACGGTCACGCTGGCGCCGCTGGCGCTGGCCGCGATGCTCACGCGCGCATCCAACGGCGCCAGGCCGACCGCGCACCTGGTGGTGGAAGGCGACGAGTCGTCGACGTCGGTGGTGCTGGTCGATCCGGCTGGAACGCCGCGCGCGCTGCGTTCGATGCGCGGCGGTTTGATGAGGTCCGACGGGTCGGTGGTCTCCCAGGAGGCAGCCGCGCCGATTCTCAACTCGGTGCGTCAGACGTTGCTCGCGCATGGCGAGGAAGCGGATCAGACCGAGGTGATCGTCGCGGGAGCTGCGGCTGCGTATCCGAAAGTGCGCGGCTTGCTGTCCGACTCGCTGGCCATGGCGGTTCGTGACGGCGGCGCGTTCGATTACAGCGGGATCTTCGAAGGCTCGGTGCCGAACACCGGCAAATATTCGTCGTGCGTCGCGATGCTGCTCGGCGAGTTGCCGAGCAAGCCGCTCGATTTGATTAATTTCCGCCACGGCGAGTTCCTTTTTCGCGGCCGCATCCGCGGCGATCTCAGCCCCTTCTACACCTCGGGCATCCTCGCCGCTGCGCTGTTGAGCGTGATCATTTTTCGTTTCGCCCTGGGCGTGTCCGCCAATCTTCACCGGCTCAACCGGCTCAACGCAGAGATCGCCGCCGTCGCGGGACCGGTGCTGGGCGAAAGCAACCCGGCCAACGCCAAGGAGCAGTTGAAAGCCGGGATCGCAAAGATGAATCATCGGCTCGCTCTGATCGGCGGCAACCTGACTCATTCGCCGCTCGACACGCTGATGGCGGTGTCGCGAGCGCTGCCGCGCCGGCTTCCGGTCGTGATGGCCGACGTTCAGATCGATTCCAACGGCTTGCGTGTGACCGGCCAGGCCGATTCCTTCGCCACCGTCGACCAGGCCGAGAAGGCGCTCGACAAGAGCGGCTACTTCGGCTCGATCGAGGTCGCTCATGCCAAGGCCGGGTCGGATCCGAGCAAGGTGGATTTCAGGATGGATGCAAGTTTCAAAGACGCAACCGCGGCGGCGCAATGATCGCGGCGGACCGCCGCGGGTTATTCGATGCTTAGAGATTGGATCGACAATTTGCGCGCCCGAGTGGCGGATTTGATCCGGCCCTACCTCAAGCAAGCCGCCACGCGCGTTGACCCGCTGATCGCGCAGGCGCGCGGCCGCTACCAGAAGCTTGAACCGCGCGAACGCGTGCTGGTGCAAATCGCCGGCGGGCTGGTCGGAGTTCTTCTCATCTACAACCTGATCTACCTGCCAATCGTCGATCTGAGCGCGGGGCTGCAGGACAAGATTGTCCGACGACAACAGGATCTCGCCGAAGTCCGCCGGCTGGCCGGCACTTATGCGCAGCTCAAGGCCGACCTCGCCGCTGCCGAGCGTCACACGGTGCCGCTGGGCAAGGATTTCTCGCTGTTTTCCGTCGTCGAAGGGGCGATGACCAGGAGCGTGGGACGCGACAAGATCGGATCGATCACGCCCGGCGCCGATCGCAAGCTTAGCGACGGCTTCACCGAGTACAGCGTGCAGCTGAAGCTCGCCAACGTCACTCTGACGCAGTTGATCGATGCGCTCTACGGGATCAGCTCGCTGTCGATGCCGATTGGCGTGTCGACCATTCGCATCCAGCGCCGGACCCAGGACACTCATTCCTACGACGTTGATCTGACCTGTGTCGCGCTGGCCAAGAATGCCTGATGGGTCCCGGAAGTTGTCGGCGCCATACCGGCGCCGCCGTCTCGTTCGAGCCGCTTACGTCGCGGTCGGGCTGGCGCTCTTCGCCGCGTACCTGATTGCCACCTTTCCCTACTCCACGACTCTATCCAAAGTCCTCGCGCCGATGGGCCTCGAGGTTTCCAGCGCCAGCCAGAGCGCCGGCTTTCCCTTCGGCGCCCGGCTGGCCGGCGTGCGCTTGAGCTCGACCGGTTCCGCGTCGGCGGCTCCGCTGATCGAAAGCCCGGCCGTCACGATCGCGCCGTCTTTTCTCTCGCTGCTGACCCTGCATCCCGGCGTTCGAGTAAAAGCCGCGCTCTACGACGGCGTGGTGCAAGTCACGCTCCGGCCCAGCGGCGGCGGCACCGCTGTCAGCTACAACCTCGACTCTGTGGATATCGCCCGCCAGCGCTTGTTCGCGATTCCCGGCGCTGCCGCCTCGGGCACGCTTTCCGGGAGCGGCGATCTGTGGCTGTCGCCGGATGCCATCGCCGAGACCGGCGAGGGCCGGTTGAGCGCCGCGGGACTGACGCTGACGTCGGCCATCGCGACCGCGCCGATTCGTCTCGGCGACGGCCATTCAGAGTTCAAATTGGATCACGGCACGCTGACGATTGAGCAATTGAAAACCAGCGGCGGCGACCTGTCCGTGATCGCCGAGGGAACGATCCGGATCGCGCCCGACCCGGGTCAAAGCGAACTCGCCATCGAATTCACTCTCGCCCCGGCTCCCGACGCCGCCGCGAACCTGGCGGTCCTGCTCACGCTATTGCCCCATCCCCCCGGCCCGCAGCCCTATCGATTGACCGGCACGCTGGGCGCGCCGCGAATCAGTTGACCGATTGGAGCAGCCGCCTCACCCCGGCGCGGACTTGAAGAATTCCAGCACCGCCTCCTTGTAGCGTTTGTCGGCGGGAGCGCTCAAATGATCGCGTCCTTCAAGCATCACAAGCTTGCTGCCCGGGATTGAGTCGCGCAGCAGCGTGGGGTTGCCGACCAGCACGTCCTTGGTCCCGATCACGATCATGACCGGCACGCGAACTTTTTTCGCCGCGATCTGCTCGGCCGTAAGATCGTCGCGCGCCGCGCCCATGCACGCAGCCAACGCCTTCAAGTCGTTGCCGGTGCTCTCGGCGAATTGGCGAAACTCCCGCGCCCGCTGATCCGTGACCGTGGAAATACTGTCGGCGAGCAACGCATCGACGATCGGTTTGCGGCTGAAAGACGGCGCCGCCGCCGACGCCGCCCCGATTCCGCCGAGCACGGCCGCGCGCAAACGCTCCGGATGCGACAGTAGCAGGCCCGTCACGATTCGCCCGCCCATCGAATAGCCCATCATCAGAGTGCGCTTGATTCCCAGATGGTCCATCAGCCCGATCACATCGTTGCCCATGGTCTCGCCGCCGTACGCCGCCGGATCGTGCGGCTTGGCGCTTTTGCCGTGGCCGCGGCAATCCAGCGCCACGACCCGGTAATGCGGTGCGAGCGTGGTGAACCAATTCATCGCCCCGCCCCAGTTATGCTCCGCGCGCGAGGCGAAGCCATGCACCAGCACAACCGGCTCGCCGCTGCCGTGCTCCTCGAAATAAATCTGCACGCCGTTGGAATCGAAGTAAGCCATCAGTGCTCCTCCTGCTTATTCTTTCAGGGGCCGTGACGCGACTCGATCATTTCTCAGAGCTCGTCCGACGCGACACACGGCCAGCAGAAATTGTCGCCGCTCATCATGCACCCCGCGGACTCCCTGGCTACCCGTGCCCACGGGCCGCCTTGCAGCAATAATCGAATAGCCGCACAATTTTCGCAAACCAAGCCCGGACGGAATTTCAGATGGCATCAAACCAAAAACTCGGACTTCAAACCTCCCTCGACGCCGCCCCGCTTGCCGACCGCCTCGCACTCATCCGCGAGGCCGAGGACCTCGGCTACACCTCCCTGTGGGTCGCGGAGGTCAGCGGACCCGACGCGCTCGTCAGTCTCGCCGCGCTTGCCGTCAACACGCGCAAGGCTGAACTGGCCACCGGCGTCGTACCGATTCAGATTCGCACGCCGGGCGCGATGGCGATGGGATTCCTGACGATCAACGAGCTATCCGCCGGCCGCGCCATCGCGGGTCTGGGCGTGTCGGGTCCGGTAATCGTCGAACGATGGCACGGCGCGTCGTATCGCAAGCCGGTCACCGCGATGCGCGAATGCGTGACGATCATGCGCCAGCTATTCACCGAGGGCCGCTCGAAGTTCCAGGGCGAAGTCTACAAGTCTGACTTCCGCCTCAGCATGCGTATCCGGGCGCCGCACCCGCCGAAAATCTATCTGGCGGCCCTCAATGCGCCGATGCTTCGGCTCGCCGGCGAGGTTGCCGACGGGGTCTTGATGAACTACTCGCCGCCCGAGGCGATCGCGCCGATGGTAAATCATATCCACGAGGGCGCCCGGGCCGCGGGGCGCGAGCCGTCCGCGGTTGACGTCGGAATTTACGTCCGGATGTGCATCACCGAGGACGAGGACAAAGCCGTCGATTCGTTCCGGCGCGAGTTGGCCGGCTACGCATTCGTCGACAGCTACAACAAGATGTTCTCGCGCTACGGACTTGGAGCCGAGTTCGAAGAGGTGCGCCGCCTTTGGCAGGATGGCAAGCGCGACGAGGCTCCCAGAGCCATCAGCGAGCAGTCATGCCGCAAGATCGCGGTGTTTGGCAACGCTCGAGCGGGCCGCGATTTCGTCGCGCGATTCCGCGCCGCCGGCGTGACGCATCCCGTGGTGTTTCCGATCGGACCGGCCGCTACCGCATCGCGCGACTATCCAAACACGATGCGCGCGCTGGCGGGAGCTTAAGCGCCCTACCGGGCTACTTTCCCTGGTAGTTCGGCTTGCGCTTTTCCATGAATGCGCGCGGGCCTTCCTTCGCGTCCTCCGACCTCATCACTTCGCGCGCAACTTCGTTCTCGATTTTGAAGGCCTCCTCGTAGGGACGGCCCGAGGTCCGGCGCACCGCCTCTTTGATCTTCCGCACCGCCAACGGCCCGTTCTGCGCGATTGTCGCCGCCAGTTCGTCGGCCTTCGCGAGCAGTTTTTCCTGCGGCACGACGTAGTTGACCAGGCCCAGGCGCCACGCCTCCTGCGCGTCGATCCGGTTGCCGGTCAGCAGAATCTCCATCGCCTTGCAGTACGGAATCTGGCGTTGCAGCCGGGCCAGCGAGCCTGCCGCCGGGATAATCGCCCATTTCACCTCCTGCAGCCCGAAGCTCGCGTTCTCCGACGCCACTCGAAGGTCGGTTGCCTGGATCAATTCCATTCCGCCCGCGATGCAAAACCCGTTGACCGCCGAGATTACGGGCTTGTCCATGTCGTAGCCGCGCAGCAGCGCGATATCGCCGAGCTTGCGCTCCGCGAGCAGCTTGCGGTCCCACTCGTCCTCCTGCTTTCGCGCGCCGGTGAACAGCGGAATCAAGCGCCCGAGATCGGCGCCGGCCGAGAACGCGACCTTGCCCGCGCCGGTCACGATCGTGGCCCGAATTGCGCCGTCGCTCTCGATCTCCTTCCACGCCGCGGCGAGGCTGACAAGCATTTCGGGATTCAGCGAGTTGTGGACCTCGGGACGGTTGAGAGTCAGATACGCGACGTGATTGCGTTTCTCGAAGATTAACGCAGGCATAATGCGCTCCTTTTGCGGTGCGACCAGAAAAACAGGCCGCTGCGCCGGCGAAGTTACCATCAAACAAGCCAATCTTCGAGGGCCACGCCCGCGCCTTTACCCGCCGCTTCGGGGGCGGTTATGATCTTGAGAGCGTCGCGAAAAAACCAACCCTTACGCCCCTGGAGGAGTCATGAGATTACTCGTCGCCTCGATCATAACGCCTCTGATTTTTTCCCTCCTGACGCCTGCCTTCGCCATCGAAACGCCGCGCATAATCCCGCGGATGCAGGAAGTTCAAAAGCCGGCCGATGAGGTTTTCGACACACTCAGGAAATACTTCACCGACTCGCGACTAAGCCGTTTCCAGCTCGTCAGCGCGGACAAGGCCACCCGCACCCTCGTCGCCAAACAGTCCGGCATCGACGGCGAGTCGTGGAGCAAATGGGCATTTTGCGAGGCCGCCCCGGTTCAAATGATCTACCAGCTGCAAGACGGCACGGTAACCGTGACCGTCAAGCTCCAGAAGGGCACGCCGCACTCCACGTTCGTAACCGTGTCGGCGGACTTTCAGGGCACTTATGGACTCGGCGCCAATCAGAACAAGGTGGCTTGCACCTCGAAATTCGCCCTCGAGGACAACATATTGGCCGCCGCCGGCGCCGCCCCCGCCAAGTGAGCCG
>Ga0187815_10000985_pt1 | contig 13542 bp, 9 predicted proteins | sample NC_S_5_FD_132962 | JGI IMG/M metagenome (GOLD analysis project Ga0187815, IMG submission 132962) | Wetland sediment microbial communities from Neuse River Estuary, North Carolina, USA - ASW-S_5 | ecosystem: Environmental > Aquatic > Freshwater > Wetlands > Sediment | place: USA: North Carolina...
CACGGCGTTCGAGCGCCGCGACGGCGGCGGCAATTGATGAGCCGCCGCCCCAGGCCACCTCCGCTGGCGCAGCGAGCCGCCGCGCCAGCGGCACATGGTTGATGTGCTGAATGAATAAAGCGTCGGGAATTTTCGGCGTCAGCACGCCGACCGCCTCGGCGGTCACCGGCCAGCCGGTCAGCCACTGCACCGCCGAGCCGAATCGATTGGCGCCGCAATACACCAGGTGATCGAGCTCGAATTCAGCGAGGAGATTGCCGATCGCGCCGCGCCGCCGCGCCATTTCGGCGTCGCTAAAGCGCGGATATTCGGCCTCGAGGATGGCGCGCAGCTGTGGCGGCAGCGCCAAATCCGTTGCCCGTTCCGCGGCTGCCTGCTTTGCCCTTACATCGATAGCCGTTTCGATAGCCATGGCGGCACATTAAGGGGATGGGCTTGGCAAATCCATTTTGTTAAGCCGGTAGCGGACGCATGCGGACATCGCGACACCGTATGCGCAAAGCGCCAACGAAGGCTTTCGGAGAGTAACGCTCATGCCTGCATCATTGATCGACTCGGCGGTGTTCCGCGACATCTTCTCGACTGAGGCCATGCGGGGCGTGTTTTCCGACGAGAACAGGGTGCAGAAATATCTCGATTTCGAAGCGGCTCTGGCGCGCGCCCAGGCGCGGCTCGGCATTATCCCAAAGGAAGCGGCCGAGGAGATCTGCCGGCATTGCCATGCCGCGGAGATCGATTTCGGCAAACTGAAAAGCCAGACTGAGCGCATCGGCTATCCGGTGCTGCCGGTCGTGCAGCAGCTTGTCGCTCTGTGCCGAGATGGGCTTGGCGAATGGTGCCACTGGGGCGCAACCACCCAGGACATCACCGATACTGCGACGGTGATGCAGATCCGCGAGGCGCTCGTTCTGATCGAACGCCATCTCGACGGCATTACCGGCGCGCTCGCCGCGCTCGCGCGCAAATACCGCGATACGCCGATGGCCGGCCGCAGCAACCTGCAGCAGGCGGTGCCGATCACCTTCGGCTACAAAATGGCGACCCTGCTTGCCGCTTTCGCGCGCCACCGCGAGCGCTTGAACGAATTGCGCTCCCGCGTTCTGGTCGGCGAGTTCGGCGGCGCCGCCGGCACATTGTCCTCGCTCGGCGGCCGCGGCCTGGCCACCCAGGCCGAACTGATGAAGGAGCTCAAACTCGGCGTGCCGGCGATCGCCTGGCACACGGTGCGCGATTGCATCGCTGAAGTCGGCTGCTTTCTCGGGCTCGTCACCGGAAGCTGCGGCAAGATCGCGCTCGATGTGAAGCTTTTGATGCAGACCGAAGTCGAGGAAGTTTACGAGCCGTTCCATGAAGGCCGCGGCTCATCCTCGACCATGCCGCAGAAGCGCAATCCGATCTCGTCGGTCTATATCACCGCGCTCGTCTCCGTCGTGCGCCAGCAGGTTGCCGCCTTGCTCGACGCCATGGTCGAGGATCACGAGCGCGCGACCGGCCCCTGGGAGATCGAGTGGATCGTCATACCGGAAATATTCTGTCTCACCGCGGGCGCCCTGGCGCAGACCGAATTCGTGCTCAAAGGCCTGCAGGTCGACGAGAAAAAGATGCGCGCCAACCTCGATCTGACCAAGGGCCTGATCGTATCGGAAGCGGTGATGATGGGGCTTGGTCCGTATCTCGGCCGGCAATATGCGCACGATCTGGTCTACGACATCTGCCGCAAGGTGGTCGCGACCGGCCGTCCGCTGGTCGATCTGCTTGCCGAGAACGCCGAGATCGCCAAGCATCTCGATCGTCCCGCGCTGGCGAAACTATGCGACCCCGCGAACTACCTCGGCGAAGCCGGCGCCATGGTCGATCGCGTGCTGGCAATAGCGAAGCGGTAGCGCGTCTTGTTCGAACCAATCGCACCACGCAGGCATGTTTGCAGCCTTGGTTTGCAGCTTGGCGGCGTCACACTGTGCGCCTATGCTTTTCGAAGTAATCGGTAGGGATGACCCGATCGTCTTGGCTCGTCGCCAAGGGGGCATAACGAGGGCGGGTTGCAGCAGTCAGCAGTCGGGCGCCCGGCAGTGAGGAGGGAGCCCATGCAATACAAGCCTAAAAGCATCGCCGCGCTGCAGGTGGCGCTTGGCGGCCTGCCGGATGCGATGCATGTCGAGGCGGAGCGCGATATCGGCGTGTCGGCAAGGACCGTCGGCGAGCTTCGCAAGGTGACGGCCTGGCCCGATAACTTGGTGATCACAACGCCGCAAGAACGCGCGCCGGAGAGCGCGATCCGCGTGAGCAAAGCGAGCCACGCCACGCGCGTCACGCCGAAGCCTTAAGACCAAAGCGCGCACAAGCCGAGTTTCACTCCGCCGCGGCAGCTTTGGCCGTCGCCTGATCGCGCACGAACTTGTCGATCGCGAGCTGATCGACTTTGCCGGAACCGAGCATCGGCATTTTGTCGAGCACGACCACTTCGGCCGGCAGCATCAGTTCGGACGCGTGCTTTGATCGCGCATAGGCCATGAATTCAGAGCGCGTGGCGCCGTGCTTGTTGGTGAGCATGATCAGGCGCTCGCCCTTGCGCGGATCGGGAATCGACGACACCGCGGTGATGTAGTTAGGCCATAACTCTGCCGCGAGCATTTCCACCGCGGCCAGCGAGACCATCTCGCCCCCGACCTTGGCGAAGCGCTTGGCGCGGCCCTTGATCGCAATGAAGCCCTGCTCGTCGATGGTGACGATGTCGCCGGTGTCGTGCCAGCCCTCCGGCGGCACTTCCAGCACGCCGGGTTTTTCGGCGCGCAGATAGCCGAGCATCACATTGGGGCCTTTGACGTAAAGGCGGCCGCCTTCCTCGACGCCCTCGACTTTTTCGAGCTTGGCCTCCATGCCCGGTAACAGCCGGCCAACGCTGCCGAATTTGTTGAACATCGGCGTATTGAGCGTCATGACCGGTGAGCATTCGGTGACGCCGTAACCTTCGAGAATGCGCAAGCCAAATTTTTCCAGATAGATCTGGCGCGTCGCCTCCTTCACCGGCTCGGCGCCGGCGAGCACGTAACGCAGCGAGCGGAAATCGTACTGGTTGGCGACCCGCGCATAACCGTTGAGGAAGGTGTCGGTGCCGAACAGGGCGGTGGCGCAGGTCCAATACACCAGTTCCGGCACGGTGCGGTAATGCAGCGGCGACGGATAGAGATAAGTCGGCACGCCGGAGACAAGCGGCAACACCGTGCCGGCGGTCAGCCCGAACGAATGGAACACTGGCAGCACATTGAACAGCTTGTCCTCGCGCCCGAAATCGATCCGCGCCGCCGCCTGCGCCACATTGGCGAGCATGTTGCGGTGGGAGAGCACGACGCCTTTGGGCGAACCCTCCGAGCCGGAGGTGAACAAAATCGTGGCCCAATCGTCGGGCTTGCGCGCGACCAGCGGTTTCTTCCAGCCAAAGAAGCCGCGGAGCTTGTCCGCCGCGCCCACCGTCTGGCGGATATCTTCCAGATAGACGATACGCAGCTCCGCCTGGATCTGCGCGACGAGATTGCCCAGCCGGCCCTTCTCGACAAATTCCCGCGAGGTCACGATGGTATCGAGCTGCGCCGCCCGGCAGGCGGCAAGGACATTGGCTGCGCCCGCAGTGAAGTTGATCAGCGCCGGGACCCGTCCTGCCGACATCACCGCGAATAATGTGACCACCGCCGCATTCGACGTCGGCAGCATGATGCCCATCGAATGACCCTCGAGCGCATAGGGCATCAGTTTGTGGCCGAGGATCGCGACCGCCTGCAACAGCCGGCGATAGGTCATCTGTCCCCTGACCGGATCTTCGATCGCGACCCAGCCGGGTCCGTGATGCTTGGCGGCATCGATCAGCGCTTGCACGATGGTGCGGTCGGTCGGCGTGGTTCGGAAAATCAGATCCGACATGATCGTGTAAAGCGCGGAGCCGGCGGCCTGCCGCCGCTTGCGGCCCTTGAGCTCGGGGTCGAGCTTGAGCTGCACCGGTTCGAGAATCGTCACCTTGATCTTCGGAAACATCCGGCGGCGCACTTGCGAGCGCTTGAGCCGGCTGAAGATGGTGGTCTCCGGTCCCTCGATGCGGACGGGAACGACCATGGCATCCGATTTGTCGGCGATCATAGCCGCGCCGTCGTAGACCTTCATCAGACTGCCGGTCACGGTGATGCGGCCTTCCGGAAAGATGACCAGCATGTCGCCGGCGCGTACCGCGTTGATAATGGCGCGCAGCGAAAACGGCTTGAGCGGATCGAGCGCCATGGTGCGCGCGAATTTGAGGAACGGCTGGATCCACCAATTTCTCGACATGGCGACGTCGACGGCGAAGACCGGCCGTTTCGGCAGGATCGACAACGCCAGCGGCGGGTCTAGGAAGCTCACGTGATTGAGCGCGATAATCGCATTGTGTCCGGCCTTGGCGACGTTATCGAGGCCGGTCACTTCGAGGCGGAAAAACGCACGGAACATGATCGAGAGAAAATCGTGAAGCCAGCTCGCCGGCATGGTCAGGCCGATCGCCACTGCGACCGCGAGATTGGCAAAGCCGATCAGTGCGAACAAAACCGCCGTGCCGTAGCCGAGCTTTTGCAGCACGGCGAGAATGACGGCACCGGCGACCATGAAGGCGGCATTGAGCACATTGACGGCGGCGACCACGCGGGCGCGCCGATCGGCGCCGGCCCAGACCTGCACGGCGGTGAAGACCGGCACGATGAATAAGCCGCCGGCAATCGCGAGGCCGGCGAGATCGATGGCGATGTGGAGGCTGTAGCGCGAGGCAAAGAACGCCCCGAGCGACATTGGGCTCGCCGCCGGTACGATCGCCGAAGCGGTCCAGCCAAGGTCGAGCGCGAATAGCCCGAGGAGAACCGCGGCGACCAGCGTCGGCAACAACACGATGCGACCGGCCGCGAGCCAGGCTGCAAGGCCGGAGCCGACTGCGACCGCGACCGAAAAGATCGTTAAAAACAGCGTCACCACTTCTTCGCTGCCGCCGATGGTGAAGGAGACGAGCGGCGGCAATAGCGAGAGAACCAGCGCGCCAACGAGCCAGAACCAGCTAGCGACTAGCGCGCCCCACCACAACCGCGGATCGGCGCGAATGTGTTTGATCAGCGCGCCGGTCGAGACGAGGACATTGCGATTGATCGCCAAATCCGGCGCGCCCTCGCCGCTTTTCGGAATGAGAAGGCTTGCGAGCCAGCTCGCCAGCGCTGTCACGATCATCAGCCAGGCGAAATGGATCGGATTGCTGTTGCCGTTGGCGGCGAGGCCGGCGACGATGGTGCCCAGGAGGATTGCAAGAAAGGTGCCGCCTTCGATCAGCGCGTTGCCGGACGGCAATTCGCGGCGCTGGAGCAGGTCCGGCAGGATCCCGTATTTGATCGGGCCGAACAGCGAGGCGAGCGTCCCGAACATGAACACCGCAAGAAACAACAGCGTGAGCGAGTGAAAGGCAAAGCCGGCGACGGCGACGATCGCGGCGCCGATTTCGGTCAGCTTGATCCGCTGGGCGACGAAAGCCTTGTCGTAGCGGTCGGCCAGCTCGCCGCCGAGACCCGACAAAAAGAAAAATGGCGCGATCAGGGTGGCGCCGGCAATCGTGATCAGGACCGCCGAATTGGCGCCGGACACTTCGTACAAGATCACGAAGACCAGCGCGGTTTTCAGAAAATTATCGCCGAAGGCGGCGAAGAACTGGCACCAAAACAACGGCGCAAAACGGCGCGTCGTCATCAATGACATGGACATGTCTGCCCCGCGTTACGTTCTTGCGTGCTGTGCCGCCCCACCCGCGGATAATCTAGACGACGGCATGGCAAATGGCGATGCAACAGCTTCCGCGGGCTAGCACATTGCAAATATTATCGAAATCGCTTGTCGCAAGGCGGAACGAATCCCGGCGCCTCCCTCTCCCCAGTGGGGAGAGGGTCGGGGTGAGGGGGTTCTGAGATCGAGGCCATCAGCTAGATCCCCCTCACACGCTCGCTGCGCTCGCGACCTCTCCCCGCCGGGGAGAGGTAAAAGATACTGCCCAGCTCAAAATCCAGCCGCGCGCTCGACCTGATCGTACCAGTCAAAGCCCATGTCTTTGACGATGCGATTGCTCATGACGATGATGCGGCATTCCGCGCCGGGATTGGCGACGTGTTGGTGCAGCGTGAACGGCGGGATGTAGACATAGTCGCCGCGCGTCCACTGGTATTTCTTCGGAGTCTCGGCCCATTGCCACTCGAATGCTTCGAGGCAATCCCATTTCAGATCCCAGTGCAGGTCGTAGCCGGAGCCTTCAACGACGAAAAATAATTCCTCCCACATGTGGCGATGCTTGCCGGAGCGCTCGCCATCCTTGAGGAATTGCATATAGGCTTCGATGCAGCATTCGCGGGTCTGCATCTTCTTGTGGACGAGGTGCTTGATCAATCCGTCAGGCGAGCGCTCCCACGGCATGTCCTCGGCCTTGATCACGTTCGGGCGCGTCGCATATTCGGCGCGGAATTTTTCCGACGCGACGAGGTCCTCGGCGAGAAAGTTCGCGGCGGCGGAGCCGGACAGCGCGGCTTGTTTGTCTTCGAACGGCATTTTTGTTCTCTCCGCTCAGATGTCCGTCGGTGGTTTGAAATCCTCGTGGCCGGGCGGCAGCTTGTCGGTCGGCCACTCGACCATTTTCTGGAAAAGGAGGTGCATGAACAGAAACAGCGGCTTCGCCTTGAACACCAGGAGAATACAGTCTTCGTTCTCGTCATCGTTGAAATGCTGGTGCACGCAGCCGTTCTCGACCAGCATCACGTCGCCGGCCTCCCATTTCATGGTGCGGCCGTCGTGAATGTCGTGGCCGTGGCCCTTAAGCACGTAAAACACCGCACTGTTGAGATGGCCGTGCTTCTGACCGGCATTGAGCGGCGCGTAGCATTCGATATGCGATTCGATCGATTGCACGACGTTCACGGCCTGCGGCGAGATCACGTGCTTGCCGTACATCGCCGGCCCGCCCTTCCACGGGTGATCCTTCGAGGAATAGACGCGCGGCTCTTCAAGGAGCTTCTTGTAAAGATGGCTGTAGGTGCCTTCCAGCGCGCGGACGAAGGTGCGCTTCTTGGCCCAGCGTTCCCATTTGCCGTGCTTGATCTCGTCGGCGTCTTCCTCCGACGGCTTGTTGTGCCCCAATCCGGGCGCTTCGTGTTCCAGCATGCCGGTCATGTTCGCGATCCTTTGAAACTTTTTCGCGGTCGCCGTTTGGCGCTGTCATTACGGGATTTCTCACCAACGCGCAATGTCGCACCGGCGCCAGCCGGGTGGCATTGATCGCTTGGCGTTGATCACTTGGCATTGATCGCTTGGCATTTATCGCGCACGTTCGAAAGGTTACGATCGCGCAAAGCGTTCAGGAAGGTTCGCATGATAACCATAGCCAGAGGTTTCGCCGCGGCCGCGGTGATTGCGCTTGCGCTGTCGCAACTCGCGGCGGCGCCCGCGCAAAGCGTCGCAGACTTCTATCGCGGCAAGTCGATCGATCTCGATATCGGCTATAGCGTCGGCGGCGGTTACGATCTTTATGCGCGCCTGATCGCGCGCCGGCTCGGCGGGCACATTCCCGGCAATCCGACCGTCGTGCCGAAGAATATGGAAGGCGCCGGCAGTTTGCGGCTTGCCAATTATCTTTATGCGGCGGCGCCGAACGACGGCACCGTCATCGGCGCAACCAGCCGCGGCGCCGCGTTCGATCCCCTGCTTGGCGAAACGGGCGCGCGGTTCGACGCCTCGAAATTCTCCTGGATCGGCAGCGCCAATAACGAAGTAAGCGTTTGCGTCGCGCTGCCCTCGTCCGGCATCACCAAGTTCGACGATTTGTTCACAAAGCCGCTCACCATCGGCTCGACTGGCGCCGCCGACGACACCTACCAATTTCCGGCGTTGATCAATGCGGTGCTTGGCACCAAGTTCAAGATCGTCACCGGCTATCCCGGCGGCAACGATGTGAGTCTCGCGCTCGAGCGCGGCGAAGTGCAGGGCCGCTGCGGCTGGTCGTGGTCGAGCATCAAGACCACGCGTTTCAATTGGGTGCGGGACAAGCGCATCATCGTCCTGGTGCAAATGTCATTGTCCAAGCATCCCGATCTGCCGGACGTGCCGCTGATCATGGATTTGGCAAAAACCAGCGAACAACGGCAGATTTTCAAAATGATCTTCGCGCGCCAGACCATGGGCCGGCCGTATCTGGCGCCGCCCGGCGTGCCCGCCGAACGGCTCGCGGCGTTGCGCAAAGGCTTCATGGACACGATGACGGATAAGGAATTTCTCGACGAGGCCGAGGCGAACAAATTCGAGATCAATCCGGTGAACGGCGAAGAGCTCGAAGCACTGGTGAAAGACGTTTACCGGACGCCGCCGGAGATCGCGAAAAAAGCCGCGACGGCGGTGCGGTAGAGCATTAGGCGTGCATAAAAGCGATTGCGTGTTCCCTCCCCCCTTGCGGGGGAGGGTAAGGAAGGGGGGTGGTAGGGCGACGTCTTCGCGTTCCGATCAGGACCCCCACCCCTAACCCCTCCCCGACAAGCTTGCACTCGGGCGCGCGCAGGCGCGGCCCGGGTGGGGGAGGGGTAAAGAGTTCGATCAAAACAACCGCGTCGCCGAACGCAAATCCGGAAACAATTCGCCAAGGAGCGACGGCGGCCACGCGACCGCGAGCGCCCAGTGGAACACCACATAGCAGACCAGGGTCGTGGCCGCGGCAAAGCCGAGCGCGGTCGGCCACGGCTCGCCGAAGCCGAAGCGCATATAAGCGCAAACGAACACGGCGATGGCCGGAATGAATCCGATCAAGGCGACCAGCGCGATGAAGGCGGCCATCCAGACGAAGAAAATCGTTGCCCGCCGCCGCACGACGTCGTCGGTAACGCCGAGATCCGGAACGTACGCGCTGACTTTCATGCCAGAGTCGGCGTGCGCAACGACCTTTTGCTCGGGGCCGAACAGCTCGTTGACGAGATTGAGCACGGCGGCAGTTAGCGCCATGCTGCACGCGGTGAGCGGCACCAGCTTGGCGTCGTGCGGCCATTCCGTTGACGAGATCATCGCCGCGACAATGAGCACGATGATCGCAAGCGAGAAAGCCGGCGCCGCGCCGAACCGCGCCTTGCGGCCGCCGACTTCGCGAAATTGCCCAATCAACGTGATCGCAATCTGCGACAGCGGGCGATACAGCGCCCAGACCACGCCGGCGAGAATGGCCAGCACCGCCGGCCGCAACAGCCAGCCCCAGCCGTAGAGCTGGGTCGAGATGAACAGATAGCGCTCGAAAATCGCGCCGACCACCAAGCCAAGCACCATCGGCGGCCGCGGCCAGCCGAGCCGCTTCATGATCCAGCCGACCACGCCGAAGAACAACAGCGAATAGAGATCGCCCCAATCGTGCTCGCCCTCGAAGGCGGCGACGAAAACCAGCGCGATGATGACGGGGAGAAGAATTTCGGGACGGATGCGCGAAATCTGCGCCAGCCAGCGGCTGCAGCCGAGACAGATGATCGCGCCGATGACATGCGCCAGCGTCAGGCTCCAGACGATCAGATAGGTCAAATCGAGATGCTTGGTCAGCATTTCCGGACCCGGCGTCAGTCCATGCATCAGAAATGCGCCGAGCAGGATCGCCATCGAAGCGCCGGCGGGAACCCCAAACGCGATGGTCGGCACCAGATGACCGCCCTCCTTGGAATTGTTGGAGCTCTCCGGCGCGATCACCCCGCGCACATCGCCGGTGCCGAATGTTTCCGAATTTTTCTCGGTGCGCTGCGCATAGCCATAAGCTATCCAGTCGATCACCGCCGAGCCGATGCCGGGGATGGCGCCAAGCCCGGTGCCGAGCACGCCGCAACGCAGCACCAGCCACCAGTGCCGCGCCACATCGCGCACGCCTTCCCATTGACTCGACATATTGATGTTCGGCGCATTGTCGCCGGCGATGCGCTTGCGCGATACGGCAAGCTCAGCGAGCTCCGGCAGAGCGAAAATGCCGAGCGTCGCCGGAATGAGCGGCATGCCATCCCACAGATAGAGCCAGCCGAAGGTCCAGCGCAGCGTGCCGCTCTGCGCCCGCGAGCCGATCATCGCGATCATCAGGCCGAGCCCGGCGGCGGTCAGCCCCTTGAGCGGCGCACGGCCGGACAGCGTCGCCACCATCGACATGCCGAACAAAGTGAAGGCCAGAAGCTCCGGCGAGCCGATCGACAGCATCACCGGGCGCAGGATCGGAATGCTCACCGCGAGCACGACCGCGCCAACAAGGCCGCCGGCGAGCGAGGCGGCGAAGCCGGCGCCGAAGGCGCGCCCGGCCTCGCCCTTGCGCGCCATGGCGTGGCCGTCGATCACCGTCGCCGCGGCGCCGACATGGCCGGGCACGCCGAACAGCACCGCGGTGATGAAATCCGACGACGTAATCACCGCCGCCATGCCGAGTAACAGCGCGAAGGCGGTATATTCGTCGAGGTTGTAAGTGAACGGGATCAGCATCGCCATGCCGACGATCCCGTTGAGACCGGGAAGCACGCCGATCGCGAGCCCGATCAGCACGCCGATAAAGAGGATCATGAGCCGCGTCGGCTCAAGCAGGAGATGCAGCGCATGGATGGCGCTCGTGATCATGTCCGGCTGCATCGATCATCGCTCCTGCTTGCGCGCGGCATCGCGCCTGAAACCTGCAAAGCCGTCAAGCCCATGTTAGGGTGCCGCAGTCGGCGATATGCCGCATTAATCAGACCGGCATCGTAAATTGTCGGTATCGTCCGGGAGAACAATGTCCAAGCACAATCACCGCTTCGCAACGATCACAGCACGCATCAGTAAGGCCAGCCGCGCACGCGCCGCCGCGCTGGCAATAATCATGGGCCTTGCGCTGGGCCTTGTTGCGCTCGGCGCCGCCTGGGCCGACGCGGTCAGCGATTTCTACCAAGGCCGGGCCGTCGACCTTTATATCGGCTACAGCGTCGGCGGCGCTTACGACCTCTATGCGCGGGTGATCGGCCGGCATCTCGGCGCGCATATTCCCGGCAATCCGACGCTGGTGCCGAAGAACCTCGAAGGCGCGGGCAGCCTTCGCCTCGCCAATTATCTTTACCGCGTTGCGCCGCACGACGGTTCCGCCATCGGCACGATCGGCCGCGGCATTGCCTTCGATCCGCTGTTGATCGGCCAAGGCGACGCTTTCGACGCGCAGAAATTCAACTGGATCGGCAGCGCCAATAACGAGGTCAGCGTCTGCGTCGCAATGCGGCAATCCGGCATCACAAAATTCGAAGATCTCTTCACCAAGGACTTGACCGTCGGCGGCACCGGCACCAGCGCCGACACCGACCAATTCCCGCGCGTGCTCAACAGCGTGCTCGGCACCCATTTCAAGATCGTCGAGGGCTATCCTGGCGGCAACGACGTCGTCCTCGCCATGGAGCGCGGCGAGGTGGCCGGGCGATGCGGCTGGTCGTGGTCGAGTGTGAAGTCGACGCACAAATCCTGGATCGACGACAAGCGCATGATCGTTCTCATCCAGCTGTCGCTTGCCAAGCATCCGGAACTGCCGGACGTGCCGCTGGTGATGGACTTTGCCAAGACCGACGAGCAGCGCCAGATCCTCAAGATGGCCTTCGCCCGCAATGTCATGGGCCGACCCTATCTGGCGCCGCCCAATGTGCCGGCGGACCGCGTTGCGGCGCTGCGCGACGGCTTCATGGCGACCATGGCGGACAAGGACTTTCGCGCCGAAGCCGACAAGATCGATCTGGAGATCAATCCAGTTTCCGGCGCCGACGTCGAAAAGCTGATCAAGGACGTCTACGCGACCCCGCCCGACGTGGTCGCCAAGGCCAAAGCCGCGGCGGCGGGAAAGTGAGATGGCGGCGTCGATTGACCAACCGTCATCCTGAGGTGCGAGCCAACGGGTCCGGCCCAAAGTGGCCGGCCCGATGACAGGCTCCGCGAGCCTCGAAGGATGCACGGCCAACCGAAATCGGCCTTCCGATTTCGGATAATTATTGTCCAAGTCGGCAACAGCCGACTTGGCTGCGCCTCCGATGGCGCCGCCTAAACCTCCAGCACGCCCCGCATCATCGGCACGCAGCGCCCGCCGATCGACATACCGATGATTTTGCCGCCGCGTTTTTCGGCGCTGGCTTCGAGCAGGCTCGGCCGGCCCATGTCGATGCCCTGGCCGATGCGCAAGGCGAGGCTCAGATCGGGCTCGGACCGCAGGCTTGCCAAGAGACCTGCGAGTGCGACGTTGCCGCTGCCGGTCGCCGGATCTTCCGCAATGCCATAGAGCGGCGCGAACATGCGGACCTGAAGATCGAACCCGTCACGCCGGTCATGCACATAAAGCAGGATGCCGGTGATCCGCTCGGCCGGCAGATGCTGGGTAAATACTTCTGCCCGCGGTCGCGCGGTCGCCAGCGCCGCGCGCGTTTTTAGTTCCACGAAAGCGAGTGGGATGCCGCAAGACGCGATGCACGGCCGATGATTGGCGGTTTCGATGTCGCTCGGGGCCAGTGAGCACGCCGCGGCGATAATTTCGGCGTCGAGATCATCGCCGCGGTTAAGGGATTGCGGCGGCGCCAGGCGCGCGCCGGACGTGGAATGTCCGTCTTTGATCAAATCAAGCCCAACGAGGCCGGCCTTCTCCTCGAACACGAGCGGCTCGGCAAGCGCGCTGCCGGCTCTGTTTGCCTCCACCGCCAGAACATAGGCGGTGCCGATATTGGGGTGTCCGGCGAACGGCAATTCGGCGCGCGGCGTGAAAATGCGAACCTCCGCGGTGTGCGCAGGATCTTGCGGCGGCAGCACGAAGGTGGTCTCGGCGAGGTTGAACTCGCCGGCGATGGCCTGCATCTGCGGGCCGGTCAGCGCCCGGCCATCAGGTATCACCGCAAGCGGATTGCCGCCAAATTTGCGGTCGCTAAAGACGTCGACGGTAACGAACGGGATTTGCATTCACTCTAACCTTTCGCTCGGCCGCCGCGGCGCGGGCCCTGATCGGTGACGCCGAGATGGGTCTCGAGCGCCGCACGGTCGGCGGCAAGCGCGGCGCTGTCGGCGGCGTGAACCACGGCGCCGCGTTCGACGATGATGGCGCGATCGGTGACGCCGAGGATTTTCTTGGCGTTTTGCTCGACCAGAATCGCCGACATACCCTCCTCGCGGATGATCCGGCGCAGCGCCGCCAGCAATTCCTCGACGATGATCGGCGCCAGCCCTTCCAGCGGTTCGTCGAGCAGCATGACGCGCGGATTAAGCACCAGCGCGCGCCCGACCGCGAGCATTTGCTGCTCGCCGCCGGACAGCTGATTGCCGAGATTTTGCCGCCGCTCGGCGAGCCGCGGGAACAAGGCGTAGACTTTTTCGATGGTCCAGCGGCCCGGCCGCGCCACCGCCGTGAGGTTCTCCTCGACCGTGAGCGATTTGAAAATGTTACGCTCTTGCGGCACCCAGCCGATGCCGGCATGCGCGCGCTGATCGGGCCGCAGCCTGGTGATATCGGCGCCGTCGAGCACGATG
>Ga0187815_10000986_pt1 | contig 13528 bp, 12 predicted proteins | sample NC_S_5_FD_132962 | JGI IMG/M metagenome (GOLD analysis project Ga0187815, IMG submission 132962) | Wetland sediment microbial communities from Neuse River Estuary, North Carolina, USA - ASW-S_5 | ecosystem: Environmental > Aquatic > Freshwater > Wetlands > Sediment | place: USA: North Carolina...
CCCGCATTGCCCCACGCAGTATCGGGAAGCATGAGATCGAACGGGTCGACGTTGTTCGTGTTGCCCAGTTGGTCGTGGTTCAGCACGTTCAGGAACAGGAATTGTGTCTCGATGCTGAACCGCTCCGTCAGCTTCGTCACCTTCTTGCCCTGCAGATCCAGGTTCCAGTAAAGCACGTTGCTGACTATCCCAACGCCATTGTCCCGCTTATCCAGGCCCAGGATCGGCGGACGCGCGGAATCGGCGATTGCCTGCGGGTTCGCGAAGAAGTTCGCTGGTTCTGTCGCGTCGGAATTGTGCGTGATGGCTCGAGAAGATGCACTGTTCGTTATCGAAGAAGTTCACACCGTCTCCCGACCCGAACGCCTGCGCGTCCGTCTGCGTATTGCAGAACATCTCACTTTTTGGTGGTTGAGCGACCTGGCAGGCCGTAACACGTGTAAAGCTCGAGCAGGCCTCGAAAAGCGAAGTAGTGGATGCCGACCCGCCCTAGATGATGCACGATGGTGGGATCACTCCTACCGCTGTGGATTGTGTTTCGGAGGCACTACCTTGTGCTTCCCAGTGCTCCCCTTCTCTGGAATGATACTCGGATCGACCTTCACCTGATCCCAGTGCAGCAGGAACGGCGACGGATCGTAGCTGGCAATCGTTCCCGAAAACCGAATGCCGTCATCTTTCTGTAAACGCACGACATCCGGCTGCGGCCCGACCGGCGGCGTTGTGCTACCGCCGCCCGCTGCTCCAGTAGCTGGAGCCGGTGGTGCTGACGTGGTGTAAACTTTTACGTCCATATTCGCCGTAGTCGCATTCTGCATTTCGTCCGCGCTGGACCCGGTGAACACCATGAAATCAGCAAATCCGCTGCCCGGCTTCACGTCGATAATCTTCCCCACCACTTCCGGGAACTCCGCCCCGCAGATCGCCAGCCACGTCGTCTTGGCCTTATCTGCTCCTGCACTTAACTCGCTGATTACGCTAAGGATATTACTCGACTGACGCACCTGGTTCAGGTCCTGCTGGCTCGGAATCGTCCACGTCGACGGACGGTCGGGTGAGTTTTGCGCAAGCTGCAGCAACTCGTTTAACTGATCGGTAGCTTGCGAGTCGCATCCCGGCTGTTCGTAGGCGAGAATCTGTTTCTGCAAGTAATCCTTAATCTTATCGGAATCGGGAACCTTCAAATCCACCGCGCGCGCAAGTGCCCAGAATCCATCGAGATACTGGGGCGGCTGCGACTGCAGGTAGGCAAGTCCCAACCGGTAGGCGGAGACGGCGTCATCCGGCTTGTTCGTCAACGCGTTCTTGAAAGCCGTGATGCCCGCCGCATTGTCCTTCAGCTGCAGGTCCGCAAAACCTGCCGCGGAATAGAAGAAATCAAGCCCTGGCATCTTCTGCTTCTTGAAGTCCTCGTCGGACATCGTTGAATTTGCAGGCTTTGGGAACGATTCCAGCAGGTGCGCCCCTTCCAGAGCCGCGTCCCGCTGTTTCGTCAACTCATCCGGCGGCATTTTCCCAGTCATGGTCGACTGGAAGCACTGGACGCGAATTTGCAAGGCTTGCAGTCGCTGGCCGGCGTCGATCTTGTCCCCCAGCGCTACGAGTTTGTCCGCGTATTCGATCGCCTTGGGGCAGTTCTTGAGCTGGTTGTACGTCTGATAGTAAAGCGTATAAACGTACTGCATCAGCGTCGAATTCGGATACTTCGCCACGAAGTCGTCGAGCAGCTTGATCCGCGCTTGCGGATCCTTTTCGGAGTTGGCCGCCTGAAACGCGTTGTATTCCGGCAGCGTGTAACTCGGCTTCTGCTGCTGGCCCTGCTGCTCTTGCCTCGAATGTGCGCTGGCTGGCCTGGAGTTTGCTCCCACAACGACAAAGGCGGTAAGAACTATCGTGAATCGAGTGCTGTACTTTCGCATGATCACTTCGCTGCCTCCTGGGCCATGTTCGATTTGGGCAAATGCCTGAACTCGGCTACACGGGCACACAGGTCAAGGGGAGTTTCAAAATCCACGGGATTATAGGGAAAGCGTTTAACCCGCGCAAGGCTAAATCCACGTCTCGTCGCGACATGCAAGTCGCGGTCACCGGCCTCTCGACCCCGGACAGCCGATGATAACATGACCGGGATTGACGCTTCGCATGGAAAGGGGTTGCGGGAATGACCGGAAATCATGGGGTACTCGATGGTAAAGTGGCGCTGATCACAGGGGGAAGCCGGGGCATTGGGTTCGGCATCGCTCGGAAGCTCGGCGAAATGGGCGCTAGAGTGAGCATCTGCGCCCGGGACGCCTCGCGTCTCGAGAGCGCCGCCAGCGAACTGAAGCGTAACGGAATCAGCGCCTTGGGCGTTCATGCAGATGTGACGCGTGCAGAAGACGTTATGTTGCTTGTGCAAGAAACCGAAAGCTCCCTCGGGCCGATTGAGGTTGTCGTCAACAACGCTGGTACAGGCTATTTCGGCCCGGCCCACGAAGCTTCTGAGCCAAATTGGGACAGTGTCTTAGACACCAATTTGAAATCTGTGTTCCTGCTCACCAAGGCGGTTGCCCCTCGAATGATCGAGAGGCGCACGGGACACATCATCAACATTGCTTCACTTTCTGCAAGAAATGCATTTGCTGGCGGTGGGATTTATTGCGCGTCAAAATGGGGACTGCTGGGATTCACGCAGTGCGTCGCGGAGGATTTGCGTGCATATGGGATTCGCGTGAGCGCCATTTGTCCTGGGTCGGTCGCGACGGAGTTCGGCAGTCCCGACTCGAAAAAAGATCCGCGCAAGATGCTCAAGCCTGACGATGTGGCACACGTGGTTGCAATGCTAGTTACTCAAGCGCCGCAAAGCTTCATCAGCGAAATCTCCATTCGGCCGACGCAAAAACCGTGAGAGTCGGTAAATGGGGGTGATGGCTTCGGAACTGCCAAAAGAGGCAGCAGCTGGAGGTCACTCTGAGACTGGGTGGAGAACTGCGTGGAATCGATAAGGATGGCTGATGGAACCGAAAAAACGCGCAGACAAAGAATTTTGATCTGCGATTCGACTAATCTCGCGCGGCGTGTACCAGCGGCCCATTACTTCACGTCCCGCCATGCGGCGAATCTGGCTTTTCGCCCATCGAAAGATGCTCGGGCTTCCACCGTTTGACCACATCCCAAGATCGTAGGTGTGCCGCAGAGATCTCCAGAGAATACAGGTCCAGATCAGAAGTGAATCTGAGTGGATCATTCGTCGGGCATTTCGGCAATGCTCCGCGAGCATATTGGGGCTGAACTGCGAAATGACATCGTGCGCGAGAATAAGGTCGTATGTTCGATCGTCGACGTACGAGGAGCCTTCGGCTTCGATCAGGTCCAATTCCGAATGGTTTTTCCGAAACGTCTCAAGCATGCGCGGGCCAAAATCAACACCCCTGTAGAAACGCGGCGAGAAGCCCAGATAGTCAAAAAGCCGCCCATTGCCGCAGCCGATTTCGAGGACGCTAGCCGGATTACGGCCCTGAAAGAGCAGCCTTAACTCCGCAGAGGTCAAGCGCAGGAACTCAGGAGAGTCACCTCGACTCAACGGGGTTGTCTTATCGGCCCAAAACTCACGGTATTTTTCGACTGTCGACGCCAACAGCGGCTCCTTTCGATGTTGCGTCACTTTGCTTTTGTTGCGCGGATTCGGCGGGCGAGGGCGGAACTGGCAAATCCCGTCCCGGCTACGAACCGGACCAAGGGTCCAAAAGTGTATGCCGCCGCGGCTCCCAGCAAATGCAATCCTGGGACTGAACTCTCGAGCCCAGAATCAAGCACCGGATAACCGTCTACGGCCTTGAGTTCGTTGAGAATGGCCGGGGAAAGGAGGCTACATTTCGAGATATCCACGCGATAGCCTGTGCCCAGCACGACGTGGTCGGCGGTCCGTTCACTTCCATTATTGAGACGCAAAGCAACGCGGCCAGCCTGTACACACGCGCGTTCCACAGATTGACCGTATCGTACCGGAGTTCCATTCAAGGTCGGAACAAGCCGATACGAGAAGCCGAGTTTGGTGGACTTGCGGTCCCATTTGTTTCTGAACTCGGACGAAAAACGCGCGTACAAGTGAGGCTGCTGAATAAGCAAGCTGATGCCTGCCCGGCCGACTCCTCCGCGTCCATACAAGAAGGTTAGCGGCTTCGGGTCGACTAGCCGTTGCAAGACCGGGAATCGCGGCTGGGCCTGTGCCGGTGCGCGAACCAAGAGTTCCACGTGCGCTCCGGAATCGTGCAGGAACGCTGCCGATTCCAAGGCACTTTGGGCGCCGCCAATGACGACCACGTCTTTGTCCCGAAAAGCGGCGTAATCGCGCAATTCGGATGAGTGACTCACGAATTCCCGTGGGATGCCTCCAAACACGTCCGGTTTGTAGGCGTGCGATTCGATTCCCGTGGCAACCAGCACGCGCCCGGCCTGCAACGAACTCCCATCCTCGAGCGTAAGCTGGTAGGCTCCTGACGCGCGTTCGATTCGAGCAACCTTCCGCTCGTCTGCTTGAACACCTGCTTGGTCGTGAAACCACCGGCCATATTGAATGAAGGCGGAGATGGGAATCGGTTCAGCGAAGCGGTTGTGCCCATCTTGAGATACGAATTCGTCCAGCGTCAGCCGGTTGTCAGGCGCGGCTATGTGGGTGGCATGCCAGATTGAGCGCAGCAGCATCTGGGGAGGCATGCAGCGTTGCCAAAAATCCATGGGCTTGCCGAAAACGCGAAGGTCCAGGCCTTTGATTTTGCGAAGGTAAGCCGCGGAGGACAAGCCAAACGGACCGGCACCCACAATCGCAACGTCGCATCGTTCCATCCCGTAGTCTTCCTCCCGGCGCGATACCTCCGCCTATTGGTTTGACTGGGCATGCGGCCTCCGCGGACATAAGAATAAGAATTGCGTATCGTATTCTATCGCTTCATCAACAGCATAGCTATACCCTCATGTTTTGGGTACCCGCAATCACCTTAGGTTCGCTTGCCGGTCTTCGTATATGCTCACGGCCAAACCTAAACTGCTCAGTCAGATTGAAGACGCTGGCCTGCATATCTACCGGGAATCTGGTATAGGCACTTCCTGATGGCCACCCGGAAACTGTTTGGGCTTGCCTGCTCCTGCTTCCGCGCAGTAGACACCGGCTTATTTCGCCGCGTTTGCATCGAGAATTTTCTGCAATGCTGCAATGGGAATGGCCGGGGCAAAATGTCCCGCTCGCCCTGTCACAGTTGTCGCCTTGAGAAGGGAATTATCGATGGCCTCTTCTGTCGCGTCCGCAGCCGCTTCGAATAAGGGCGAGAGCGCATCTTCGCCCAGGAGTGAAATCGCAGGACCTCGCGGTGCGCCAAACTTGATGCGGTTTGTGGTCGAGAAAGCGATAACGAAATCGCCGCTGCCGTTGTTGCCGGTTGAGCCCGACCGGGCCAAGCCTAAAATCGCCCGCGCCGCAAGCCGCCTCAGTTGACGTGAATCAAGCGGCGCATCGGTGGCCACGATCATCATGCACGAGCCAGCAGCCTCATCCCGCAATGGCTCGGCTGAATTTCGGCTGTGCTGCTTGGACGGTTGCAACGTCTTCCAGACTGGTGCGCCGGCGATCGTGAGCCGCCCGCCGAAATTCGTTTGCACGAGAGCTCCCACGGTGAATCCGCCGTCCGTTGCCGGCAGATGACGCGAACTCGTCCCGATCCCACCTTTCCATCCGAAAGCGATGGTGCCTTCGCCCGCGCCCACAGAGCCTTCTTCGACAGGCCCGTCACTGGCCTGCTGCAAGGCGCGCGTGACATCGTCGGACCTCACGTGGAATCCGCGGATATCGTTCAGCCAGCCATCATTCGTCTCGCCCACAAGCGGATTGACGCTGCCGACGTTTTCATTTCCCGGCTGAGCGAGCGTCCAAGCAGCTAGCGCAGACGCCGCATCCCACACGCTGAGTGTATTTGTTAGCACGATGGGCGTTTCGATGTGGCCCAATTCGTTCACTTGAGTTGAGCCCACGAGTTTGCCGAACGCGCTGTAAACGAAAACTGCGCCAGCGACCTTGTCCTGGAAGATGTTCCCGGCGTGGGGCACGATCGCTGTGACGCCGGTGCGAACGTTGTCGCCTTGACTGATCGTGACTTGGCCGACCAACACGCCAGGCACGTCTGTGATCGCGTTCTTCGTTCCCGGATCATAGACGCCCGGGCGAATTCCTATTTCGCACGCACGCGGCCGGTGTTCAGGTTGGTTCACCTGCGTTTGCCCTCGTGTCACCAACGCGCCGATAACCCAGAACATCAGGACCAGCACAAATTTGTACACGGATCGCCCTCCCCCGGAGCAGACAGTTCAATTGGCGCGTACAGATTCGACCAGAACGCGGCCGAGCGCAAGATGGACCCGCAAGATGGCCCAAAGTAACGGGACAGTACTCTGCTGAAAGGGCAGGGAATGGGCTGCGATGACGTGCAGGATTTCGATCGTTGGGCCAAACAAGTAAGAGTCACCGAGGCCCACGCCGGCATCGAATTCGTTTGGGCCGGGGACCCACGGTGGCAAACGGCGTGGGCAATTCGACCACGTTTGCAGGGAGGACCAATGGCAGAAAACACGGCAGTGTTGAGGAAGCCCGCAGAAACTTCCGCACCCATTCACGATTTGCTCCGGAAACGATGGAGTCCGCGGGCATTTGATAGCCGGGCAGTGGAAACGGAAAAGCTGAAGAGCCTGTTTGAGGCAGCGCGCTGGGCGGCATCGTCGTTCAACGCGCAGCCTTGGTATTACATTATGGCGACGAAAGATGATCCAGAAAACTTCAATCGGCTGCTCGAATCGTTCGTCGAATTCAACCGAAGTTGGGCAAAAGATGCGCCGGTTATAGGGTTGAGCGTGGCCGCGCTGAAGTTCGAGCACAATGGCGAGCCGAATCGCCACGCCTTTCACGACGTAGGGCAAGCCTCGGCGAATCTCGCGCTGCAAGCGTCTGCCCTCGGCCTCGAGGTTCACCAAATGGCCGGCATTCTCCCGGACAAGGCGCGCGAACTCTTCTTCATTCCGGATGGCTACGAAGCGGTGGCGGGCTTCGCCCTTGGCTATCCTGGAAATCCAGCGGCGCTGCCCGACAAATTGCGTGAGCGTGAACTTGCGGCTCGTGTGCGAAAGCCACTGAGTTCGTTCGTATTCACAGGCAAGTGGGGACAAGCGGCCGATTTCGTGAAGTGAGCCGGATGTACTTCAAGAGTGCTAAGCCTTGCAGGGGGCAATTTAGAGGCGTGTGCGGAGTCTGAGTCGGAAGTTCGCTCCGCACACGTTTTTTCGGGCAACCTCGCCAAATCGAGTCACTTCCTACGAGGCATGGGCGTGAACCAAACCCTCTGAGGTGAATCGATGCGCAAGCTCTCGCTACTTCTCGCTGCCACATGCCTAATTCCTGTGTTTCCCGCTTCTACCAGGGCGCAAGTGGAAATCTTTGGTGGTTACTCCTACGCGCGTCCATCGCTGACCTATACCGACACCGTTGTGGACGTGCCGTGTCCCAGCACGGGATGTCCGACGGTCGAAGCTACTGCCCATCCCAACCTGAACGGGTGGGAGTTATCAGGCGCATACACCCGGCATTGGTTTGGCTTCGCAGCCGATTTCAGCGGTCACTATGGATCCGTACACAACGCAAGCGCTCACCTGAATACCTACCTCTTTGGGCCTCAGGTGCGGCTGCCGGGACCCATTTCGCCCTTTGCACATGTCTTGATCGGAGCCGCGCACGAATCGATTGGCAGCGGTGGCACCGTCGGACTGCAAATCAATCCTTCCTCGTCGAACTCATTCGCGGCCGCTCTAGGCGCTGGAATCGATGTAAAGGTCGCGCCATTTATGTCGTTGCGCGCGATCCAGCTTGATTATCTGGTGACGCGCTTCAGATCCTCCACGCAGAGCCAACCGCGAGCCTCCATCGGTTTGGTGCTTCACTTCTGAGTCGTTCTATTCTGCAGGATTTCCCGTCGCGATAGCGCGTCATCGGCCGGCGTTTTATACAGGCTCGTCCGTATTTCGTGGTTCCCTGCAACCCCGTAGCATAAACGGAGCACTTTCAAGCGCCGGCCCACGTTCCGTTTTTGGAGGTCAGAAATGAAACTGTTCATGAGCGCTGCGCTTCTATGCTTTCTGATCGCCCCAGTCAGTTTCGCGCATCAACAGCAGGAACAGCAGCAAGATGAGCGAGCAAAAAAACAGCAAGAGGAAGAGCGGCAGAAACAAAATCAAGACCAGCAGGCGGAGAGGAACCGGCAAGAGCAGCAACAGCAGGACGGGCGAGCTCGGCAACAAGATCGGGCGAGACAGGACAAGCAGCAGCAGGAGATCGACAAGCAGCAGCGGAAGGATATAGAGAAGCAGCAAAAAGAACAGGAAAAACAGCAGAAACAGCAGGAAAAACACGAGCGAGACAACCCGCAATACAATCGAGGTAACGAACAGGTTAGGTCAGATCAGCACGCCGCTTATCACCCCCGGCATGGTCGACCGATTCCCGAGGAAAAGTTTCACGCTGATTTTGGACGAGAACACCACTTCCACGTCGGACACCACGAACACGGCAGACGGTTTCAGTATGGTGGTTATTGATTCGAATATGACCAACCGTGGCCGGCCGAATGGAGCGACGACGACGACTTTTACATCGATTATGTCGACGACGATTATTACCTCTGCGACTACGAGCGCCCGGGAATGCGTGTTCTCGTAATCGTGGTCGACTGACGCGCAATCCAACGCCGAGTAAGCAGGATCGAACTCGCGTCGCAAATAGCTTGCGTGCAGCCCTTTGCCCCGCTGCGCAATCGGCTGCACGCAGCAAATCTTCCCCCTTCCCCGCGCCTCCACTTCGGATGATCTGATCGTCAAAGCTATTTGGCGGATCTGTAGAAAAGGAATGCGCATGTGTACCGATGCGCGTTGGCCTTCTGACCTTGCTTTGCCTACCTTCGTTTTCCTGTGCTAGCCTCGCGCGCGGCTCCCTAGCAGAACGTTGAAGCCGTCCGTATGCGTGCCGTCGATATCATCCGAAAAAAACGTGATGCCGCGGAACTGACCCGTGACGAGATCAAGTTCCTCATTCAAGGAGCGACGCGCGATGCCATTCCTGATTATCAGATCGCGGCTTTCCTGATGGCAGTGCTTTGGCGCGGGATGAGCAGTGCGGAACTCGCCGCGCTGACCCAGGAAATGCTGCATTCGGGCGAAGTCCTTGATTTATCGGGCCTGCGCGGCATGAAGGTTGACAAACATTCCACCGGCGGCGTGGGCGACAAAGCGTCCCTCGTGCTCGCTCCCGTTGTCGCCGCGGCGGGCAAAAACGTGCCGTTGGGGCGCAAACCCGTGCTGGTTCCCATGATCAGCGGGCGCGGACTGGGGCATACGGGGGGAACGCTGGACAAGCTGGAATCGATTCCGGGGTTCAACGTCAATCTGAGTCTGAGCGAATTTCGCAGTGTTCTCGAGCGATGCGGGTGCGCGCTGATCGGGCCGACGCCGGAAATAGCGCCGGCGGACAAGAAGTTGTACGCATTGCGCGATGTCACCGCGACGGTCGAGAGTCCGTACTTGATTTGTGCGTCGATCATGAGCAAGAAATTGGCGGAAGGAATCGACGCGCTCGTGCTCGATGTGAAAACTGGCGACGGCGCGTTCATGAAGAGGCCAGAGGACGCGGAATATCTCGCGCAATTAATGGTGGAAACCGGCAGGGGCATGGGCAAGAAAGTCGTCGCGCTGATCACGGATATGGAGCAGCCGCTGGGACGCAAGATCGGGAACGCCCTCGAATTGGACGAATGCCTCGACGTGCTGCACGGCGCCGGGCCGCCTGATTTGCGATCGCTGTGCGACGAACTGGCCGCGTGGATGCTTTTCCTTGCTGGACGAACTCCGGACGTCGCTGAAGGGCGTGCTCTCGCCGCGGAAATGATTGAATCCGGGCGCGCACGTGATACATTCCGCGAGATCATTCGCGCGCAAGGAGGCGATCCGGAAGTGGTGGACGATGTTGCACGACTCCCGCGCGCGAAGAATCTGGCGAAAGTGAAAGCGGAACGGGCAGGCTTCGTCACGAAGATCCAATGCGAGCAGGTGGGAATCGCAAGCATGATGCTGGGCGGCGGGCGCGAGAAGAAGGAGGATGTTGTCGATCCTGCGGTCGGACTCGTAATCGAAAAGAAAGTCGGCGAAGCGGTCGAGGCGGGGAGTACGCTCTGCACTGTCCATTACAACTCCGACATGCGGCTGCACGAGGTGATGGAGTTGCTCTCGACGAGCTTTACCATCGGCGACGTCGCCCCCGAGCCGGCCCCTCTTGTCCGCAAAATCATCGGCGCAGAGTGAGCGAGATGCGTCGCAGGAGCAGTTGCTGAATGTATCGGCTAACCGGGATCCTCGGCATGCTGACCATGATGGGCCTGGCCTTCCTTTTCTCGACGAATCGCCGCGCCATCCGCTACAAAACCGTTGCGTGGGGCCTTGGTCTGCAAATTCTCTTTGCGTTTCTGGTATTGCGGTGGGAGGCGGGCCGGGACGCGTTCGCGTGGCTGGGCGAGAAGGTGAACTGGTTCTTGGGCTTCGCAGCCTACGGCGCCGCGTTCGTTTTCGGCCCTCTTGGACAGAACCAAAAGCCCTGGGGCGTAGTTTTCGCGTTTCAGGTGCTGCCGACCATCATTTTTATCGCCGCTGTTTTTGCGCTGCTCTACTACCTTGGGATCATGCAACTCGTCATTCGCGGTGCTGCCATCGTGATGACGAAACTGATGGCGGCCAGCGGGGCAGAATCACTGAACGTCGCCGCCAGCATCTTCATGGGGCAGACCGAGGCTCCACTGACGATTCGTCCCTATCTTCCTGAGGTTACGCAATCTGAACTCATGACTATTATGACCAGCGGCATGGCCCACGTGTCGGGCGGAATCATGGCCGCGTACATCGCCTATGGAATCGAGGCCAAGCATCTTCTCGCCGCCGTCATCATGACTGCCCCAGGAACGATTTTGCTGTCGAAAATGCTCGTGCCCGAAACGGAAAAGCCGTTGACGGCCGGACGCGTCGAGCTGGCGCACATGGAGCGCGACACGAACGCCCTCGCAGCGATCGCGCGCGGCACCACGGATGGCCTAAACCTTGCCATCAATGTTGCGGCCATGTTGATCTCGTTTATCGCCCTGATTTATCTCATCGACGGGATTTTTGGCGCCCTTCATGGACGCATCTCGTGGTTTCCCGGCAGCCTCGAGCAAGTTTTCGGGTGGATATTGTCGCCCATCGCTTGGGTGATCGGGATTCCCTGGAAGGACGCTCCGACGGTTGGCAATCTTCTCGGCTTGCGCATGGTGACAAACGAGCTCATCGCCTTTCAGCGGCTCGGCCCAATGGGGACGGCGCACGCGATCAGCGAGCGCTCTTTTACGATTGCGACGTTCGCGCTCTGCGGATTTGCCAACCTCAGCTCCATCGGCATACAGATTGGCGGAATTGGGGCGCTCGCGCCCAATAAAAAGTCAGACTTGGCGCGTTTGGGCATTCGCGCGATGCTCGCTGGGACGATGGCCAACCTGATGTCCGCATCAATTGTTGGCATCATGTTGAGATGACTCTGTGCAGGGTGAAATGATGGCGGCCCGCAAGAAATCCACGCCCGATTCCGATTTTGCCCGCGCGGACCGCGCCGCAAAATTCATTTTGTCGAAGACGAAGCTCCGGCCGAGAGTCGCGGTTGTTCTCGGGTCTGGGTTGGGCGCGTTTGCTGATGAACTCAGCGACGCGGCGCGTATCGCCTACTCGCAGATTCCCGGGTTTCCCCGCTCGACGGCAGTCGGCCATGCGGGTCGGCTGGTCATAGGCAAGACGAGCGGCCTTGCTGTCGCCGCGATGCAGGGACGCGTGCACTTTTACGAAGGCTATTCTGCCCGCGAAGTGGTCTTCCCGATGCGTGTGCTCGGGCGCATGGGCATTCGTGCCGCGATTCTCACCAACGCGGCCGGCGGGATCAGCCTCGATTACAATCAGGGCGCATTGGTCGCGATCCGAGACCACCTCAATTTGCAGGCTACGAATCCGCTGATCGGCCCCAACGACGAGCGGTTCGGTACGCGTTTTCCGGACATGACGGACGCGTACTCGAAGCTTTATCGCGAGGTGGCGCTCATCGAAGCCAAACGACTGGGAATTGATCTTCGCGAGGGTGTATATGCGGCGCTGCCCGGCCCCAGTTACGAGACCCCCGCGGAGATTCGCTATCTTCGCACGATTGGTGCCGATCTGGTTGGCATGTCGACTGTGCCCGAAGTGATCGTGGCCCGGCACATGGGCATTCGGGTCCTCGGAATTTCCTGCGTGACTAACATGGCGGCGGGCATTCTCGACAAGCCCCTCGATCATGCGGAAGTGTTGGAAACGGCGGAGCGGGTCAAAGGTCAGTTTGTTGCCTTGCTCCGGGCGGTCATCCCACCCGTCTCCTCCGAACTCCCGTGACGCTCACATCCTTCCAGAGGCCAAATCATGTTGGCCCGGATTGAGGTGGACGCGCTGGAATCCTTCGAGCGCGCGCAAGCGCACTGACTGCCGGCGCGATGCACACTTTCGCGCCATCGTCGAGGAGTGTCAAGCGAAGCAAAACGTTTTTCTTCACGTTTTAGGGTTTGGTAAAAAAATAAAGTTTACAATTGAAGCCCGTCACGCCATGGGACTCGGGTGGATAGCATAGTTCCAATCGCCGTGAAACCCATGAGGCTTTAGCCTCGCCCTGCGCATCTTCTCTTTCGTGATCTTCTGGCCGGGTTCGTATTCGCGAGTGTCGAGCACAGCTTTCACCCAGAGCCCGCTTTTTGTGGTCGTGGCTCCAATCAGATTGACCACGGACTCGTAACTGAGCAGCGGCCGACCGCGCCAGTTCATACTGATGAACGAAAACAAGCGATGCTCGACCTTGTTCCACTTGCTCGTCCCGGGTGGATAGTGGCACACCGTTATGGTCATCCCCAGCCGATCGGCCAGAGCCTGCAGATGGATTTTCCAGGCGCGCAGCCGCGAGCCATTGCTGCCGCCAGCATCCGCGCAGATCAACAAGTGCCGAGCTTGCGGGTAGGCTTTCCGTCCTAACAACTGCCACCATCGGCGAATGCTTTCCACCGCAAATTCCGCTGTCTCATGCGTGATGCCCACGTTGACGACGGCTTCGTCTCGCGTCACATCGTAGGTTCCGTAGGGGATCGCCTTGCCCACTCCCTGGCCTGGAAAATCGTGAACGTTGACTCCCTGGGGGCTGCCCACCGGCCGCCATCGCCGACCGCGATTGTCGAAAGATCCCACTAATTCCTTCTTTTTCGTGTCCACACTGACGACCGGCTCATGGCGACGGACGAAGCGCCGGACTTGATCGTTGAGGTAGCGAAACTGCGCATCGCGGTCTGGATGTTGGGTGCCCTCGATCGTCTTCACGTTGGCCTGCAACGAGTAGCCAAGTTCTCGCAGGCAGCGTGCGACGCTCACATGCGAGACC
>Ga0187815_10000987_pt1 | contig 13525 bp, 12 predicted proteins | sample NC_S_5_FD_132962 | JGI IMG/M metagenome (GOLD analysis project Ga0187815, IMG submission 132962) | Wetland sediment microbial communities from Neuse River Estuary, North Carolina, USA - ASW-S_5 | ecosystem: Environmental > Aquatic > Freshwater > Wetlands > Sediment | place: USA: North Carolina...
GCAAAGCTAGCTCGCTTTGCGCGGCAAAGTCAAGCGCTGACCGCCCCCACCTCCGCGACTTCGCATCACTTTTCGTCTTTACATCACTTCTGGTCCTTTTCGTGCCCGGTTTGTCCCGGTTCCACGGACGAAAAGTGATGTGAAGTGGAGGCGCCACCCGCCCGGTCGAACCACAGATCACAGAACACTGCTGGCGTACCAGGCCGCGGGCATAGCCAGGGCGAGCAAACCGTTCCGCATCGCTAATGAACGGTCACCCAGCCGATAACAGCAAGAAGCGGGCGGCGAGCTGCCCCCCGGCCAATGCACGCCAGGCTCTCCGCTGATAACAGCAAGAAGCGGGCGGCGGGCCGCCGCCCGCTGGGGTTGAATTAAGGCTGTGGCGGATATCGAGGATTTTCGGCGGCTGATCGCGGGGGACCACGGGCTTGTCGTGGTGTCCACGCTGCGGGACGACGGGACGATCGCCTCGTCGGTGGTGAACGCGGGGGTGCTGGCGCATCCGCTCACCGGCGAAACCGTCGTAGGGATGGTGTTCAGGGGCGGCATCCGCAAGCTCGGTCATCTGCGCGAGCGGCCGTACGCGAACGTCGTCGTGCGGGCCGGGTGGCAGTGGGCGGCGGCCGAAGGCCGGACCGAGGTCGCCGGCCCCGATGACCCCATGGACGGCATCGACGCCGAGCGGCTGCGCCTGCTGCTGCGGGAGATCTTCACCGCGGCGGGCGGCACCCACGAGGACTTCGCCACCTACGACCGCGTGATGCGTGAAGAGCGGCGCACCGCCGTCTTCGTGCACCCGGAGCGCGTCTACGCGAACCCCGGGCAGTAACCTCTGCGCATGCGGAACGAACGGCGGTTGGTCCCGATGCGGGACGGCCGGCAGATCGATGTGCTCACGGCCGGCCCGGACGGCGGGTTCCCGCTGGTGGTCCACGAGGGGACGCCGGTCGGCCTGGTGCTCAGCAAGAAGCTCGCCGCGGCGGCGGCCGACCGCGGCCTGCGCGTCGTCCTGGCGGCGCGGCCCGGCTATGAGGGCTCGACGCCCCGGCCGGGCAGGCTGGTCGCCGACGTGGCGGCGGACGTGGCCGCGGTGCTCGACACGCTCGGCGGGGGCGAGTTCGTCTCGATCGGTTTCTCCGGCGGCGGGCCGCACTCGCTCGCCTGTGCGGCCCTGCTGCCGGGCAGGTGCCTGGCCGCGGCTTCGGTCGCCGGGGTCGCGCCGTACCACGCCGCAAACCTGGACTTCCTGGCCGGGATGGGCCCGGAGAACGTCGAGGAGTTCGGGCTGGCCGTCCGCGGCGCGGACGCGCTGACCCCGTTCCTCGAGAAGGAGGCCGCCACGCTGGGGCAGGTCACCGGCGAGCAGCTCGTCGCCGCGCTCGGCGGTCTCATCTCCGGAGCTGACGCGGAGGCCCTCACCGGCGAGTTCGCCGACGACCTGGCCGCGGGCCTGGGCGCCGCCGTACGGTCGGGGATCGCCGGCTGGCGGGACGATGACCTGGCGTTCGTCGCTGGCTGGGGGTTCAGCCTGGACGCGCTGGCCGGCCGGGCCGCGATCTGGCAGGGCGACCAGGACCGCATGGTCCCGTTCGCGCACGGCCAGTGGCTGGCCGCGCACATCCCCGCCGCGCGGGTTCACCTGGAGCCGGGTGACGGCCATCTCACGATGACCGTCACCGCGATCGGCCGCATCCTCGACGACCTGCTCGACCTGGCGGGGTCACCACGGGCCCGTTCGGAATGATCTTGAAATGATGACCGGGCGGCGTCAGACCGGCGCTACGCCGCCGGATTCCCAGGTGCGACATGAACCGGACCGCCCGCACCAGGAAGTGCCGGCTCTCGCGCGCCGCGTCGAGCATTTCCGGCACGACCCTGAGCACCCATTCGGCTGCTTCCCTGCCGGCGGCGAAGTTGTCTTTGCCGCCGAGAAGATAGTCGTACACCCGGGCCGGGTGCGATATGTCGGCGCGGATCTCGTCGCCGGCCGGCTGACCTGATCCAGTCATCGGCCGCCTCCTCGGCGGAATCTCTACAGGGCGGCTACGCCCCCGTAGGCCCAGGCGCGGTCGGCGTTCGGGCCAGGGTCGCCGTCCGGGCGCCAGTAGGAGACGATCACGAGTCCCGGGTCGAGCAGCTCGCGGCCGCCGAACATCGCGGCGATCTCTTCCTTCGACCGAGCCCGGATCGTCTCCCCGCCGCGGCGCTTCGCCTCGTCGTGCAGCGCCTGCATCGGCCCGGGGGCGAACTCGTTGGTCAGGTGGGAGAGGACGAGATAGCTTCCCGGCGCGACCTCCGGCAGGTAACGGGCGACGACGGCAGCCGGGTTGTCCTCATCCTCGAGGTGGTGCAGGCACGCCACGAACATGAGCGCCACGGGCTGGCTGAAATCAAGCAGGTCAGCCGATTCCCCGAGCACTTTTTCCACGTCGCGCAGGTCCGCCTTGATGACGCGGGTGTCCGGATTGGTGGCCATCACCGTCTGGGCGTGCGACACCACCATGGGGTCGTAATCGACGTAAACGACGCGCGCGCCCGGACTGGCCTGCTGTGCTATTTCGTGCACGTTCGGGCTGGTGGGAAAGCCGGTGCCGATGTCAAGGAACTGACGTATTCCCGCGTCGGCGAGGAACCGGACAACGCGGACCATGAACTGGCGGTTCCCGCGCGCGTAGTCGAGCATCTGCGGCATCAGCTGGAGCGTGAACTCCGCGGCGTTCCTGTCCGCCTCGAAGTTGTCCTTCCCGCCCAGCCAGTAATCGTAGATCCGGGCCGAATGCGGGACATCGGTGCGAAAATTCTCCGGCGTCCAGTTGCCTGCGGATTGCGCGGAATCGGTCATCGGTTCCCCAGTCAGAAGGAATGTACAGGATTGATCGTAGAGCGCGCTGCGGCGCGGGTCTGCCATTCGGGGGCATATTCTTCCGGCCAGCTTCCGCCCGTTCCGGCGACTCGCGGAGCGAGGCCGGCCGTGGCGGCTGGTCGGATACCCGCACGCGTTCGCCCCCGCGCACCGATAACATCGGGTAACGGACCTAACCCATCGTCAAAGGAGCCCCACCGTGTCCAGCCAGCAGCTTCGGATCACCCTCGCCGGCCGCGAGCATGTGACCGAGGCCGGGACGACGGCGGGCGCTGTCCTCGACGGTGGTCCCGGCGTCATCGCGGCGCGGGTCAACGGGACGCAGCGCGACCTCGCGCACGTGCTCGCCGACGGCGACGTGGTGGAGCCGATCTCGATCTCCTCGCCCGACGGCCGGGCCATCCTGCGGCACTCCACCGCGCACGTGCTCGCGCAGGCGGTGCAGGACCTGTTCCCGCACGCCAAGCTGGGCATCGGGCCGCCCGTCGAGAACGGGTTCTACTACGACTTCGACGTGCGCGAGCCGTTCGCGCCCGACGACCTGAAGGCGATCGAGGCGCGGATGCGGCAGATCGTCAAGCAGGGCCAGTTGTTCTCCCGGCGGGTCGTGTCGGAGTCGCAGGCGCGGAAGGAGCTCGAGGGCGAGCCGTACAAGCAGGAGCTGATCGGGCTCAAGGGCTCGCCCGCCGCCGACGCCGAGGAGTCGGTCGAGGTGGGCGGCCCCGAGCTGACCATCTACGACAACGTGGACCCGAAGACCGACGAGGTGGTGTGGAAGGACCTGTGCCGCGGGCCGCACCTGCCGTCGACGAGGGCGATCCCGGCGTTCAAGCTGATGCGCACGGGCGGCGCGTACTGGCGGGGCAGCGAGAAGAACCCGCAGCTGCAGCGGATCTACGGCACCGCCTGGGAGACCAGGGCCGCGCAGGATGACTACCTGACCATGCTGGCCGAGGCCGAGCGGCGCGATCACCGGCGGCTCGGCGCGGAGCTCGACCTGTTCTCGTTCCCGACCGAGATCGGGTCCGGGCTGCCGGTGTTCCACCCCAAGGGCGGCATCATCCGCCGGGTGATGGAGGACTACTCCCGCAGGCGCCACGAGGAGGCCGGGTACCAGTTCGTCAACACCCCGCATCTCACCAAGGCCGAGCTGTTCGAGACGTCCGGTCACCTGGGGTTTTACAAGGAAAGCATGTTCCCCCCGATGGAACTGGAGGGCTCCGACTACTACGCGAAGCCCATGAACTGCCCGATGCACGTCCTGATCTACCGCTCCCGCGGGCGGTCGTACCGGGAGCTGCCGCTGCGGCTGTTCGAGTTCGGCACCGTGTACCGGTTCGAGAAGTCCGGCGTCGTGCACGGGCTGACCCGGGCGCGCGGGTTCACCCAGGACGACTCGCACATCTTCTGCGCGCCGGACCAGCTGGCGTCGGAACTCGCCTCGCTGCTCGACTTCGTCGTCGGGCTGCTGCGGGACTTCGGGCTGACCGATTTCGAGGCTGAGCTGTCCACCCGGCCGGACAAGTACGTCGGCGCGATCGAGGAGTGGAACGAGGCCGAGGCCGCGCTCAAGCACGCGCTCGACGCGTCCGGACTGCCGTACACGGTCGCCGAGGGCGAGGGCGCGTTCTACGCGCCCAAGATCGACGTGCACGTGCGCGACGCCATCGGCCGCCGCTGGCAGCTGTCCACCCTCCAGGTCGACTTCCAGGAGCCGGGCCGGTTCGGGATCGAGTACCAGGCGCCCGACGGGACGAGGCAGCGGCCGTACATGATCCACCGGGCGCTGTTCGGGTCGATCGAGCGGTTCTTCGGCATCCTGGTGGAGCACTACGCGGGCGCGTTCCCGCCGTGGCTGGCGCCGGTCCAGGTCGTCGGCATCCCGATCTCCGACGCGCACGTGCCGTACCTGGCGAAGGTGGCCGACATGCTGCGCGAGCAGGGCATCCGGGTCAACGTCGACGACTCTGACGACCGGATGCAGAAGAAGATCAGGACCGCGCAGCAGCAGAAGGTGCCGTTCATGCTGCTTGCCGGGGACTCGGACGTGGCCGCCGGAGCGGTGTCGTTCCGCTACCGGGACGGGTCGCAGAAGAACGGCGTCCCCGTCGCCGAGGCGGTCGCCGAGATCGTGACGGCCGTCCGCGACCGCGTCCAGGTGTGACCGTGCCGCCGCCGGAAGGGCCGCCGTCGCCGCCGGAAGGGCCGCCGCCGGGCGGCGCGGGCGTGCCTGACGCCTTCGGGCGGCTGTGGACGCCGCACCGGCTGGCCTACATCCAGGGGGCCGGCAAGCCGACCGGGCCGGGCGCGGACGAGGGCTGCCCGTTCTGCGTCGCGCCGACGCTGACGGACGAGGAGGCGCTGATCGTCGCGCGCGGCGAGCTGGTGTACGCGATCCTCAACCTGTACCCGTACAACAGCGGCCACGTGCTCGTCTGCCCGTACCGGCACCTGGCGGACTACACGGAACTGTCCGCCGGCGAGACCGCCGAGTTCAGCGACTTCACCATGCGCGCGATCCGGGCGCTGCGCGAAGCGTCCGGACCGCACGGCTTCAACATCGGGATGAACCTCGGCACGGTGGCCGGCGCCGGGATCGCCGCCCACCTGCACCAGCACGTGGTGCCCCGGTGGGGCGGCGACACGAACTTCATGCCGGTCGTCGGGCGCACCCGGGTGCTGCCCCAGCTGCTCGCCGACACCCGCAAGCTGCTCGCCGACGCCTGGCCCTCCGCTTAGAAGCTCACCCGCTGCCAGGTAGCGCCGCCGTTGCTGGTGAGCAGCAGCTGGCCGGGGCTGCCGTCGCCGTTACCGTCGGTGCGGGCGGGGGCGCGCACCACCACGCCGTCGCTCGTCGTGGTGAACCCGAGGTCGTTGAAGCCCGCGCCGCCGTCGCCCACCTCGTACGCGGTACCCCACTGCGCGCCGCCGTCGCCCGAGTAGTACAGCCAGCTCGCGCCGCTGGCCGCCATTATGGTCAGCTGCTCCGGCGTCGCGCCCGCGAGCCCGGTCGGGTCACCGCCCCGCGGCGCCACGCCCGCCTGCGTCCAGTGCTGGCCGAGGTCGCCGCTGACGTAGACGGTCTTGTCCACCGACCCCATGGCGCCCTGCCCGGCGCACAACAGCGCGAGCGAGTCCGGCCCGGTCACCGCGACCGCATCCGCGTACGCCACGCCCAGGGTGGTGCACGGGGTGGGGTGGCTGGCGGTGCTGAGGCCGCCGTCGGTGGTCACGATGACAGAGGTGCCGTCGAGCACCGCGGCCACCCGCGCCTGCGTCGCGATCAGGCCGGTTTCTGCCCCGGTGACCTTCACCGCGATGACTTGCTGCCAGGCGCCGCCGCCGAGCGGCCGGCGCTCGAGGCTCCCCTCGGACTGGCACCCGCTGCCCGCGGAGCAGGCCGCGGTCACCGCGAGGACCTGCCCGTCGATCACCTCGAGCGACATGATCGCTCCCGGCGGGCCGGCCGCCTGGGCCCAGTGCTCGCCGCCGTCCGTGCTCTCCCACAGCCCGTCGCCGAAAACGAAGCCGTGCGCCGGCGTGGCGAACCTGATCCCCCACACCGCCGGCGCCGGTGTCTGCGCCGGCTGGCCGAGCGGCACCACGGGCGCCGGCAGCCCGCGCCAGGTGGCGCCGCGGTCCAGGGTCCGGACGATGGACGTGCACGGTGCGTGCGAGCACGGCGCGGTGCCGAGCACGAACGCCTCCTGGGTGGAGACGAACGTGACCGAGGTCGCCGCGAACCCGGCCGGCACGGGGCCGCCGGCCGGCGTGACGGCCGGGCTGCCGGTGTTCCCGCTGGTGGCGGACGCGGAGGCCGGCGTCCCCGGCGTCGTGGCGGCGGCCGTGGTGCCGGTCCCGCCGGTCCCGCCGGTCCCGCCGGTTCCGCCGCCTGGATGCGCAGTCCCGCAGCCGGCCAGCGCGACCGCGGTCACCAGCGCACCGAACAAGACCGCAGCGCCTGACGCCCGCGGTCGCAGGCCACCGGAAAATCCGAACCCGGCGACCCGATTCACGTAATTGTTCACGGCTTGGAGACGCTGTCCGGCCATCTGCGGTTGGGTCACCCCAACGACCATGATCGCGGGGATTTTCCGCGGATATCACGGAAACTCCCCGCGATCATGAGCTGGCCCTGGTGGGGTGGGCGCAGGCCGCCGGGCCTACTCCGGGCGCGAGTCGGCGGCGACCTTCGCGGCCAGGTGCGAGGGCAGCGGCTCGTGCCGCAGGTAGCCGCGGGTGAACGACCCGGTCCCGTGCGATACCGACCGCAGGTCGATCGAGTACCGGGTGATCTCGAGCTCAGGCACCTCGGCGCGGATCAGCGTCCGCCCCACGCCCACCGGCTCGGTGCCGATGACCCGGCCGCGGCGGCCGGACAGGTCGGACATGACCGCCCCGACGTAGTCGTCGGGCACCAGGATCGACACCTCGTCAACGGGCTCGAGCAGCATCGGCGACGCCTTCTCGGCGGCATCTCGAAGCGCGGCCCGGCCGGCCTTCTGGAAGGCCATGTCGGACGAGTCCACCGAATGCGCCTTGCCGTCGAACAGCGTCACCCGGACGCCGGTCATCGGGTATCCGGCTAGCACGCCCTGCTCGAGCTGCGCCCGGACGCCCTTTTCCACCGACGGGATGAACTGCCGCGGCACCACGCCGCCGACGATCTTGTCGACGAACTCGAACCCGGCGCCGTCCGGCAGCGGCTCCACCTCGATCTGGCAGATCCCGTACTCGCCGTGCCCGCCGGTCTGCTTGACGTTCCGCCCGAGCCCGCGCGCCGCGCAGCCCACCGTCTCCCGCAGCGGCACCCGCAGCGACACGGTGTCCACGGTGACCCCGTACCGCGACGACAGCCGGTCGAGGAGCACGTCGGCGTGCGCCTCGCCCATGCACCACAGCACGAGCTGGCGGGTTTCCGCGTTCATCTCCAGCCGCATGGTGGGGTCCTCGGCGACCAGCCGGCCGAGCGCGGCCGACAGCTTGTCCTCGTCGGCCTTGGACTTGGCGACGATCGCGACGGGCAGCAGCGGGTCGGGCATCGTCCACGGCTCCATGAGCAGCGGCTGCTCCTTCAACGACAGCGTGTCCCCGGTCTCGGCGGTGCCCAGCTTGGCGACGGCGCAGATGTTCCCCGCGGCGCACGAGGACAGCGGCCGCTGCTGCTTGCCGAGCGGCGAGGTCAGCGCGCCGATCCGCTCGTCGTCGTCGTGGTCCGGGTGCCCGCGCTCCGCGCGCCCGTGCCCGGAGACGTGCACGGTCATGTCCGGGCGCAGCGTGCCGGAGAACACGCGCACGAGCGAGATCCGCCCGACGTACGGGTCGGACGTGGTCTTGACGACCTCGGCGAGCAGCGGCCCGTCCGGGTCGCAGGAGAGCCCGGCGACGGGCTTGCCGTCCGGCGTGGTCACCGCCGGGAGCGGGTGCTCGAGCGGGGACGGGAACGCCTGGGTGATGATCTCGAGCAGCTCCGCCATGCCGACGCCGAGCGGCGAGGCGACGGCGAGCACCGGATAGAAGCTGGCCTGCGCCACCGCCTTCTCCAGGTCCTCGATCAGCACGGAGGTCTCGATCGGCTCCCCGCCGAGGTACCGGTCCATGAGGGTCTCGTCTTCGCTTTCCGTGATGATCCCCTCGATGAGCGCGTCCCGCGCCTCCGCCATCCGGTCCGCGTCCTCGCCCGCCGGCGACGCGGCCGACCGCGACCCGGACGAGTAGTCATACAGCGTCTGCGACAGCAGCCCGATGAGCCCGCTGACCCCGGCGACACCGGAAGGCCCGCCGCCCACCGGCAGGTACAACGGCAGCACCCCCTCGCCGAACGCCGCCTGGCAGGCCTCGAGGGCCGCCGTGAAGTCCGCGCGCTGGTGGTCAACCTTGGTAATGACGACCGCGCGGGGCATGCCGACGGCGGCGCACTCCTCCCACAGCATCTGGGTGACCCCGTCGATGCCGTCGGTCGCGGAGACGACGAACAGCGCGCAGTCGGCGGCCCGCAGCCCCGCCCGCAGGTCGCCGGTGAAGTCGGCGTAGCCCGGCGTGTCGAGCAGGTTGATCGTGACCCCCTCGGACGTGAAGGGCGCCAGGGTGAGGTTGACCGACCGCTGCTGGCGGATCTCGACTTCGTCGAAGTCGCTGACCGTGCTGCCGTCCTCGATCCGGCCCGGCCGCTGAATGGTCCCCGTGACCGAAAGCAGGGCTTCGACCAGCGTGGTCTTCCCCGTTCCCGAATGGCCGACCAGCACTACGTTGCGTATGCTTCCAGGCTGGCCAGCCGCCGGTACCCTGCCGCCGGCGGAGCCGGCCGTACCCGTTGTCTCCGTCACTCCCGTCGCCTCCTTGCGCTCGATGAGCTGCCGTCTTCAAAGCCTGAACCCGACGGCCGCGTTACCACAAGACCCCCATCGAGAATCCGCCAGGTAGCGAGCAGATGACAGAAGGATCTGCGGACCTTCCTCCCAGTAAGATCGGCACGGTCATGCTGAACTTCCTCCGTCCCTTCTTCGCGCGCCTGTTCAACCCGATCGGACAGGCGCTGGCCCGCACGCCGATCACGCCGGACATGATCACCGTCGCGGGCACGGTCGGGGTGTCCGCGAGCTGTCTGGCGCTGTTCCCGATCGGCTGGCTGTTCCCCGGCGCCGCGATCGCCACCTTCTTCGTCTTCACCGACATGCTTGACGGCCTGCTCGCCCGCATGAAGGGCAGCTCCGGCCCGTGGGGCGCGTTCCTCGACTCGACCATGGACCGGGTCGGCGACGCGGCGGTGTTCGGCGGCATCACCATCTGGTTCATCCGCAACCCCGCCGACCACGTGCTCGCCGTGGTGAGCCTGTTCTGCCTGGCCTGCGGCATGGCCGTCTCCTACGTCAAGGCCCGGGCCCAGTCGCTCGGCCTGAACGCGGACGTCGGCCTGATCGAGCGCCCCGAGCGGATCCTCATCGGCCTGACGAGCATCGGCCTGTCCGGGCTCGGCGTGCCGTACGTGCTCCCCATCGGGATGTGGGCGCTGGCCGCGGGCAGCGCGATCACGCTGGGGCAGCGGATACACGCGGTATACAAAGATGCCAAGAGTAAGGAAGGCACGGGAGGTCGGTCGGGGCCGGTTGGCCGGGGAGGTACTGAGCCGTGAAGCTGCGGGAGCGGGTGATCAGCGCCGCGTTCGGCGCGGGCTGGACCCTGGTGTGCCGGCTGCCCGAGTCCTGGATGCGCGCCTTGTTCATGGCCGGGGCGGATGTCGCCTGGCGCAGGCAGGGTCACGGCGTGCAGGTTCTCGAGGGCAACCTGGTCAGAGTTCTCCGAACGTACGCGGCTGACTCCGGTTCCGCCGACTTCGACGGCAAGGAGTTGCGAGCCCTATCCCGGCAGGTGATCCGCTCCTACGCGCGCTACTACCTGGAGGCGTTCCGGCTGCAGGTCATCCCGCGGCAGCGGATCCTGGACGGGATGCACGTCAATCAGGAGAACATCGACCTGACCCTGGACTACCTGAAGAACGGCCGGGGCGTCATCTACGCCCTGCCGCACATGGGCGACTTCGAGCAGGCCGGGCTGTGGATCAACCTCGTCGGGGCGGGCTCGCTCACCACCGTGGCCGAGCGGCTCAAGCCAGACGCGGTCTTCGAGCGCTTCCTCGCGTTCCGGCAGGCCCTGGGCATGGAGGTGCTGCCGACGACCGGCGGCCCCCATCCGTTCGGGGTGATGGCGCAGCGGCTGCGCGCGGGGAAACTGGTGTGCATCGTGGCCGACAGGGACCTGTCCGATACGGGCGTCGAGGTCGACTTCTTCGGCGAGAAGGCGCTGCTGCCCGCCGGGCCTGCCGCCCTGGCGGTGCAGACCGGGGCGGCGCTGATGCCCGTCTCCTGCTGGTTCGCCGGCGACGACGGGTGGGGCGCCCACGTGTACGACGAGATCCCCGTCCCGGCCGAGGGCGACCGCAAGCAGAAGGTCGCGGCGATGACCCAGCAGATGGCTGCCGTCTTCGAGGAGGGGATCAGGGAACACCCCGAAGACTGGCACATGCTCCAGCGGCTCTTCGTCGCGGACCTGGACCCGGACCGCCTGGCCCGCAGCCGCGCCCGTAACGGGGCCGGGCCATGAGGATCGGGATCGCCTGCCCGTACTCCTGGGCCGTGCCCGGGGGAGTGCAGTCGCACATCAGGGACCTGGCCGAGGCGCTGATCGGGCTCGGCCACGAGGTGTCCGTGATCACCCCGGCCGACGACGATCAGCCGCTCCCGGACTACGTCGTCCCCGCGGGCAAGGCGGTGCCGGTGCCATACAACGGGTCGGTGGCGCGGGTGTTGTTCGGGCCGCTGTCCGCGAGCCGGGTCCGCCGCTGGATCAAGGATGGCGACTTCGACGTGCTGCACGTGCACGAGCCGACCGTGCCGTCCCTGTCGCTGCTCGCCTGCTGGGTGGCCTCAGGCCCGATCGTGGCGACCGTGCACACGGCGATGCCGCGTTCTCGCGTGCTGCTCGCCGCCCAGCCGATGCTGCGCAGCGCGCTGGAGAAGATCGACGGGCGGATCGCGGTGTCGGAGGCGGCGCGCACGACGCTGGTCGAGCATCTCGGCGGCGACGCCGTGCTCATCCCGAACGGCGTGGCGACCCGGCGGTACCGGCACGCGGAGCCGCTGGCCGGCTGGCCGGGACCGGGCGGCGCGATCGGCTTCCTCGGCCGGATGGAGGAGCCGCGCAAGGGGCTGGCCATCCTGCTGAAGGCCTTCGAGATCCTGGCGGCGGAGCGGCCGGGCCTGCGGCTGCTCGTCGCCGGCCCTGGCGACGCCGACGCGCAGCGGCACAAGCTGCCGGAATGGCTGCGCGAGCGGGCCGTCTTCCTCGGCGAGGTGAGCGAAGAGGAGAAGGTCCGCGTGCTGCACTCGGTGGACGTGTTCTGCTCGCCGAACACCGGCGGCGAGTCCTTCGGCATCGTCACCGCCGAGGCGATGGCGGCCGGCGTGCCGATCGTCGCCAGCGACATCGACGCGTTCCGCCAGGTGCTGCGCGATGGCAGGGCGGGGGAGCTGTTCGCCACCGGGGATCCCGCCGACCTCGCGCGGGCGGCGCGGCGGCTGTTCGACGACCCGGCCCGGCGCGCCGAGCTGACGGTGGCCGCGCTCGCCGCGGTGGCTGCCTATGACTGGGACGTCGTCGCCCGGGAGGTGCTGAACGTCTACGAGACTGTAGTGCTCGGCCGCGCCACGGTGGGAGTCGCCCAGTGATGTGGACCCTGATCGTCCTCGTCGTGCTCGCCCTCGTGCTGTGGGGCTTCTACATCTCCTGGCGGGCCAGCCGCCTGGACCGGCTGCACAACCGGGCGGAGGCGGCCCGCACCGCGCTCGACCTGGCGATGGTGCGGCGCAGCTCGGCCGCCTACGAGCTGGCCTCGTCCGGGCTGCTCGACCCGGCCACGAGCCTGCTGCTCGCCGACGCGGTGCGCCGGGCCAAGGACTCCGGCCCGGCCGAGCGCGACCTGGCGGAAAGCGACCTGACCCGGGCCCTGCGCGCCGCCTTCGGCCAGCCGGGATTCCGCGGCGAAGTCGAGGCCAACGACGGGGCCGCCGAGCTGGTCGGCGAGGTGGACGCGGCGGCCCAGCAGGTGTTCATCGCGCGCAAGTTCTACAACGACGTGGCCGCCCGGACGATGGACGCCAGGCGGCGGCCGCTGGTCCGGGTGTTCCGGCTCGCGGGCAACGCGCCGCAGCCGGAGTTCTTCGAGATGGACGACGCGCTGCCGGACGGCGAGGGAGCCGGTGAGCACATACCATGAGGGGAGAAGCAGCCCGCACAGGAGGTTCCGGAGTGTCCACAGAAAACGCCGTCCCCGCGGAGAAGGAGACCGGCACCGCGCGCGTGAAGCGCGGCATGGCGGAGATGCTCAAGGGCGGCGTGATCATGGACGTGGTGACGCCGGACCAGGCCAAGATCGCCGAGGACGCCGGGGCGGTCGCGGTGATGGCGCTGGAGCGGGTGCCCGCGGACATCCGCGTGCAGGGCGGCGTCGCCAGGATGAGCGACCCGGACATGATCGACGGCATCATCGGGGCGGTGTCGATCCCGGTGATGGCCAAGTGCCGCATCGGGCACTTCGCCGAGGCCCAGGTGCTCCAGGCGATCGGCGTCGACTACATCGACGAGTCTGAGGTGCTGACTCCTGCCGACGAGGCGCACCACGTGGACAAGTGGAAGTTCACCGTGCCGTTCGTGTGCGGCGCGACGAACCTGGGCGAGGCGCTGCGCCGGATCGCCGAGGGCGCCGCGATGATCCGTTCCAAGGGCGAGGCCGGCACGGGCAACGTGGTGGAGGCCACCCGGCACATGCGGCGCATCCGCGACGAGATCAGGCGGCTGGCCGGGCTGCCCGCCGACGAGCTGTTCACCGCGGCCAAGGAACTCCAGGCGCCTTATGACCTGGTAGCCGAGGTGGCGAAGGCGGGCAAGCTCCCGGTCGTGCTGTTCACCGCAGGCGGCATCGCGACGCCCGCCGACGCGGCGATGATGATGCAACTGGGCGCCGAGGGCGTGTTCGTCGGCTCCGGCATCTTCAAGTCCGGCGACCCGGCCAAGCGCGCCGCCGCGATCGTCAAGGCCACCACGTTCTACGACGACCCCGACGTGGTCGCGAAGGTCTCGCGCGGGCTCGGCGAGCCGATGGTCGGC
>Ga0187815_10000990_pt1 | contig 13504 bp, 10 predicted proteins | sample NC_S_5_FD_132962 | JGI IMG/M metagenome (GOLD analysis project Ga0187815, IMG submission 132962) | Wetland sediment microbial communities from Neuse River Estuary, North Carolina, USA - ASW-S_5 | ecosystem: Environmental > Aquatic > Freshwater > Wetlands > Sediment | place: USA: North Carolina...
ACGACATCCTCGGCGAGCGGAAGCGCCTCGGCGAGGCGAAGCCGTACGGCCTCCTGGAGCAGCCGGGCCGCGCGCGCCGGACGGACGACCACGATGCCCCGCCGCAGGGCCTGCCGGGGGAGGCGGAACTCGGCCTCGCGGATCGGGACGGAGAGGCGGAGATAGTCGACGAGAGGCACCTCGACACCGTCCGGACCGGCGGAGATCGCGAACCCGAGGCGATGGGCGACCTCGATGAGCTCCTCCGCGGGGACGGCCAAGAGCCGCGCATGATTGCGTTTCGCCTCGGCGACCGCCCAGCGACGGATCGCGGCGGGCGTCGCGGCGGCCGAGAGGACCAGGCGGGCGAACAGGAACGAGAGGAGACGGACGGAGGGGTCCGCGCGCGCGAGCTCCTCGAGGTCCCGCGCGCCCCGCGGGTCGTCCGCGGCCGCGAGGATACGGGCTCGTCCCAGCGTCCGCGCGGCGGCGAACGCGGAGTCCGAGAGCAGGGAGCGCACCGAGACCGTCTCCTCGCCGAGAAGCGCTTCGGCCCCCGGTAGGAACGGGTACTCCGCGAAGAGCGAGCGCTCGTCTAGAGGAGCCGAGGCACGATGAACTGCCATACGAGAAGCACCAGGACGAGGAACGAGGAGAACGCGACCGCGCGGCCGGCGAACTGGTCGAGACGCGCCTCGCTCCAGCCGCGGCGGAAGCGGGCCGCGACCGAGGCCGCGAAGTCGCGGAAGAGGAGACCTCCGTCGAGCGGAACGAGCGGAAGCGTGTTCGAGAGCCCCAAGAGAAGGTTCATCCAGGCGAGCCAGTACAGCATGTTCGCCAGGATCCAGAACCCCTCCACGCCCAACCCGGCGAGGGGTCCCGTAAGGTGGTACCAGTGGGTCGTGGCCCCCGAAACCGGCTCGAGCCCTCCGAGGGGAAGGACGACCCAATCGACCGTCCCCACGAGCGGGCCCTGGTCGCTCCCGAGCGGCGAGACGAGCGTCTGCTTGAGCTCGGAGGGGGAAAGGCTGTACCCGACCCCCAGGTACCCACGGTTCTTGTCGTTGGGATTGGTCCCCAGAACGACGTGGGTCGCGACGGTCTGCCCGACATTAGAGGAATAGTAGACGAGCGAGATCGTTTCGTTCGGCGTGGTCTTCGCGAGGGCCGCCTGGAACTCCTGCGCTGTCGGCGTGGCCGAGCCGTTGACGGCGGTGATCAGGTCCCCCGCCACCAGGCTCGCGTTCGCGGCCGGAGTTCCCGACTGCACGTAGTTCACGGAGACTCCGTTCGCGTTCGGGGCGACGGACGAGGCAATGAGGCCCGAGAGAAGCGCGAAGAAGAGGAGGGTGATCGCAAAGTTCGCAAGGACCCCGGCCGCGGCGACCCGGTCGCGCTTGCGGCGGGACGCGGCGAGCATCTGGGCGTCGTCCTGTTCGACGAAGGCGCCCACCGGGACGACGCACCAGAGAATCCCCAGGCTCTTCACGCCGATGCCCTGCGACCGGGCCACGACGCCGTGGCTCAGCTCGTGGAGCACGATCCCGACGGCGATTGCGATGATGCCGTAGGTGATCGGGATGAACGGGTTGATCCCCGGCAGCCCGATGGCCTCGTTGACGGTGGGGGCCTGGGCGGCCGAGATGCGGAACGATACGATCGCCCCGAGGACCAAGAGACCCATGATGAGGGCCATTGCGAGGACCGCGAGCCCGATCCCGATGTCGCTCACGACCGTCCAGAACCGCTTGAATCGGCCCCACCGGTCGAGGGCAGAACGTCCCCGCTGGGTCTTGATCATCAGCGCCGGCCCGAAGAGGCTGAGGGCCCGGTCCGGGCCGAGTCGCCCGGCCCGGTAGAGCCCGTACACGACGAGGGCGTAGAGGAGGATGACGAGCAGAGTGATTTCGTATCCGAGGTACGGGTCCACGGCGCGTTCCGCCCTACCCACGCCCCGACGTGGTTAAGAGTTCTTGCGGCGCCGGTGACTGGGAAGGAGCATAACCCGTGCCCTCACTTGGGTGGGACCGTAGGATGCATCTCGGGACCCGGCGACGGCGCACCCTGTGGGGCCCCGTCGTCGTGCTGGTGTTGGTGTGCGTGTCGTTCCCCGTGGGGGTGCGGGTCGCCGCGACCTCGGTTTCGGCTCCCGCCGCCGGATTTTCGGCGTCCTCTCCGCTTGTTTCACCGGCTCTTCCTCCCTCACCACGAGCCGACGTCGAGGTGGCCCCCGCGTACTCTCCTTCGTCCGGAGCCGTAGCGGTCGGCCCTATGCCTCCCGAGACCCCGATCAGCGTCGCGGTCGGACTCTCGACGGCGAACCCCACGGGCCTCCAGGCGCTGCTCACCGCTCAGTACGCTCCCGGGACGCCGGAGTTCCACCATTTCTGGACGACCTCCCAACTGGCGGAGGCCTTCGGCCCATCCGTGACGAGTCTCTCGGCGGCCACCGCGTACTTCGAGCGCTTCGGGCTTTCCGTCAACGCGAGCCCGGACCATCTGCTCCTCGTCGTTTCGGGCAACAGTGCCGAGGTCGGCAGTGCGTTCGGAACATCGTTCGAGGAATATCGGGGAGCCGCTGGCCGCACGTTCTTCAGCCATCCGACGGCCGCGATGTTGCCGCCCATCGCCTCCTGGTCGGGAGCCTACGGTCTCGGGAACTCCTCTCCGATCGCTCCCGTGGACGGGCGAATGTTCCCGGTCGAGAGCATTCTCGCGCCGAATGCGGGCTGTAGCGGATTCACCTCAGTTCTCTCGCCGTGTCAACTCTGGCAAGCCTACAACATGACGGGGCTGATCTCGGGCGGGACGAACGGGTCGAACATCCGGGTCGCGGTCGTCGACGCGTACAGCTCGTCGGAAGGTCAGCCCCGGCTGGCTTCCGACCTGGCGGCGTTCGCTTCCGCCTACGGACTTCCCGCGGGACCTGTCAACTACGTGTACCCGGTCCCACCTCCGGGCGACCTGAACTCGAGTTCCAACCCCGGCTGGAACCTCGAGGATGCCCTCGACCTGGAGTGGGCCAAGGCCTCCGCCCCGGGGGCGACCGTCGACATGACCTTCTCCCCGAACCCCGGCATTGGCCTCTACGAAGCGGTGGACTGGCTGGTGGCGCACCAAGCGGCGGACGTGATCTCAATGAGCTGGGGGGAACCCGACGTGGGCATCTACAATGCGTTCAGCACACCGTGCTCGGCGGGATGCAACGCGTCGACCGACGGTTCGTACGGCATCCTCTCGCCGGTGCTTGCGTTCGCGGCGGCCGAAGGGATCAGCCTCTTCGCCGCGAGCGGGGACTGCGGGGCCGCCGACGGAACCTCGGGGGACGCGACCAACTATCCGGCGTCCGACCCGGACGTGACGGGCGTCGGGGGAACTGTCCTCAACGTGGATTCGGGAGGGAACTACCTATCCGAGACCGGCTGGAGCGGGAACGACACGGGAGCTCACGCACCCGGTTGCTCGAACCAGGGTGGTTCGGGGGGCGGATACTCGCCGTTCCCTCGACCTGTGTGGCAGCGGGGCCTGCCGGCCTCCGACTCGCAACGTGGAGTCCCGGATGTAGCCCTCGACGCCGGCACTCCGGTGAGCATCGTGGTCGGAGGGGCCGCGGCGGCGGTGACGGGAACGAGCGTGTCGACCCCCGTCTGGGCCGGGATCGCGGCCCTTGGGGACCAGTACGCGGGCCGGTCTCTCGGTCTCCTCAATCCGGGCCTCTACGCGACCGCGTCCGGCGCGAACTACTCGCGGGACTTTCATGATCTGGTCTCGGGGTCGAACGGTTACCCCGCAGGTCCCGGCTGGGACCCGGTGACCGGGTTAGGAACACCCCGGGTGGATTCCCTGCTCGTGGACCTCGCGCATCCGGTGACCAGTGCCTCGAGCGATCTCGCGGCGTTCGTGTACGCCGCGCCCCGGTTCGGCCCGGCCCCGCTCACCGTCGATTTCCACGTCAACGCCACGGGCGGGACCGGCACCTATCCTCTCGAGGGAGTTTCGTTCGGGGAAGGGAACTCGTCGTTGGCCCCCGGTGGAGCGACCACCTACACGCTCGCAAGGCCGGGAGTGTACATGGTGCAGGCTTACGTCGCGGACTCGGCGTCGAACTTTTCGCTCTCGCCTCCGGTAGCGGTCGTAGTGGGCGGGGGAACCGCGCTCGCGGTGAGTCTCACGGCCTCCACCGAGACGCCGGCCCGGGGTACGTCGGTCCTCTTCTCCACCGTAGCGACAGGAGGGCGCGGCCCGTATCGGTACAACTACACGTTCGGGGACGGGACGTTCCTTTACAACTCGTCGCTCCCGAGCGTCGGCCACGTCTATGGCGCGAACGGGGGGTTCTGCGCCGCGGTCGTCGTCTCGGACTCGGCGACGCCAATCGACGGAGGCGCGAGCGCGCGGCTCTCGATGGCGGTCGGGGGCGGCGCTCGGGCGAATTGCGGCAACGACACGGTCCCGCTCGTGGTCCATCCGGCGTCGAACCTAAGGACGGAGGACGCGCCCGCTGACTTCTCTCCGCTGTTCACCGTCACGGGCGGCTCGACGGCGGCCGGGACTCTTTCCCCGTCCACCCAGTACACGACAAGCGACCCGTACGTCTCGGCGTGCGAATGTGCGATCTTCCGGACCCCCGGCACGTTCCACGTCACGGGTTTCGTCAATGACAGCGAGAACGAGCAGGCGAACGCATCGGTCAACGTCACCGTCGCGCCGCCGCTGGTCGGGACCTTCACCGCGAGTGCCACGTACGGCTCAGCTCCCCTCACCGTCGACTTCCACGCGAGCGTGACCGGCGGGGATGGCGCCGACGCGGCGTCGACCGTCTGGTCGTTCGGCAACGGCACGGGCGCCGTGGGGGCCTCCACGACGGCCACGTACTCGACGCCCGGGTTCTACGTCGCCATCGGCCATCTCTCCGACCTCGGCGACGGGAACACCAGCGAAGCGTTCCTCATCGATGTGCAACCGAGCGGAGCCTCCTCACTCCCGTTCCCTCCGTTCCTGACCGGAACGGTCGCGCCGGTCGTGGACGTCGCCCGGGGCGCCGCGGTGAACTTCTCGGCGCGACTGGTCCTCTCGAACGGTTCCGAAGTGCCCGCGATCTTCCACTGGGGCGTGGGACCGGACTCCGGAGCCTATCGGTCCGCTTTCAACTGGACCCTTCCCGTGGGCTACTCGACGGCCGGAAATCTCACCGCCTCCCTCGGCGCGACCGTCCTTGCGACAGGCGCCGTCGTTAACGCAACCCTCCGGTTCCCCTCGTTCGCCGCGGTCGGCACCGCCGCGGGACCGCCCGCTGTCGATGGCCTCGCGTTGGCGGTGGGCGGAGGTCCGACCGTCCAGTCCGTGTCGAGCCCGTGGAATGCGACAGCGACCGTCTCGGGCCCCGGAGCCCTCTCGGTCGCCTGGGCTCTCGGGGACGGAATCGGGGAAACCAGCCTCTCGGTGCATCACGTGTTCAACGCCGGCCTCTACACCGTGATCGCGACCGCGTCCGATAGTTGGGGAGATGTGGCCACGGACGACATCGCCGTCGCTGCCACGGCTCCGCTCGACGTCTCGGCATCGCTCTCGAGCCAGTCGGGGCCTCCTCCGCTCACGGTCACCTTCCGCGCGAACGTGACCGGCGGTATCGGTCCACCGTACCGGTACGAGTGGTCGTTCGGGGACGGTGCGGAGTCCGACAGCGCCGATGCGAACCACACGTTCGCTACGTTGGGCTCCTACCGTGTGTTCCTGAACGGGACCGACCTTTCCGGTCGGACGGCCTCGGCGAATTGGACCATATCGGTCGCCCACGAGGCGAACGGGTTCCCGGTCGTCGTGCTTCTGGCCATCGCCGCGGCGGTCGGGGTGGGCACGGCCCTCGCCGTGACCCTCCGTCGACGCCCGTCGCCGGGCCCGCCGGCTATCCCTTGACTACTCCGAGCGGAACGAGCCGCGCGACCCGGCGAGTGAGACCGGCCCCTTCGGCGACACGCACGACCTCTTCGACGTCCTTGTAGGCGCCGGGTGCTTCCTCCGTCACGCCCTCCCGGGAACTCGAGCGCACCACGATGCCGCGCTCGGCCAGCCGTCGGGTCACCTCTTCGTACCGGAACGCGCGGACCGCGGCGTGCCGGCTGAGCCGGCGACCGGCACCGTGGCACGAGGAACCGAACGAGCGCTCCATCGAGGTCGGGAGGCCACAGAGCACGTAGCTCGCGGTCCCCATGTCGCCCGGGATCAGCACCGGCTGCCCGAACGGCCGGTACGGCGCGGGGACCTCCTCGCGTCCCGCCGGGAACGAGCGCGTGGCGCCCTTGCGGTGGACGAGCAGCTTCTTCGGACCCCGCTCGGTCGCGTGCTCCTCGATCTTCGCCATGTTGTGCGCGATGTCGTAGACCACGGAGAGGTCGAGTTCGGTGTCCGGCCGGCCGAAGACCGCGGCGAAGGCGCGGCGGACCGAGTGGGTGATCGCCTGGCGGTTCGCCCAGGCGAAGTTCGCGCCGGCGGCCATCGCGCCGAGGTATCGCTGGCCCGGTTCGGAGGAGATCGGAGCGCACGAAAGCTGCCGGTCGACGAGCTGGACGCCCTCGTCGCGAAGGCGGCGGTCCATCGTCCCGATGAAGTCGGTGGCCACCTGGTGGCCGAGGCCACGCGAGCCCGTGTGCAGCATCACCGTGACGCCGCCACGCGCCAGACCCATCGCACGGGCGAACTCGGGCGCGAACACCTCGTCCACCGCCTGGACCTCGAGAAAGTGGTTGCCCGAACCGAGGGTGCCGAGCTGCTTCGAGCCACGCTTGCGGGCGGTCTCGGAGACCTCCTCGGGGCGCGCGCTGGCGAGCCTTCCTTCCTCTTCCTGGACCGGAAGGTCCTCGGGGCGACCGTAGCCTTTCCCCACGGCCCACGCGGCGCCCTTCGCGAGGACCTCGTCGAGCTCACCGGTCCGAAGAGCGTACCCCCCGTGCGAACCGACCCCCGAGGGGACCTCGCGGTAGAGGCGCTCGATGAGGTCGGTCAGCCTCGGCCGGACCTCGTCGACCGTGAGGTTCGTGCGCATCAGTCGGACGCCGCAGTTGATGTCGTAGCCGATCCCGCCGGGCGAGACCACCCCGTCCGCAAGGTCGAACGCGGCGACGCCCCCCACGGGGAACCCGTACCCGAAGTGGATGTCGGGCATGGCGAGCGAGCACCGCTCGATCCCCGGAAGGGTCGCGACGTTCGCGAGCTGGATGAGGGAGGGGTCCCCCTCGACCCCCGAGAGGAGCGCCGCGTCCGAGAACAGCACGCCGGGAACGCGCATGCCCGGCACCTCCTCGACGGGGATCTCGTACGTGAACTCGTCCCGCGCGACGAGTCGGGGGACCTGCGGCACGGCGCCGCGCGAGCCGACCGCCCTATTTACGTTGGTCTTCCTCCGAGCGCACCGACCCACGTTTCGAGAGCGGACAAAACGCCAAGTAACCGCCAACCTCTAGCTCCGGTGGGGGGGGTACGGGTGAACGCGCGGGTCCTCCTGTCGATTGCCGGACTGTTCGTGATCGGGATCGCGTTCTTCCTGATCTTCGAGTATCCCGGCTACGCGACCTACGCCTTCTACCTCCTGATCTTCTGGATGGTCACGAACTTCGTCCTCCTCTACGCGTTCCGACATCGCGCGGGTCCGCTCCCGTCGAACGCCGCGGGCGACGCGAGCCCGTTCCCCTCGACCGCCCCCGCAACGGCCCCGGCCGCGAACAACCCGGAGCCGGCGGGCGGGCTCGGGTTCTGCATCTACTGCGCGACCCCGATCCCCCCGGGGACCCGAGCTTGCCCGGCGTGCGGCCATGCCCTGCCCCGGTGGTGAGGTGACCGTCGAAGCACCGATGTCCGCGGGTCGGTTCTCCCTGTTCTCTTTCCCCGTCGTCACGGGCCTCCTCGCGGCGCTCGCCCTCGGCCTCGTCCTGCTCGGTTTCTATTGGGGTCTGGGTCGGACGGCGATCTTCCTGCTCGCGGTCCCGATCGCGCTGGCCGTGGTCTACCTCGCGTGGTACAGCCGACTTCCCTACGTGCCACCCCACCCGACACCCGGCAGCGGGTCGTCGCCCGACGACGCCGAGCCGTTTGAGGACCCGGTCGAGGAGGCCGACCGCCTGGACGCCACCAAAGAAGAGCCCGACGACTCGGAAGATATAGAGCCGGAGAGCCTGGAACCGGCGACCGAGCCTCCGGTCCCGCCGGACGCGGACTAGGTCGCGCTCGGGTCCGGCCGGATCCACATCATCGGTTCCTTCGCACGGGCGTTCACGCCGGCTACCACCCGAATATCCCGAACGACCCCGTCTGCGGGACTCGGGACTTCTCCGCGCATCTTCATCGCCTCGAGCACGAGGAGCGTCTGACCCTTCGAGACGCGGTCGCCCTCGGCCACGCGAACCTCGATCACCCGGCCGGGCATCGACGGAACGACCGCCACTCCTTCACCCGGTGGCGCGGGGGATGAGGGTGCCGCAACCGACGCACCCGGGATGACGGGGGTCGGGGAGCCGGCGGTCGGCCCCGCGGGCCGGAGGGATTCCGGGGTCGGCTCGCGCGGCCCGGCTTCGACACGGACCGGCCAGCGTTCTCCGTTGACATCGACCGGCCCGAAGGGAGCCGGGAAGTGCTCGGGCCAGTTCTCGACCACGACCTTCTCCCCGTCGATCTCGAGCTCGACGCGGTTCGGAAGCGTCGCCACCACCGTCACGGGATAGGCACGGCCCGCGACGGTCACGCTCGAGAGGTCGGGCGCGACCTCGACCTCTTCGCGCTTACCGGCGCGTTCGAGAACGACCCGCATCGACCCACCTCCGTTGGGCATGGGAGCGCGTGCGCCCCTCGTACGACCACGGGCTTATCCCCGGCGGGGGCTCGCTCGCGGCCGGGCCACGGGGAGCGACCGTGGGCTTCGGTGCCCGCAGCGCCCCGACGACGCCGAGGGCGGCGGTCGTGAGGACATCCCCGGTGAGCCCCCGGTCCGCCGCTCGTCGGTAGGACTTGTAGACCGCCGGGAAGAGAGCGTACGAAAGCGCCTCCGCGGTGTCCGCGGCGGGCACGAGCGCGCGCACTTCGCCGAGCATCTTCTCGAACTCGGGCGGCAGCAGCGCCGCCGGCCGACCGACGATCGCCGGCGCCTTTGCGGTGACCTTCTGGCGAAGCGTCGGCTCGATCGGCGCGGGCGGGCTCCCGTAGAGGCCGCGCACGTAGTCGCGCACCTCGCCCGTGATCTGCTGGTAGCGCACGCCGGTCAGCACGTTGATCACCGCCTGAATCCCGACGATCTGGCTCGTCGGCGTGACGAGCGGCGGATAGCCGAGGTCCGCGCGGACCCGGGGGACCTCGGCGAGGACCTCCGTGAGGCGTCCGAGCGCGTCCTGTTCGGCGAGCTGCGAGAGGAGGTTCGAGAGCATCCCGCCCGGGATCTGGTGCATCAGGATGCCCGGGTCGGTCTGGAGCGAACGCAGGTTGAGGAGCGGCCGGTACCGGTCCATCACCGTGTGGAAGTACTCCGCGAGCTCGGCGAGCGCGGCGAGGTCGAGCTTCGGGTCGAGGGCGGAGCCTTTCAGGGCCCCGACGATCGTCTCGGTCGGCGGCTGGCTCGTCCCGCCGGCGAACGGACTGATCGCGGTGTCGACGGCGGCCGCTCCTGCCTCGGCCACGGCGAGACACGTAAGGGTCGACATCCCGCTCGAAGAGTGGGTGTGGACCACGACCGGGAGCCCTACCTCCTTCACGAGCGCGCGAACGAGCGCGCCGCCCTCGGTCGGGGGCATGAACCCCCCCATGTCCTTCACGCAGAGCTCGTCTGCATCCAGCGCCGCGAGGCGCTTTCCGAGGTCGACGAACGCCTCGAGGGTGTGGACGGGGCTCGTCGTGTAACAGATCGTCGCCTGGGCCCGGGCCCCCGACTTCTTGACGGCCCGAAGGGCGACCTCCATGTTGGCGGGGTCGTTGAGCGCGTCGAACACGCGGAAGATGTCGACCCCTTGGCGGGCGGACTCGGCAACGAACCGCTCGACGACGTCGTCCGCGTAGTGGCGGTACCCGACGAGGTTCTGGCCCCGGAGGAGCATCTGGAGGGGCGTCCTCGGCATCGCGCGCTTCAGGCTGCGCAACCGCTCCCAGGGGTCCTCGCGCAGGAACCTCAGGCACACGTCGAACGTCGCGCCGCCCCAGACCTCGAGCGAGCGGTAGCCGACCGCGTCGAGTCGCTCGGCGGCGGGCAGCATGTCCCGCGTGCGCATCCGGGTCGCGATGAGCGACTGGTGCCCGTCCCGAAGGACCGTCTCAGTGATCTCGACCATCGCCGACCCGCCGGTTACAGGGGGATGTTCCCGTGCTTTCGGCCGGGTCGGTCGTCCCGCTTCGAGGCAAGGAGCGTGAGCGCGCTCGCGAGGCGGGCGCGGGTATCGGCCGGGTCGATCACGTCGTCGATGTAGCCGCGCTCCGCCGCGAGGTACGGGTTCAGGAACTCGGCCCGGTACTCCGCGGTGGCCCGCGCCCGCAACTGCGCCTGCTCCTCGGCGCTCCCGCTCTCGAGCTCCCGACGAAAGAGGATGTTCACGGCGCCGTCCGCGCCCATGACGGCGATCTCGGCGGTCGGCCACGCGAGGTTGACATCGCCCCCGAGGTGCTTCGAGCACATGACGTCGTACGCGCCTCCGTACGCCTTGCGGAGGATGACCGTCAGCATCGGGACGGTCGCTTCCGCGTACGCGTAGAGGAGCTTCGCCCCGTGCCGGATGATGCCCCCGTGCTCCTGGGCGGTGCCGGGAAGGAAGCCCGGCACGTCGACGAACGTGAGCAAGGGCAGGTTGAACGCGTCGCAGAATCGGACGAAGCGCGCCGCCTTCGACGAGGCGTTGATGTCGAGCGTCCCCGCGAGCACCGCCGGGTTGTTCGCGACCACGCCCACGGACCGGCCCTCGAGGCGCGCGAGCGCCGTGACGATGTTCGCCGCGTACGCCGCCTGGACCTCGAGGAGCGAACCGGGGTCGAGGACGCGCTCGAGCACGGCATGGACGTCGTAGGGGGCATTCGCCTCCTCGGGGACGACCCGCGCGAGCTCGCCCGCGGCGCCGTGGCTGGGGGCGACGGGCGCCGTCGTGGGGGGGTCTTCGAGGTTGTTGAGCGGGAGGTAGCCGAGCAGCCGGCGGGCGAGCGCCAGCGCCTCGGCGTCGGAAGCGGCCGTGAAGTGGGAGACGCCGCTCACGGCGGCGTGCGTCTCGGCGCCTCCGAGCGCCTCCATCGTGACCTCCTCGCCGGTGACGGCCCGAACGACGTCCGGGCCGGTGATGAACATCTGCCCCGTCCCCGAGGTCATGATGACGAAATCGGTGATCGCCGGCGAGTACACCGCTCCGCCCGCGCACGGGCCTAGGATGAGCGAGACCTGCGGGACGACCCCCGAGAGGAGGACGTTGCGGAAGAACACCTCCCCGTAGCCACCGAGGCTCATCACGCCCTCCTGGATGCGGGCGCCCCCCGAATCGTCCAGCCCGACGATCGGGACCCCGGCCTTGCGGGCGGTCTCCATCACCTTGACGATCTTCATCGCGTGGGCCTCGCCGAGCGCGCCGCCGAAGACCGTCGCGTCCTGGGCGAAGGCGCAGACAGGCCGGCCGTCCACCTCGCCCCACCCCGTGACGACCCCGTCCCCGGGCACGCGACGCTCCTCCATCCCGAACTTGTCGACGCGGTGGGTCACGAACGCGTCGATCTCCGTGAACGTCCCGGCGTCGAAGAACTTCTCGAGGCGGTCGTGCGCCGTGAGCTTCCCTGCCGCGCGGTGGCGCTCCACGCGATCGGCCCCTCCGCCCTCGCGCGCCTTCTTCTTGAGGACCGTCCACCGGTCGAACGCTTCGCTCATCAGGCCCCCTCCACCTGAACGTCACCGGCCCATATCGCCACCCGTTCGTGGTCGGTCGCGAGCCAGAGCTCCCCGTCGTCCCCCAGCGCGGCCAGCGTCCCGGCTGGCTGGCCGTCGACCAAGACCGGGCGACCGACCCCGTAGAGGAGCTTCCGGCAGAGGGCTCGGGCCGAGCGGACTCCGCCCGTGCTCGAGAGCCATTCGGCGGACCCCAGCGCCGCACGGACGGCGATCTTCTCGACCTCGTTGAGCGCCGGAGGCGGCGTGACGAACTCGTCGAGCGCCGCCGCCCGGTCGGCAATCGTGGACGGGAGCGACTCTCGGGGAAGGCGCACGTTCACCCCGATGCCCGCGACCACCGCGCGCCCGAGCGTCGGCGAGGCGACCTCGTCGAGGAGGATCCCCGCGAGCTTCCGGGCGGGGCGCCCGTCCTCCCGGACCAGGAGGTCGTTCGGCCACTTGAGCGCGAGCGGCACCGAGTAGGTCTCGTGGAGCGCGGAGGCGAGGCGGGCGCCTACCGTGAGGGAGAGGAGACCCGGATGCTCCCGGGGGCGAGGCAGCACGATCGAACAGTAAAGGCCCCCCGCGGGCGAGCTCCAGGAACGTTCGAGACGGCCCCGTCCGTGGGTCTGGTGCCGAGCGACGACCCGTGTCCCCTCGCGGGCCCCGGCCCGCGCGAGCGCGACCGCCCGCTCCTGGGTCGAGGTCAGCGTCTCGTAGAACTCTCGAGGACCCACGCCGGCGTTCCTCCCGGACGCGAACGAGAGGCACGGACGCATAATGATTGGGGATGGCCGGACCGATCGAGCGCGCTTTCCGACGGTGGCCGGTGTATCGAGCGCCGCAGACCGCGAACTAGATAACCGACCCGGCGCGTGGTCGCGCGATGGGCTCCCTGGCGACCCTGCTCGAGCAGGCCGCGCACGACTTCGAGCCGCGGGTCCGCGCCCAGCTCGGCGGGTTCTTGGGGGGTATGGTGCGGGCGTACCTTCCGCAGACCTGGGTGTTCCGGACGGAACACGAATCGGCCTCCCTCACGGTCGACCGCGCCGGGACGGTGTCGGTCGCCGAGGGGGCCGCCGCGAACCCCGACGTCACCATCGAGACGACCGAGGAGAGCTTGACGACGGCGCTGCGCACGCGCTCCCGGGCGAACGTTCCCCCCGGCGCCGTCCGGGTGGCGACCCACACGTCGAAAGGGAAGACGGCGTTCGACTACCTGCGCGGCCGCTTCGGTCTTTAGGCCGGGCCGCCGGCCGGTCAGTCGAGCTCGCGCATCCGCCGGACCATCTTGACGACGGCCCGGACCGCGTTCCCGGCGTTCTCGATGCGGTCCTGCGCTTGCAGGCGCGTCTCGCCCGGTCCCGAGATGCCGAGGCCGACCGGTTTCCCGAACTCGACCGCGAGGTCGGTGAGCTTGCGCGCGGCCTGGTTCATCACGACCTCGTCGTGCTGGGTCTCGCCCTCGATCACCGCGCCGAGCGCGACGAGCCCGTCCACGTCGTCCCGGCCGAGCAGCACCTTCGTCGCGAGCGGCATGTCGAACACGCCCGGGGTCTTCATCACGGGTCCCAGGGTCGCGCCGAGGAAGGAGACCTCCTCCTTCGCCCGCTCGAGCATCAACAGCGTCACATCGTAGTTGAACTCGCTCACGAC
>Ga0187815_10000991_pt1 | contig 13502 bp, 10 predicted proteins | sample NC_S_5_FD_132962 | JGI IMG/M metagenome (GOLD analysis project Ga0187815, IMG submission 132962) | Wetland sediment microbial communities from Neuse River Estuary, North Carolina, USA - ASW-S_5 | ecosystem: Environmental > Aquatic > Freshwater > Wetlands > Sediment | place: USA: North Carolina...
CGACTCCTGGGAGGCGATGAGCGCCTTCGCGGCCTACCCGAAGGGTAAGTGGACCTCGACGATGCGAGAGTGCGTGGCCAAGGGGGCAGAGTACTTCCTTTCACGGGAGCTCCACCGCCAAGGGAGCCGGTACGCGCCGTGGTACCGGACCCATTATCCGGTCCACTACTACTACGACCTCCTGGTCGGCCTCGACTTCATGACCGGACTCGGTTACGGAGCGGACCCGAGGCTCCGCTACGCGACCGAGTGGTTGTGCTCCCGTCGTCGACCGGATGGCGCGTGGAACCTCGACGCGGTCCATCCCGACGTCGGACCCGCCATGCTGCGCTGGTACAAGGAGCGCCCCAGCCAGCGGCCGATCCCGTTCGCACTCGAGACCGTGGGTCTGGCCAGCAAGATGATCACGCTCACCGCGATGAAGACGCTCGCCGCGATCGATCGGGGCTCGACCGCGCCTGGGGCCGGCGCATGACCGACCCGAACTGGGAGGCGGTCGACGCCTACTTCGAAGGGAAGCTTCTTCCCGCGGATCCGGTGCTCGAGGAGTGTCTCCGGTCGAGCGCGGCCGCGGGGCTCCCGAACATCCAGGTCTCCCCGGCCCAAGGACGCCTCCTCTACCTGCTCGCGAAGGCGTCCGGGGCGCGCCGAATCCTGGAGGTTGGGACGCTCGGCGGGTACAGCACGATCTGTCTCGCTCGAGCTCTTCCCGCGGTGGGATCGCTCGTGACGCTCGAGCTCGACCCGAAACACGCCGAGGTCGCCCGGGCGAACCTCGCCCGGGCGGGGCTCGCGGGGAAGGTCGAGGTGGTCGTGGGACCGGCGCTCGAGTCGCTCCCGAGGCTCGAGGCAGAGAAGCGCGGCCCGTTCGACCTCTTCTTCCTGGACGCCGACCGGCCGAACAACCGCGCTTACGTCGACTGGGTCCTCCGCCTCGGGAGGACGGGTTCGGTCCTGATCGTTGACAACGTGGTCCGCCGAGGCGAAGTGGCGGACCCGACGAACGCGGACCCGAGCGTCCGGGGGGTTCGCGAGATGATCGACGCGCTCGCCACTCAGGGCCGGGTGAGCGCGACGGCCATCCAGACGGTCGGCAAGAAAGGCTATGACGGATTCCTCTTGGCCCGGATCGAATGAGCGCCTCGACCCGTTCACGCCGAGAACGGCCCCGTGCCGTGGGCCGTAGAGGCCGCCCTCGGCCCAGTGTCGCGCCTTCATTCCCGGGCCTTTCGATCGACTACTCGTTCCGCCAGCGGTTCCCGGTGCCCGCCGAAAAGGCGTTCCGCTGGTGTGTCGACTATTCGCCGGACGACCGTGCCCTCGGTGGGGTCGGTGGTACCCGGAACGTCACGTGGCTCACGTCGACCACGGTGCTCCTCGAGGACACCGTCCCGGTGTCGGGCGGACGACCCCTCCACAAGACGAAGCTGGTTCACATCTATCCGAAGCGGAGGACCTGGGTCAACACCCACCTATCGGGACCCAACCACCACTCCCAATTCCGCTACGAGATCATACCCGACGGTCCGAACGCGTCGGTCCTCCTCTACCAGGGACGGGAACTCCGATGGACCGGGATCCCGCGCGATGCGACCTCGACCCGGGCTTTGGCGAAGCGCCTACGGGAAGAGGACGCGGCGATGTGGAAGCGGTTCGCCGCGGTGATGGCGCACGACCTCGCCGGACGGTAGCGCGGTCATCGGGAGACCGGACGGACCATCACGGCGGAGGAGATGCCTCCCGTGAACCCCAGCTGCTCGAGCGAAGCAGCGATCCCCCCGCGGGGCTCGGGAGCGACCGCGAGGCACCGTTGCGGATTTCGGGACCGCACCCAATCGACCGCCGCCGCGAGAATGCCCGAGAACTCCTCGGCCCGAGGTTCGGGAAGCGTCGACATCGGGAAGAATGCCCCCATTCGCGCCCCGGGCACGAAGTAGGCGCGCACCACGACGGCGGCGCCCGCATCGGTCCGGCGCCACCACGTCGCGGATTCGGTCCGCCCGCCGTGGACCATCACCTCGTTGTGGTGGAGGACGCGTTTCCGGGCCGGGAACGCCGCGCGGTAATCGGCCGGCCGGCTGGCATCCAGAAGCGCCGTGAGTTCCGGCCACTCCGAAGCGCCCACCCTCCGCGCTCCGTCGGCGGTCACCGGGCGGGCCGGAGGAAGTCCGGTCGAGGCGAGCCAGGTGAACGTGTCGGTGACCCGATACCCGGACTTCTGGTAGACCCGGACGGCCGGCTCGTTGCCGCTCTCCACGTCCAGGAGCATCCACTCCCGGCGCCGCCGTCGCGCGAGCGCCTCGAGCCGACCCAGGATGGCGGAGGCGACCCCGCGCCCCCGCCACTCCGGTTTCGTCGCCACACCCGCCACGTAGGCGCTCTTCGGAAACCAGAGGATGGTCCCCGTGCCCTGGATGTCGTTCCCGGTCGTGGCGACGAGGGTGTCAACGATCGGACGCCCGAAGAGCCGGGTCAGTCCGAGGAGGAACCAGATCGAGCGACGGTTGAGCAGGTCGATCGTGGCCTCCGCCCTCGCGTCGATGCCGGTTGACCGCTCCAGCTCCCCGGCGGCGAGCAAGACGACCGGGCGGTAGCGAGGGAAGTCCGAGTGGCGAAGGGGACGAATCTCAAAGGAGGCGCTTTGATCCGACATATCCGACCCACTCTTCAGCCGCCGACGCACGGGGTCCCGATCTGGGACCTCGAAGGCTAGTCCACGGAGGTTGTAACGGGGAGGAGGCCCCCCGTTAGGGGGGTCCGACCCGTTTCGACGGCTCGGTCCGGCGGTGGATGTTCTCGCCGAGGAGGGCGACCGCGATGACGATCAGGGCACCGCCCACGTACTGAAGGGCGGTGAGGGCCACCCCGAGGAGGGCGAACCCCGCCGCGGCCGCGACGATCGGCTCGAATGAACCGGCGACGCCGGCCTCGGTCGCCTTCAGGTTCCGGAGGCCGTAGACGAACAGGGAGAAGGCAAGGATCGTACCCGCCACCATCACGAATAACACGAGGCCGGTGAGGAGTAGGCCGGAGGAGAGGGAGGTCGGCCAGCGGTACGACCAGAGCTGCCAGGCTCCGAACGGGAGGGTCACGAGACCGCCGACGAAGAACCCCCAGGTGGTCACCCACCATGCGCTCTGCGTCTGGACGAATCGCCGGTTCGCGAGGGTGTAGTACGCCCCGGCCACCGCCGAAGCGAGGCCGAAGGCGAGACCGAGCGGGGTGATCAAGATCGAGAGGCCGCTCGAGGAGAGCGTTCCGACCAGCAGGATCGTTCCGGCGGCCGCGAATGAGAGCAGGATCGCCCATCGCACGGACCACCGGATTGCCCCCGTCGCCAGCTCGTACGCGGCGACCATCGGGAGGAAGAGAAACTGGAGCAGCGTCGCGGTCGTGACGTTCGAGTAGAACAATGCTTCGAGGTAAGTGAACTGGGAACCGACGAGACCGAAGATCCCCATCGACACGAACGACGGCGTCCACGGTCGGGGCCACGCCGGGCGCGCGACCACGAAGAGAAGAAGCGAGGCGCCCAGCATGCGGATCGTCACGAACCCCCAGATCGGGAACACGAACCCCTGCACCACGACCTGCGCGGCGGTTCCCGAAAGACCCCAGAGCGCGGAACCCACCACGGCGGCGACTAGCGCCGCCCGCCTCGCCTGCATAGGGGAGAACGGGGACCTCGCTCTCCCGACGAGGGCTCGGGGGATGGCTTTTGCTGAGTATCGTGCGTCGAGCGGAGCCCGGGGTTGCGAACCTCTCCGGGCTCGAGTCGTGCGACGTTCCGTCGGAAGGAGACTCTGACCCGGGGGATGGGACGACCCCGACGAATCCCCGCTCGCAGCCCGTTCTCGGACAAGCTACGTTTATATAGAAGAGCAATTCTGCCAAACGCGGTGGCAGCATGCTTCAGGGAACTCCGATCCTCGTCCTGAAAGAAGGGACCGAACGAGAGAAGGGCAAGGGCGCGACCGGCAACAACATCGCGGCGGCCCGCGCCGTTGCCGACACGGTCCGCACGACCCTCGGTCCGCGCGGCATGGACAAGATGCTCGTGGACGGAATGGGCGACATCACGATCACGAACGACGGCGTCACGATCCTCAAGGAAGTCGACGTCGAACATCCGGCGGCCAAGATGCTGGTCGAGGTCGCGAAGACCCAGGACCAGCAGTGCGGCGACGGGACGACGAGCGCGGTCGTGCTCGCCGGCGAGCTCCTCAAGCGCTCCGAGTACCTCCTCGAGCAGAACGTTCATCCGACCGTCATCACCCGCGGATTCCAGCTCGCGCTGCAGCAAGCAAAACACCTCCTCGAGAGCGAGATCGGAACGTCGGTGAAGTCGGACGACGAGGGCATCCTGATTGACTGCGCGACGACCGCGATGGGGTCGAAGGGCGTCTTCGGCTCGCGCGGCGAGCTCGCCAAGATCGCCGTTCAGGCGGTCCAGAAGATCACCGAGAGCCGCGGCGGGAAGAACGTCTGCGACGTGGACCAGATCAAGGTCGAGAAGCGCCACGGCGGCACGATCTCCGACACCGAGCTCATCCAGGGGATCATCCTCGACAAGGAACGCGGCCACCCGCGCATGCCGGGTGTGGTCGTGAACGCGAAGATCGCGTTACTGAATTCCGCCCTCGAGATCAAGAAGACCGAGATCGAGAGCAAGATCAACATCAAGAACCCGAACCAGATCCAGGGCTTCCTCGACGACGAAGACAAGACGTTCCACAAGATGGCCGACTCCATCAAGGCGGTCGGCGCGAACGTCGTCGTCTGCCAGAAGGGGATCGACGACGTCGTCCTCCACTACCTCGCGAAGCAGGGCATCTACGCGGTGAAGCAGGTCAAGGAGTCCGACCTCCAGAAGCTCGCCCGGGCGACCGGCGGAAAGGTCGTCACGGGGATCAAGGAGCTCACGAGCGCGGACCTCGGCTCGGCGGCGAAAGTCGACGAGCGCAAGGTCGGCGATGACAAGATGACGTTCGTTACCGGCTGCGCGAACCCGCGCTCCGTCTCGATCCTCGTCCGCGGCGGCTCGGAGCACGTCACGCAGGAGGTAGAGCGCTCCCTTCACGACGCCCTCAAGGTCGTCGCGAGCGTCATCGAGGACGGCGTCGTTTGTCCCGGTGGCGGAGCGACAGAGATCGACCTCGCCGTCAAGCTTCGCAAGTGGGCTGGCACCGTCGGCGGCCGCGAGCAGCTCGCGGTCGAGGCGTTCGCCCAGTCGCTCGAGGCGATCCCCTGGGCTCTCGCCGAGAACGGCGGATACGACTCGATCAACACCCTGATCGAGCTTCGGAGCGCCCACGACGGCCCGAGCGCCAACAAGAACTCCGGGATCAACCTTCAGGACGGGAAAGCGGCCGACATGTGGAAGCTCCACGTCGTCGAGCCACTCCGCGTGAAGAGTCAGGCGCTCACGTCCGCGACTGAGGTGGCGAGCATGATCCTCCGGATCGACGACATCATCGCGTCGAAGAAGTCGGGCCCGCCCTCCGGCGGCCCGGGCGGCCACGACCACTAGGCTCGACCCGGCCGCCTCGGCCTCCCGTTCCGCGAACCCGTTCCCCGGCTTGGCTCCCGATGCCGACCCGGCCCGAAGCCTTCTTAACGCAAGGGCGGTAGGCGGCTCGCCATGCGCACGAAGCCGGTCGAAGGGGTGACCCGCCTCGACGTGGTCGCGCTCGACCCGCGTCCGGCGGTCTACCTCGCCTATGACGGGCTCGCGGGGGTGAGCCAGCGGCCGATCCTCCGCGACCTCATCGAGGAGCTCGAGCGCAAGGGCCCCGAAGAGCTCGGGAAATTCCTCGAAGCTCTTCGAAAGCGCCACTCCGGCCAGGTCCATGTCTACTTCTCCGACTACGTGAGCTACGGGATTGGCGGCGGGGACGCGGCGGCCGAGTTCTTCCTCGGCACGTTCCTCCTCCTCCACGAGCCGGCCCGACCGGCGGGGAAGGACCCCGCGATCCCCGAGCACCTCGCGCTCTTCCGACCCGGGGGCGTCGAGCGGCTCGCGATCGAGCCGACCGCCCGATAGTCTCTACGGGCGCCGAGCGATAGCCGACCTTCGGGCCCGAGCCATTTTCTACTCGACCACGTCTCGCCCGGTGTCGGATGGCCGAGGAGAACCGTCTCGAGCGGGACCGCCGGGAGAAGGTCGCCCGCTGGCGCTCGGAAGGAAAGGAGCCGTACCCCTGGGCGTTCCCCGACCGCGCCCCTACGGAGACCGTCCGAGAAGCGTGCCGCACGCTCAAGCCCGGCGAGACCGACTCCGCCTCGACCGTACGGGTGGCCGGCCGACTGATGGCGATTCGCCAGCACGGCCGGACCGCCTTTGCCGACCTCGAGGACCTCTCCGGGTCGCTCCAGCTTCTCCTCCGCGTCGACGAGCTCGGAGAGGGCGCTTACCAGAGCTGGCTTGCCGACCTCGACCCCGGGGACATCGTCGGGGCGGAAGGGAACCCCACGATCTCCCGACGCGGCGAGCCGTCGCTGCTCGTCCGTTCGCTCACGCTCCTCGCGAAGGCGATCCGGCCGCCCCCGGAAAAGTACCACGGCCTCCAGGACGTCGAGGAGCGCCTGCGTCGCAGGTATGTCGACCTGCTCGCCTCGGCCGAGACCCGGGCCCGGTTCCGGGTCCGCAGCCTCCTCGTCCGCGAGATCCGGCGGTACTTCGACGACCACGGGTTCCTCGAGGTCGAGACGCCGGTGCTTACGTCGGTCGCGAGTGGAGCGGCGGCCGCGCCGTTCACCACCCACTCGAAGTACCTGGGGGAGGACCTCCGCCTCCGGATCTCGATCGAGCTTCCGCTGAAGCGGCTCCTCGTGGGGGGACTCGAGCGTGTCTACGAGCTCTCGAAGGCGTTCCGGAACGAGGACCTCGACTCGATCCACTCGCCCGAGTTCACCGAGTTCGAGGCGTACTGGGCGTACGCGGACTACCACGATATGCGCCACCTGATGGAGGGGCTCTACGAGCGGCTCGCGCACCGCACGGTCGAGCTCTGTCCCGGCGACGCGGTCGTCGAGGCGGCCGCGAAGAAGTTCCTGCCGCCGTTCCCGACCGTCGACTTCGTGGAAGCGCTCGAAGCGAAGAGCGGGATCAAGGACGTCGTTTCAAAGAGCCGGGAAGAGCTGCGGGAGCTCGTCCGCGCCACGGGGTCGACCGTCCCCGACAACTCGTCCACCGGCACGTTCCTCGACAAGCTGTTCGAGCATTACGTCGAGCCGACCATCGACCGGGTCACCTTCGTCGTGGACTACCCCGCGGCGACGACCCCGCTCGCGAAACGCCACCGGACGAAGCCCGGACGCGTCGAACGGTTCGAGGTGTTCCATCCGGGGTTCGAGCTCGCGAACGCCTACACCGAGCTCAACGACCCGGACGAGCAGGCCGCGCGCTTCCAGGCCCAGCTGGGGGAGCGGGGGGACGACCGGTACGCCTACGACGAGGACTACGTCAACGCCCTCGGCTATGGACTGCCCCCGAACACCGGGATCGGCTTCGGCATCGACCGCCTCCTGATGGGCCTTCTCGGGATCCCGTCGATCAAGGAGGTCATCCTCTTCCCCCTGATCCGCTCCCGCTAGTCCGGCCGCTCCATCGGGGTTATACCATCGACGCGCCGAGGGTACAGCGATGGCCGCGACGAACCCCGGGAACGGCGGGCTCCCGCTTTCCCTGGACGGGCTCTCGGTGGCGTACGGCGAGCGGCCCGCCGTCCAGTCGCTTTCGCTCTCCGTGCAGCCGGGAGAGATCTACGGGCTCCTCGGCTCGAACGGCGCGGGGAAGACGAGCACGATCAAGGCGATCGTCGGGCTCGTGCGACCGGTCGCCGGTGAGATCCGGGTCTTCGGCCTCGACGCGCTTCGCGACAGCCTCTCGGTGAAGGCGCGGATCGGCTACGTCCCCGAGACCTCGATGCTCTACGAGGCGCTCACGCCCCGGGAGTTCCTCGAGTTCGTCTCGAGCGTCCGGCGCCTAGACGGCACGACCGCGACCCGACGGCTCTCTAGCTACGCCGAAGCGTTCCGGCTCGAGCCCGAGCTCGACGAGCCGATCGCCACCCTCTCGAACGGGACCCGCCAGAAGGTGTTGATCATCGCCGCGCTCCTCCACGCGCCTCCGCTCCTCGTCCTCGACGAGCCGCTCAACAGCCTCGACCCTCGTTCGGTCCGGATCATGAAGGAGGTGCTCGTCCGGTACGTCGGGGGCGGCGGCCGGGGGGTCCTGTTCTCGACCCACACGATGGAAGTCGCCGAGCAGCTCTGCCACCGGGTCGGTATCCTCGACCGTGGTGTCCTTCGGGGGGAGGGAACGCTGGCCGCCCTGCGGGGGCGCGTCGCGGCCGGAGACGCCTCCCTCGAGGAGATCTTCCTGAAGCTCACCGAGGAGGAAGGGGGAGTGCGAGCCGCCGTCGACTCGATCGGCGACCCGTCGGCATAATGACCTGGCGCGAAACGCTCCGAGTGAGCCGGGTCGCGTTCTCCGAGCTCTCGCTCCAGGCCGTCTTCGCGTTCCGCCAGGGGAACGTCCTCCCCGCGGCCTGGTCGAAGCCGCTCGTCGAGCGCGCGCGGGGACGCGTCCTCCAGAGTAAGCTCGTCATCAGCATCGTCCTCGCGCTCCTTGCTCTCGGTGCCGGGGCGATCATCCACCAGCGGGCCCTGAACCCCGAGATCCTCCCGGCGGTCCCGAACGGCCTCTTCGATAGCGCGGTCCTGACCGGGCTCTTGAGCCTCGACATCGCGCTCCTCTGGTGGACCGGCGTCCAAGTGATCCCGACCCTCATCTCCTCGGGCGTCCTCACCGTCCTCGAGCCGCTCCCCATCGACTCCCGGACCTTGCACCGGGTCGCGGGGGTCCTCTACCTCCGGCTCTTCGACCTGCCGGCGGCCACGATTCTCGTGCTGACCCCGGTCTCGGTCGGCCTCGCGATGGGAGTACCCGCCGGGCTCGCCGCTCTCCCGGGGACCTTCGTGGCGGTCACTTTCGCGCTCGCGCTCTCGCTGCTCACCGGACGGTTCTTCCTGCGCCGGGTGCAAGGGTCCCGAGGGGGAGGGGGTCGCGCGGTCGTCCGCTGGGCCTATCTCGTCCTCTGGCTCGTGCCCGCCTTCGCGATGTTCGCGTTCATCACGGCGGCCCCCGCGTTCTTCCGGGCGCTCTCCGACCTTGCGACACAGGGGCCGTCCACGGCCGGCAACTTGCTCTCTGCGGCGTTCCCGTTCTCGTTCGCGCTCCTTCCGGCCATCGCGTCGGGTGGAGCGGCTTCCACGGCGATCCTCTCGCCGACCGCCGAACTCGCCCTCGGCTTGGCGCTCGCCGCCTACATCGCGCTCGCGGTCTGGTCGGTCGTCTGGCTCGCGGGCTCGGTCCGCAGCCTCCTGTTCCTACCGGTCCAGCGGTCGGTCGACCTCGCCCCGTCCTCGGCGCCCCTTCGGTCGACGGGGAGCGCCCGGGCGGTCCTCACGAAGGACCTACGGATCGCGAGCCGCACGCCCGGCTACGCGTTCCTGATCCTGCTCCCGATCTTGGACGCGGGTGCGCTCGGTCTTCTCACGTACGCGACCCCGGCCCAGAACCCGATCGCCTCGTCGCTCGCGCTCGGTGCCGTGACCAGCGCCGCGCTCCTCGCAACCTTCTTCGGCCCTGCGTTCTTCGCGATCGAGGTGATCGCCTACTCGTACGGCCGGTCCCTCCCCCTTTCGAACCGGTCGGTCGTCCTGGGGAAGGTGGCGCTGATCGCGATGATGTACCTGATCGGCTCCGCCCTGATCCTCGGGTTCACGCTGCTCCGGTTCTTCGACCCGCTCACGTTCGGCGCGTTCATCCTGGCGGAACTACCGGCCGTGATCGCGGCGGCCTTCCTTGAGCTCGGCCTCCTGTTCCGCTGGGCCCGTCGGCGGGGACTCGCGATCACGAACCTCTACGCGGGGGCTTGGTTCGCCGTGCTCGTCGCGATCCCGGGACTATTCGTCGCCGGGCTCCCTCCCCTATTGTTCGACCTCGTTCAGCCGTCCGGCCTCGGGCTCGCCATCCTCGTCATGGGAGCGGCGGCCGTCGCCGAGCTCGCGGTCGCCACTCCGGTCGCCTTCGGGAGGGGAGCGTCCTGAGCGCTCCCTCGATCCCTCCGCGGTTCGACCCGAAGGCGGTCGAAGCGCGCTGGCAGAAGGAGTGGGAGGAGCGGGCGATCGCGCGCGGGCCGGACCGGCCGAAGGGGCCGACGTACTCGCTCGTGCTTCCGCCGCCGAACGTGACCGGGGTGCTCACGATGGGCCACATGCTCGGCGACACGGTGATGGACATCCTGGTCCGCTCGCACCGGATGCGCGGGGACGCTACCGTCTGGGTCCCGGGCCTCGACCACGCCGGGCTCGCGACGCAGGTGGAGGTGCGCCGACGCCTCGCGAAGCAGGGGGTACGGTTCGAGGAGCTTCCGCGGGAGGAGGCGCTCCACGAGATCGCCGAGTGGAAGGAGGAGCACGAACGTCGCATCCGGGAGCAGACCCGCGCCGGCGGCTTCACGGTCGACTGGGGACGTTACCGCTACACGATGGACCCGGAGAGCACCCGGGCCACCCGCGAAGCGTTCGTTCGCCTGCACGCCGACGGTCTCATCTACCGCGGCGAGCGGATGGTCAACTGGGACCCGAGGCTCAAGACCGCGATCAGCGACCTCGAGGTCGTTCACACGGAGGAAGAGGGGGAGCTGTACTACCTCCGGTACCCCTGGGCGGACGGGAGCCCCGGTGGACTCGAGGTCGCCACGGTCCGGCCCGAGACGATCTTCGGCGACGTCGCGGTCGCCGTCCACCCTTCGGACGATCGGTACCGCCCGTTCCTCGGGAGGGAAGTGGTCGTCCCGCTCACCGACCGCAGGGTCCCGGTCATCGAGGATGCCGCGATTGATCCGGCGTTCGGCGCCGGTGCCCTCAAGGTGACGCCGCGCCACGACACCGTCGACCACGAGATCTTCCTCCGCCACCCTTCGCTCCCGATGCCGCCGGACATCCTCGACGACTCGGGGCACCTCACGAGCGACTGGGTCCCGGCGGCGTACCGCGGGCTCGACCGGGACGAGGCTCGGACGAGGACTCTCAAGGACCTCGCGGACTCCGGACTCCTCCTCCGACGCGAGCCGTACCGCCACTCGGTCGCCCGTTCCGAGCGTTCCGAGACGGTGATCGAACCCCGGCTCTCGACCCAGTGGTTCGTTCGGATGCGGTCGCTCGCCACGCCGGTGGCCGACGCGGTCCGTCGGGGCGAGATCCGGATCCATCCGGCCCGCTGGGAGCGGGAGTTCGACCGGTGGCTCGAAGGAATCCAGGATTGGTGCATCTCGCGACAGGTCCTGTGGGGCCACCGGATCCCTGTCTACCACTGTCGCGTTTGCCACCGGGAGATCGCCGCGGTCGAACCGCCGATGGTCTGTGACCAGTGCCGCTCGCCGGACCTCGAGGAGGACCCGGACGTGCTCGACACATGGTTCACCTCTTGGCTCTGGCCGTTCCTCACCCTCGGCTGGCCCGAGCGGACCGCCGACCTCGAGCACTACTACCCGACGAACGTCCTCGTCACCGGCCGCGACATCATGTTCTTCTGGGTCGCCCGGATGATGATGGCCGGCTACTACTTCCGCAACGCCCGGCCGTTCTCGGACGTCTACTTCACCGGGATGATCCGGGACGAACAGGGACGGCGGATGTCCAAGCACCTCGGGAACTCCCCCGACCCGCTCGACGTGATCCATGAGCGGGGGGCCGATGCGATGCGCTTCTCGCTCGTCTTTCCGAGCCCGGCCGACGAGGACGGACCGTTCGGAGCGTCGGCCCTCGATGGAGGACGGAACTTCCTCACGAAGGTCTGGAACCTGGTGCGGTTCACGCTCTCCTTTGTCCCGGCCGGGACCCCCCCACCCACCGGCCCTCCGACCCGTTCGGCCGAGGGGACTCTCGTGAATCGGTGGATCCTCTCCCGGTACCGACACGCGGCCGAAGAGGTCGACCGGGCGCTCGGCGAGTACCGGATCACCGCGGCCGCCACGACCCTCTACGACTTCCTGTGGCATGACCTCGCCGACCGGTACGTCGAAATCGCGAAGGAGGCGCTGAGCGGCCGGCGGGGCGAGCCCGCCCAGCGCGAGGCGCGGGAGACCCTCCTCTTCGTGGTCGAGCGGTCGCTTCGCCTCCTGCACCCGTTCGTCCCCCACGTCACGGAGGAGCTCTGGCACGCGCTCCCGCACCCGGACACCCTCCTCGCGCTCGCGCCGTGGCCGCGCGTGGACGAGGCTCCCTCCGACCCGGTCGCGGAGGTGGAGATGGAGCCGGTGCTCGAGACCATTCGGCTCCTGCGGAACCTGCGCTCCGAGGAGAAGGTCCCGCTCGAGGCGAACCCGAAAGCGTGGGTCCGGCCGACCGGCTCCGAGGCCGCCCGTGTGCTCCGGGCGGAACGAGCGACGATCGTGCGCCTCGTTCGCCTCGGGTCGCTCGACTTCTTGGCCGACCAGGAGGAGGTCCCTCCTCGAACGGGCCGGCGGGTGGCGGTGTTCGGCGAGTGTTTCCTGGAGCGTCCCGTCGCCTCGGGGGCGACCGCGGAGGCGCTCGGACGAGAGCGGGAGAAGCTCGTCGCGCTCCTCGAGAAGACCCGCGCTCGTCTCGCCGACCCGGGATTCCACGACCGGGCCCCCCACGACGTGGTCCGCGAGACGGAAGAGAAGGCCACGGAGCTCGCCGAGCGTGTCCGGCGTATCGACGAACATTTGAAGGAGGACAGCGCCTCGGGCGGAACGCCTCCATGACCCCTCCGACGCGCTCCAAGCCTCGACCGAAGCCCCCCCGAGCGCCGAAGCCGGAGCGAGTCGCCCCGTCGAGACCGAAGCCGGCGCCGAAGGCGCGGCGCCCGACCGCGAAGGGCGAACCGACCGTGGAGATCGAGACGGTCGCTCTCGCCGGAGGACGGCCCCATCCCGCGCTCGGTCTCGGGCTGTGGGCGCTCGGCCGCTGGACCCCCGAGGACGAGGCTCGCACGAAGGCGACGATCGGCCGCGCGTACGAACGTGGGCTCCGCTGGTTCGACACCGCCGAGGTGTACGGGAACGGCCGCTCGGAGCGGCTCTTGGGCGAGGTGCTCGCTCGAGTCCCGGGGGCCGCCCCCGACGCGTATGTGGTGACGAAGGTCTCGTGGGAACACCTCCACGCGAACCAGGTACGCGCGAGCCTGATCGGAAGCCTCGAGCGGATGGCACGCCGCTCGGTCGACCTCTACCTCGTGCACGCGCCCGACCCCCACGTCCCTCTCGCCGAGACGATGGGCGCCCTCGAGGGGCTCTGGAAGGAGCGAAGGATCGGCGCGATCGGGGTCTCGAACTTCTCCGTCGAGGAGCTCGAGGAGGCGTCCCGCCACCTCTCCGAAGCGAAGATCGTCGTGAACCAGCTCCGCTACAACCTGTTCCTCCGGGACGACGTCGACCCGGTGCGAGAGTACTGCCAGAAACATGGGA
>Ga0187815_10000993_pt1 | contig 13486 bp, 13 predicted proteins | sample NC_S_5_FD_132962 | JGI IMG/M metagenome (GOLD analysis project Ga0187815, IMG submission 132962) | Wetland sediment microbial communities from Neuse River Estuary, North Carolina, USA - ASW-S_5 | ecosystem: Environmental > Aquatic > Freshwater > Wetlands > Sediment | place: USA: North Carolina...
TGCAGCAACGACGTGCTGCTCAAGCGCTACTCGGAGACCCGCCGCCGCCACCCGCTGGCGACCCGCGGCATGTCGCTGGCCGATGCCATCGGCAAGGAGCGCCGCCTGCTGCGCCCGCTGATGGCGATCGCCGAAAAGGTGATCGATTCCAGCGAGCTCAACGTGCACCAGCTGCGCCGGCTGGTCGCCACCGGCTACGCGCAGGCGACCGAGGGCATGACCCTGATGTTCCAGTCCTTCGCGTTCAAGCGCGGGCTGCCGCTGGATTCGGATTTCGTGTTCGACGCGCGCTGCCTGCCCAACCCGCACTGGCAACCGCGGCTGCGCCCGCTCTCCGGCAAGGACGCGCCGGTGCGCGAGTACCTGGACGGCGAGCCGCTGGTCGCCGAATACCTCGCCGACACCGCGCGCTGGCTGGACACCTGGCTGCCGCGCTTCGAACAGGACGACCGCAGCTACGTCACCATCGCGATCGGCTGCACCGGTGGCCGCCACCGTTCGGTCTACCTGGTCGAGCAGCTCGCCGCGCACTACCGCCAGACACGCGAAGGCGTGCTCACCTTCCACCGCGAGCTGGACTGAGGCCATGCAACGCATGCATACAGGCGCGCAGCCATGAGCGTGGGCGTGCTGCTGATGACCCACGAGGCGGTCGGCCATGCGCTGATCTCCGCCGCGCACCACGTGATGCCGAAGCTGCCGCTGCAGGTGGACGCCGTCGAGGTGCCCCCGCAGGCCGATCCCGACGTGATGCGCACGCTCACCGCCCGCCATGCGCGCGCGCTCGACCAGGGCGAGGGCGTGCTGGTGCTGGCCGATCTCTACGGCGCCACGCCGTGCAACATCGGGCTGTCGCTCAGCTCGCTGGGCGTGCGCCTGCGCTGCGTTTCCGGCCTCAACCTGCCGATGCTGCTGCGCGTGCTGAACTACGCGGAAAAACCACTGGACGAACTGGCCGAGATCGCGGCAAGCGGCGGCCGCGGGGGGATCTTCATTGACCATGCTTGAAAAAGAAATCGTCGTGTCCAACAAGCTGGGGCTGCATGCCCGCGCCTCGGCCAAGCTGGTGCAGCTGGTGCAGGGCTTCAAATCCACCGTGCTGCTGGTGAGCAAGGGCCGCGAGGTGAACGCGCAGAGCATCATGGGCGTGATGATGCTCGCCGCCGGCATCGGCACGCCGTTGACCGTACGCGCCGACGGCCCGGACGAACAGGCCGCGCTGGACGCCGTGGTGGCGCTGTTCGAGCGCAAGTTCGACGAAGGAGCTTGAGGAGCATGAGGTCCGAGATGCCGGATACGGGATACGCAACGGCGGGGGCCTCGGTCCCGACGCCGCGGCGTGCCCTGCCCTGTGCCGCATCCCGCGTCCCGCATCCCGGCTTCCGCGGGGAGCGCCCATGAGGCACGTCCTTCCAGGCACCCAGGCGTCGCGCGGCATGGCGCTGGGCCGGGCGCGGCTGGTGCAGCCCAGCCGCTACGCGGTGGACACCCGCCCGCTGGCCGAGGACGAGGTGGCGGGCGAGCTGGAAAACCTGCACCGCGCGCTGGACACCGCCCGGCAGGAGCTGCGCGAGCTGCGCGGCAAGCTGCACGGCGCGCTGGCCCGCGAGGTCAACGAATTCATCGACGCGCACAGCCTGCTGCTGGACGACGCCGAGCTGCTGCGCGGCCTCGACGACCTGGTGAGGATCGGCCACTACCGCGCCGGCGCCGCACTGAAGAAGCAGCGCGACAGGCTCGCCGCGGTATTCGAGGCGATGGACGATCCCTACCTGCGCAGCCGCAAGGAAGACATCGACCAGGTGATCGCCCGCGTGGTCTCGGCGCTGCAGCGCCAGACCAGCGTCGAGGAGCGCAAGCTGGCCGCGCGCGTGGGCGAGATCCTGGTCGCCGACACGATCGCGCCGGCCGACATGGCCCAGCTCGCCGGCAACGGCCTGCTCGGCGTGGTCACCAGCTCCGGCAGCGCGTACTCGCACAGCGCGATCCTCGCGCGCAGCCTCGGCCTGCCGATGCTGGTCGGCGCGCGCGACGCGCTGGCGCTGCTGCACGACGACGACCTGATCCTGCTCGACGCCGAGCACGGCGAGGCGATCGTGCACCCCACCGCGCAGGACCTCGCCCGCTACCGCGCCTGGCAGCGCGAGGCCGCCGCCGAAGGGCGCCGCCTCGCCACGCTGGCGAACGCGGCCACCCGGACCCGCGACGGCATGGACATCCGCCTGCTGGCGAATGCGGAGACCCCCGCCGACGTGGCGCTGGCGCGCACCCGCGGCGCCGACGGCGTGGGCCTGTACCGCACCGAATTCCTGTTCCTGCGCCACAAGGGCCTGCCGTCGGAGGACGAGCAGTTCATCGCCTACCGCGACCTGGTGCTGGGCATGGGCGGCCTGCCGGTCACCATCCGCACGCTCGACCTCGGCGCCGACAAGGCCGATGCCGCCGGCCTGGTGCTGCGCGGCGAGGACAACCCCGCGCTGGGCGTGCGCGGAGTGCGCCTGTCGCTGCGCTACCCGGCCGTCTTCACCACCCAGATCCGCGCGATCCTGCGCGCCGCCTGCTACGGCCCGGTGCGCGTGCTGGTGCCGATGGTGACCCAGCCGGACGAACTCATCGCCGTGCGCACGCTGTTCAAGCTGGCGCGGCAGGACCTGAAGCGCGAGAGCATCGACCTGCCCGAGAAGCTGCCGCTGGGCGCGATGATCGAGGTGCCCGCCGCGGCGATCAACGTGCGCGCCCTGCTCGAACATGCCGACTTCCTCGCCATCGGCACCAACGACCTCGCCCAGTACGTGCTCGCCGCCGACCGCGGCAACGACGCGCTGGACAACATCTACACCCCGCTGCAACCGGCCATGCTGCGCCTGCTCTCGCACGTGATCAGCTCCGGCCGTCGCGCCAGGAAGCCGGTGAGCCTGTGCGGCGAGATCGGCGGCGACGTGCACTTCACCGCCATGCTGCTCGCGCTCGGCCTCAACGAGTTCAGCATGCACCCCAGCCAGCTGCTGCAGGTACGCGACAGGCTCGCCACGCTCGACCACGCCGCGCTGCGCGGCCACGCCACCCGCCTGCTGCGCGCCACCACCCACGAGCAGGTCGCGGCGCTGCTGGCGCAACTCGAGGCCTGACGGCGGCGCCGGCGAGCGGCACCGGGCCGCTCACGCCGCCGCGGTCATCTTCCGGTAGTCGCGCGGCGACATGCCCACCGTGGCCTTGAACTGGCGCGCGAATGAACTCTGGTCAGCGAAGCCGCAGGCCATCCCGACCGCCGCCACGCTGTCGCGTCCCTGCAGCAGCCGCATCGCCGCCTCGATGCGCAACTTGGTCAGCACCTGCTGCGGCGTGAGCTGGAACACCCGGCGGAAATGCCGTTCGAGTTGCGCCACCGACAGCTCGGCCAGCCCCGCCAGCGTCGCCACCCGGACGCTTTCCGCATAGTGCTCCTGCAGGTGGGCAAGCACGCGGCGCAGTCGCGGATAGGTCGGGTGGCGGCCATCCGGCTGTCCCAGGTCGCGCGAGATGCCGATCACGCCGCCGATCCCTTCGCCCAGTCGCAAGGGCCGCTTGCAGGTAAGGCACCAGCCGGGCGCGCGGTTCGCGAAGATATGCACCTCGAGCTGGTTCTCGATCACCTCGCCGCCCAGCACGCGCCGGTCCTGCGACGCGTACGAGCCGCCCATGGCCGCGGGAAACAGCTCGGTGACGCTGCGACCGATCACCTCCTCCCGGCGCCTGAGGCCGAGCCGGCGCACCAGGGTCAGGTTGGCGTGCGTGTACCGGCCCGCCACGTCCTTCACGAAAAACACCACGTCGGGCAGCGCGTCGAACAACGCTTCCAGCTCGTTCGCCGGAATCCTCGTTTCCATGGTGCGACTCCGGCAGGTGCGGGGCGGGTGCTTCGCCGGCTCCGGCGAGCGTTCAAAAGTATGCAGATTTCCGCATCCGCGGACCACAAGTGCCCATAGACGCCCGGCGGCGGCGGGACGAGGATAGGTGCATGACTACGATAGACGTGATCGACTCGCACACCGGCGGCGAACCCACCCGCGTCGTCATCCGCGGCTTTCCCGACCTGGGCAGCGGCCCGTTGCTGGAGCAGCGCGAACGCTTCCGCCGCGACTTTGACCGCTGGCGCAGCGCCATTGCCTGCGAACCGCGCGGCTCCAGCACCGTGGTCGGCGCGCTGCTGGTGCCGCCGCAGAGCCCGGATGCCTGCACCGGCGTGATCTTCTTCAACAACGTCGGCTACCTCGGCATGTGCGGGCACGGCACCATCGGCGTGGTGCGCACGCTGCAGCACCTGGGCCGGATCGGACCCGGCCGGCACCGCATCGACACGCCGGTGGGCACCGTGGGCGCGGAGCTGCACGAAGACGGCCTCGTCACCGTCGACAACGTGGAAAGCTATCGCCACATCGCCGGCGCCAGCGTGGACGTGCCGGGGTACGGCCGCGTCACCGGCGACGTCGCCTGGGGCGGCAACTGGTTCTTCATCACCCACGACACGCCGCTGCCGCTGGAGATCCGGCACCAGCGCGCGCTCACCAGCTACACCGAAGCGGTGCGCCAGGCACTCGAGGCCAACGGCATCACCGGCGCGGAAGGCGGCGAGATCGACCACATCGAGGTCAACACCGGGTCGCCGGTGGACGGCCTGGACGGCCGGAACTTCGTGCTGTGCCCCGGCCTCGCCTACGACCGCTCACCCTGCGGCACTGGCACCAGCGCCAAGCTGGCCTGCCTGGCCGCCGACGGCAAGCTCGCGCCCGGCGAAACCTGGAAACAGGAAAGCATCCTCGGCAGCGTGTTCGAAGGCCGCTACACGCACGGCGAACGCGGCGTGCGACCGCAGATCACCGGCACTGCCTTCGTGGTGGCGCGCAGCACGCTGCTGTTCGACGAGGCGGACGCCTTCACCTGGGGCAGCGGCGCGGAATGAACGGCACCGCCGCCACGTTCGACCTGATCGTGGTCGGTGCCGGCATCGTCGGCGCCAGCTGCGCCGATGCCGCCAGCGCGGAAGGCATGCGCGTGGCCATCGTGGAGCCGGGTCCGGTCGGCGGTGGCGCCACGGCGGCGGCCATGGGCCATCTCGTCGCGATGGACGACGATCCCGCCGAACTCGCGCTGGCCCACTACTCGCTGGGCCTGTGGGAGGCGTTCGCCGATCTCGACGAAGCCGAATTCAGCCGCTGCGGCACCTTGTGGGTGGCGCGCGACGACCGCGAACTCGCCGCCGCCGGCCAGCGCATCGCGCGCCTGCGTGCCGTCGGCATCGAGGCCCGGCTGCTCGACGCCGCGGCGCTGTACGAACAGGAGCCCGCGCTGGCGCCGGGGCTGGCGGGCGGCATGCTGGTGTCCCGCGAGGCGGTGGTGTACCCGCCGCGCGTCGCCGGCCACCTCGTGCAGCGCGCGCAGTCGCACGGCGCACGGCTCCATGCCGGCCGCCGCGTGCAATCCCTGCCGCGCGGTGGCGCGCTGCTCGACGACGGCACGCACCTGTACGGCCCGGTGCTGGTGGCCACCGGCTGCGCGCTGCCCGCCCTGCTGCCGGCGCTGCCAATGCGCGCACGCAAGGGGCATCTGGTCATCACCGACCGCTATCCCGGCCTGATCCGCCACCAGTTGCTGGAACTGGGCTATGCCGACAGCGCCCACGGCGACGCCGACAGCAGCGTGGCCTTCAACGTGCAGCCGAGGCCGACCGGGCAGATCCTGATCGGCTCCTCGCGCGAATTCCACGCGAACGACGCCGCCGTCTCGCCATCGATGGTGCAGCGCATGCTGGAACGCAGCTTCGCCTTCGTGCCGCGCCTGCGTGAACTGCAGGCGCTGCGCATCTGGACCGGCTTCCGCCCCACCACGCCGGACGGGCGCCCCTACCTCGGCGCCGTGCCCGATGCCGCCGACCAGTGGGTCGCCGCCGGCCATGAAGGCCTGGGCGTCACCACCGCGCTGGGCAGCGCGAAACTGATGATCGACCTGATCCAGGGTCGCCGGCCCGCCATCGATCCCGCGCCCTACGCGCCGCAACGGATGGCCGCATGAGCGCGCCGGTGCGGCTCCTCGTGAACGGCCATCCGGTGGAGGTACCCGCCGGCGCCACCGTCGCCGCCGCGGTGGCGCAGCTCACGCTGCGTTTCCGCCGCTCGGTGGACGGTGCGCCACGCGCGCCGCTGTGCGGCATGGGCGTGTGCTTCGAGTGCCGCGTGCAGGTGGATGGCGTGGCCCACGTGCGCGCATGCATGACGCCGGCCGGCCAAGGCATGCAGGTGGTCACCGATGCGTGAGCACTACGACGTCCTCGTGGCGGGTGCGGGCCCGGCCGGCCTTGCGGCGGCGCAGGCCGCCGCATCGCGGGGCGCGCGCGTGGGCCTGCTCGACGCGCAGCCGCGGGCCGGAGGGCAGGTCTGGCGGCACGACGTGCGCCTGCCGGCTTCGCGCGCGGCGCGCCAGGCCATGGCCGCGCTGCAGGGCGTCGAACTGCTGGCGCGCCACAGCGTGGTCGCGGCGGAGCCGGGAGCGCTGCGGGTGGAGACGCCGCAGGATTCCCGGCTGCTGTCGTACGGCGCGCTGGTGCTGGCCACCGGCGCGCGCGAGCTGCTGCTGCCCTTCCCCGGCTGGACGCTACCCGGCGTGACCGGCGCCGGCGGCCTGCAGGCCCTGGCCAAGCAGGGCTGGCCCATGGCCGGCAAGCGCGTCGTGGTCGCCGGCAGCGGACCGCTGTTGCTGGCGGCCGCGGATACCTTGCGCAAACACGGCGCGCGGGTGCTGGGCATCTACGAGCAAGCCTCCGCCGACTCGATCCGTTCCTTCGCATGGCAGCTGCGGCTATGGCCTGCCCGCGCGTGGCAGGCCGCCGGCTTGCGCCTGCGCCTTGCGGGCGTGCCCTATCGCTGCGGCTGCTTCGTGCGCGAAGCCACCGGCGACGATGCCGTGCGCGGCGTGGCGATCGAGACGCCCCGTGGTGTGCAGCGGGTCGAGTGCGACCTGCTCGCCGTGGGTTACGGGCTCGTGCCCAATACCGAACTGGCGTCGCTGCTCGGCTGCGCCCTCGACGAAACGGCAACGCACCCGCGTGTGCGCGTCGACACCTTGCTGCGCACCAGCGTGGCCAGCATCCATGCCGCCGGCGAATCCTGCGGCATCGGCGGCCTGGCGGTCGCGCGCATCGAAGGCGCGATGGCTGGCCACATGGCGACCGGCGACATCGCATCCGCCCACGCCTTGCTGCCGCGGCGCGACCGCGCACGGCGCTTCGGTGCGCTGCTGGCCGGGCACTTCGCGCTCGATCCGCGCCTGCGGACGCTGGCCGACGACCGGACGCCGGTCTGCCGCTGCGAGGACGTCCGTTTCGGCGCCCTCGCCGGCTTCGGCGACGCCCGCGCCGCCAGGCTCGCCACGCGCTGCGGCATGGGCGCCTGCCAGGGCCGCATCTGCGGCGCCGCGCTGGCCGAACTGGGCCACTTTCCCCGCGGCGGCGCACGCCCGCCGGTTTTCCCCGCCCGCCTGGCCACGCTGGCCGGGCTTGCCACCCTTTCTTCTGACGACGCATGACGAGGTAGCTGACCATGAGCAACGCATCCATCTGGCACGGCGTGATTCCCGCCATCACCACGCCCTTCACCGCCGGTGGCCAGGTCGACCACGACTTCCTCGCCGGGCACGCGCGCATGCTGATCGACAGCGGCTGCAAGGGCATCGTGCCGCTGGGCTCGCTGGGCGAGGCGGCCACGCTGTCGTTCGACGAAAAGCTGGCGATCATCCGCACCCTGGTGAAGGCGCTGGACGGACGCGCGCCGGTGATCCCGGGCATCGCCGCGCTGTCCACCGACGAGGCCGTGCGCCTCGCCCGCGAGGCCAAGGCGCTGGGCTGCGCCGGCCTGATGGTGCTGCCGCCCTACGTGTACTCCACCGACTGGCGCGAGATGGGTGCGCACCTGCGCGCGGTGATCGCGGCGACCGACCTGCCCTGCATGCTCTACAACAACCCGATCGCCTACAAGACCGACTTCTCGCCCGAGCAGATCGCCGAGCTCGCGCACGCGTTCCCCAACGTGCAGGCGGTGAAGGAATCCTCCGGCGACGTGCGCCGCTTCGCCGCGCTGCGTGCGCTGCTGGGCGACCGCCTGGTGCTGCTGGTGGGCATGGACGATGCGATCGTCGAAGGCGTGGCGATGGGCGCGCGCGGCTGGATCGCCGGCCTGGTCAACGCCTACCCGAAGGAATCGGTGAGGCTGTTCGAGCTGGCGCGCGACGGCGGCGCCGACGCGGCGGCCGAACTGTATGCCTGGTTCCTGCCGCTGCTGCGGCTGGACACCGTGCCGAAGTTCGTGCAGCTGATCAAGCTGGTGCAGGAAAAGGTCGGCCTGGGCAGCGAACGCGTGCGCGCGCCGCGGCTGGCGCTGCATGGCGCGGAACGCGAGGCCGCCCTGCGCGTGATCGACCACGCCATCGCCCACGCGCCGGTGCTCTGAGATGGCCGCGCAGCCCCTGCTGATCGCCGGCGACTGGCGGCCGGCCCGCGAACTGTCCGCCACCTTCCGCGCCGAGGACCCGGCCACCGGCGGCGCCATCGGCGCGGAATTCCCGGTCAACGGCGCGGCCGACCTGGAGGCCGCCGTCGCCGCCGCCGCCGCGGTGGCGGACGAACTGGCGCGGACGCCGGCAGAACGGATCGCCGCCTTCCTCGACGCCTATGCCGACGGCATCGAGCGCGACGCGGAGACGCTGGTCGCGCTGGCCCACGCGGAGACCGCGCTGCCCGCGGAAACCCGGCTGGCCAAGGTGGAGCTGCCGCGCACCAGCGGCCAGCTGCGCCAGGCCGCGCGCGCCGTGCGCGGCTTCAGCTGGACGCAGCCGGTGATCGACACGGCGGCGGGCCTGCGCAGCCATCGCGCGCCGCTGCACAAGCCGGTGCTGGTGTTCGGCCCGAACAACTTCCCGTTCGCCTTCAACGCGATCGCCGGCAGCGATTTCGCCTCGGCGATCGCGGCGCGCAATCCGGTGATCGCGAAGGCGCATCCCTCGCACCCGGCCACCAGCGAGCGGCTGGCGCAGCTGGCGCACGCCGCGCTGCGCGAAGCCGGCCTGCCCGCGGCGGCGGTGCAGATGCTCTACCAGTTCGACCCGGCGCTGGGCCTGAAACTGGCCGGCGATCCGCGCCTGGGCGCAATCGGCTTCACCGGCAGCCGCGCCGGCGGCCTGGCGCTGAAGGGCGCCGCCGACGCGGCCGGCGTGCCGGCCTACCTGGAGCTCTCCAGCGTCAACCCGGTGTTCCTGCTGCCCGGCGCAGTAGCCGAGCGCGGCGCCGCGCTGGCCCAGGAATTCTTCAGCTCCTGCACCATGGGCAGCGGCCAGTTCTGCACCAATCCCGGCGTGGTGGTGGTGCCGCGCGGCGCCGCCGGCGATGCCTTCGCCGCCGCCGCCGCGGCGCATTTCGGCAACGCCGCTGCGGGCGTGCTGTTTTCGCGCGGCGTGCTGGAGCACCTGCAGCGCAACGTGGCCATCCTGCGCGGGGCCGGCGCCGGACTGCTCGCCGGCGGCGCCGCGACCGGGCCGGGCTACCGCTACCAGCCGACCCTGCTGCAGGTGGATGCCGCGCAGTTCCTGCGCGCGCCACAGGCCCTGCAGACCGAGGCGTTCGGCCCGGTCGGCCTGCTGGTGCGCGCCGACGACGTCGCGCAGATGGCCGCGCTGGCCGCAGCGTTCGAAGGCAACCTCACCGGCACGCTGTACAGCGCCACCGACGGCAGCGACGACGACGCCTGGTCGCAGGTGGCCGGCGCGCTGCGTCCCCGCGTGGGCCGGCTGATCGGCAACCGCATGCCCACCGGCGTGGCGGTGAGCCCGGCGATGAACCACGGCGGCCCCTGGCCCAGCACCGGCCACCCCGGCTTCACCGCGGTCGGCATGCCGGCGGCGATCCAGCGCTTCACCGCGCTGCACTGCTACGACCACGTGCCGGATGCGCAACTGCCGCCGGAACTGCGCGACCGCAACCCGGGCGGCGTGGCACGGCAGATCGACGGCCACTGGTGCGTCGACGACGTCGACGCGCGGACGCCGGCCGCATGATGCCGGTCCGGCAGAGCGGCGGCCCCGCCGCCGTCCGGGCACGCGCGATGCCGGCGCCATGGCCACCGCCGCTGCCCGCATGACGGAGTCCTCGCCGTTCCTGTGACCAAGTGTCCATGGTTGCAGGCCGCCTGCCACGAGCCACCGGATCGCACCGCATGCCATCGACGGGAAAGTTCCATCGCCAGCTCAGCCTCACCGACCTGACCTTCATCGGCCTGGGCGCGATCTTCGGTTCCGGCTGGCTGTTCTCGGCCAGCCATGTCTCGGCCATCGCCGGACCGGCCGGGATGCTCTCGTGGCTGATCGGCGGCGCCGCCGTGCTGCTGCTCGGCATCGTCTACTGCGAGCTGGGCGCCGCCCTGCCCCGCGCCGGCGGCGTGGTGCGCTACCCGGAGTACTCGCACGGGTTGTTGCTGGGTTCGCTGATGGGTTTCATCACCCTGATCGCGTTCTCCAGCCTGATCGCGATCGAGACCGTGGCCTGCCGCCAATATGCGGCCGCCTGGTTCCCCGCATTGAGCCGCGACGCGGCGGGCAATCCCACCGTGCAGGGCTGGCTGGTGCAGCTGGCGCTGCTGACGCTGTTCTTCGCGCTCAACTACTTCAGCGTGAAGACCTTCGCCAAGGCCAACAACCTCATCAGCATCTTCAAGTTCGTCGTGCCACTGCTGGTGGTCGTGGTGCTGCTGGCGCACTTCCAGCCACGGAACATGAGCGTGCACGGCTTCGCCCCGAACGGCTTCAGCGGCGTGGAAGGGGCGGTTTCCGCCGGCGGCATCATCTTCGCCTACCTGGGCCTGACGCCGATCATCTCGGTCGCCAGCGAAGTGCGCAGCCCGCAACGCACGATACCGATCGCGCTGATCCTCTCGGTGCTGCTGTCCACCGTGATCTACCTGCTGCTGCAGCTGGCCTTCCTCGGCAGCATCCCCACCCGCCTGCTGGCCCAGGGCTGGGGTGGCACCGGCACGATGTTCGCGCTGCCCTACCACGACATCGCGCTGACCCTGGGCATAGCCTGGCTGGCCGCGCTGGTGGTCTGCGACGCGGTGATCTCGCCCAGCGGCACCGGCAACATCTACATGAACGCCACGCCCCGGGTGGTCTACGGCTGGGCGCGCAGCGGCTCGTTCTTCAAGGTGTTCACCCGCATCGACGGCAAGTCCGGCATTCCGCGCCCCGCCCTGTGGCTGAGCTTCGCACTGTCGATCTTCTGGACCTTGCCGTTTCCCTCGTGGGAGGCGCTGATCAGCGTGGTCTCGGCCGCGCTGGTGCTGAGCTACGCGGTGGCGCCGATCACCGTGGCGGCGCTGCGCCGCAGCGCGCCGCAGCTGCCGCGGCCGTTCCGGGTGCGCGGCTTCGGCGTGATCGGCCCGGCCTCGTTCGTGATCGCCACGCTGATCGTGTACTGGTCGAGCTGGCAGACGGTGTCGTGGCTGCTGGGGCTGCAGATCGTGCTGTTCGCGGTCTACGTGCCGTGCCGGCTGCCCTCGCCCGCCGGCCGCGCCAGGCTGCGCCAGGAGGTGTACTCGTCGTGGTGGCTGGTGGCCTACTACGCGCTGCTCATCGCGCTGTCCTGGCTGGGCACCTTCGGCGGCCGCGGCATCATCGGGCATCCCTGGGACACCGCGGCCGTCGCCCTGGCCGGCCTGCTCATCTACTACTGGGGCGCCCGCACCGGCCTGCCCGCGCACCTGCTCGACCTCGGCAGCGACGACGACTGACGCCGTCGGGCGGCGGCGCGGCTCAGCGGCCGAGGCCAGCCTGGGCGATGAAGGCGTCCAGCAGCGCGCCGCGGTATTTCTGGCGGTGGACCAGCATGGTGAGCTTGCGGCGCAAGTCCAGGAACGGCGTCTTCAGCGCCTTCAGGCGGCCGGTGGCGAGTGCATCGGTGACCGCCACCTGCGGCAGGCAGGCGATGCCCAGGCCCGCGATCACCGCCTGCTTGATCGCCTCGATCTGGTCCAGCTCCAGCACGGTCTCGCCGGGCGGCAGTTGCGACAGCACGCGTTCGCTGGTGGCGCGGGTGGCCGAGCCCGGCTCGCGCATCACCCAGCGTGTCCCGGCGAAATCGGCGGGCTTGAGGCTGCGCTTGCGCGCCAGCGGATGGTCGGGCGGCGCGCACACCACCAGCAGGTCGTCGCGCCACGGCCGCACTTCCAGTTGCGGATGCGTCACCGGCCCTTCCACGCAGCCGAGGTCGAGGCTGTGGTCGAGCATCGCCGCGGCGATCGCGTCGGTGTTCGCCACGCGCAGGCGGACCGCCACCTGCGGCTGCGCGCGCACGAACGCGCCGAGCAACTCACCCACGCGGTAGTTGCCCACCGTGTTGCTGGCGCCGATGCGCAGCTCGCCGCTGAGCGCCGCACCGTCATCGCGGCCGCGCCGGCCGAACTCGGCGTGGCGTTCCAGCAGCTCCTGCGCCAGCGGCAGCAACTCGCGGCCACGCGGATTGAGCCGCAGCCGGCCGCGTTCGCGGGCGAACAACGGTGCATCGAGCTGCCGCTCCAGTTCCGCCAGCGCCATGCTGGCCGCCGGCTGGGTCAGGTACAGGCGCTCGGCGGCGGCACGCACGCTGCCCAGCAGCGCGATCTGCACGAACACCTCGAGCTGGCGCGGACTGATGTTGTTCATCATTCCATCTTATACAAACGATCAGATTTTCCAAGTTTTTCTGATTGACCTGCGCGAGGACAATGGCGCGCATCCCCACACCGCGTCGTCCTCATGAACACCCCACTCGCCACTGCCCTCGCCCGCCCCACCCTGCGCAGCCGCGCGCCCGGCCTGCTGCTGGCCATCGCCATCGCCCTGCTCGCCTGGTGGCTGGGCCGGCGGTTGCCGCTGATCGGTGGCCCGGTGTTCGGCATTCTGCTCGGCATCGCGGTGCGCAACCTGTTCTCGCCCGACGCGCGCTTCACGCCGGGCATCGCCTTCGGCGGCAAGCAGGTGCTGCAGTGGTCGATCATCGCGCTGGGCTTCGGCCTCAGCCTCACCCAGGTGGCGAAGACCGGCCTGGAATCGCTGTCGGTGACCCTGGTGACGCTGACCGTGGCCTTCCTCAGCGCCTGGGCGCTGGGTCGCTGGCTGGGCGTGCACGACAAGCTGAAGATCCTGATCGGCGTGGGCACCGCGATCTGCGGCGGCTCCGCCATCGCCGCGGTGACGCCGATCATCAAGCCCGACGAGCACGACACCGCGTTCGCGATCTCCACCATCTTCCTGTTCAACGTGGTCGCAGTGCTGCTGTTCCCGCTGCTCGGCCACCTGCTGCACCTCAGCGACCTCGGCTTCGGCCTGTGGGCCGGCACCGCGATCAACGACACCTCGTCGGTGGTGGCAGCAGGCTACAGCTACAGCAGCGCCGCGGGCGACTACGCCACCATCGTCAAGCTCACCCGCGCCA
>Ga0187815_10000994_pt1 | contig 13479 bp, 11 predicted proteins | sample NC_S_5_FD_132962 | JGI IMG/M metagenome (GOLD analysis project Ga0187815, IMG submission 132962) | Wetland sediment microbial communities from Neuse River Estuary, North Carolina, USA - ASW-S_5 | ecosystem: Environmental > Aquatic > Freshwater > Wetlands > Sediment | place: USA: North Carolina...
ATGTGTTGCGCGTCAGGCCCGGCACTCTAAACAACTGGCGGGTGAAAGGCGGCGGGCCACGTTTCGTGCGCGTCGGATCGCGCGTGCGCTATCGGCAGAGTGATCTCGCTGAGTACGTCGAGAGCAGAATTAAGCGATCAACATCCGAACCATGACAGCAAAAAGAATGTGCATTCAGCTGAGGAGACTTCATGGGAGCAGGATGGGAGCAGCGGATTTACGCTCCCACAGCAATCAGTTGGTCGGCGAATTATTCAATGTTTTCAGTAACTTTTGGTGAGCGCGCTGGGACTCGAACCCAGGACCTACTGATTAAAAGTCAGTTGCTCTACCGCCTGAGCTACGCGCTCGAACCGAGATCGAAGGCGCTGTCGGAACATCCGGGGGGACGGCACGCTGAGGCCCGGATGCGGCCGGCGGGTGGGCCGGCCGTGGCGCTTCCTGCGCTGTGTAGGGGCGCCTCCGCGCCCGGTCAATAGCCGGTTTGGCTCCAGGGCACGACCTTCGCAAGGCCCGCGGCCCGCGCAAGGTCGGCGCTCGGCCGGTCCTCGACCGGTCCTTGGCTGGTCCTTGGCGCGCCATTTGCTACAGTGCCGGTTGCAACGAGACGGAATGCCGCCCGCCGGGCGCCGTTCGCCGAGGAGGGACCATGCCGATCGTCAATCGCATCGCCGACCTGCACGCCGATATTACCGCCTGGCGGCACGACCTGCATGCCCATCCCGAGATCCTCTACGACGTCCACCGCACCGCCGCCGTGGTCGCCGAGAAGCTGAAGAACTTCGGCTGCGACGAAGTGGTGACCGGCTTCGGCCGCACCGGGGTCGTCGGCGTCATCCGCGGCCGCAAGGGGCCCGGCCGCTGCATCGGGCTGCGCGCCGACATGGACGCGCTGCCGATCGAGGAGGCGAACGACCTGCCGTACAAGTCCACCGTGCCGGGCAAGATGCACGCCTGCGGCCACGACGGGCATACCGCCATGCTGCTCGGCGCCGCGCGCTATCTCGCCGAGACCCGCAACTTCGCGGGCACGGCGGTCGTCATCTTCCAGCCGGCCGAGGAGGGCGGCGCCGGCGGCAAGGCCATGGTCGACGAGGGGCTGATGACCCGCTTCGGCATCGACGAGGTCTACGGCATGCACAACGCGCCGAACATGCCGCTCGGCTCCTTCGGCATCCGGCCCGGCCCGATCATGGCGGCGGCCGATTACGTGACCATCGAGATCGAAGGCGTGGGCGGCCATGCCGCGCGGCCCCATCTCGCGGTCGATCCGGTCCTCGTCGCCGCCCACATCATCATCGCCATCCAGTCGATCGTCTCGCGCAACGTCGACCCGCTGCAGTCGGCCGTGATCTCGATCAACGTCGTCCAGGCCGGCACCGCCGACAACGTCATCCCGCAGCGCGTGACCCTCGACGGCACCGCGCGCACTTTGTCCGAAAAGGTCCGCGTGCAGGTCGAGGAGCAACTGGCGCGCATCGTCGAGAACACCGCCGCCGCCTTCGGCGCCAAGGGCAAGCTCATCTACCGACGCAATTACCCGGTCCTCGTCAATCACGAGAAGCAGACCTTCTTCGCCGGCGATGTGGCGAGCGAGATCGTCGGCGAGGCGAACGTCAATCGCGACCTCACGCCGATGATGGGCGGGGAGGACTTCTCCTTCATGCTCAACGAGCGCCCCGGCGCCTTCATCTGGGTCGGCAACGGCCCCGGGGCCGGCCTGCATCACCCGGAATACAACTTCAACGACGACGCCATTCCCTTCGGCACGTCGTACTGGGTGCGGCTCGTCGAGACGGCGCTGAAGGGGTAGGGCGCGCCCAGGCGGATGAGCGCCCGATAACGAAATGGCCGGGGCGAGCCCGGCCATCATCGTTTCGTAGCTCGTGTTGCGTCGTTGGCCGGCCTATTGCACGGCCTCGCGCTTGTCCGGCGCAACCTGCGTCACCTTGGCGAGGGTGAGGCGCCGCGGCAGCAGGGCCAAAGTGCGCGCCTCGATCTTCTGCCAGAGGGCGAAGTCGTTGAGCGGAGAGCGTTCGAGCAGCGCCAGCAGCACCGCGGCGAGGAACGGCACGCTCTGGATCACGAGGATGCCGGCGAAGATGTAGATCTCGCGGACATCCTTGTAATTGGTCTCGACCAAAGCGAACGAACCGAGCAGCAGCAGCCCCGCGATCACCGCCTCCCAGAACGCCGGGAACTCGGTCTTGCGCTTGCCGCCGCCTTTGTCGGTGCGCACGAAGGGCAGGTGGTCCTTGATGAGGCCGGTGCCGACGGCGCGCGCCACCGTCCACTGCACCGACATGGCCGCCAGCATGGAGGCGAACAACTGCCGCCGGCCGACGCGGACGCGCAGGCGATAGAGCGTCACCCCGTGCAGCACCGAGACGAGGAAGCTCGCCACGATCGGCACGGTCAGGATGCGGTCGGGCACGGCGATGTCGAGGAAGGCGACGACCGGCACCCACAGGATGTTGAGCATCGCCACCACGACGCCGACCGTCTCGGCGCCGAGCCAGTTGAGCCAGCCGAGGCTGAATTCGCGTTTCTGCTCGCGCGTCAGCAGGCTCGCGCCAGGCAGGAAGCGGCGCCAGTGCTTCTTCAGGATCTGGAAGCCGCCATAGGCCCAGCGGTCGCGCTGCTTCTTGTAGGCCTCGAAGGTGTCGGGCAGCAGGCCGTGGCCATAGCGCTTGTTGGTGTAGTGCGCGTGCCAGCCGTGCTCGAGGATGGTCAGGCCGAGATCGGTGTCCTCGCAGATCGTGTCGCTCGACCAGCCGCCGGCGGCTTCGAGCGCAGTGCGGCGCACGAGGCACATCGTGCCGTGCACGATGATGGCGTTGACCTCGTTCCGCTGCACCATGCCGATGTCGAAGAACCCGGCATATTCGGCGTTCATCGCGTAGTGCAGCACGCTGCGGCGTTCGTCGCGGTGATCCTGCGGCGCCTGGATGAGGCCGACGGACGCGTCGGCGAACAGCGGCACGAGGTCCTTCAGCCAGTCCGGCTGCACGACGTAGTCGGCATCGATGACGCCGATGACTTCCGCGTCGGCGGCGGTGTGCACGATCGCAAGCCGCAGCGCGCCGGCCTTGAAGCCCTGCAGGTTGTCGGCGCGCACGAACTTGAAGCGCTCGCCGAGCTTGGCGCAATGCTCCTCGATCGGCTGCCACATGGCCGGATCGGGGGTGTTGTTGATCACCACCACGCACTCGTAGCTCGGGTAGTCGAGGCGCGCGATGGCGTCGAGAGTCTGCTTCAGCATCTCCGGCGGCTCGCGATAGGCCGGGATGTGGATCGAGACCTTCGGCGTGTGAGCGGGGCCCGCGGGGGCCGCCGGCGCGAGCGAAGGGGCGGCGACGAGGCGCAACGGCTTGCGGCCGAAGGCGATCGCCGCGATCTCCTCGATACGGGCGAGCGCAATGACGATCAGCGGGATGAGGAGCAGGGTGCCGAGGCCGAGCGCGAAAGCTGCGCCCGGCACGAAGTAATGCCCGTTCCAGTAGGCGAAGACCGCGGACGACCAGGCGCCGACCACATTAGCGGCGCCGGCGAGCAGGGTCGCCTGCATGGCCGTGACCGAGGCCATCGCCAGGATCGGCAGCGACAAGAGCAGGCTCACCAGGATGGCGATGCCGGCCAGCCGCCAGTGATCGGGGTCGGTGATCGGTCCGGTCCATTCGAATTTCGGCTGGCGGGCGGCATTGAACATGCCCCAGTAGGGGCCGACGCCGCCTTCGAAGGTCTTCCACGGCTGATCGATGGCCTCGACGATGTTGTAGTCGATGCCGTAGGCGTCGGCGCGGGTGACGAAGTCGCGCAGCAGCACGGCCTGCTCGATCTGGCCGGGCTCGGACGCATGGTAATTGTAGCCGGAGGACGGCCAGCCGAACTCGGCGATCACGATGCGCTTGCCCGGATAGGCCTGGCGCAACTTGTCGTAAATTTCGATCGTCCGGTCGACGGTGTTCTTTGCGGGAGTGCCTTCCCAGTAGGGCAGGATGTGGGCGGCGATGAAGTCGACCGAGGAGACGAGCTCGGGATGGTCGAGCCACACGTTCCAGATTTCACCGGTGCTGACCGGGACGGTGGTCTGCCGCTTGACCTGCTGGATCAGCTTGATCAGCTCCGGGACCTTGAGCTCGTCGCGGTAGATGGTCTCGTTGCCGACGAAGATACCGTTGACGTTGCTGTGCCGCTTGGCGAGCTCGACGGCGCCGCGGAGCTCGCGCTCGTTGCGGTCCTGGTGCTTGTCGATCCAGGCGCCGACAGTGACCTTCAGGCCGTACTCGGCGGCGATGCCGGGGACCATTTCCTGGCCGCCGGTGGAAGAATACAGGCGGATGGCGCGGGTCAGAGGCGCCAAAAGCTTCATGTCGGCGCGGATCTGCTCCGGCTTCGGGCGGCCGCCCGCATTGGGGTCGGTCGACCGGTCGTACGGCGCGTAGGACACGCTCGCCAGTTGGCCGTCGAAATCCGGGGCCGTCGCGTAATCACGCGTCACAGCCCACAAGCCAGCTTGCACGCACGCCACAAGGGCGATCACGGCAGCTACGGTGCGCATTGACTCTTTACCGAATGGGGCTGGATGGCAGACCTTTGAGCCCGTCCCCTGGGCTCAAAGCCGGAGCATTGTCTGCGTTGAAACAAACTAGCTCGGCGTCGGGTTCCCATGCAAGTAACGTTCCGGCATGGCATTTCCTAGGCGCCTGCATGGCACCCGGATGAAAAATTATAAGTGAGCGCTCAGCGCGCCGGCGGCGGGGCGGCTGCGGGGGCTGCCGGTGCGGCGGGCGCCGGCTGCGCCGGTCGGGCGGCGGCCTGCTCCGGCTCGAGCGCCGGGTTGAGCCAGCACGCATGGACGCGGCCGTTCAGCGTCTCCTGCTGCTTCGGATCGATATTCCCTTGCCGGATCAGGCAGCGGAAGGTCGCCTGGATATGGGTACCCGGGCAGCCGAAGCGGTCGTACAGGTCGAGGTGGCGGAAGGCGGTGTCGAGGTCGTCACGCCAGAGCAGGGCGACCACCCGGCGGCCGAGCCAGACGCATTCCGGGTTACCGGCGGCGCCCGTCAGGACGCGCGAGGCCTCGGCAATCTCGTCGATCTTCTTCTGGGTGTCTTTGGCCGGGGCCTCGGCAGCAGGCTTTTGCGGTTCGGCCGGTTTGCCGCCGCTCTGGGCAAAGGCTGCCGACGACGTCATCACGAAAGCAGCCGCAGAGAGCACAGCAAGAAAGGTACGCGTCATGATATGTAACGGATTTTTCCGCCGATAGTGTGGATGTGCAGGCTGTCCGCCCCGAGCGGCAATCGATGCGACCCGATTGGGACGCGAATGCGGCGCTGATGCCGTCCGGCCGGCGATCTTGTTTGCCCCATGATCGAACCGTCCCCGACGGCCAAGCCCCGTGCCGCTCATCCGGTCGAACGGCGGCGAACCTTGGCCTCACGGCTCGTCATTTGTCCAGCACTTCGGTTCCGCGTCCTTAAGGCGCGGCGCCGGTCGACGCGCCCGCGCTTGGCAGGCCCTGCGGCAGACGATAAGCGGGAGGGCTCGCGCCCTACCGGGACTGGACCGTACATGCGCATCGGATTGGTTGGCCTCGTCGCCGCGGCTGCGGTAATCGTCGGCACCTGGGCCTGGCTCGGCGCGCCGATCGCGATGCCGAATGCGCCGCTCGCAGCCGGCGAGAAACTATGGTGCGTCTCCTACGCGCCGTTCCGCGGCAGCCAGACGCCCTACGATCCCACGATCAGGATCCCGGCGGCGCAGATCGACGAGGACCTCGGCCAGCTCGCCCCGCTGACGGACTGCGTTCGCACCTACGCCGTTGACCAGGGCGTCGAGCAGGTGCCGCAGCTTGCGGCCAGGCACGGCATCAAGGTGCTGCAGGGCATCTGGCTCTCCGGCAATGCGGCGAAGGACGCCGTCCAGATTCGCGACGGCATCGCGCTTGCGAACCGTTATCCGGACACGATCCGCGCCTTGGTCGTCGGCAATGAAGTGCTGCTGCGCGGCGAAATGAGTGGGCCGGACCTTGCGGCAACCATCCGCTCGGTGAAGGCGCAGGTGAAAGTGCCGGTGACCTATGCCGACGTCTGGGAGTTCTGGCTGCGCCACCCGGAAGTCGCCGCGGCGGTCGATTTCGTCACCATCCACATCCTGCCCTATTGGGAGGACTTCCCGATCCGGGCGGCCGAGGCCGCGACCCATGTCGAGGCGATCCGGAACAAGGTCGCCGCTGTCTTTCCGGGCAAGGAGATCGTCATCGGCGAAGTCGGCTGGCCGAGCGCCGGGCGGATGCGCGAGGGCGCGCTGCCGTCGCCCGCCAACCAGGCCCGCGTGATCCAGGACGTGCTGGCGGTGGCCAAGCGCGAGAACTTCAAGGTCAACGTCATCGAGTCCTTCGATGCGCCGTGGAAGCGGGCGCAGGAGGGCACCGTCGGTGGCCATTGGGGGCTGCTCGACGGCAGCACTCGCGCGCCGAAATTCGCCTGGGGGCAGGCGGTCTCCAACCACGCCGATTGGCGCCTGCAGGCGGTGGCGGGCGTCGGCTTTGCGGTGCTCGTCTTTGCGGCCGCCTATTGGGCCGGGGGCGGCCGCCGCATGCCCGGCACGCGCTGGCTCGGTGTGACGGCGAATGCGATCGCCGGCGGGCTCCTGATCGGCTGGGCGGTCGAGAACGTGCCGCTCGAGAGCCTCGGCGTCGGCATGTGGGTCCGCTCGGCGGCGATGGTCGCCGTCGCCTTCCTCAGTCCGCTCGTCGCCACCGCCGCGATCGTGAGGGCAGCGCCGATGCCGCAATTCGCGTCGGTGCTGTCACGGGAGTCGTGCCGCAAGAGCGACCGCCTCACGGTGGCGCTCGGGCTCATCATGGTGGCGGCGCTCATCCTGTCGCTGCAGGTGGCGCTCGGGCTGGTGTTCGATCCCCGCTACAAGGATTTCCCTTTCGCTCCGCTCACCGCGGCGATCGTGCCGCTCGCGGTGCATGGCCTGACGGTGCAAGGCCGGGGCGGCCATCGCGGGTCCGCCGAGATCGCCGGCGGCGTGCTGCTTGCTCTTTCGGTGATTTACATCGTGCCGAACGAAAGCGTCGCCAACTGGCAATCGCTCTGGCTGTGCGCAGCCTTTGCGGCGCTGGCGGTCACGCTGCTGCGGGGGCGCGGCGCGCCAGGCTGAGCACGAGCAGGCCGGCGGCGACCGAGGCCAGGCCGGCGCTGTAGAGGACGACGCCGAGGCAGGTCAGCGCCAGCGCCAGCGCGAAGACGATGAGCGTCGGCCGCAGAAAATGCACCGCGGCGACGATCAGCGCCGCCCATCCGAACACGCCGTTCTGGTAGAGCGCGATCACGATGCGTCGCGACGAGCACAGCCAGGTGTCGAGGCCGGCAGCGCAGGCGAGTCCCACCGGCGTGTTCTCGATCGCGACATAACGCATGTAGAGCGCGTAGCCGAGCGCGGCGAAGCCGACGATCAGCAGACAGTTGGTGGCGCGGGCGCTGGGCAGGAACAGTCGCATGGGGCGGGACTATGCCGCCTCGGTGGCGGCGAAACAATGACGGCGGGTCAGCGCTGCACGATGTCGGCGGGGTTGATGCGCGCCGGCCAGCAGTCGCCGTTCACGGCGGCGAAGCGGGCGCATAATTTGCGGGCCTCGGCGAGACTGGGCAGGGGACCCGCGACCAGCCGCACCGCGGTGCTGCCGGGATGCGAGTCCCTGACCGCGACCGGGTTCAAGCCCATGAGCAGCGGACCGTAATTGGCCTTCACCGCGACCCAGCGCCGGCGCAGGCCGTCCATGCCCGGCTCGGTCGCGAGCTCAATGCCGTATTCGGCTTGCGGTCGCGGCGGTGCTACGGCCGCCGGCCTGGCGTGCTGGGCTGGCGTTTCCCGGGGCGGCTCGCCGGCGGCCTCGGGCGGCTCGACCGCGGTAACGCGCTCCCGCGGCAGCGGGACAACGTCCGGTACAGCCGTCTCGGCCGGGACGGGCTCGGCTGCGACGCTCGCTGGTGCGGCCGGCGTTGGCGCCGCGTTCGATGCGGGCGCCGACAGGATGGATGCAATCCCTGCCGGCGGCGTTGCGAGGGGGTTGATCATTGGCGGCGCGACCGCGACCACCATCGGCATCGCTGCGACGCGCTCGACGATGTGCACCGCTGCGGGAGCCGGTGGACCGCCTGCCGGATCGGCGGGCGCCTGCTTGCGCACCGAGCCCGTTAGATCGGTGAAGCTCGTCTCGAGCGTGGCAAGGCGGGTGGCGAACCGGTCGCGGTCGGCGGTCAACTGGGCGATGCGGGCCTCGAGCGTGCTGACCGCCGGGTCCGCCTGCGGGCGATCGGTCGCGACGACGGGCCCGGCCGGGTCGTTGAACGCCGCGACGGCGAGCTTGATGCGCTCGCCGCCTGCCGGGCTCTGCGCCACGATGGCGAGCGTCGTCACCGCGAGGGCTGCGCCGCAAGCCCAGACGGCGATGCGCAGGAGCGGGCGATCTTGCCGTTTTGTGCGGACGGTCTCGCGGGTGCCGCGTTCGGGCGGTTTGATATCCATTCCTCAAAATCCGAGCGGCGAATCACAACATTGAAAAGATTAGCAGAATCCGGCAACCCTTGCTTGTGTGCCGCGCATCGGGCGGCTTTCGTCCGCCGCCCGTCTCGGCTATGCGATGCGCGCCGCAACGCACCGACGCCGCGCGGCCCGCGCAACAACGAGTTCCGCAACGCATGAACGAACGGTCCTGCTTCGCCATCGTGCTCGCCGCCGGCGAGGGCACGCGCATGCGCTCCAGCACGCCGAAGGTGCTGCACAGGGTCGCCGACCGGACGCTGATCGATCATGTGCTGAGCACGGCCAAGGCCGCCGGCGGCGCCGCGCTTGCCGTGGTGATCGGTCCCGACCATGCGGCGGTGGCGGAGGAGGCGAAGCGCATCGCGCCGCAGGTCTCGATCTACCGGCAGGCCGAGCGGCTCGGCACGGCGCACGCCGTGCTGTCCGCGCGCGAGGCGCTGGCGCAGCCGCCCGACGACGTCCTGGTGATGTTCGGCGACACGCCGCTGATCCGGGTCGAGACGCTGCAGCGCTTGCGCGCGGCGCTCGCCGACGGCGCGGCGGTGGCGGTGCTCGGCTTCACGCCGGCCGACCCGACCGGCTACGGCCGGCTGGTGACCGACAGCCGCGGGCTCGCCGCCATCCGCGAGCACAAGGATGCGACCGAAGCCGAGCGTGCGATCGGCTTCTGCAATGGCGGGCTGATGGCGCTTGCGGGCAAGCACGCGCTCGCCATCCTCGAGCGCATCGGCAACCGGAATGCCAACCGCGAATATTATCTGACCGACGCCGTCGCCATCGCCCGCGACATGGGCCTCACCGCGGTGGCGATCGAAACCTCGGAGGACGACGTGCGCGGCATCAACACCAAGGCGCAACTGGCCGAAGCGGAAGCCGTGATGCAGAAGCGCCTGCGCGCGGCGGCGATGGAGGCGGGCGTCACCTTGGTGGCACCGGAGACGGTGTTCCTGTCGAGCGATACGCGCCTCGGCAAGGACGTCGTGATCGAGCCGAACGTCGTCTTCGGTCCCGGCGTCACGGTGGACGACGGCGCCGTCATTCGCTCGTTTTCGCACCTGGAGGGCGCGCACGTAGGTAAAGGTGCGCGTGTCGGCCCGTTCGCGCGGCTGAGGCCGGGCGCCAAACTCGGCGAAGACGTGCATATCGGCAACTTCGTGGAAGTGAAGGCCGCCACCGTCGAGAATGGCGCCAAGGCGAACCATCTCGCCTATATCGGCGACGCGCGCGTCGGGGCCGGGGCCAATATCGGCGCCGGCACCATCACCTGCAATTACGACGGCTTTTCCAAGCACCGCACCGACATCGGCGCCGGCGCCTTCATCGGCACCAATTCGTCGCTGGTCGCGCCGGTGAAGATCGGCGACGGCGCCTATATCGGCTCCGGCTCGGTCATCACCCGGGACGTGCCGGCCGATGCGCTTGCCGTCGAGCGGGCGCAACAGACCGTCAAGGAAGGCTGGGCTAAACGCTTGCGGGAGGCGCGGCTGCTGCGCAAGAAAAGCGCCGTGGACGCAAAAAAGCCTTGAGTTTCCGGTCCCTTGCGCGCGACCGGACACCGACACAAGTCGAAATGTGTTGTGATTTCAAGAATCTCGTCGCCGGCGGCTACAGCTAAACCGGAACTTTAAAAACGGGGGCATCCTCTCGGATGTGCGGGATCGTCGGAATTCTCGGGACCGAGCCGGTCGCCGGACACCTCGTCGATGCGCTCAGGCGTCTCGAATACCGCGGCTATGACTCGGCCGGCATCGCCACGCTCGACCACGGCGCGCTCGGCCGCCGCCGCGCCGAGGGCAAGCTCAAGGGGCTGGAAAAGCGCCTGGACCAGGAGCCGCTCGGCGGCCTGATCGGCATCGGCCACACGCGCTGGGCGACGCACGGCAAGCCGACCGAAGGCAACGCCCACCCGCACGCGACCGACAAGGTCGCCGTGGTCCATAACGGCATCATCGAGAACTTCCGCGAGCTGCGCGAAGGGCTCATCAAGGACGGCGCGACATTCGCCAGCGAGACCGACACCGAGGTCGTCGCCCATCTCGTCACCCGCGAGATCAGGAACGGCAAGACGCCGGTCGAGGCGGTGGCCGCGGCCCTGAAACAGCTGCGCGGCGCCTTCGCGCTCGCCTTCCTGTTCAGCGGCGAGGACGACCTCATGATCGGCGCGCGCAAGGGCTCGCCGCTCGCGGTCGGTTACGGCGAGGGCGAGATGTATCTCGGCTCCGACGCCATCGCGCTCGCGCCCTTCACCGACATGGTGGCCTATCTCGAGGACGGCGACTGGGTCGTGCTCACGCGCAAGGGCGCGCAGATCTACGACGTGCAAGACAGGCCGGTGGAGCGGCCGATCATCAAGTCGACCGCCTCGGCCATGCTGGTGGACAAAGGCAACCACAAGCACTTCATGGCCAAGGAAATCCACGAGCAGCCGGAGGTCGTGGGCCACACGCTCGCGCACTACATCGACATGGTGCACGAGCGGGTGAAGCTGCCGGGCACGCTGCCGTTCGACTGGACCAAGCTCAAGCGCCTGTCGATCTCGGCCTGCGGCACCGCCTTCTACGCCGGCCTCGTCGCCAAATACTGGTTCGAGCGTTTCGCCAAGCTGCCGGTCGAGATCGATATCGCCTCCGAGTTCCGCTATCGCGAGGCGCCGCTGGAGGCGGGCGATCTGATGATCGTCATCTCGCAGTCGGGCGAGACCGCCGACACGCTGGCGACCCTGCGCTACGCCAAGGAGCACAACCAGCACGTCCTCTCGGTGGTCAACGTGCCGACCTCGACCATCGCCCGCGAGAGCGATGTCGTCATGCCGACGCTCGCCGGCCCCGAGATCGGCGTCGCCTCGACCAAGGCCTTCACCTGCCAGCTGTCCGTGCTCGCCTGTCTGGCCATCGCCGCCGGCTGCGCCCGCGGCGAGCTCAGCCACGAGGACGAGCAGAAGCTCGTCCATGCGCTGATCGAGGTGCCGCGCCTGATGGCGCAGGCGCTCAAGATCGAGCCGCAGATCGAGGCGCTGGCGACCGAGCTCGCCAAAGCGCGCGACGTGCTCTATCTCGGCCGCGGCACGAGCTTCCCGATCGCGCTCGAGGGCGCGCTGAAGCTCAAGGAAATCTCCTATATCCACGCCGAGGGCTATGCCGCCGGCGAGCTCAAGCACGGGCCGATCGCGCTGATCGACGAGACCATGCCGGTCATCGTCATCGCTCCGCACGACCGCGTGTTCGAGAAGACCGTCTCCAACATGCAGGAGGTGGCGGCGCGCGGCGGCCGCATCGTGCTGGTGACCGACGCGAAGGGGGCGACGGAGTCGACGGTCGACCCTTCGCACACGCTCGTGCTGCCGGACATGGCGGCGACGGTGACGCCGCTCGTCTACGCGGTGCCGGTGCAGCTCATGGCCTACCACACCGCCGCCGTGATCGGCACCGACGTCGACCAGCCACGCAACCTCGCGAAATCGGTGACGGTGGAATAGACTGCCGCCATGGCGGACCTCAACCAGCATCCGGGCGACGAGCTCAAAGCCGACCTCGAGAAGGTCACGACGTCGCACACCGGCGTCATGGGCCGCATCCGCAACTATTTCCTGACCGGCCTCGTCGTCGCCGGTCCGCTCGCCATCACCGTCTGGCTGATCTGGTCCTTCGTCACCTGGGTCGACGGCTTCATCACGCCGCTCATTCCGCCGGCCTACCGCCCGGAAACCTACCTGCCGTGGCCGATCCCGGGCACGGGCCTCCTGATCGCCATCGTCGGGCTGACGCTGCTCGGCTTCCTCACCGCCAACCTGGTCGGCCGCAGCCTGGTCGAGCTGGGCGAGGGGCTCTTGAACCGCATGCCGATCGTGCGGCCGATCTACAAGACGATGAAGCAGATCTTCGAGACCCTGTTCTCGAAGTCGGGGTCGAGCTTCCGCAAGGTGGCGCTCGTCGAATTCCCCGCGCCCGGCATGTGGTCGCTCGTCTTCATCTCGTTGCCGCCGGGCGGCGACGTCGCTGCCAGACTGCCGGTGAAGGACGGCGACTATGTCTCCGTCTTCCTCGCCTGTACGCCGAACCCGACTACCGGCTTCTTCTTTTTCGTGCAGCGCAAGGACCTGATCGAGCTCGACATCAGCGTCGAGAACGCGATGACGCTTCTGATCTCTGCCGGCATGGTGCAGCCGGGCGCCGACAAGGACGCGCAGAAGAAGCTCGCCGCCATGGCCGCCACCGCACGCGCCGCCCAGGCGACGACGAAGCCCGAGGCGGCGGAGTAGGTTTGCCGCAGCGTATTGTTTTCCCCGCTCTGCCAATGGGTCTAAATTTCGCGTGACTGCGAGAGTGCCGGCGAGCGGCGCGGGCTAAAAAATAAAGCCCGCCGACAGGCGGGCTTTTTGTAGTGTTGCTCTCAGACGCTAGGGACACTCGGGCAAGCTGAGCAGGTTGTTGCTTTTCGTGTCGTCCGCCTCGGTCTTAACGTATTTGTTGCCGTTGTGCGTCGCCACAATCACCTTCACCTCTTTCGAGTTCTTCTTGACGTAGAACTCCCACGTCTTGTTTTCGATCATCGTCACGCACTCTTGCTGCGTGATCTTCCATTGCTTGTCAGTGTACCCACCGACGTTGGTGATCCGCTCGTGCGGATTCTCACGGTCACGCTTATTAACGCACTTGATCTCTGCTCGGCTGGCCATGGCGGCACTCCAAGTTGATGAGAGCCGGCTATTGACCAAGGTTGGCTTACCGAAGAAGATCGGAATCGCCGTCAAGGGCCTGTCCCGCAGCCGGCTCACGGTTGAACGGGGCGGAACTAAAGAAGCCGTCGGGTGGATCAGACCCGACGGCTTCATTGCATTCCGCGGTCAACACGATTCGGCCGTAAAAAATTCCAAAAGTCAATACCACACTACATATTGGTGGGGATTAGGGCGTTACGACC
>Ga0187815_10000995_pt1 | contig 13476 bp, 12 predicted proteins | sample NC_S_5_FD_132962 | JGI IMG/M metagenome (GOLD analysis project Ga0187815, IMG submission 132962) | Wetland sediment microbial communities from Neuse River Estuary, North Carolina, USA - ASW-S_5 | ecosystem: Environmental > Aquatic > Freshwater > Wetlands > Sediment | place: USA: North Carolina...
GTCGGCCGCGGGTACTGACCCATTGCAACGCCGGGGCGCTCGCGACGGTCGAGTGGGGCACCTCCCTCGCCCCGCTCCGGGTAGCTCGGGACCGGGGTGCCCCGATTTTCGTCTGGGTGGACGAGACGCGACCGCTTCTCCAGGGTTCCCGGCTGACGGCCTGGGAGCTTCAGGAAGAGAAGATCCCCTACGCGGTCATCGTCGACAACGCCGCGGGATATTTCATGCAGTCCGGCCAGGTCGACGCGGTCATCGTCGGGGCGGACCGGATCGCACGGAACGGGGACTTCGCCAACAAGATCGGCACGTACGAGAAAGCGGTCCTGGCGAAAGAGAACGACATTCCGTTCTACGTCGCCGCCCCGTGGAGTACCTTCGACCTGAAACGTCCGAGCGGGGCCTCCATCCCGGTAGAAGAGAGGGATCCGGCCGAGGTGCTCCGGATCGCCGGACATGCGCTCGCACCGGCGCGAAGCCCGGCCCGCAACCCTGCCTTCGACGTAACCCCGGCCCGGTTCGTGACCGCCTTCATCACGCCGGGGGGCGTCGCACCACCCAGAAAGGTCGCCGAATTGGTCCGCCGACGAACACCGTTCGGGGATGTTTCGAACGAACCCCCGAAGGGAAGGAAGACCGTTGAACGTCATTGACATCGGGTGTGGATCGCGTCGCGACCCAAGGGCCACCGCGGGGATGGACTTCTACCCCTATCCCGGCGTCACGATCGTCCACGATGTGACGACCTTCCCTTGGCCGGTACCCGATGGGTCGTTCGATGGCGCGGTGTCGCACCAGCTGATCGAGCACCTGCCTCACAAGGTGAGCGTGGCCGGCAACGACGTATTCTTCGAGTTCTTCGACGAGGTCTGGCGAATCCTCAAACCCGGCGGCACATTCTCATTCGACGTTCCGGACTACCGTGGGGCGGAGGCATGCGGTGACCCAACGCATCGCCGCTTTCTCAATGTGCAGGCGTTCAGCCATTTGTGGACTCCGGGCCGAGATTCGCTCTACCCGCGGAAGACGTGGGAACTGGTGGAGGCACACAACGACTACTGGTTTGGAGGAGCGTCGGGCTTCAACACGTGGCACCTGCAGAAGTACGCCCCCACGATCGATCGCGCTTTCCAGTTCCTCCACGTGGGCTCTCCGCGGAACATCTACGTCACGGTGAGAAAACCGGGATGAAGGTCGCCATCGCGTCGATCGGGTGGTCCAATCCGACGACCAGCATGCATTCCCACTCGACCGACGTCCTCGCAGCGCTCCGTTCCGTCGGGGTTGATGCGGCGCCGATGCCCCTGCGGTCGTACCGGGGTGCGAAGGTCGGTGGACTCCTCATTCCATGGGCGTGGAGGACGTTCGGTTCGTACCCCGACCGTGAGGGGGCGTTGGTGCATCAGATCGACCAGGACAGCCTGCGAGGCGTGGATGTGGTCACGGTGCAGGATCTCTTTTGCTTCCACGAGGACCGTTTCGTGGACCGATTCTTCCGGTCAGCGGTGGGCACGGCGGCTCGCCGGGCTCAGCGGACCGTCGTCACCACGGAGGCGACGGGGAAGGAGTTGGGGGAGCGGTTTCCGGCCGTGCGCGAGAAGATTCGGGTAGTGCCACTCCCCCACGCTCCGACAACCGCCGACCGCGAGCAGCAGCGGTACGACGCGCTCTGGATCGGAAGAAACGCGCCGAACAAGGGGCTGCTCGAGTACATCGCGCTCGCCTCTCGCTTCCCCCACCTCCGATTCGCCGTTCGGTGGTCGAGGAGCCCAGGCCGACCATTGCTGGATGAGCGGTTGAGCCACGCCATCCAGCTATCCGATAACATCCAGACCTTCACCAAACCCCTCAGCGACGAGGAGATGGACGACCTCTATCGCTCTTCACGGGTGTACGTCTCCACCTCCACGTACGAAGGGTGGCACTTGCCGGTCTCCGAGGCCTACCTCCGCGGGTGCCACATCGTCGTCCCCCGAATCGAACCATATGTGTCCATCTACCCGGAGGGAACGGCATTCTGGTATGCCCCCTCGGACCGTGCCTCCTTGGACACGGCCCTGGAGGCAGCGGTCGCCGCTCCCTTCCGACTGCCTTCGCCTGAGGTCGCCCGCTATGTCTCCTACGCGAACGTGGGGGACCGGCTCAAGGCGGTGTATGAGGAAATATCGCCCCGATAACGGGTCGGGATCTCCGGGGGGGCGAGAGGGGCGGACGCCCTGGTCGGGAGTTCCGCCGTCGAGGTTTTTCCGCGCCGGCTTCGAACCCGAGTTCCAAGCTCGACAGGCTTAGATCCTAGACCGCTAGACTACCAGGGCATCCGCCGGGCCGCCGTATCGATGGGCGTTATTGAACCTTCCGGCTGAGCCGGCGCGCCGGCGCCTTGCGTTCCTCTCTCGACGTTCGTCGGGTGGCCGGGTCGTTCCAATGGACGCCGTCGTTTATCTACCGGAAATTCCCGTTGAGGGAATTCCCGGGGTGCGATACATGGATCGCGTGGAAGTCTGGACGGCCTTCGTCCTCGTTCTCGTAGCGGGACTCGTTTTGCTGAGCCTGTTGGGAGTACTCGTCGGCGCGTGGGTCGACCATGCCTTCGGCGGCCTGATCCACACGCTGGGCAGCCCGCTCGTGCTGTTTCGGTAGCCGGTGCTGACGGGGAGGGGGCAGACCGGCGCGGGTCACGCGCGGCCGTGCGGAAACCCTTTTAAGACCGGCCTGACTCTGTTTCATCGAATGCGTACGACCCTGGTGAGGGGCTTCCGGCCTCCCCTGTAGCTTCTCGACTTTTCTTCCTCGGCCGACCCATGGACCTCTACGAGGCGATACGGGCGTTCCGCCCTTGCACGACGTTCCAGACGCGCCCCGTGCCCGAGGAGAAGGTGCGCGCCGTGGTCGCGGCCGCCCGGCTCGCCCCGTCCCAGGCCAATCTCCAGCCGTGGCGGTTCGTCGTTGTGCGGGATGAGGAGCTGAAGCGGCAGATCGCCCAGGCCTGCCCGCGCGGCAAGATCGTGGCGGAGGCCCCCGTTGTGATCGTGGCCTTCTCCCTCGAGGAGGATATCCCGATGACCGTCGGGGGGTACATTTCGACCTACCCCCTAGACGCGGCGGTCGCGGTGAACCAGCTCCGGCTGGCGGCGGTCGCGGAGGGGCTCGCCACGTGCTGGATCGTCGACTTTCACGAGGACAAGATACGCCGTGCCTTGCAAGTCCCCGAGGGGATCCACCCGATCGCGGTCCTCCCGCTCGGCTACCCGGGGGAATCCAACGGTTCCGCTGCGCCCGAGGGACGGAAGAGCCCCGACGAGATCATTGCATACGACCGGTATCCCTGGTAGAGCCATGGGCCTCACGTTCGTCTCGACGAACGCGGGGAAGTTCCGAGAGGTACGGACCATACTGGCCGACTACGGCGTGAAGGTTCGCTGGAGTCGTCGTGAACTTCCGGAGGTCCAAGCCGAGCGCCTGGAATCGGTGGTCGAGGCGAAATTGTCCGTCGCCCGGCGCGTAGGCGCTCGCGTCCTGGTCGAGGATTCCGGCTTGTTCATCCCGGCGCTTGGTGGATTCCCCGGTGTATACTCCGCGTACGCGCTCGAGACGATCGGGCTGGAAGGCGTTCTGCGACTGCTCCAGGGACGGACGCGTCGCGCCATGTTTCGGACCGTTGCAGGCCTCTCCCTCGGGCCACACCAGTGGATGCGGCGGGGCGAGTGCCGCGGGCGGATCGCCGACCGGCCCCGCGGAACGCATGGGTTCGGTTACGATCCCATCTTTATCGCGGACGGGGAAACGCTGACCTTCGGCCAGCTCGACCCGGCGGAGAAGAACCGCCGGTCCCATCGGGCCCGGGCGATCCACCGCGTGGGGCGCCTCCTGAAAAGTCTGGGGTGAGCCTCGTCAGAACCCACATCCCCCCGGGAGCCCCCGGGGGACGGGGGAAGAGGTTCGGTCGAGTCGGGCTACGGGAGAACTGTTCAGTCCTCGCCGAAGTCGCCGCCGCCCATGCCACCGGGGCCGCCCGGACCACCTGGACCGCCGCCCGCGGGAGGTCCGCCGCTCTTCGAGGCGATCACGTCGTCGATGCGGAGGATCATGACCGCGGCATCGGTGGCGGATTCGATCGCCTGACGCCCGACCCGGATCGGCTCCACGACATGAAGGACCTTCATGTCGTCGACCTTCCCCGAGAAGACGTTGACGCCGGAGAACTTCTTGCCGTTCTTGTGCGACTGGCGGAGCTCGATCAGGATGTCGATCGGGTCCAGGCCGGCATTCTCGGCGAGCGTCCGGGGCACCGTTTCGAGCGCCTCGGCGAACATCTCGAACGCCATCTGTTCCCGGCCGCCGACCTTCGCCGCCTCGCCCCGCAGGTGCATGGCGAGTTCTTCGGCGGCGGCGCCGCCTCCGTAGACGATCCGTCCGTCCTCGACGGCGACCGCAACCACGTTCAGTGCGTCATCGAACGACCGCTCGATCTCGTCGAGCACGTGCTCGGTGCCGCCGCGCAGAAGGACGGAAACCGCCTTCGCGTTCTTGGCGCCGGAGACGAAGGTCAGGGAATCCTCCCCGATCTTGCGTTCCTCGACCAGGCCCGCTGCGCCGACGTCCTCGGGCGAGAGCTCGCTGACCTTCGACACGATGTTCGCGCCCGTCGCCTTGGCCAGCTTCTCCATGTCGGACTTCTTGACCCGGCGGACGGCGTAGATGCCTTCCTTCGCGAGGAAGTGCTGGGCCAGGTCGTCGATCCCCTTCTGGCAGAAGACGACGTTGGCGCCGGACTTCTTGACCTGGTCGACCATCCGGTGCAGCATGTTCTCCTCCTCCTGAAGGAACGCGTTCAACTGCGCCGGTTCGTTGATCTCGATCTTGGCGTCGATCTCGGTCTTCTTGATCTCGAGCGCGGCGTCCAGGAGCGCGATCTTCGGCGTTTCGACACGCGAGGGCATCGCGGAGTGGACCTTTTCCTTGTCCACGATGACGCCCTCGATGAGCTGCGAGTCGGTGATGGAACCGCCTTGCTTCTTGACGATCTGGATGTCGTCGAGGTCGACCGTGTATCCCTTCTCGTGCTTCTCGGCGACGGCCTGGACGGCCTTCACCGCGATGTCGGCCAGCATGTCCCGGTTGAACGAGACGGACTTTGAGGACATCGACGTTACCGCGACCCGCCTCAGCGTCTCGGGGTCGTCGATCTTGACCGGCTCTGACATGCCGTTGAGCACTTCGAGCGCCTTCTGCGCGGCGAGCCGGTATCCTTGAGAGATGATCGTCGGGTGGATGTTCTGCTCGATGAGCGTCTCCGCACGCTTGAGGAGCTCGCCAGCGAGGATGACCGCGGTGGTCGTCCCGTCGCCGGCTTCCTGGTCCTGGGTCTTTGCGACCTCCACCAGCATCTTCGCCGCCGGGTGCTCGACGTCCATCTCCTTCAGGATCGTGACGCCGTCGTTCGTGACGACGACATCGCCCATGGAGTCGACGAGCATCTTGTCCAATCCGCGCGGCCCGAGGGTCGAACGGACGGCGTCGGCGATCGCCTTTGCGGCGGCGATGTTGTTCGAAAGGGCGCCGCGTCCCCTCTCCCGCTTGGTCCCTTCCTTTAGCACCAGAATTGGTGTCTGTCCTGTCAACATGGTTCTCTTTTCTCCCGAGATTCCTCTCGGTTGTCGAGAGCGATGAACCTGCGCTTGTATTTAAAGGGAACGCAGCGTCGTCGTGGAGGCGACCGGCGCCCTCCCGAGGGACCCTCCGTCGAAGGACCGACAGCCCTATGCGGTCCTGGCGAACCCGCCCGGACGCCGACGGCGGAGCGGGGTCGGTGGGTAAGTTATGGCAATGGGCGCGGAACTCGTAGGAAGCCAGCGGGGCCCTCCACTCGGATATCGACTTGTCCGGCCGGCGGACCCGACCGAGTGGGCTGAAATCACCGTATACCTTCGAAGACGACCGACCGAAGGCCGGATCAGCTCTCTGCCAGCGTTTGGCCCGGGCCGGCTCGCTGCGCGGCAATATGTCGCTCGCGCCGCGTTCGCCACGAGCTATGGGGCGATCGAAGAAGATGCCGCCGCGGTCCGTGCCGTAGCCGAGAAGTCGGGGGTACAGGTCGTAGATGTGGATCTTGCGCGCCGTGCCCTTCGGCTCGCGGGCCCCGTCGCCGCGTTGAGCCGCTTGTTCGGCGCAGAACTCGGAAGGTACGAGGGCCCGCGCGGAGGATTTCGAGGCCGAGTCGGGCCGCTTCAAGTCCCTCCGGGCCTAGAAGACCGCGTGATCGGGGTGTTCGGGCTGGATCGTCGCCCGCAGGTCCGGACCCACTTTCGAGTGGCGCGGACCAGCGGGATCTCATACACCCCCATGCAAGTGGCCACAGCGTACGCGTTCCCCGCTGGCAGCGATGGGGCGGGGCAGACAATCGGGCTCCTCGAGTTTGGGGGAGGCTTCCGGACCCAGGATTTGGAAAGCTTCTTCGCGTCCGCAGGACTCCCGGTGCCGAAGGTAAGGACCGTCTCGGTGGATGGCGCCGCGAACGCTCCCACTGGGGACGTGAACGGTCCCGATGCCGAGGTGGAGCTCGACATCGAGATTGCCGGGGCGCTGGCCCCGGGAGCGCAGCTCGTGGTCTATTTCGCGCCGAACACGGACCAGGGCTTCCTCGACGCGCTGACGACGGCGATCCATGATTCGGTCAATCATCCGACCCTCCTTTCCATAAGCTGGGGGGGACCCGAGTCGACGTGGACTCCGCAGGCCATGACGGTGTTCAACCAGGCCTGCGAGGACGCTACGGCAATGGGCGTGACGGTCGTCGCCGCCGCCGGAGACGGAGGAGCGAGCGATGGGGAGCCGGCCGGAACCCTCGCGGTGGACTTCCCCGCCTCGGCTCCGTACGTGCTGGGTTGCGGGGGGACGCGATTGCTTATCGATATTGATGACCCCGACGAGATACGGGAGGAGTTTGTGTGGAACGACCTGGCGGAGGATGAGGGAGCGACGGGAGGAGGGGTGAGTCAGTCCTTCCCGCTCCCTTCCTACCAGAGCTCGGCGCGCGTGCCGGCGGGCGAGGGCGACTATGCTGGCCGAGGCGTGCCGGACGTCGCGGGGGACGCAGACCCCGGGACTGGCTACTCGGTCCTTGTCGACGGCGCCTCGATGGTCGTCGGCGGCACGAGCGCGGTCGCCCCGCTTTGGGCCGGGCTGATCGCCCGCCTCAATCAAGCCCTGGGCGCGCCGCTCGGGTTTCTCCAGCCCTTAGTCTATGTCGCTCCGGAGTCGGGCACCTTCCACGAAATCACGGAAGGGAACAACGGCGGATTCGATGCCGAGCCGGGATGGAACGCGTGTACCGGGCTCGGATCCCCCAACGGCGCTGCCCTCCTGACAGCCCTCGCCCGAAAGTAGGGACTCCGGCCGAAGAGCCGGTGTGCGGCCCGACCGACGGGTAGCAGTGAAGCCGAGAACGACTACTTCCCAAAGTTGCGGCGACGGAGCTGGAACGCACGGATAGCGCGTAGGAAGTCGGTCTTCGTGAGGCCCGGCCACATGACATCGGCGAAGTAGAGCTCCGAGTACGCCACCTGCCAGAGGAGGAAATTCGAGATCCGTTCTTCGCCGCTTGTTCGAAGAACCAGGTCGGGGTCGGGCAGGTTGGCGGTGTAGAGGTTCTCGGATACTTTCCGGTCGTCGATCTCTTCGGGACGGAGCGTTCCGGCGGCGACCTGGGTCGCGAGACGCCGGATCGCCTGAACGATCTCCTCGCGACCTCCGTAGGCGATGGCGACGTTGTAGTAGTACTCTGAGTAGTCCTTCGTGGCGCTCTCGGCTAGGTCAATGGCGGCCACGACGTCGGCTCGGAGCACCGCCCGGTTCCCGATGGCGGCAACGTGGATCCGGTGCTTGTGCACGCGAGGGTCGCGCGCGATGTCCCGGAACGCCTGGGCGAAAAGGTCCATCAGCTGGGCCACTTCCTGGTCCGAGCGGTTCAGGTTCTCCGTCGAGAGCGCGTAGACCGTCAGGATGCGAACCCCCGCCTCGAGGCACCAGTTGAGGAGCTCCTCGAGCTTGTCCTTCCCCTTCAGGTGCCCTTCTTCGACCACCAGACCGTGGTCGCGGGCGAACCGTCGGTTTCCGTCCATGATCAGGCCAAGGTGGCGGGGTACCGGTTCCTTTTGGACGAGGTCAAGCAAGTGGCGTTCGGTGCTTTCTCGAAGCGCGTCGGCCAGAATGCTGGACAGGTACGGGGGCGGACCCTGCGGCGAATCCCTACCGGCCCGTCGATCCGATGACACGCCGATTGTATTCCTCCCCGAGGTTAAGCGTTCTACCCCCTCTTGGCATGCTGGAAGCGACCGCGTCCTCTGCCCGGGAGATGGGGCCGAACCGACGCACGAGGACTCGGCGGAAAGTAATTTAGCGAGCCCCACGCAGATTCATCTCGGACACGTAACCGTAGGGGGAGTGGATACCTTGGAATCACGCAACCGCGTTCGGTTCAGCGCCCGGGAATGGTTCCGGCGCTTCCGGGAGCTGTACGACGCCTCCGCGGCAAGTCAGCTCACCGAACTCGGACTTTTCTACGAGCGCCACCGGAAGTTTGTGGACCACGCACGCCGAAGCGACCCGACGAGCCCTGAGTACACCGACGAGGAGTGGGACCGAGTCATGGAGATCCTCCTCGCCGAACTCGCCGGACAACACGGGCTCGTTCAGTCCCCAGACCGGGGCGATCGTCCTCAATTGGAATGGTACCTCCCCGGTGTCACAGACCAACCGACGGTGGTAATTCGAGCGGCCTCCGACGCAACGAACTCCATACTCACCCACGATCTGGTGGAATTGTCCCGGCTCGGAAGCGAGCTGACGGTGTTTGTGATGTACCCCGACTATCCGTGTCCGAAGGGGACAGCGACCGTCGAGGCTGCGACCCGCGCCTGGACGGCACGGATCGAGCGCCGTCTGGCAGACCTGCAGCCCTCTCAGGAGATGCTCGCGATGATGATCAGTGCCTATTCCTTCGATCTTCCGGCCCCTTGGCGGGGGTTCGTGTGGAACCGTGGCTCCAGTTCCCTCGACGCGGCGGAATGACGCCCTCCTAGGGGCGATCCGGCCCGCTGCGATTTATCCCTTGCCTGAATGGGCGCCTCCGTGGCGCCGGGAGTCAACTCGGCCGTGGTCCGATCCCCTCCGGTGATTCGTCCCGCCGCCGCGGCAGATGCCGAAGCGATCTTGGAGATCTACAACGAGGCGGTTCTATCCACCACCGCGACGTTCGATACGGAACCGCGGTCACTCGAGGAGCAGGTTTCCTGGCTCGCGCATCACGACACGCGCCACACGGTTCTCGTCGCCGAGCTCGATGGGAAGGTCGTCGGCTGGGCGGCGTTGAGCCCGTGGTCGGAACGGCGGGCGTACATGGCGACGGCGGAGAGCTCGGTGTACGTGGAGACCCGGTTACAGAACCGCGGGGTGGGCCGTGCTCTGATGAAGGAGATTCTCGCGGAGGCCTCACGAGCAGGCCTGCACTCCATCCTGGCACGGATCACCGAGGGTAATCCGGTGAGCCGGAGACTGCATGTCGCGGCGGGTTTCGCCTCGATCGGGGTTATGCATGAGGTCGGTTACAAGTTCGGCCGATTTCTGGACGTTGAGCTGATGGAGCGTCGAATTGAGCGTGGCGAACTGGCTAGACCGTGAGAATAATGCGAGGGCCTCAGCGGCCACAACTTAGGGTTTTGAGTAGACGCCCCTTGACCATACTGCGATGGTAGCCGGCTATCGGCGCGTCGGCTCGTTCGTGAGGGGCGGCGTCACTATTCCGCAAGGTTGAACCCCAGAATGGAATACGCATGCGTGCGCCTCCAGCCTAGGTTAGCTTTAAGACAAGCGGACTCGAAACGTATTGAGCGTGACCAACCGACAGTACTCGACCTCTGCGATCCCTCTCCCCGCGGGGGCAACTTCCTGCCACACGTGCGGCGCGAAGGATATTGGATCCGATCCGACGCCTTCACTGGACGCAGTCAAGCTCCCAGACCGGGGGTCGGTGCGTCCTCCACAACCCGTCTGTCCTAAATGCGGCGCCGAGGTTCCCGATGGTTGGCCTAGTCCAGGATTCGACCATTGTGTCGAGTGCGGTATCCCCCTAGGCAGGCTGGCGTTGACCAATGACATTCTCGAGGTCACCAAGAAGACCCGTCCGCTGGCAATTATCCAGGCCGGACTCATGGGGTCTGGCGGGACGATTTTTGCTGGCATTCTGTGGTATTCGCTGTCTCTCCCCAGCTCCGCACTGAGTCAAGCAGTTCCACTCTGGGCGCTGGAAGACACCGTCGTGTGGCTCGCCCTGTGGGTGGCGGGGGTGATTGCCCTCGGAATAATGCTGTGGATGAACCGTCGTGAGCTCCGGCGGCGGGCCATTGACTCCCGCGTGACCAGGGCCGCCGCACAATCGTTCTTTCCTCGATACGCGATCTCGAGACTAATTCGTTCCGGTCGCCTGGGGACCGTCGAGCCGGTAGTGCCTCACTCGTCGGGCACGAGATCCTCCTCGCCTTCTGCGACTCCTTCACGGACGCCCAGGCTCATCGGCTACGGCCGAGAGCGACGGCCCCGGTCGGGATGAGCAGCCGCAAGAACGCTACCGTTTCCAAACGGTCCCACAGCCGCCGTGAGACGGTCGTTGTTAACAGTCGCCGCCGGTACCGGGCGAGAGCCAATGGAGCGCACTACGCCGAAACGTTCAAGCGGGTACCAGCTTGGCTCGGTTCGGGGCCCATAGCTTAGGTTGGCTGGAGCACCCGGCTGATAACCGGGAGGTCGTCGGTTCAAATCCGACTGGGCCCACGGTGACCCCTCCCCCAGATGGGTTTAGACCCGAAACCGTGAGATGGTGGCCACGAATTCTCCGCGTCAGTGCGCGTCATGGGTACGAGACCAGGGGTACTAGGCGAATCTAAGGTTATGTTGCTACTCGTGGATGCCCAGCGCTCGGAAAGAGCCTTTCGAGAGTATTGGCTTCGTTAGAGCAACAAACCGGGCTACGGGTTAGCAGTCTTAACGAATGGTCGGCTTACGAAAGCGCCGATCGCCCAGAGGATGCTTGCGGACCCTCCCGCCCAGTACGGGAGCGAAATAGGGTCCGCCCAAGAGGGCAGGGTGACCTGAAGGGTTCCGCCGGTAGCTGCAACACCGTCCAGATAGGCGATGAACAGGAAAGTACCTAGAATACCAGCACCAGCCAAGACAGCCAATGCAGCGCCTACGTCTAGTTCCCATTGAGAAGGAGGGATGGCAAGCCGACCGGAGCGATCGGCATGGCGGTGAACGCGTGCCCAGCCGAGTGCAAGAAGCAGAGTCCCGGAACCAACAAGAACGTCCCCGACCACATCGAGATCAAAATAGGACCTGAAGGACAAGGCAAATGGTCCGCCCGGGACTACGTCGAAGAACCAATAGTGCGCAGAACCTAGTAAGAAAAGGCCGGCACCGAGGACGAGCCCTCCGAGGAGGTTGATTCCGGCGCCGGGAGGTCGCTTGATCCTTCCTAGCAACTTGTCGAGTACGTGCGGAGGTGAGGCGCTAGCGGTAGGATCCTGGGAAAAATCCGGACTTGGACCCCAGAAGGGGGCGGACGTCCCAGGCATCTAGTGACTACTATCGGTGCCCTCTGTAATCGTTTCGGACAGAACACAGAAGCGCCGGCTACACAGCCGCAGTGCGATTCTACGAACGTCCACGCAAGCCAATACTGATTAATCGCACAGATTGGATAGAATTTCTGGTTGCACCGGTCTCTTCTCGAGTGTCACGGGATTTAATCTCCCGGGACGGGCGAATCCGACTAGGCCCATGACACACAACTCACAAAACCAAGCCTAACCGCTCCTTCGCGCCGCTGCCAGATCTGCCGCGTCGTTCACTCGCCGTCGGTGGAATCCCCATGAGGTCCGCCCGGCTCGGGGGCCTCTCGCTGCTCCTCGAGACTCCCGCCGTTCCCATCGTACGACTCTCCACGCCCGGTCTGTTCGGTGTCGCCTCGTCCCGCGGAGGGACCCGACGCTACACCGTGAACGCGACCCCCGGAGCGGGTTCGTGCGTTGCCGCTCGGCAGCCCCGACCTTTCTCTTTCCGGGGGTTTCTCTAAAGACCCCTACGGACGCGCGGCCAGGATTCGAACCCCCGGGGAGTCCGAATAGATTCCCAAAGCCCGAACGCCCGATTCAGTCCGGAAAGGGGCCGGGGGCTTCCGCCCCCGGGAAATGGTTCGCCCGGATCCGTCGTACTGCTGGCCCTACTTGGAGAAGTGGATCGAGACCGTCTGGGCGGCACTCGAAACCGTCACCGCTCCGGTCGCCGGGTGGGCGGTGTAACCCGTAACCGCGCCGACCGCGAAGGCGTAAAGACCGTTCGGGTCCCAGAACGATATCGACGAGCTGGTACTAGTCAGCGTGATCCCGTTGAGCGTGACCGACCAGGCGGTCCCGGAGGTCAATCCGGTCTCGTGGAAGGTCACCTCATACAGTGCGAACGCCAGCAGTGGGACGTAGTCCCCGTCGACCACGATGTTCCCGCCGTTGTCGTACGGAAGGACACCGTAGGGGTCGCTCTGGCTCCCGTAGTTCGACCAGTAATTCCCGCCCTCGTAGCTCAGCCCCAGGATGTTCCCGGACAGCTCCCACCCGTTGACGACCCGCACGTCCGTTGCCGGCTGGATCACGACATTCCAGCGGTCGTGCCACAACACCGGGATCGAGAAGAAGTCGTACGGGTTGTAGGCGGGCGTAAAGGCCGTGTTCGGTGTGGCGAAGGCGTTGTTGTACACCAAGTCGCCCGACTCGTACAGGTAGAGGGCCACCGCGCGGCCGTAGTTCAGGAGATACCCAGGGTCCGGCGCACTCGGGAGCACTTCCTCGAACACGTTGCCCCAGAGCGTGTTGCCGGTTCCGCCGAACATGATCATTCCCACGCTCGCGACCGGGAACGTGTTGCCGGCGATGAGGTCGTGGCTCGAGTTCCACATCACGATGCTCGCCCCGCCGTAAATGGCGTAGCTAAAGTAGCCACCAATCGCGGGGTTTGCGACCACCGACACGTGGTCGGCGAAGTAGAAGCCGTACGCCAACTCGTCGTCGAGGGGCAGGACGCCGCTATAGTACAGCTCCCCCGGCAGGGTGAACGGCACCTCGAACGGGGTCTCGTGGGTGATGGTGACGTAGTCGCTCGTGTGGGCTAGGAAGATCCCCGGGAAGACCGGGAACATGTAGTCGTTGTACTCGCCGAACAGCGGGTCCAGGAGCACCGTTGGTCCGTTGAACAGGACGTAGGGGTTGCTTACCGTCCCCGCTCCTCCTGGATCCGAGATCGCGGCGAGCTCCGCGTTGCTATCGGCCCACAGCGGAGTGTACATGCCCATCGCGGGGTCCGAGGCGAGGGTCACGGTGTGCGTCCCGCCCGAGACTCCGTTGAGGGTCTGGGAAGCGTACTCGCTCAGGAGGA
>Ga0187815_10000996_pt1 | contig 13472 bp, 10 predicted proteins | sample NC_S_5_FD_132962 | JGI IMG/M metagenome (GOLD analysis project Ga0187815, IMG submission 132962) | Wetland sediment microbial communities from Neuse River Estuary, North Carolina, USA - ASW-S_5 | ecosystem: Environmental > Aquatic > Freshwater > Wetlands > Sediment | place: USA: North Carolina...
CGCGAGCCTCGACGCCTGCGCCTCCTGGCCCTGAAGATGGGCCGCCATCAGAGCTACCGTCACAAGCCAAATTGCCGCCACACGCATCGAACGCGCACCTTACCTTTCGCTGCCGCCGAGGTCAACGGATCGTTCGGCGGGTGATTCTCGCCCTTTTTGTCGAGGTTACCCTGATATTCTAGGTTAGAATCATGCCCCGAATGGATTCATCGACACCCGGCCGCGTTACCGCCGTCTATCCCGGTTCGTTCGATCCGGTGACGAACGGCCATCTGGACCTGATCGCCCGCGGCGCCAAGATCTTCGACTGCCTCATCGTCGCCGTCGCCCAGAATCTCGACAAGGAGCCGCTATTCGCGGTGCACGAACGCGTCGAAATGCTCGAAGCGGTCACCTTCGAATTTCAAAATGTGCAAATTGACGTCTTCAGCGGTTTGCTCATGGACTACGCTCGGGCCAAGGGCGCGCGCGTCATTCTGCGCGGCATTCGCGCTGTTTCCGACTACGAGTACGAACTGCAAATGGCCATGATGAATCGCAAGATCGAGCCGGACATCGAAACTGTCTTCATGATGCCGGGCGAAGCATACAGCTACATCAGTTCGCGCTTGGTTCGCGAACTGGCCAGGTTTGGCGGGCCCGTGAAAGACATGGTGCCGCCGCTCGTCGAGGAACGTTTGCGCGGCAAGGCGAAGACCTGAGCGGAAATTCGCGGCTCGTTCGGTCTTCTCTGTGCTCTCTGTCTTATCTCAGTGCCCTCTGTGGTAATTTTTTCCCCGATGTGAGAGAACCGGGAGGCTTGAACATTAAAATCCAAGCCAAGGGAGGCGCATGGAGCAGGGAACCGAAATGAAGCGCGAGCAAGGAATCCAATTCTCAGATTGCGTGAACCGCATCAGCATCTCGCCGACCATGGCGGTGATGCAGGAAGCCGAAAGATTCAAAGCGCGTGGCGCTGACGTCGTGGACTTCGGTCCCGGCGAGCCCGATTTTCCGACCCCGGAGCACATCAAGCGCGCAGCTGTAGAGGCGCTGGCGCAAAATCGCACGAAATATACGGCCGTTGCCGGAATCGCGCCGTTGCGCAAAGCCATCTGCGACTGGCATGCCGCGCAGCTCGGGTCATCCTACGAGCCTGCCGAGTGCGTTGTCACCATGGGGGGCAAGCACGCCGTGTTCAACACGGTCGGCTCGCTCGTCAACCCGGGCGACGAAGTGATTATTCCGGTTCCGTACTGGGTCAGCTATCCCGACATCGTGAAATACGCGGGCGGAACGCCAGTCTTCGTGAGAACGCAGGAGAAGGAAGGTTTCCATCCGAGCGCGCAACACATCGAGAAGGTCATCACGCCCCGCACCAAGCTCGTCATCGTCAATTCGCCCTGCAATCCAACTGGCGCCGTGATTCCCAAGGATGAGTTCGTTCGCATTCTGCACGCTTGCCAGAAGCGCAGCGTGTGGCTGCTTTCCGACGAGTGCTATTCGCATTTCGTCTACGGCGAAGCGAAGCCATTCTCGATCGCCAGCATCGAAGGCGCAAAAGAGCACGTCATCATCGCCGGCACCTTTTCGAAAACGTTTGCCATGACCGGCTGGCGCCTCGGTTATGCCCTCGGCCCCGCGCCACTCGTTGCCGCTGTCGCCAAACTGCAGAGCCAGTCCACCTCCAACGCCACTTCGATCGCGCAATATGCCGCGCTCGACGCCGTGCTCGGCCCAATGGATTGGCTGCAGCACATGCTGGATGAATATGCGCGCAGGCGTATTCATATTCTCGCCGGGTTGCACGCGATCCCGGGAATCAAGTGTGTGGCGCCGCAAGGCGCGTTCTATGCTTTCCCGAACGTCTCGGCGTATATCGGCAAAGACTTGCCCGACGACACGGCTCTCGCCAAGCAGCTCCTCGAACTCGAGCACGTTGCCGTCGTGCCGGGCGAAGCCTTTGGCGCGCCGGGGCACGTGCGAATTTCCTATGCGACCTCGTTCGACAGAATCGAAGAAGGGGTCCGGCGCATGGCGCGCTTTTTCGCCCAAAGGTCGCACGCAGGCTCGCCCGCAAAGGCGGGCAAAGCCTGAACACCATTGTCTGAAAATAGCCAAGTGAAACTCTGCCCGTCGCGCCTCGAACCCATCTTCAGCTTGCGCCCCTGGGGAGCGCGTTCTCTTGCGCCGCTGTTTCCCGAAAAGTCGAATCTGGACGAGCCCGTCGGCGAAGCCTGGCTAACCGGCCTCGATTGCCGTTTCGCCAACGGCCCGTTCGCTGCCAAGAAACTGGGCGAAGCATGGCGCCAGATGAACTCCGACTGGATCGGCACGTCAATCGATCACCGCCCGGGCTTTCCCTTGCTCGCCAAATTCCTTTTCACGCGCGGAAAGCTTTCCGTGCAAGTTCATCCGGATGACGACTACGCCGCGCGCCACGAAGCGGCTGCTGGCGGCCGAGGCAAAACCGAAATGTGGTACGCCTTGCACGCCGAACCCGGTGCGGAGGTGTTGGTTGGCCTCGATCCCGACGTGACTCTCGAGAGATTCCGCACCGCAATCGCCGACGGCACCGCCGAGCAATTCTTGCAGCGCGTTCCTCTGCATGCGGGCGAAGCCGTATTCGTCCCCGCCCGCACGGCCCATACCATCGGCGCCGGCCTCGTCCTGTGCGAAATTCAGGAGTATTCAGACTTGACCTATCGCGTCTACGATTACAATCGCCGCGATGCCAAGGGCCAAGCCCGCGAGTTACACATCGAGAAGGCGCTCGCCGTTATGCAGTTCGGCAAACAGAGTGGAGGGAAAATCGCGCCGCTGCGCGTGGATCGTGGCCCCATTACCGAAACCTACTTCCTCGCTTGCCGCTATTTCGCCACAGAAAAGTGGGAATTCGCGGAGCCCGTTGCCGCGACCAGTTCGCGCGACCATTTCGATCTCCTCATTTTCCTCGAAGGCAGCGGAAACATCGAATGCCATCATGAACATTTCGACTATGCTCCGGCGCAAGCCTGGATCATCCCGGCGGCGCTTGGCGCATACGAAATTGCCCCGCGCTCGCGCACTTCGCTGCTGCGAACCTACGTGCCAACCGACATGAACGAATTCGTGCGCCGGCTCGAAGACCGCGGCGTCAGTAAAGACGCTTGGTCAAGGCTGATCTACCCATGAAGCCAACACGACATAAGCTCGCCCCCAGGGCCGCGGAGTCCGAAAAGGCCGCGAATCCGCACAGCGACTCCCCGACGCGCGAGAAACTGATCTCCTGCGCCGTTTTGCTTGCTGGCGGCCGCGGGACGCGTTTTTGGCCACGCAGCCGCATGCGCAGGCCGAAGCAATTGCTGAATATCGTTGGCGAAACGACCATGCTCCGCGCCACAATGCAGCGCCTGCTCCCGCTCTTCGGTGCCAGCAATTTCTGGGCGGTCACCAACGACGAACAAGCAGACGCCGTGCGCAAGGAGTTGCGCGGCGTGCCACCCTCGCACATTTTGTCCGAGCCGGTCGGACGCAATACCGCGGCCGCGATCGGCCTCGCCGCGATTCATCTGCAGCGCGAGCACGGTGATGCGCTGATGGCGGTTTTGCCTTCCGACAGCTACATTGCCGACGCCGCGCAGTATCGCTCGATCGTCAACACAGCGCTTCTCGTCGCGCGCGAACCGAACCATCTCGTCGTGCTCGGCATTCCACCAACGCGCCCCGAAACCGGATACGGTTACATCGAGAAGGGCGATGCCGCACCCCGCCCCGCCATCGCTTCGGCGGAGGCGCTGGTTTATGTCGTGAAGCGCTTCACCGAAAAGCCTAATCTCGAAACCGCGCGCGAATACGCGGCCTCCGGCAACTATTTCTGGAACGCCGGCATGTTTTTCTGGCGCGTATCCGCCTTTCTCGACAATCTAAAACTCTTCCTTCCGGCCACGCACGACGCCCTCGCGCAACTCGCCAAGACAATCGGCACGCCGCGATATAAATCCTCGCTGCGCCGCATTTATCCTCAGCTCGAAAATATTTCCGTCGATTACGCGGTGATGGAGCGAGCCACGCGCGTCGAGCCAGGCGCCGCAGGTGCCGGCGCTATTGACACCCGGCCGCAGGTCTTCGTCATTCCCGCCAATGTTTGCTGGAGCGACATCGGCTCCTGGGCTGCAGTTTACGAATTGCTCGCCGCAAATCCCGGCGCGAACGTTTCCGCCGGATCGTCATTCACAATCGATTCCACTGGCAACTACCTTTGGTCGCCCAAGAAATTCGTCGCCGCCATTGGCGTTCGCGATCTCGTACTCGTCGAAACCGATGACGCGATCCTCCTCTGTTCCCGCGAACGTTCCCAGGACGTCGCCAAAATCGTGAAGTGGCTCGACGACCAAAAATCGAAGTCCCTGCTGTAAATCAGATCAAGCCGGCACAGCGCGTACCTCATCGCCGGGCACGGCCCGCGAGCACTCCGCGCAGTAAAATCCGACCGTCACGTCGTGCCCGCATGCGGCGTGCGTCACGTCGCTCAGATCCGAGCCCTTCGTAAACCGCTTCCCCCACGTGCGCAGGGCCATCACGACCGGCGCAAGCGCGCGGCCTTTGTGCGTCAGCGCGTACTCGTAGCGTACTGGATGCTGTTGATAGGGCTGCTTCTTAAGGATGCGGGCAGCGACCAGCTTCTTGAGGCGCGCGGTCAAAATGTTGTCGGCGATCCCTGTGGCTTTAAACTCGTCGAAGCGGCGCGCGCCGAGCAGCGCGTCGCGGACAATGAGCAGCGTCCACCACTCCCCGACGATCTGTAGCGTGCGAGCGATGGGACAGGGGATCTGTGCCGAGAGATTGGCGTGTTGCATTCGACTTCAGCATAGCTACCTGCATCGCGCAAGGCAATGCGGTACATGCGGTATAGTCACTTGCATGATGCTAGATACATTTGGAGTCGTTACGACCGGAGCATCGCTCGCCGCCGTCGTGGCCGCTACGCTCGGCGGCCGTGCTGCCCCTCTCTGGAATCGCACCGTGCTCGTGGCACTCGCCGGAGCGTGGATCGGCCTGGTCGTGGCCCTCACCGCGAGCGGCCACGTGCGCGACTTCCCGGTCTTCGTCGCGCTGTTTGCTGCCAGTCTGATCGCTGCCCCGTTCGTGTGGCGCGGCGCGGCGTCTCAGACGATCGTCGCGCTCAACGTCCTCCGCCTGCTTGGTGTCTCGTTCCTATTGCTTGCGTACGCAGGACAGCTCGGCGGCCCGTTTCCGTATTTCGCGGGTATCGGCGATATGATTACGGGCGCGTTTGCGCTGCCGATTGCGTTGAGCATGCGCGGCGAGGGCGTCAACGACCCGCGTGTGCTCGCGTGGAACGCCTTCGGGCTGCTCGATCTCGTGGTTGCGGTGACGCTCGGCGTTATGTCTGGCAACGGTTCTCCGTTGCAAGTGTTCCATATCGGTGCCGGTTCAGCAGCGATCGCTACCCTACCGTGGTCGCTGATTCCGCTGGTGCTGGTGCCGGTGTTTGCTACGGGTCACGTCTTGATTTTTGCCCGCGCTGCTACCGCGCGTCGCGCAATCGCTGCTTAGCCCGGCGCAAGCCCTGGTTTCGCGCCGTCTTGGATGGTACGGCGGCGCCGAGCTAGATCTACCGCCCGCAGTAATCTCACCCGCTTCACTCCGTAGCCTGGTACGGTGGGTAAGATACGCCACTAATACTTTTTGCCTGTTAAATTCCTTTACCTCCATTACTTGCCTTCTATCGGGCAGCATCGAAGGATGTCGCCAGAGGAGCTTTTCTCCTCTACCTCCTTTGCTTCCTTTGCCTCCTCTACCTCCTTGCCTCACCTGCAGCAAATCAAAACGACACCGCATGCAAAAATTGGACACTCGACGCCGCAGCTTCCGACTAGAATTGGAACTCTCCCCGGCCGTCAGCTTGTGTGTCTTCGCGTTTGGTGTTGATTTCTTCTATATCGGCACATGTACAAATTGACGCCATCTCGCATTCAAGGAGCCGAATCATAATGTTGCTGCGCGGCACTACCTCTGGGCAGGCTTCCAGCAGTTTCTGCCGTTTGCTCGTCCTATTCGCACTATCCATCATCGCAATCCACGCCGCTTTTGCCGATTCCGCCGCCTTCGATCTCACCGGACCTCGCGTCGAGATGAAAGTCACGCGCGCGGGCAAGAGTCTGCCCGTCTCCGATGTCGCCAACTTGCAGCCGGGCGACCGCCTTTGGATTCGCCCCGCTTTTCCCGAGAGCCAGTCGGTACGGTATCTCCTGATCGTCGCCTTCCTTCGCGGCACCACCAATCCGCCGCCCGAAAATTGGTTCATCCGTGCCGAAACTTGGACGAAACGCATCCGCGAAGAGGGCATTGTTGTCACCGTTCCTCAGGACGCCCAGCAGAGTCTCTTATTTCTCGCGCCCGAAACAGGAGGAGATTTCAGCACCTTGCGCGCTGCCGTTCGCGCCAGGCCCGGCGCTTTCGTGCGCGCCTCCCAGGATTTGAATCAGGCCAGCCTCGACCGTGCGCGCCTCGACAAATACCTGGAAGAAGTGAAGCAAACTTCCGACGCTGATCCCAAGGCACTGCAGGAACGTTCCGAGGCTCTGGCGCGCTCGTTGAACATCAAGCTCGATCACCAATGTTTCGACAAGCCCAGCGAGCAGCAAGCCCCATGCCTGATGCAGAACACCGACCAGCTCGTGCTCGATGACGGCCACACGCAATCGATGGTCGCTGCCCTCACGTCAGGACCCTCCGTCGATTTGATTGGCGCCGTCAGCACGACTCCGCTCGTCGCCGGAGTCGCGGGCGGAGGTTTCAGTCCCTACGTCGGCGCGGTTGTGGATTTGGCGCGCCTGATGGGTTCGTTGCACACGGCCGAATATCAGTACATTCCGGCGCTGGCGCTTCCCGAAAAAGACGAATTGAATCTCCGCCTGAATACTCCGCCTTCATTCCGTAATCCGAAATCGGTCCTCGTCGTCGGACTCCCCGCCGTTGAAGCGGCTCAGCTTCCGCCGCTTCACGCCGTGAACGCCGACCAAGTTTTCTGTCTACAGAAATCGCCGCTCGTTTTGCCTGTCGAAGGTGCCCCGCTCGTCTACGCGACCAGCCTCGGCCATGATTTTTCGCTTCGCGTGCAAGAAAAGCCGGGCAAAACGATCGAACTGCCCGCCACAGCCGATCCGGCCCGCGCCGGCTTCGTAATCGACACGCGCACCCTCCCGCCCGACACAATCACTTCCCAAGCCAAGGGAACGCTTCACGGCTACTGGGGCTTCGAAGCCTTCGACGGTCCCAGCTTCAATCTTCGCGCCGCGCACGCCGCCAAGTGGACCGTCACCGCCGCCGACCAGAGCGCGCTCATCGTCGGCCGCGAGGATACCCTTGACGTCCAGTCCGACTGCGCCGTATGCATCGATCAAGTCACGTTCCGCGACGCGCAGGGAAAAGACTCGAAGCTCGCGTGGAAACTCCTCAAGCCCGACGAGATCGAAGTTGGCGTTCCCCTGAAGGACGCCAAAGCCGGTCTCGTGAAGATTGGTTTCAAGCAGTTTGGCATGAACGAGCCCGAAGAACTTCCCTTACTCGCCTACTCCGAAGCTGCGCATCTCGATCGCTTCACATTCAACTCCGGGGATCGCCAGGCCATGCTCGTCGGCACGCGCCTCGACCAAGTTCAGGATCTCAAGCTCAATGGCATCGACTTCGTCCCCGGCAAACTGTTGCGCGACAACCAGAAGGATGAATTGCCGCTATTAGCCTCCAACTCCACTCCCGCCTCGCTCACGCCCGAGCAGAGCCTCGTCGCACATGTTGCCCTCAAGGACGGCCGCGTTCTCGACTTGCAAACAACCGTCGAGCCTCCCCGTCCCAAAGTGACGCTGATCGGCAAAACCATTCAGCCCGGCCCAACTCCGTCCGCCATTCGCTTTTCGAGCCAGGACCAGCTTCCGCAGGACAGCCGCTTGTCCTTCTTCCTCAAGAGCGATATTCCAGACAAATTCCCGCGCAACGAAAAAATCGAAGTCGCCAGCGAGGACGATTCCTTCGATATCTCCTTGACGATTGCCGACGGCTCTCTGGTCCTTCAGGACGCGCAAACCGTCCTCGCCGTCCTCGATCCCGCGAAATCTTTCGGCCCCTCCGCCTTTGGCGCGCTTCGCTTTCGTCCCGTCGCCGCTGACGGCGCCAAAGGCGATTGGCAGCCCCTCGTGCGCCTCGTTCGCATTCCGTCGCTCAAGGAAGTCCGCTGCCCCGACAGCCCCGACAAGCCCTGCGCACTTACTGGCACGAATCTCTTCCTCATCGACTCCGTCGCCTCCGACGCGCAGTTCACGCACAACGTCCCTGTTCCTCTCGGCTTCGTCGACACCACGCTCACCGTTCCGCGCCCCAACGGCACTCTCCTCTACATCAAATTGCGCGACGACCCGTCTACCGTGAATCCCGTCGTCCTCCCCGTCCTCCCGGATTAGCGCACGGTCCTTTTCTTTGGCAACCGGCATTCAGGGGTCGAGATTAACTAATAACTCTGCTTCACATCCGCCCGGTCATGAGGCGATCCCCGTACTGCGAACGGTCGTAGGCCATCGCGCCTGTGCTATCCTTAGCCTGTGGAGATTACTCTTAACATCCCTGATGAACTCGCTAGGCAAGTCGCCTCCGAAGGCAAGGACCCGGCGCGGGTCGCTCTTGAGGCATTGGCGCTTGAGGGTTACCGCACGGAACGGCTGTCCGAATCCGCCGTTCGCCAGATGTTGGGTGTTGGGCTTCGACACCAGGATGGAAGTGCATGCTTTCTTGAAGCAGCACGGCGTTTATCTCCACTATGATGTCGCGGATTTGCAGCAAGACCAAGCAACGGCTGAGCGCTTGCGCGGAAGCTCTCAAGACGCGAAGGGTTCCCATAAGCCGCCTTTGGGATGATTGTTGTCGCCGACACCTCCCCGATCAATTATCTGATTCTCATCGAACAGATCGACATCCTCACTAGGATGTACGGAACGGTCATTATCCCTGCTGCTATCCGTGAGGAACTCCTACGCCCTTCAGCACCCGACGCGGTTCGGAGTTGGACCTCTAACCCGCCTTCTTGGCTCGAAGTCCGTTCTCCCACGAGTGCCTCGGGCGAATCTCTCGAGATGTTAGACCCGGGCGAGCGTGACGCTATCCTCCTTGCAGAAGAACTCAACGCCGATGAGCTCATTGTTGACGATAGGCAGGGACGGCACGAGGCCCAAAGACGAGGCATCCCAGTTATGGGAACGTTAGGCGTATTATACTAGAGGAAGCTGCAGCCCTCGGTCTACTGGACCTTCGGATTGCGGTGAAACGTCTTGAAGCCACGAGCTTCCATATCGCACCCGCCGTTTTGGCGCGCCTGTTGAAAGATCAGTCTTAACGGAACGTAACTCCCCGCTAACTTCTAACTTCCAACCGCCAACCTCTAACCTTATACTTCGAAGCGATGACTCAGATTAAATTCGGCACCGACGGCTGGCGCGGCATCATCGCCGAGGACTTCACCACCGACAACGTCCGCAAAGTCTCCCACGCCATCGCCCGCTACGTCGTTCGCGCCGAGCGCCCCGAGCGCGGCGTCGTCGTCGGCTACGACACGCGCTTCGCCTCCGAACGCTTCGCCCGCGTTGCCGCGGAAACAGTTTCGGCGACGGGGACGCCTGTGTGGCTTGCCACCGACGCGTGCCCCACGCCGGCAGTTTCGCTCCTCGTGCGCCTCCGCAATGCCGCCGCCGGTATCCAGATCAGCGCCAGTCACAATCCTTATCCCTGGAACGGAATGAAGCTCAAGGCGAACTACGGCAGTTCCGCCTCGCCCGCTATCGTTGCCCAGGTAGAAGCCGAAATTCAGCATGTCCTGCGCGACGGCGTTCCGCCACTGCCCCTGCGCAAGGATCTGCTCCATTCCCTCGACGTTCGCACCTCCTACCTCGAAACGCTCAACGGCCTCGTTGATTGGGACCGCCTCCGCGCCTCCAAACTGCGTTTCCTCATCGATCCCATGCACGGTGCCGGACGCGGTCTCCTCCGCGATCTTTTTCGCCGCAATGGCATCGCCTGCGACGAGATTCGTGGCACGCGTGATCCCTTATTCGGCGGCGTTAATCCTGAGCCCATCGAGCCGCACGTCGAAGCCTTGCGGCGCGCGTTGCGCGACGCCAAATATGACGCCGGCCTCGCCTTCGATGGCGACGCCGACCGCATCGGCGCCATGGACCCTGACGGCACCTTCATCACGCCACATCAGATTTTTGCGATTCTGTTCTGGCACCTTGCCGGCACTCGCAAACTTTCCGGCGATGTGGCAAAAACATTCTCCACCACGAAAATGATCGACAAAATCGCCGGAAAATTCGCTCGCAAGGTCCATGAAGTTCCCATCGGCTTCAAATACATTTGCGACCGTATGCTGGAAAACGATATTTTGCTAGGCGGCGAAGAAAGCGGCGGCATTGGCACCAAGCTCTATCTTCCGGAGCGCGACGCCACCGTCAGCGCGCTCTTGCTCGCCGAGGTGATGGCCTGGCACGGCAAGCGCCTCAACGAACTCGTCGCCATGCTCCACCGCGAATTCGGCGAGCACCATTACGGCCGCGTCGATCTCGCCCTAAAGCCGGGGCAAAAGGAAAAGGCCATCGAGTACTTCTCGGATGGCGCGTTGACGCGCGTGCTTGATTTCCCCGTCCTGCGCCGCGAGAATTTGGACGGCATCAAGGTCTACCTTGGCGACATTGGCTGGGTAATGGTGCGCGCGTCGGGCACCGAACGCATGCTGCGCGTCTATTCCGAGACGATTCGGCCCGATACGACACAGCGCGTCCTCGACGCCGTAGTCAAAATCGTCCGCGCCCTCTAGCAGCTTGCTAGAGGCGGTTTTTAGGGGGTCGGAGCTTTAGCTCCGACATCGAGACGCTTATCTTCATTCGGTTTGTAGGGGCGGGTCTCAGACCCGCCCGGTTCGGCCGTGGGTAGCCACGACAAACCCGCATTTGGTTTGTCGTGGGGTTTTCATGGCTTCACGATAGGGCAGGGAACACGATCATGAAGCGACGACTTTACACTCTCGATGTTTTCACGAACAAAGCCTACGCCGGCAATCCTCTCGCCGTCATCACCGATGGCGACGGCCTTTCCTCCTCGCAAATGCAGGCCATCGCCCGCGAGATGAATCTCTCCGAAACGGTCTTCGTGCAGAAGCCGACCAACAATCGCGCTCTCGCTCGCCTCCGCATTTTCACCACCACGTGCGAACTGCCCCTTGCTGGCCATCCCGTGATCGGCACCTGGTTCCTTCTCGCCTCGCTGGGCGTCGTACCCGCATCATCCGAGGGCAGCGTCCACGTCCTCCAGCAGACGGGCGCCGGCATCCTGCCCGTCGAGTTGACCTTTCGCGACGGCCATCCTGCTCTCGTCACCATGACCCAAAAGCCTGCGCGCTTCGCCCCCGCAAAGATCAATCGCACGAAACTCGCCGAAGCCTTGGGATTGAAACTGTCCGACCTCGACCCCCAACTCCCCGTCGAGTTCGTTTCCACTGGAATTTTCAACCTCATGGTGCCCCTGAAAGATCGCCCCACTCTTGGACGCATTCACATCAACATGCGCCACCTGGCCGAATTGATCGCGAGCGGCGGCGTCATGGCGTATTGCTTTGCCCTCAATGGCAAGGGACGCGCCTTCGCGCGCGGCATGCTTCCTTGGGGCATCATCGAAGACCCGGCCACCGGCTCAGCGGCGGGTTCTCTTGGCGCCTACCTTGTCACGCACGAATTCATCGAAGCGGGTCAGACCCTCGTCATTACACAAGGCGTGGAAATGGGCCGCCCCAGCGAGATTCGCGTCCAGGTCAACGCCGACCGCGCCCGCCTCGTCCCCAAGGTCAGCGGCTCCGCCGTCCGCATCCTCGAAGCCCACCTCGACGCCTGATCCCCAGCACTTTGGCTCCTGTCTGGTAGGGCACATGTCTCGCTTCAGTCCCCTTTGTTTTTCCCTGCTTCTTCGCTTCCTTGCCTCCTTGCCTCGTGTCTTGCGACTTGGCCCTTCTCGTCATGTTAGACTGGCGCACTTGCTATGCTCCTCCTGATCGACAACTACGATTCCTTCACCTATAACCTGGCCCAGTACCTCGGCCAGATGGGCCAAAAGCTCGAAGTGCGGCGCAACGACCAGATCTCGCTCGACGAAATCGAGGCCCTGGCCCCCGAGCGCATCGTGATCTCGCCCGGCCCTTGCACTCCCAAGCAAGCGGGCATCAGCGAGCCGCTCATCGAGCGCTTCGCGGGCAAAATTCCCATTCTCGGCGTTTGTCTGGGTCATCAGGCCATTGGCGAAGCCTTCGGCGGCCGCGTGGTTCGCGCCTCGAAAATCATGCACGGCAAAACGAGCGAGATTCACCACGACGGCAAGACGATCTTTCGCGGCCTGCCCCAAGATTTCACCGCGACTCGCTACCACTCGCTGATCGTCGAGCGCAAGTCGCTCCCCAAGCAACTCGAAATTTCCGCCGAGACCCAGGACGGAACCATCATGGGTCTGCGTCATCGCAAGATGAAAGTCGAAGGCGTGCAGTTTCATCCCGAATCGGTCTTAACCGAGCCCGGCTTCCGGCTGCTCGAAAATTTCCTATCGCTGTAGGTCTCGCTTAGCTACAGAGACGCCCTGCCGCCGAGAAAATTCGAAAGGGTCTTGCACACGCAATCAGCCAACAAAAATCGAACGACAGACGAGCCCCGGCCCGGGTCGCGAATGCTATTCGCCCGACAACGGTTCAGGAGCAGGGAACTGGGCAGTGTGGTTCTTCTCGTTTTTGCTGCCGCGATTTCGTTCGACCCGCTAGCCCTCCCACAGGTACAACAAACCACCTCACAACGGACTTATCTTGGCTTCGATGCCAACGATTATCCCGGCGACGCGCTCCTGCCGAAATTCAGGCAAAGCTTCGCTTTCGTGGGCTATTGGCTGAACAATCCGCCCGGCACCTCAGCGAAAGATGCCGCGAATCTTCATCCCTGGCTCGGCCATCGCGCTGGCCTCGTGCGGCGAGGATTCGGTTTTCTAGTGCTGTTCAATGGGCGGCTCGAACGCGAATTGAAATCCGCGGCGAACGCCCGCACCCTCGGTGCGTCCGACGCTCGCTCCGCAGCCAGCACAGCGCAGAAGGAAGGTTTCCCGCCTGGCACCGTGATTTTCGTCGATCAGGAGGAAGGCGGCAGCATGAACGACGGGCAAATGGCCTACCTTCTTGCCTGGTTCGATGGAGTCACATCCGCTGGTTTTCGTGCTGGCATTTATTGCTCCGGCATGCGTGCCAACGAAGGTCACAGCCAGTTCACGATCACCGCAAACTACATTCGCGAACACGCTGGCTCTCGCGATCTCACCTATTTCGTCTACAACGACGCCTGCCCTCCCGGGCCGGGCTGCGTGTACGTGAAGGCTCCGCCGCAACCTGCGGCGAGTGGCGTCCCATTCGCGACGATTTGGCA
>Ga0187815_10000997_pt1 | contig 13464 bp, 12 predicted proteins | sample NC_S_5_FD_132962 | JGI IMG/M metagenome (GOLD analysis project Ga0187815, IMG submission 132962) | Wetland sediment microbial communities from Neuse River Estuary, North Carolina, USA - ASW-S_5 | ecosystem: Environmental > Aquatic > Freshwater > Wetlands > Sediment | place: USA: North Carolina...
CATCGGACTGTCATGCCCCGCGGAAGCGGGGCATCCAGTAACGATCTCACGTTCGATCGGCCCGGCGCGTACTGGATCTTCCGCTTTCGCGGACGATGACAGCGAAGGGCAGTCGACGACAACGAAGGACAGGCGACGACTACGAGAAGCGGGACGGCGACAACGGCAGGCTGTCTCCCCTGTCATTGCCCGCGAAAGCGGGCAATCCAGTACGCCTCGGCATCCTAATGACCGACAGCCGCCCGGGAATTCGGGATCGTCCGCTTTCGCGGACGATGACAATGAAGGGCGGACGATGACAGCACCGGAGGCGGGCTACTCCGCCGCCTGGGCGCTCACCTGCATGATCGCCTGCGCCAGCGCTTCGGGCTCCTGCGCGCCGGAGATGGCGTATTTGCCGTCGAGGATGAAGCAGGGGACGCCCTGGATGCCGGCCTCCTTGGCCGCCTCGACCTCGCGCTCGATCTCGGCAATGTCGCGGTCGCTGTCGAGTGCCGCGCGCACGTCCTCCGGATCGAGGCCGACATCGGCCGCAGCGCCGACCAGCACGGCGCGGTTCGACAGATCGGCGCCTTCGGTGAAATAGAGCTCCATCAGCCGCTGCTTCATCTCGGACGCCTTGCCGATGCCCTCGGCCCAGCGGATGAGGCGGTGCGCGTCGCGGGTATTGGGCTGGCGGCTGATCCTGTCGACGGCGTAGTCGAGGCCTTCGCCGGCAGCGGCCGCCTGCACGCGCTGGGCGATGCCCCTGTAGCGGTCGGGCGAACCGAATTTGGTGGTGAGGTATTCGTCCCGGCTCATGCCCTCCTGCGGCACCCATTCGTTGAGGAAATAGGGCCGCCAGTGAACCTCCACTGGAACTTCGGAAGCGAGCGCCAACGCCTTCTCGAGGCGTCGTTTTCCGATGAAACACCAGGGGCAGACGACGTCGGAGACGACGTCGATGCGGACGGGACGGCGGTCGGGCATCGGGGGCTCCTGCATCTCGCGGGAGCCTCAACCTAGGCGTCCGCCTACTCGGCGGCAACCATGCGGCCGCCCAGCACGCGTAACATCAGCGTGTCGAGCGTATCGCCGGCCTTCAGCGTGGCGAGGGTGACGTTGGCGGCGACCTTCTGCTGGGCCCGGTTGGGCGCCAGCATCGTGCCCTTGAGAAGGCCGGCAATGCGGCGGGCGACCACATGGGCGCTGCGCAGGTCGGTCTGGGTGAAGGCGATGAGGATGGCGCCGTCGTCGTCGCGGGTGGCGAAATCGACGCTGCGGGTGAGGCGGGTGACGAGCCGCGCGCCGTCGAGCGCCGCGCGGGCATCGAGCGGCCCGTCGAAAGCGAAGCGCGCGAGCGACAAAGGCTGGCTGCGGTCGGCCGCCTCCGCGATCGCCTTGCCGAGGTCGCGCCAGAACGCCTGGCGCGTGAAGAGGCCGGTCTCGAGATCGATGTCGCCGTTCGCCTCGAACGACGTCAGCGCGCGCTTGAGGCGCGCCGCGAAGGCATGCAGCCGGACCAGCGGCACGATGCGCGAGACGATGCGCTGCGGGTCGGGATCGAGATGGTCGACGTTCGGCAGCACCTCGGCGAAGTCGTCCGCCGTCTCACCGATCACGGCGACCGGCAGGTCGCGGAAGCGCGTGTCCTCGGCCAGCGCGGCGAGGAAGGCGTCGGTCGTCACCGACGAGAAGCCATCCCCGACGACGACGCCGTCGATGTCGCGGGCGTTGAGATGGCGGGCCGCGTTCTCGACGCTGAGCGCGCCGATCATCTTCACGCGCTCGCCCATGGCGACGCTGAGGGCGGGGTAGAGCGGGCCGCGGCCGACGATGAGCACGGTCGCCTCGTCGAGCGCGTCGGTCGTCGGCAGTTGCGGCGCGGCGCCGGATTGCGTCGCCGCCTCCTCGTGCCGGCGCAGCACGGCGGCGTGCAACTCGCGCACGCGCAACGCCGATTGCAGCCTGGTGACGAGATGCGACACCGGCAGCGAGGCGTCGGCCGGCAGCGCGATCGGCAGCGCGGCGTCGAGGTCGCCATAAGCGAGCCCGATGGTCGGCACGATCGGGCCGGTCGCGGTGGCGATCTGCAGGCAGAGCATGCGGCCGGCGGTTTCGCTCGGCGGCGGGCCCGGCTCGGCGATGACAACCGCCGCCGGCTTGACCGCGACGAAGGCCGTCGGCGCGTCGGCCCAGGTGGTTTCGACGATGGGGAAGGCGCCCGCTTTGCTCAGGGCCTCGGTGAGCTCCGTCGCCGGTTTGTCGGCGACCACGATCAACGGACCTTGCAGCGACATGTCACGCACGCGGGTTACATAGGGACCGCGGCACTTTAAGTGCGGCTTGTTAATAGCGCGTTGACGACGATCCGGACCTGTCTCGGAAGGCGTTCGCGATGAGCGGATTGAGCCCGCGGGCGGTCAATTCGGCAGCCATGCGCGCGCCGTCGCTCGCCCGGCCGGCCAGCCGCTGACCGATGAGGGCATCGGGCAGGGCCGCGATCATTGCGCCGGCATCGACGGCGGCGACCTGCGCGTCGAGGGCGTGGCGGCTGAACCGGTAGGCGCCGACGGCGATGCCGTCGGCCGTCGCCTTTGCCGCGGCGGCGACGACCGCCGCATCCGGCAGCCCCTGCCCATCGCGGGCCCGGACGGTGAGCGTCGTCTCGTCGAGGCACACGGCATCGACGACGTTCGTCACCGCCACTTCCGCGGCCGCGCCGAAGGGGCCGCGCCACAGCGCGACGGTGCAGTTCGACGCCGCGATGCGGCCGGCAAGCGCCGGCAGGGCGGGACCGGGCAACATCGCGACGCCGCCGGTCAGCGCGGCCGCCTGGGCGGCAAAGGCGTCTGCATCGAAGCCGTGATGCAGGTTGAGCGTGCCGCCGGTCATCAGCCAGGGCACCAACGTCAGCGCGAGCCCGGCAAAGGAGCAGAGCGGGATGGTCGACAGGACCGGCGCGTCGGCGGCGAGGCCGCCGGCGAGCGCGAGCGACGCGCCGGCGATGAGCACGTGCGCATGGCTGTGCGAGACGGCGACGCTGCCGTCGCTGCCGCACTCGACGGTGATGATGGCGACGGGCGCGGCCTCGCCTGCGGGCGGCGTCTCGCCTGCCGCCGCGGCGAAGATGCCGTCGAGCGGCACGACGCCGTCCGGCAGCGCCGCACCGAAGGCGCAGACCTGACGGATCGGAAACAGTTCGGCCGCCACCTCAACGGCGATCCCGGCGTGCGGCGTGCCGCCGATGCGGCCGGCGGTGACGATCGCCTTGGCGCCGGCGCGGCCGAGCGCCTCGACCATGTCGTGCCGCCGCGCCAGGAGCGGCAGCGGCGCCGCCACCATGCCGGCGCGCAGCGTGCCGAGGAGCGCGACGACACTCTCGACCGTGTTCGGCAATTGCAGGCCGACCACCGTGCCGCTGTGCAGGCCGAGGCCGCGCAATTGCGCGGCGAAGGCGGAGATGGCGCGGTCGGCCTGCGCGAAAGTGAGCGCGCGCGGCGCGCCGTCGGTGACGCGGGCGCGGTTCGGCGGATCGACGAGCGCCGGCGCATGCGCATTGCGCACGCCGGCGCGGCGGAACAGGGCATCGCATGTGAGGTCGCGGCTCAAGTCCATCGTCATGTCTTGCCGTCCTTCACCCACCAGGTCTCCGGCAGGTAGCCGTAGAGCGACGTGCGCGCGGGATGTGCGATGCGCGTCCAGCGCGCGACCCATTGTACCGGCGGATAATAGAGCGGGATGACGTAGAAGCCCGACAGCAGCACGCGGTCGAGCGCGCGTGTCGCCGAGACAAAATCCTCCTGCGTGCGCGCCGCGAGCAGGGCCGCGATCATGGCGTCGATCGCCTTCGACTTCACGCCCATGTAGTTGCGGCTGCCGTTCTGGTCGGCGGCGTCCGAGCTGAAATAGAACAATTGCTCGTTGCCCGGCGACAGCGACTGCTCCCAACGATACTGCATCATGTCGAAGTCGAAGCGGATGCGGCGCTGCTCGAACTGCGTCGGGTCGACGTTGCGCACCCGCGCCTCGATGCCGGCGCGCTTGAGGCTGTGCGCATAAGCGAGTGCGAGCCGCTCCTGGTCGCGCGTACTGGTCATGATCTCGAAGGCGAAGGGCCGGCCGGTCGCCACGTGGACGAGGTCGGTGCCCTTGAGCTCGTAGCCGGCCTGGCGGAACAGCGCCAAAGCGCGGCGCAGGGCGTTGCGGTCGCGGCCGGTGCCATCGGTCTTCGGCGGCTCCCAGGTGCCGGCCATCACGTCGGCGCGCACCGCGTCGGGGAAGGGTGCCAGCAATTCGCGCTCGCGCGCATTCGCCGGCACGCCGTGCGCCGACAATTCGCAGCCGTCGAAATAGCTCGCCGTGCGCTTGTACAGATCGAAGAAATAGGTGTGGTTGATCCACTCGAAATCGAACAGATCGAGCAGCGCCTCGCGCACGCGGATATCGGCGAAGAGCGGCCGCCGCATGTTGAAGCAGAGACCGTCCATGCCCTTGGGCAGGCCGTAGGGGAAGGCCTCCTTGACGATGCGCCCCTCGCGCAGCGCCGGGAAATCGTAGGCCGTCTGCCAGCGCGCCGGATCGGTCTCGAGGCGGATGTCGTAGAGGCCCTTCTTGAAGGCTTCGAAATGCGTGTTGCCGTCGCGATAATAGTCGTAGCGGATGGTGTCGAAATTCCACAGCCCGCGATTGATCGGCAGGTCGCGGCCCCAATAGTTCGGGTCGCGCGTGAAGGTGACGCTCTCGCCGGGCCTGACCGCGGTGATCGTGTAGGGGCCGCTGCCGAGGAGCGGCGTGAAGGTCGTGCCCTCGAACGTGTCGACGTCGACCGCGTGCCTGGCCAGGATCGGCATCAGCCCGAGGATCAGCGGCAGCTCGCGGTCGTCGGCGCCGGTGAGATCGAAGCGGACGGTGCGCGCGTCGGGGGCGTCGGCCGATTTGACCTTGCCGTAGTAGATGCCGAACAGCGGCCGGCCGTGATCGCGCAGCAGGCGCCAGGAGAAGATCACGTCGTCGGCCGTCACCGGGCGGCCGTCGGCGAAGCGCGCCTTCGGATCGATGGTGAAGGTGACGGAGCTGCGCGCCGCGTCGGTCGTCACGCCGTCGGCGAGAAGGCCGTAGAGCGTGAACGGCTCGTCGTAGCCGCGCGCGAGCAGGCTCTCGATCTGGTAGCCGCGGATGTTGGCGGCGGCGATGCCGCGGACGATGAACGGGTTGAGGCTGTCGAAGGCGCCGAGCACGCCCTGGATGAGCTGGCCGCCTTTCGGCGCGTCCGCATTGGCGTAAGTGGGTGCCGCGAAATCGGCCGGCCATAAAGGCGCACCATGCATGGCGATGGCGTGCATGGCGGTGGCCTGATGCGCGGTCTCGGCCCGACCCGGCTGCACGCGCCAGGGCAGCGCCGCGGCCAGCGCGCCGAGCATCGCGTCGCGGCGCGAGAGCGTCATAACGGCGACGTGCGGACGTGATGGCGGGTTGGGCACGGGCGGTGTGTGATTCGGTTCCGGGTGTCCGTGAATTTACCACGCCGGCGCGACGCGGCCCGATCGGCATTTTCCGGGCATTCGTGGCTTTATTGCAGGCGTGAATTCGGGTATCAGGCAGCGGTCCGGGCCACGCTCCCGCCGTATTTCGCAACGAGAGAGCCGGGCGAGGCGTCTGTTCGGAAGGGGTGCACGGCCTGCCTGGCGGTCGCACAGCAAGGGAATTATCGCAATGGATCATCGGATCGCATCGGCCCGGCCTTCGGGCCGCGCGCTGGCCGCAATGGTGGGCGCCGCCGCGCTGGCCGTGACCTTCTCCTCGCCGGTGCTGGCGCAGCCGAAGAAGCCGGTCGCCCAACCGGCGCAGGCGCCGGCCGCGCCCGCTCAGCCGCAGGCGCCGGCACAGGGCCAGGCGCAGGGCGAGCCGCAGCTGATGTATTCGCCGTGGATGAAGGTTTGCGGCAAGGGACCCGACACCAACAACAAGCAGGTCTGCGTCGTCACCAAGGACGGCCGTCTTGAGAACGGCATGCCGGTCGCGATCGTGCAGCTGTTCGAGCCGGAGGGCGAGCAGAAGGTGCTGCGCGTCACGGTGCCGCTCGGCATGCAGCTGCAGCACGGCACGCGCGTCATCGTCGACCAGAACCAGCCGATGCAGGCGCCGTACAAGATCTGCTTCCCGGTCGGCTGCATGGCCGACTACCCGGTCACCGACGATCTCATCGCCAAGATGAAGAAGGGCCAGCAGATCACCGTGCAGGCGATCAACCTGCAGGGCACCGCGATCTCGCTGCCGCTGCCGCTGACCGACTTCGCCAAGGCCTATGACGGCCCGCCGACCGATCCGAAGGCGTTCGAGGAGCAGCAGCGCAAATTGCAGGAAGAGCTGCAGAAGAAGGCGGAAGAGGCGCGCAAGAAGCTCGAGGGCCAGCAGGGCCAGGCTCCGGCAGCGCCGGCGCCGGCTGCCCCGGCGGCGCCCGCCAAGAAGTAAGCGCGGCGCGCACGACCCAATGCAAAAGGCGCGGGCCACGGCCCGCGCCTTTTTTGTTTTGGATCGTGTCCCGGACGCAGCGGGGCGTGCGCACAGCGGATGCTGCGCTGCAGACGCAGGACCATCAGGAATTCGGAGTTTGGTACGGCCTCGGATCTGCGTCGCAGCACTGCGTGCCGCGACGCGTCCGGGCAAGCCATCAGTGCAGACGGCTGTCGCGCGGGTGATAGCTGCCTTCGTTCCACTCGAACACGTCGGCGACATCGGGATGCCGGATCGGCGTGCCCGAGGTGTCTTCCAGCAGGTTCTGCTCGGAGACGTAGGCGACGTATTCGGTTTCGTCGTTCTCGGCGAACAGGTGATAGAACGGCTGGTCCTTGTGCGGACGGATCTCGGCCGGGATCGACTCCCACCACTCCTCGGTGTTGGCGAATTCCGGGTCGATGTCGAAAACGACGCCTCGGAACGAGAACAGGCGGTGCTTGACCACCTGGCCGATCTTGAACTTGGCGCTACGCATCTTGCTCATGATACCGAACAGATAATGGAGTGGAACCGCTTCCGCCAGATGGCGCTCACAGCGCGTAACGGGCGGCCATTGCGGGGTCCTTGGTGGCGACGAGGCGGGCGAGGTCGAGGAGCACCTTGGCCTGTTTCCAGGTGGCGTCGTCCTGCATCTTGCCGTCGATCATGACGGCGCCGGCGCCGTCCGGCATCGCCTCGACGATACGACGGGCGAAGGCGACCTCGGCGGGATCGGGCGAGTAGACGCGCTTGGCGATCTCGATCTGCGAGGGGTGCAGCGACCAGGCGCCGAGGCAGCCCATCAGGAAGGCGTTGCGGAACTGCGCCTCGCAGGCGGCCGCATCGGAGAAATCGCCGAAGGGCCCGTAGAACGGCTTGATGCCGGCGGCGGCGCAGGCGTCGACCATTTTCGCGATGGTGTAGTGCCAGAGATCCTGCTGGAACGCTGCACGCGCGCCTTCTCCGGCGGCATCCGCCAGCACCTTGTACTCGGGATGGCCGCCGCCGACGCGCGTCGTCTTCATCGCCCGCGAGGCGGCGAGGTCGGCGGGCCCGAGGCTCATGCCGTGCATGCGCGGGCTCGCGGTGGCGATCGCCTCGACATTGTTGACGCCCTGCGCGGTCTCCAGGATCGCGTGGATGAGGATCGGCTTCTTGATCGAATGGCGCGCCTCGAGTTGCGCCAGCAGCTGGTCGAGATAGTGGATGTCCCACGGCCCGTCGACCTTGGGCAACATGACGACGTCGAGCTTGTCGCCGACGGCGCCGACGATCTCGATGACATCGTCGAGCGCCCAGGGCGAGTTGAGCGCGTTGATGCGCGTCCACAGGCCGGTCGTACCGAAATCGGTCGCCTTGGCCATGGCGATGAAACCCGCGCGCGCCGCCTCCTTGGCGTCGACCGGGATGGCATCCTCAAGGTTGCCGAGCACGACGTCGACCTGCGCGACCAGTTCCGGCACCTTGGCGCGCATCTTCTCGACGTGCGGCGGCACGAAATGGATCATGCGCTCGAGCCGCACCGGCAGGTCGCGCATGGGGGCGGGCGCGCCGATGGCGAGGGGACTGAAAAACTGACGCGGCGGCTTCATCCGACGAGGGTCCTTGCAAAAGGCGGGGGCGCAATCGACCGTCATTCCGGGACCGTCCGAAGGACGGGGGCCCGGAATCCAGAAAGGGCCCGGATTCCGGCTTCGCGGGCTTGCCGCCCGAGCCCCGGAATGACGATGACATTTGCCGCTGCGCCGTTTAGAGGAAAGCGGGGGCCGCGCCAAGTCGTCAAAAAGCGGGCCGCATTTGGGGGCCGGCCGGCGCGCGCCGTCCGCGGGTTCGAGCCGCACGTATGATCGACGTCCTCAACCTCGCGCTGCCGTTTTTCGGGCTGATTTTCATCGGTTTCGCCTGCGGCCGGATCAAGCAGATCCCCGACACCGCGCTCGGCTGGATGAACTATTTCATCGTCTACGTGTCCCTGCCGGCGCTGTTCTACCGCATTCTGGCGCAGACACCGCTGGAGAAGCTCGGGCAGGTCGACTTCATCCTGGCGACCTCGCTCGCGACCTTCTGGGCCTTCGCCACGTCCTTCGCCATCGGCATGGCGCTCCGGCGCGGCAATATCGCCGAGTCCGCGATCGCCGGGCTCGCCGGCGGCTACGGCAATATCGGCTACATGGGCCCGGGTCTGGCGCTGGCGACGCTCGGAGCGCAGGCGGCCGTGCCGGTGGCGCTGATCTTCTGCTTCGACAACATCATCCTGTTCACTCTCGTGCCGTTCCTGATGGCGCTGGCGAGCCCGAAGCAGATGAGTGTGCCGGCGATCGCGCTCGAGGTCGTCAAACGCGTCGCCGGCCATCCGCTGATCATCGCCAGCGCGCTGGGCGTTGCCTCGGCGGCGCTGCATTTCGAGCCGCCGGTCGCGATCGACCGGCTGCTGCAATTCCTGCAGAATGCGGCGGCGCCCTGCGCGCTGTTCGCGCTCGGCGTCACCGTGGCGCTCCGGCCCTTGAAGAAGATGCCGTGGGAGATTCCGCCGCTCGCCTTCGTCAAGCTGGTGCTGCACCCGGCCCTGCTGTTCGTGCTGTTGTCGCTGTTCGGGCCGTTCGACCAGGTGTGGATCGACACCGCGCTCCTGATGGCGGCGCTGCCGCCGGCGCTCAACGTCTTCGTGTTCGCGCGGCAGTACGATGCCTGGGTCGAGCAGGCCTCGAGCGCGGTGCTCGTCGGCACGCTGCTCTCGGTCGTGACGCTGACCTCGGTGATGTGGATGGTGAAGACGCAGCACGTGCCGGCGCTCCTGTTCAGGTGACCCCATGCAGCCGCTCGCCGGTCTCCTCGTGCTCGATTTCACCACGCTGCTGCCCGGGCCGCTGGCAAGCCTGATGCTGGCGGAGGCGGGCGCCGAGGTGATCAAGATCGAGCGGCCGGGCGGCGAGGACATGCGCCGCTTCCCGCCGTTCAAGGAGGGGCTCAGCGCCGCCTTCGCCATGCTCAACCGCGGCAAAAGCGTGCTGACGCTCGATCTCAAGAACGAGGCGGATCGTGACAAGCTCGCGCCGCTCATCGCGCGCGCCGACATCGTCATCGAACAATTCCGCCCGGGCGTCATGGCGCGGCTGGGGCTCGGCTACGACGACCTGCGCAAGCTGAACCCGAAGCTGATCTTCTGCTCGATTTCAGGCTATGGACAGACAGGGCCTCGCACCTTCGAGGCCGGCCACGATCTCAACTATATCGGCGCGACAGGCCTGCTCGATTTGCAGCCGGGTCCGCGCGCGCATCCCGTGGTGCCGCCGATGCTGGCGGCCGATATCGCCGGCGGCAGCTTTCCTGCCGTCATCAACATCCTGCTGGCGCTGCGGGCGCGCGACCAAAGCGGCGAGGGCTGTCACATCGACATCGCGATGACCGATGCGATGTTCACTTTCGCCTGGTACGCGCTGGCGATCGGCGCGGCGAGCGGGCGCTTTCCGGCACCGGGTGAGATGATGCTGGCCGGCGGCTCGCCGCGCTATCAATTGTATCCGACCGGGGACGGCGGGCTCGTCGCCTGCGGCGCGCTGGAGCAGAAGTTCTGGGACGCGTTTACCGCGGCGATCGGGCTTGCGCCGGAGTTCGTCGACGACCGTCGCAATCCACGCGCAACGCGTGACGCCGTCGCGCAACTGATCGCCGCGCGCACGGCCGACCAATGGCGGCCGATCCTCGCCGCCGCCGATTGCTGCGCAACCATCGTGACGCCGCTCGAAGAGGCGTTGCGCGATCCGCATTTCGTCGCGCGCGGCCTGTTTGCGCACGAGATCGAAATGCCGGAAGGCTCGGTGCTGCCGGCCTTGCCGCTGCCGATCGCACCGGTGTTTCGCGAGCCGCCTGGGACGAAGCGGGCGCCCTAGGCCCGCCGCTTGGCTTTCGACGTGTTCAGCGCCACGGCGGCGCGCACGAGCGCCTTCAAGGCCTTTTCGTCGAGCGTGTCGCCTTCGTGGATGTCGATGGCGCGCCGGGTATTGCCTTCGAGGCTGGCATTGAACAGGCCCGATGGATCCTCGAGCGACGCGCCCCTGGCGAAAGTCATCTTCACGACCGACTTGTAGGTCTCGCCGGTGCAGATGATGCCGTCGTGCTCCCACACCGGCACGCCGCGCCATTTCCAGGTCTCGACCACGCCGGGATCGGCGTCCTTGATGACCGTGCGAATGCGGCTGAGCATGCGACCGCGCCAGTCGCCGAGCTCCTTGATCCTGGCGTCGATCAGACGGGACGGCGTGTCGCCGGTTTCGGCCGCGGCCCTCTTCATGGACGCTTCTCCTTCTGCGCGCTTCCCGACCCCCACGCCGCGCGGGCGAGGCGGCTCCGCTCAGATCCGTTCGCCGCGCATCAGCCGCGGCTGCGCCGTGCGCGGCGCGATGCCCTCGCGCATGACGGCGCGGCGTAAAGGGCCGATGCGGTCGAGCGCGTAGAGCCCGAGGCCGCGTGCGCCCTGCACCGGCAGGAGATCGGTGAGCAGGCTGCGGTTGAGCAGGTCGACGGCGACGGTGCGGCTGCCGACATCGGCGCGGCGCATCCGCTCGTAACGCGCCAGCACCAGTTCGCCGCCGATATCGTGGCCGTCGCGATGTGCGGCGACGGCGAGCTCGGCGATGGTGGCGGCGTCGCGCAGGCCCAGATTGAGCCCCTGCGCGCCGACCGGCGGGATCACGTGCGCCGCCTCGCCGACGAGCGCAATGCGGTTGCGGCCGAACGAGCGGGCCGTGGACACGGTGAGCGGGAAACGGCCGCGGCCGGGCTCGACCTCGACCTTGCCGAGGATGGAGTGAATGGCGTGCTCGATGGCGAGCGAGAGGTCGGCGTCGTCGAGCGCCGCCATGTCGTCGGCATCGTGCGGCCCGAGCACCCAGACGAGGCTCGCGCGGTTGTCGGGCAGCGGCACCACCGTGCACTGGCCGGTCGGCGTATGGAATTCGGTCGAGGTCTCGCGATGCGGCCGCGCGTGGCGGAAGCAAACCGTCAGCGCGACCTGCGGGTAACGGTGCTCGTCGCTCTCGATCAGAGCCGCCTCGCGGCAGAGCGAGCGGCGGCCGTCGGCGCCGACCACCAGCGGGGCGGCGAGGGTGTCGCCGCCCTTGAGCCTCACTGCGGCCCGGTCGGGCGCGGCGGTGACCGCGAGCACCTCGTCCTCGCGCAGCGCGAGGTTCGGCAGGTCCCCGGCGCGCCGGGTCAGGGCCTCGACCAGCACCCGGTTCTCGATGTTCCAGCCGAAGGCCTCGAGGCCGATCTCGTCGGCGTCGAATTTCACCTCCGGGGCGCGCCACAGCCGGCCGGTATCGTCGACGATGCGCAGGTGCCGCAGGGGCGCGGCGCGGTCGCGGCACAGGTCCCAGACGCCGAGGGTCTCGAGCGCAGTCACGGAACTCGCGAGCAGGGCGGTGGTGCGGTTGTCGGCCGCGGCCGGCTTCTTGCCGGCCAGGACCGTGCTGACGCCGCCGGCGGCGAGCGCCACCGCGGCGGTCAGCCCGGCCGGGCCGCCGCCGACCACAATGGCCTCGAATTCGCGTTTGTCCGTCGTCAAAGTGCCAGTCCCGTCCACGAGTTATCCGACTAGCACGGGCGGGCGGGCCTGCGCTATGCACGCGGCAAAGGGATTGGAATGACCGAGACGTCCGAACGCAGCCCCGCGCCGCCGCCGCATCCGCTCGTCAGCGTCTTCGCGCGCCCGAAGTTGATCGCGGCCGGCTGCGTGGTCGCGCTGGCGGTGCTCGGCTGGCTCTACCTGGCGCTCTCCATCGCCGACATGGGCGGAGCGAACGCCACGCTCGGCCCCGGAATGGCCATTTTCGACGGCCTGCCGCAGGCGGTGCAGGCGATCTGCCGGCCGCTGTTCGGCGAGAGCATGCCGGAACACGGGGTGGCGCTGATCGCGCTGATGTGGGCGGCGATGACGCTGGCGATGATGCTGCCGACCGCCGGGCCGATGATCCTCACTTACGCCGAGATCGCCGAGACGGCCGCGCGCAAGGGCGAGCGCATCGTCTCGCCGATGGTGCTTGCCGCCGGCTACACGGTGATGTGGCTCGGCTACGCCGTCGCCGCGACGATCGTGCAACTCGCATTCACGCGGCTTGCGCTGATGGACACCGGCATGACCTCGGCGAGCGTGCTGTTTTCCGGCGCGATCTTCATCGGCGCCGGCGCCTACCAGTTCACGCCGCTCAAGCATGCCTGTCTCAACCAGTGCCAGCGGCCGTTCCCGTTCTTCTTCGCCAACTGGCAGACGACGGCGAAGGGCGTCTTTCGCCTTGGCCTGCAGCAGGGGCTCTATTGCCTCGGCTGCTGCTGGGCGATGATGCTCGTGATGTTCGCGGTCGGCGTCATGAATGTCGTGTGGATGGCCGGGCTCGGCATCGTCATGACGATCGAGAAGATCGGCTCCGGCCGCCGTTTCAGCCACGCGGTCGGCGCGGTGCTGATCGTGGCCGGGATCGGCTTCGTCGTCGCCGCCTTCGCGGCCCATTGGCCGATGCCGGCAAATTAGCTAACAATCGGACCGACAAACGGGGAGCGAAACGTGGCCGAGAGCTGGGCGCTGAAAGGCGAAATGACGTTGTCGTGCAGCTGCACGGTGTTCTGTCCGTGCGTGCTGTCGCTGGGCGAGCATCCGCCGACCGAGGATCGCTGCCAGACCTGGGCGGGCGTGCGCATCGACAGCGGTCACTTCGATACGGTCGATCTGGCCGGCATCAATCTCGGGCTGATGATGGACCTGCCCGGCATCATGGCGCGCGGCAACTGGACCGCGGCTCTCTTCGTCGACGACAAGGCGCCGATCCAGGCGGTGAAGGGATTGACGCGCATCTTCACCGGCCGCGTCGGCGGTACCACGCATCTCCTCTCGATCCTGGTCGGCCAGTTTCTCGGCGTGCACCAGATCCCGATCACCTACGAGACGCAGGGCGACACGCGCATCGTCACGCTCGAGAAGTACGGCGGCGGCGC
>Ga0187815_10000998_pt1 | contig 13454 bp, 17 predicted proteins | sample NC_S_5_FD_132962 | JGI IMG/M metagenome (GOLD analysis project Ga0187815, IMG submission 132962) | Wetland sediment microbial communities from Neuse River Estuary, North Carolina, USA - ASW-S_5 | ecosystem: Environmental > Aquatic > Freshwater > Wetlands > Sediment | place: USA: North Carolina...
AGTCCCCGCTAGCCCGGACAGCCACGCCGCGCTACCAACGCCATCAATGGCCCCAGCCCGAGCCAGCCGAACGCGGACGGGAGGCTAACCGAAGAAAGACCACGCCGCCGGCAGATGTTGCGTCGGCGGGCTGACTGCTGCACGCACGCCGGGCTTCGCGGCTGACCGGCGCCGACGCCTTCACGGCGCGGCCTGGACGGCCTCATGATGGCCTCAGTCCGGCCCCACACAAGATCACCGCTGACCACACGATCATGCATCAGCGCAGGTCAGGACGGGTGCGCCGCCAGGGACTTGAACCCCGAACCCGCGGATTAAGAGCCCGCTGCTCTGCTATCAGATCAGTGCTCTCGATACCGGTCAGTGCTGGTCTGTGCGGACTTCGTCCCGGTTCGCTGCCGGCCTGTGCCGGTTGCTGACGGGCGGTACCGGGGCAGACGAGCAAACAACGAGCAAACAAGCATGATCAATCTCGGGCGCCGACAGGCAGCCGAGCATCTTCCGGCCCTGTGGACTCGAGCCTCGTGCTCGCCGCACAGTGGCCGCGGTCGAAGGCGCACGACACGGGACCGTACTCTTCTGCCTGACAGCGCGTTGCCGAACGGGTGAGCGTGTTAGGGATAGGTCCGGGCGGTCTGGCGGTAGCCGCCTGCTGGGGACCATCGGTGGACAGTCATCTCACCGTGCTCGATATCCCAGGTGACGAACAGCGCGTGCCCGATGCGCAGCACGAACACGTTCGCCTTGTCTGACCACTGGGCGGTCCACCACGAGCCTGCCGCCTGGGCGCGGAGGTCAGGGTCGGCTTCCACCGCCAGGCCATGCAGCTTGAGTTCCCCTTCGCCGGTGTCCGGGCCCGTCACGATGCTGTGCAGCGTATACCGCGGGTCCCGGCGCAGATCTGCTGCCTTCGCCGACCACACCATCGCACCCACAAGCAGGTATCCGTTCGCCATGCAGGGCTCGATGGGGCTGATGCGAGGCGATCCGTCGCAGCGTACGGTGCCCAGCATCGCCACGCGCGCACTGTCCAGACGGGCCGCGCCGAGCCGGGCAATCTCAGGGGCGCCCACTTCCAGGTCACGCCAGTCGAGCAGGTCCGTTGCACCGCCCATGGCACCGACGTTACTCGGCACTCGACGCTCACATCTGCCGCGCAGCGGACTAGGCAAGGTGCGCGAGTTCGACTCGGCAGCGACCTTGGTTAAGCGGTGACGTCGAGGGTTCGCGCGCTTCGCCGCGAGTGCGCCCCAGCGGCAACCTGACGTGACCGGCGAGCACGTGACGATCTTGGCCACCGGTTAAATGCGTTGCCGTCTGTCGGCGTGCAGTCCTACAGTGGCCGCGCCGCGCGGCAGGAAATGTCCTCTGCATCAGGAAGGAGGTGCCCGCCGATGTTCGCTAATCGTCAGACGCCTCCAAGGGTTGCTCTCTAGCAATCCTGGAGACGCACTGCGGGCACCCTCAGGAACCTGGCCTCAGCCAGTCCTGAGGGTGCCTTCTATGTCGCGCCGCGACCGAGTAGGTCCGCCGCCCGAACGCGAGCGCGTGCTGCTCGACCTTCCTGATCCGGTCAGCATCCCAGGTATCCGGCTCCACGCCGGGATCGCGCGGGGCGTCTTGCATCGCCACCTCGATCGCGGCTGTCTGGTGAATGAGTTCCTCCGGGGTCGCGCCCTGCCACGAGACCGGCGAGTAGCCGCCGGCTGCCTCCTCGGCCCGGCCGGGCTGGCGCGCAAGCCCCGGCTGGAGGCCTGCCTGGCCGCCGCCGGCCGGGAAGCCGCCGCCGACGGGGCGGCCGAGACCGGCACCCAGCACCTGCTGCTCGGCCTGTTCGAGGAAGGCGTCGCCGCCGCCGCCCTGGACCGGCTCGGGACGCGGCTCGACGCGGCCCGCGCCGCGGCACGGGAGATGTTCCCGCCCGGCGGCGACCCGGGCGGCAAGCCGCCGGAGTCGGCCGGCGCCCGCGAGGCCATCGCGGGGGCCGAGATGCTGGCACGGCGGGCAGGCTGCGGCTACGTCGGCACCGAGCACCTGCTCGGCGCGCTGGCCCTGGACCCGGGGTCGCGGGCCCGCCGGGTGCTGGACCGGCTCGGGGTGCCCATCCCGGCGGTCAAGAAGGAGCTGGAGTGCTACATCGGCCCGGCCCGGCGGCGGCGCCGGGCACGGGCAAGACTGCCGGGGTGGCGTGCTCGTTCTGCGGCAGGCCGCGCACCGGTGCGCTGCGGCTGGTCGGCGGGCCCGGCGTGTACATCTGCGCGGAGTGCGTCGGCCTGTGCACCGAGCCTCGCCGGGCCAGAACCCGGTCAGCCGCCCGCCGGCTGAGCCTCAGCCGGCCTGGCGCTCGGCTTCGGTCTTGATTGCGGCGAATGACTTGCGGACCGCGGCTTCCCAGGCGGGCGCGACCCGGCTGGCCCACCACTGCCCGGCCGGGCCGAAGTCGGCGCTGATCTCGCCGTCGTAGGCCAGCACCGTCGCGCCGTCCTGCTCGGTCAGGGTGAACTCCTCGGTCACGTGCGGCACGGGACCGCGGACCAGCCGGAAGCTAACCCGGTGCGGCCGGTCGAAGCGGACCGTTTCCAGCGTCGCGGCGGTGAGCTTCCCGCTGTGGATGCTGGTGTAGTGCTCGGCCAGGACCATGTCTGTCCCGCGCTCGAGCACCCGGAGCTTGCCTGCCATCGCGCGGGGCGTGCGGCCCAGGTACGGCGCGGCGATCACGTCGAACACCGTCTCCGCCGGCGCGGCGACGGTGACGCTGTAGGGGCCGAGGGGACGGACGCGCCGGCCGATGCCGGTGTCGAGGGTCAGCTTGCCGGTGACGAGCAGGTAGTAGCCGAGTCCGCCGAGGCCGGTGATGGTACCGGTCAAAAGTCCGGCCGCGAGCTGGGGAGGGATCGTTGCATGGCCGTGGTGTTCCATGGTGCCAGGTTACGGACCCCGTCGTACGGAATCGAAGCTCACCGGCAGGCAGGCGGAGCCGCTGGGCCTGTGCAGGAGGAACGCTGAGCTGGTCAGGGCACGCCGGGGTCGGGGATCCATCGGCGCACGGGATGTTCCGGCGCCCGCTCGTCAGCGGCTTCCGGGTGGGCGAGCGCATCGCAGATGCTGGTGAGGAATGCGCGGACGGTGGACACTGCGGCGCGGTGCAGAAGGGCCTGGTCGATTCCCGCGCCGAGCGCCCCGAGCGGCGGCCGGTAGGAGCCGTCGAGTCGCAGTATCACCGCGTCCTCGGCGTGCGGGGTCACGGTGATGTCGGCGTCTAGCACCGGGAACAGTGACCCTGCCGGGCCGGTGGCCTGCCAGCGCAGGGTCAGCAGGCACGATTCGTCGCGTACCACCGGGTCCAGGAACTCGGCGCGCACGAGCCGCGAGATGACCGGCGACGGGCCGACTCTCAGCATCTTGACGAATCGGCTGTCATAAGCGTCAGCAGACCGGGCCTGTAGCGTGTCCGCTCGGATCATGTTCGCCAGCCGTGCCCGGGCGGCGGCGCACCACTACCTCGTCGCTGACAAACACCCTGCCAGTCAACCGGGAACTGGCCCGCGGCCGCCAGGGACCTTGGTCCGGCCATTCGCGGGTCCGGCAGACCCGCTGGCAGTCGGGCCCGGCCGTCCGCTCAGGTTCATGCGTGATGGGCGGGGAGATCGTGCAGCTGTTCAGCGGTCTGGCGTCTGCGCGAGCGTGCTGGTGATGATGGATGCCTGGATGGCTGCCAGCCGCCGGTCGGTGCCGTTGAGCCACATGCCGGCCAGTTCGAGAGCCGCGATCACGACTCCTCTGGCGAAGCTGGCGGGGGAGAAGGCGAACCGCGCGCTGAGGGCGGCGCGGTAGGCGGCCTGCCAGGCCGGGTTTCCCCACATGTGGACGTAGAAGACCGCGGCGACGTTCTCGGGATGGTCGATGGTGTGGAACGGGCTGCCGGGTTCCAGGTCTCCCAGTCGACGATCACGATCCGGCCGTCCGGCCGGACAATCAGGTTTCTCGGATAGAAGTCGCCGTTGTTCACGATCATCGGCGTGTGCTGGCGGTAGGCCATTAGCTGCTCGGCCCTGGCGCAGTCCTCGCCGGACAGCAGCCCGGCCCGGGTGAGCCGGCGGGCGATGCCCGCTGACCGGGTGAGAGCCGCGGCGCGGTGGAAGACCAGGCCGGGGATCGCCGACAGCACCGGATCGCCGGTCACGGGCGTGGTGTCGATGCCGGCCAGGTCTGCCAGGATCGCGGCGATGGTGTCGGCCAGCGTGGCGGGGAGCCGGGCGGCGAGGTCGTCGCCGTCGTAGCGGGGCAGGACCAGCAGCCTCCGGCCGGGGTCGATCCGGATGGCGGCCGGCAGCTGCAGCGTGGTGAAGCGGTCGTTGCATGCAGCCGCCAGGGAACCGAGGATCCGGTACATCGCGATCTCGCCAGGCCCTGCGTGCCGCTTAGTGTGCATCCGGCGGGCCCCGGGCGGATGCTACACCCTGCCGATAGCGATGGGCTGAGCACGCCCGCCGGCCGAAAGGCACGGGACCGTCGCACCCGCTGCCCTGGCCCTCCGCACCCGGCCGGCCGGTATCGCCGCGCCGAGAAGCGCTGGCGCCTCGCGCCGGCCCGACGTGGCGCGGCGTAGACGTGAGCCGGCTCGCCGCTGCGTCTTAGTGAGGCTTAGCGCCGGCATCACGCGGACCTCGGTGGCTGCTGGCCGAGATTTCCCGCCAGGGCGTCGAGGTCGATGGCGGCATTATCGGGTGGCGCGCCTTGCGGCATTGCGTTGGCAGCCACCCACCGGGGCACGACGCCTGGACCGCAGACCTCGACACCGTATCGCGCGCTGAGCTCGGCGACGGCTGGCGCGTTCAGGCCGGGATCTGGCCACAGCGAGGATGGCGTGGCGAGCCGGAGAATCTCGATCCGCTGGGCGCGGACGCCGCGCGCATCGACGAACACACGGCCGGTGCACGCGACCTCTGCGTAGATCGGGGGATCGCGGTCATGCGCGCTGTCGGCGAGGTAACCCGACAGCGAGTCCAGCGTTCCATCGATCGCCGCATACAAACCGCATCGGCAGCCCGGGGCCGGAGCCGGATGGTCCGCCTGGTAGCAGACGGCGTCAATGATCTTCGAGGGGAAGCGCTCGAAGCTGGGATTGTGGATGAGCGGCGTGGACAGCACCATGCTGCCCCCGGCGGAGCAGCGCACCCGGAAAAGCCGCCACCCGATGAGTGGCCGCTCCGCCGGAAAGTGCAGCTCCCGCTCCTCCATGGACGCGAGCATGCCATTTCCTTCGCTAGCGAGGCATCACCAATTCCGCCAGGCTTCAGCGGAGCCGCAGGCCGCCGGGGTGCGCCGAGCGCGTCGGCCCCCGCTGCAGGACTTGGTTGCCGGCAGCCCGGATACGAACCCGCGGGCCGGCGCTGGTGAGCTCGGCACCGGCCCGGTCCGGGTCGCCGCCGTGCCGGCGCGCAAGGCGGTCCAGCCCGGCCGCACGCGGTGGCTGACCGGCTGCGGCGAACTCAGCGAGGACGGCCTGCGGACGCAACGGGCGGGGGCGCTCAGCTGCGCTGCAGCGCGGGCAAGGGCGGGTGCGGTTCGCTGGCCTCGTTCACCGGGCCGCCACCGGGGCGGTGCCTCGTTCCAGCGGCGCTGTCACCAGTGCCGCCAGGCGCCGAGCCAGCGGCAGCGCGTCCGCAGCGTCCGGCCAGCAGAAGCCCTCCAGCCTCAGCATTCCCGGCTGGCGCCGGGGAGCCGCTCCCGCACGCTCGGGTTACGGTGATCCGCCGAGCGTGCACGCCTCGTGCCCCCCTCGGAGCTGGCCGCCGAGATCGGTCATCCCCGGATTGCCTGGCGGCTGCGGCATCGGACCCTCACTCCTGCGCAGGTGCTGGCGGACCGGCGCAGGCCGCCGCGCAGGTAACAGCATGCCTGGTGGCATGCGATGGCGCGACCGAGTTGCGGGAGTCTAGAACGGGCAAGGTGAGCCGGGAAGCCTGGTCGGCGTAACGTCCCCGATGGGCGGAACCTGCGGGCTCCGCGGCAGGAGCACCGGCCATGGCAATAGGCGCACCCTCCGGCAACCGACCGCTCCCCGGCGGTCCCCGCGCGGGATCTGGCTGGCGGCTGCGGCCATCGCCTGTGCTGGTCATGACAACGCCGGGGCTGTTGCGGCGCTATCCGCCGCGCGACCGGTGGGCGCTGGCAGTCGCGCTTGCCGGGCCGCTGGCTGCTTCGGCTGTGCTGCTGCCGTTCCGGGCCAGCCGGTCGAACACGAATGCTGCCCAGCTCCTGGTGGTGGTCGCTGCCGCTGCCGCTGGACACAGGGTGGCAGGCGCGCTGGCCACGGTGGGTGCGGCGGCGTGGGCGGGATGGCCAGGCTGCGACCGAGCCGATCCGGACCCTGATCGTGGTCATCTCGGCGATCACCACGAGCACGACGCCGGCGCGGGGTGAGCCGAAGAACTCGCTGCTGACGGCCTGGTAGAAGGGTCCGACGGCGGCGGGCCCTCGCTCGGCCCGGGCCCGGGCTGCTACCCGGAGCAGCCGCAGGCCGGAGGTTGGCGTGCTTCGTATCCGGCCGGGAAGTGGGTGTCGTAGTCGACGCCGGCGTTGATCAGCCGCATAGCGAGGTGAACCGCCAGTCCACCGCGTAGTCGCGCTGCGCCGCTATCGTGCGGATCCACGTGCTGGTGATCCAGGCGAACGGGCACACCGGGTCGAAGTAGAGGCTGATGTTGGCCGGCCGGGCCGGGCTGGCGGGGTCAATGGTCGGCGGCCGCGTGCTCGCGCAGGTAGCGCACCAGGCCCAGCACGTCCTCGGGCACGAGCCGGCCGATGGCGCCGCTGGAATAGACGCTGACGACGACGCTGCCGGCCGGGTTGAGGACGAACCCGGTGGACTGCAGGAACACCGGGTCCGGGTTGACGAACGCGCCCGTGAGGCCGGCGATGGCGCGGGCGTCGGCGCTGTGCCCGACCGGGAAGGTCAGGCCGTGCTTTGCGATCAGCCCGGCGGTGGTGGGCTCGTCATCGACCGACAGCGCGCCGATCTTGACCCCGGCGTCGGCGAGGTTGTCGCTGGCACGCTGGAAGGCGCGGAGCTGCGCGTTGCAGTACGGGCACCAGGATCCGCGGAAGAACAGCACAACGCTGAAGCCGCCGGCGAACGCGTCTGGCACCGTGATCGCCGGCGCTCCCGGCGGGGTAAGCGACAGGGCGGGGAACGCGGCCCCCGGGCCTAGCAGTGGCATGACAGTCCTCCTTGTGATGGCGGAGTGGACCCGCCGCGCTCGCGGCAACCGAGGCGGTCACATCGGCTGTTAGCTGTGCCTGCTGGCGGGGGTCTTACCTGCTGGTCCCGGATTTCCTGCCTTGACGGGGTAAGACCGCGGGCTCGCTGCACGCCAATCAGCGAATGCGCCGCCGATCTGGTGCTGTTGGGCTGGTGGAGGAGGAACAGGCGATGGCGGGCCAGCTGACAGGGAAGACAGCGCTGATCACCGGAGCGGGCCGGGGGATCTGCCGTGCGATCGCGGTCGAGCTGGCCCGGGCCGGGGCCGACGTGCTGCTCACCGCGCGCTCGGCCGGCGAGCTGGCCGATGCGGTCAGCGCGGTCGGCGGGGCGGGCGACCGGGACGCCGGGCAGGCCAGGACGGTGGCGGCCGATATCACTGATGACCGGCAGCGGCAGCGGGTTGCCCAAGCGGGACTGGCCCGCGGGCGCGTCGACATCCTGGTCAACAACGCGGCGTCGGTCGAGCCACTTGGCCCGACCGTGGCCCTGAGCGCAGATCAGGTTCGGCGGGCCTTTGAGATCAATGTAATCGCTCCGGCCGTGCTGGCGGCCGCCTGCGTCCCCGGGATGGTCGAGGCCGGATGGGGGCGGATTGTCAACGTCTCGAGCGGTATCGTCGCCGGCCCGGGCTCGATGGTGGGCGGCAACATTTACGTGGCGAGCAAGGCCGCGCTGGAGGCCCACGCCCGTAACCTTGCGGCCGAACTGGACGGTACTGGCGTCACCGTCAACGTCTACCGGCCAGGCGGCGTCGACACGGCCATGCAGGCCTGGATCCCGGGCCCAGGACCCCGGCCGCATCGGCTGGCTCCTGCATGAGCGGTTCGTGCGCAGTTATGCTGACGGCGGCTTGCTCACGCCGGGTGAGTCGGCGGGGCACCTGCTCGGCCCGGACGGGGAGCAGACGGGCCGTATCTGGAGGCTGGCTGACGCCGTTGAGGTCTGACCGTCGGGCGGATGAGGGAGGCGTCGTGGCCGGGTTCCTGCTCTTTGACCTGTACGGGACCCTCGTCGACCCGCTGGCGATCGCAGCCGAGCTGAACGTGCTGGGTGTGGATGGCAGCGAGGTCGCCCGGCTGTGGCGGCTCAAGCAGCTGGAATACTCCTTCCGGCTGACGGTGATGGGCCAGTACCAGGACTTCCGGCAGGTGACGAGCCGTGCGCTCGCGTTCGCGCTGGCGTCAGCCGGCGTCAGCGCGGACGGCGGCCAGCTGCAGCAGATCCTCGCGGGGTATGACCGGCTCCCGGCCTTTGCGGACGCGGAGCCGGCCCTGCAGGCGCTTGCGGACGCGGGCTGTGAAATGGCGGTCCTGTCGAACGGCACGCCCGGCATGATCCGGAGCTGCCTGGCCAGCAGCGGCCTTGACGACTATCTGTCCCCGCAGGTCAGCGTGGATCCGGTCGGCGCGTTCAAGCCGGCGGCGGCCGTCTACCGGTATGCGGCCGAGCGGCTAGGACGGCCCGCCGGGCAGATCAGGCTGGTGTCAGCCAATGCGTTCGACAGCGCCGGCGGGGCTGCGGCCGGGATGCGGACGGCCTGGGTGAACCGGTCCGGCGCTCCGTTCGACACCATCGGCCAGCAGCCGGACATCACCGTGCCGGCACTGGACCGGCTACCCGAGGCGCTGTCCGGCTCAGCGCCCGCGGGCTGAGCTGCCTGCGACGAACCGGCGCATAGCCGCTCCTAGGACCGGTAGCGGCGCGGTCCTTAACGGCACGCGATCCTGTGAGACCACCGCGACGGGGTCGCCATCGTCGCCAGGCCGCTGACACGCAGGCCATCTGGAGCGCACCATGGCGATGCTCACCCGCGAGTTCGCCCGGCGTGCCGCCCTGGACCTTCTCCGGCGGCGGCGACCGCCGGCCGGCTGGTGGCGGTGCCGTCGGTTCTGGCTCTGGCGGCCTGGGTCTGCCGCCGCGGTCAGCGGCGCAGGTGGACCCACCGTGCTGCGACCTCGGCCGGGCCGGAGATCTCCAGAGCGCCGGGTTGCTGGCGGTTGGTAAGCCAGCGCTGCAGGTCCGATCGCGTGGCCCGATCGCCATATCGGCCTTGCGGTGACGGGCACGGCGACGGCACGCTCCCTGGCGTCCAGGCAGACCCGCCACTGGCTGCCGCCGTCGGTAGCGTGCCCCAAGCCGGTCAGTCCCTCGACGCCGGCGAGCGCACCCGGGTCCGCAGGCTGCGTCTCCCTCTCACGCCGTGGCACTGCCTCACCGGTAGTGACGGTCCTTGCCATCCAGCCCAGGACCGCGCCGATGTGGCCGACGAGGTCCGCGGCAGTCCAGCCGGGGCAGCCCGGCACCGGACGTGATCAGCCGGCCTGCGCGGCGGCGAGCAGGTCCCGGCCGTTCGCAGCCGTGACCATCAGCGGGCCCGGCTCATGCATACCCGTCCCCGGCGGCGGCGAGCAGCCCGTCGTAGTCCTCAGCGCACGGGCCGCAGGCTAGCAGGTGCGCCGCGACTCCGGGGTACCGGCGGGCGGCCGCCTGCTCGGTCTCGCCGAGCACGAGGTCAATGTAAACGTGGAGAATCCGCAGCGCCTGATCGCAGCCAACATCACGCGGGTCGGTGCGCAGGAACTCCTCAAGCTCCACCCAGCCCGTCATGACGATCGCCTCGCGCAGTCCAGATCGGCCCGGCCACCGGCAGGTGCGGCCAGGTATCCATTAGCGACCAGCGCGGCGCGCAGCTTACGCCGCGCGTCGAACATCGTCTTGTAGAGGGCATTGCGGCTGGAGCCGAGCTGGACGACCAGGGCATCCAGCGGGACGCCGTCCACCACGATCGCCGTGAAAACGCGCCGCTGGCGGTCGGTGAGCTGCTCGTCGACGGCCCCGCGCAGCGCCGCCAGCAGATCATGCTGCTCGGCGGCATCATCCGGCCGCAACCCCAGGCGGTCCGGAAGCCGGTCCCACTGGCCGGCGTCGAGTATCGTCGCGGGCCGCTGCCAGAAGTGACGTCCCAGCTTCGCCGAGACCTCGAGCACCGCGAACTTGTACGCCCAGGTGGTGAACCGGCTCTCCCCGCGGAACAGGCCGAGCTTGGCGATAACGGCCATCAGCGCATCGTCGGCGGCCTGATGGGCAAGATCGTCTAGCTCCGGGCCGGTAACCGGGTGCCGGCCCTCACGCCGGCGAAGCTCAGACCGCGCCACCCGCAGCAGCAGCGCGTGCAGCCGAGCCAGCGTGAGGTCGCGGTCCGGGCCGCTGCCCTCCAGTGCGTCCACCCAGCCCGCCGACTCAGCGTCCAGCTCACCCCGGCTGCCCGCCCTGACTGAACCGGCGCCGGCTAGCGCGCCGTCACCGGAGGCAGCAGCTGCAGGCACCTCTCGATGCTAACAACAGACGCGCGCCGTCGCCTCCGGTGCAGCCTCGCCCGAGAACCCTTCCGGCCAGCATGGCGCGGGTGCAGGGCAACGGTGAGCGGCAGCTGAGGCAATGCCTGGCAGACCACGACATCACTTTCCATGACTAGCCCGGCTCACGCGGAGCCTGCGCCCGAGCCGCCCATACGCGATCGCGTCTTCATCGATCACGGTGCCGAAGTTCCTGATCATGTCGGATACAGCCAGGCAATCGCCACCGGGGATCCGAGGCCCGCGCCCGGGCGCAGCGCCTCATCGACGCTGCTATCGAGGGTCAGTTCGATACGGGCGTCAGCGGCTAAGGCGGGGACCGGCCAGGCGTAGATCCCGGCAGGCTGCCGTTGTCGCTACCACGACCACTGGTGCAGGTTCATCCGCCGTGCCAGTTCCCGGTTTTTCCGCATGCTGTCGGCGGCCTGCTTCTTGCGCGCCTTCAAGTCCAGGCGGGACAGGGCCTCGAAGGCCGGGATCATCACGAACCCGGCGGCGATGATCACCGACGTCCAGACAGCCTCGCGGTCGGGCCGCCGTTCCAGCAGCGTGCCAGGCGGATGCGGCGGGCCGGCATCGCGCCAGCCCTGCATCACCGCCTACAGCTCAGCGTGGGCGGCCCCGGAGTAGATGGAGTACGAGGCACCTACCCCGACGGCCTTTTCGAAGTCGGTCGCCCGGTCGGTATAGCCAGGCAGCAGCTCGGTCTCGCACTCGGCCTTCTTGCTATTGCAGACGTAGCTGAGGCCGAGTGCCGTGGCACAGGCCTGGACCCTGGCCTGATCCTCGCCGTAGGCGCTTGCCGTGCCTGCGGGATCGGCGATCTTGACGGCCTTGCCGAGCCATCGCGCGCTGGAGGCGCGGATGAGGACCGAACGGATCACTCGTCGGCGCGCGCCGATGCCGCCTTCAAGCAGCCACCACGCCTGGGCACCCGCCTCCATCACCGCGCGGGCCAGCACCCCTGACGTGTAGGTCGTCGTCAGCACGTTCGCCGAATCGGCTAGCGCGCGGAGGCTGTCCGTCGCGGTCAGCAGGAAGACCGCTGCAGCCGCGTAGGCGGTCCGGACCGGCTCATCACCCCATGGAGATCCGTCGGCGCGGACCTCGCTGTTGCTGAGTTCGCGGGCTGCATCGGATTGCCAGGCCGGCTGCCATCCCGTGCCCGGTAGCCAGCTCAGCACGTCGTCGCAGGTGCGGAACAGGAAGCTCTTAATCTCGGCTACATCGCCGATCGTCAGGTCAGGCATGCCCCATGATCTCGCTCTCGTCGGCCTCCGGGCAGGCTGCGTTCTTGCGGCGTTGTGATGCTGCCGGAGTTATGCCTGCCTGTTCCCGGTGATCCGGTTGCCGACTGCCACCCAGCCTCGCGCCTTCCGCTGGCGGAGTACGTCTCGGACTCCGGCTGCAGCGCCGGGGACCACCCCGAGCGCCGCCCCGGCCAGCGGGCCGCCCGGCCCCGTGACGCCCATCGTCAGGAAGCCGGCAATTCCGCCAATCACGAAACCGACGGTGGTGTTCTTCGCGACCGAGCTGATCCCGGCCAGGGCCGGAACGGCGTCGGCCAGGTGCCGCTCGTAAGCGTGATGCGCAGCCGCCTCAAGGTCGCCGCCGGCCGCTTCGTCGGCTGCCGCCGTCTCGACTTCACGCATGACTGCGCGGAACCGGGCCATGTTGCTATCCCCGCGAAGGTCGGCGATATCCTGCCACGTCCAGTCCCCGATCTGCGGGAACAGGATCGGGATCGAGTAACCGCGCAGCTGCCAGCCCTGCTCGTCGCCGAACCGGCGGGCGATGACCTGGGAGTGCAGCCCGTCCATTGTCATCGTGCACTCGGCGGCCATCGCGACGGCCAGATCATTGTCCGCGTTCTTGATGACGGCGTCGCGGACGAAACGGCCAGGGATCGCCCGCTCAAGGCGTGCGTTGCGCTGGTCGGCCCAGATCCACGCTGCGCGGCCTTCTCGACGCTTGGACCCGGCTTGGTGAACCGGCCGAAGTGGATCCAGTCCGCGGCGGCGGGCAGCTCGTCAGCGAACGGGAGCAGCGTCGCGGTCCACGCGATCGCCGAGTCCGAGGCCAACAACGGCTGCATCACCGCGTCCGACACACCCGGCGTCGTCTCCCTGGCGACGCTGATCTGGAACGCCGACTGCTCAGCCTGGTGCCGCTGACGTGGCGTCTCCCATCTGGGTGGCTCGTGCTCGGTCGGCGGGTCGATCGAGCTGAACGATCCGCCGGCCCCGGCTTTCATCCGCAAGATGCCGGCCTCAAGGATCAGCGTGTCGTGGAACAAGCTGCCGTACTTGAGCCGCCGACGCAGGGCCGCGATCGGGGCGCCGGTCACGAGCGACATTGCATTGGAGCGCAACGGCACGTACAGGGCCGATTCCGCATCAGGCACGGCGTGCAAGACTAGCGCGAATCGGTCGGCCAGGCCGGCGCGTGCGGCCCGGCGGGCCGAACGCACGCCGTGGCGCGCCGGTCGCGTCTAAGCCGACAGGCTGCCGACGGCCCGTTACCAAGATCACGGCAAACGAGCAAACGTCGAGCAAACATGCGCACGCGTGCGAAGCCGCAAGATCGCGGGATGAGCGAGAACGCCCAGGTCAGGGGCCTAACAGACGGGTGCGCCGCCAGGGACTTGAACCCCGAACCCGCGGATTAAGAGTCCGCTGCAACAAGTGTTGGCGCGAATCGTCGGCCCCTCCCCGTTCGCGGGCGAGCGCCTGGCCCGCGTCGCTGACTAGTCGTGCCTAAGCGGGATCGCCAGGGATGGCACGACGAAGGACGCGAGAAAGATCGGCAGAAACCTCTTTTCGCCGCATCGG
>Ga0187815_10000999_pt1 | contig 13449 bp, 11 predicted proteins | sample NC_S_5_FD_132962 | JGI IMG/M metagenome (GOLD analysis project Ga0187815, IMG submission 132962) | Wetland sediment microbial communities from Neuse River Estuary, North Carolina, USA - ASW-S_5 | ecosystem: Environmental > Aquatic > Freshwater > Wetlands > Sediment | place: USA: North Carolina...
GATACCTCAGCCAGGAGGGCCGCGAGGCCGGAGCTGACCCCCGATCGGTTCACGCCACTTCGCGCGTAGGTCCACGGCTGGTCCTTCGGGGGGGAGGGCGCCATGACCGAAGGAGGGACGCGGGAAGAAAACCCCTCGCCTTCGACCGGGGGTTGAGCTATTTACCTCCCCCCAGCGTCCGCGGGAGGATGCCGGGGGCCGTGCGCCGACGCCAGGCGGACGGAGGCGCGCGTTCCCGGGAATCGACCGTCCTGGTCCTGTCAGGACGGGCGTGGGTCCGAGGGCGTCTCCAGACGGTCGAGATTGCCATCGACGACTCCGGTCGAATTCAGTCGATCGGCAAGAACCGCTCGGGCGCCCCGCGTCGCGACGTGGGGGACGCCGTCATCCTCCCCGCGGCCACCGACCTCCACGTCCACTTCCGCGATCCCGGGGGCCCGGCGGAGGCCGAGACGATCTCCACTGGGACGGTCGGTGCCGCCCTGGGCGGGGTCGCCCTGGTGGGGGAGATGCCGAACACCCGCCCTCTGGTGGCGGACGTCGAGAGCTGGCAGGACAAGGCCCGACTCGTGGAGGGGAGGGCGGCCGTCGACGTGCTCCTCTACGCCACACCCACGGTTCCGAATGCGCTCGAACCGCTTTCCCGCCGGGCCGGAGGGTTCAAGGTCTATCTTGCACCGACCACGGGCATCGAGAGCCCACCGGCCTCCGCCGAGCTCCCCCCTCTCTGGGAGCGGCTCGCAAAGCTACGTCTTCCGGTCTCGGTCCACGCGGAGGACCCGGCTCGATTCGAGACGAGCCGGTCCCCGAGCTCCCCCGTCGAGTGGAACGCCCACCGCCCGGTTTCGGCCGAAGAGGCAGCGCTCGACCGCCTCACCCGCGCTCCGCGGTCGCTGCGTCTCCATGCCGCCCACGTCACCACCCTCGGAGGGGTTCGACGGCTTCGTGCGTCCCGCCTCTCGTTCGAAGCGACGCCCCACCATCTTCTCCTCTCCGACCGTTCCGGCAACGACGCCCGTTTCAAGGTGAATCCCCCCTTGCGGACCGAGCGGGAGCGACTCGAGCTCTGGGAAGCGTTCCGGCGCGGAGAGGTCCCGATCGTCGCGAGCGACCACGCACCCCACCCGCGCGATGCGAAGGAGCTTCCGTTCGACCGCGCGCCGAGCGGGGTCCCCGGCGTCGAAACGATGCTGCCGCTCCTCCTCGCCAAAGTGCGGAGCGGAGAGCTCGACCTCGCCGTCCTTCTCGCGGCGGCATGTGACCGACCGGCACGTTGGCTCGGGCAGCCGTTCGGCCGCCTCGCTCCGGGACATCGAGCGAACCTGATCGTGGTCGACTTTACCGCCCGAACGAAGGTGGCAGGCCGGGAGCTGCGCTCACCGTGCGGCTGGACCCCCTTCGAAGGGTGGGAAGCGATCCGTCCTCGGGAGCACTACCGGGACGGCGAGAGGATCGTGGAAGCGGGCGAGTACGTCGGCCGCCCGAGCGGACGGGTCGTCCGACCCGAGTTCGCTCCCGGAGAGCCGGGCGCCCTCCCCACCGTGCACGAGTGATCAGGGCGGCGGCGAGGTCGGGGGAGGAGAACTCTCCGCCGGGGCTCCACCGTTCTTGGGGTGGGCCCGTCGGGGTGGCCAACCGGGCGCCAGAACCCCGGCCACTTGCAGCAGGAGGAAGACCACCACCGCCACGACGAGCGCGATGAGCACCACGTCGAAGTACCGGAAGTACGAGCTCACGGTGTCCCAGTGGGACCGAAGGACCATTCCGGCGTAGACCAGCGCGAGCGTGAAGGGGGTCGCTCCGAGAAGGGTGTAGACGCCGAATCGCACGGGTTCCATCCGCGCGGTCCCGGCCGGATAGCTGATGTAGCTTCGGACGACGGGCACGAGACGGCTGAGGGCAACGGTCGCCTCGCCGCGACGCGCGAAGAACCGGTCCATCCGGTCGAGGTGCCGCGGCTCGAGGCGCAATCGGCCGATCCCAAGCCCTAGGATCCGATGCCGCCACCACCGTCCGACCGCGTAGGCGGCGAACGAGCCGATGAGGCCGCCCGCGAGGGCGGCGGCCAGGGTCCAACCCAAGTTGAACGTGCCCTGCGCGACGAGGAACCCTGCGAACGGCAGGACGATCTCGCTCGGGACCGGTGGAAGGCCGAAGCTCTCCACCACCATCAGCGCGAGTAGGCCCGGGATTCCGACCGTCGACATGATGGTCGTGATGACGTCAACGACCGACCCGATGATGCTGAACGACACGGTCGCGAGGCCCCTTCCCCTTCGGTTGCCGGGGGCCTTACGCCCCGGCGGGCGGCCCGTAGAGAAGACGGAACGGTGTCCGGAGTTGGCTGTTCGTCCGCGCCGGGATCCCGTCGAACTCGAGGGGGCTCTGACAGCCCCCGCACGAAACCACCGGACGCTGCCGTCCGAGCGCGATCGAGAGGGCGATCCCGACTTCGATCTCCCGCGGTCGCGTCGGGGCCTGCTCCACCGCCCGACGGAGCTCGCGGAGGAGCGCGTCGTCGTCGTTCGGCGGGTCCGCCCGGGTCATCGGCTCCACAACACCGGTGGGGCTCTTAACGCAAGCCGTTCGAGCGAAGGGGTCCTTAGGTGGACTTCCCGGCGTCTTCCGCGTCGTCGGCGGCCTTGGCGCCCGCTCCCTTGGCGGGGGCCTTCTTCAGGATCTCGGTACTGATCTTGTCGAGCTCGGCCATCAGCGAGTCGATGTCGGAACCGGACTCCGCTCCGGCGGCCGCAGCTGCCGCGGCGGGCGCGGCGGGTGCCGCGGGCGGAGTCGAGACCGAGGGCGGAGCGTGGCCGACATCCTCGGGGGTCTCGATATACGCGGGGGACGGTCCGACCGGGGCGGTCGAGTCTTCGCCCCACGCCGGGGGTGCGCCGGCCGCGCCGCCTGCGGCGCCGGCCGCGGCCGTCGTCGCGCGGGGGGGCCGGCGGCGGCGCATGATGAACAGCAGGGCCAGGATCGCCGCCACCGCGATGACGACGAGAATCGAGACGTACTCCCAGACGGGGACGGAGGAGGAGGTCGTGCAGCCCCCGTAGGGGCATGACGACTGGGCCTGGACGGTCCCGGCGTTCGGAAACAGGCCAGCGGTCAGGACCACCGCAAGCATGGCGATGCCGAGCGTCAATGGGATGATGCGAGAACCCTTACGCTCGGTCACGGAAGACTCGGAGGACGAGTCGTCCTCCTGGAGTTCTCATGACATGCGCCCTATGTAAAACTGACGAGTCGGTCGGTCGCGGGTTATACACCCCCGCGGCAGGCGGTCGGCCGGCGTGGGCGTAGGCTCGGAACGATGCTCCGGATACGATAAGAGTCCCGGACCGCTCCCGTCACCGACCCGATGGACGTCCCGTACACCACCATCTTCGTTGGTCTCCTGGTTGTCTACCTCGCCTACTCGGCGTGGGCGCGATTGGACGGCCGTTATCCGATCGGGGCGGCGCTCGCGCTCTTGGTCGTGACCGCGGTCGTCGACTCGGCGGGATACGTCACGGCCGCGAACTCGCTGGCCGAGTTCGTGTTCTTCCTGCTCGCCGGGGGCGTCGTGCTCCTGCTGATCGAGCACGTCCGCGACCGACCGGTCGCCGCTGCCGCGTCCTCAACGGAGGCGGGTCCGGAGGGCGTATCGGCCCAGGCGTCGGAAGAACGGAAGGGGCCGACCGAACAGACGCTCGACCGCCTCTAGAAGAAGTCGGTCCCCCTCGTCGATCGAACGAGTCGCGAGTACCGCGATGACGAACAGGAGCGCGATCCCGACCCCGAGGATGGGCAGCGCCCAGAAGGGGAGGTGCGGATGCACGAGGGCGAGGACGACCCCGACCGGTAGGCCGGTGACGAGGGCGGGGACGACGAAGTGTCGGTGGAACGGGTGGATCCCGGTCAACAGACCGAGCTGGAGCAGGCAGAGGGCCGCGTACGTGGCGTTCGCGACGCCCCAGGCGATCGCGGCTCCCACGTAGCCATACGTCGGGACCAGGGCGAACGCCACCGCGACGTCCACGAGCCCGGTGGCGACCGCGTTCACCGCGAGGAGGCGCGTCTGTCCAAACGCGACCTGGGCGCTCGCCGCGGGGCCGAGAACGGTCGTGGCGAACGCGCCGGCGACGGTGATCTGGAGCGGTAGCACGGTGGAGGAGTAGATTGGACCGTACACCAACCCGAGCGAACCGCCCGGCAGGAAGAAGAAGAGAAGGAACAGCGGCAGCGAGACGAGGATCATCCACTTCGTGACGGTAGCGTACGTGACCCCGACCGAGGTCGTCTCCCCGCGGCGAACGAATCGGCTGGCGACCGGGAGGAAGATGTACGCGGCCGCGCCGATGCCGATGGGGACGAGCCGGGTGAGCGTGAGGGAGGCGGTGTATGTGCCGACCTCACCCGGGTGGAAGATCCCCAGGATGAGGGTGTCACCGGACCCCGTGATCGCGGCCATTACGCCGACGATAAACAACGGAGCGGTGAACCGCAGAAGGCGCGGCAAAGCCGTGGGGGACTGCGGCCCCGGGGAAAGATGACGGGGCAGATGGCGGACGAGATACAGGACCAGCAACCCGAGGGTCGCCGCCGTGGCAAGGGCGTACGCCTCCAGCGCCGCCGTGTAGTCGATCCCCGCCGGCGGCAGGAGGTAAGCAGCGGTCAGGAATACAACGAACAGGGACGGGTTCACGATCTGCTGGAACAGCGCGTTCGGGGTGACGTCCTCGTACCCCTGGAAGATCGATGCGATCAACGAGGAGAGGATCCCCGCGCCGACCGCGATGGGAAAGAAGCGCAGGCCGAGCGTGATGCCCGGCGAGCCGAGCGATTGGCCGATCGGTCCGGCGAACGCGAAGAGGAGGACCGCGCTCCCGAGCGCACTGATGCTCCCGATCCAGAGCGTGCTGCGCACGATAGTCCGCCGCTCGTCGTCCGAGCTCGCGTAGGGAAGGCTGCGCGCGACCGCACTCGGCAAGCCGAGGCATCCGACCGCGACGAGCACCCCCGCCAGGGTGAGGCCGAAGGAGAAGGAGCTCCAGTCGCTGGGCGATATGCTCCGAACGACGAGGACCCGTGAGACGAAGTTGAACCCGACCAGAAGGAGCGTGGAGACCAGCAGGAAGAGCGTGCCCTTCGTGACGCTTGAGAGCCCGTCCCGAACCAGCTCTTCCGAGTCCTGAGCCAACGGCTTCGCCTACCGCCGGCTTCCCCCCGGGACTCTAAAAGTGTAGTGTCCGGCTGGCAAGGTCAGGATTCTAGTAGCCGGCCACCGTGGGGCCTGCCGTGAGCATCCCCGGGCCGGGGGCCATCGAGTGGTCTGCCACTCTCCTCGTTTGGGCCGGTTTCGCTGCCCTGATCGGGGAGTTCCTTCGCGCGGTAAGCGCCCGGTTCGTGCCGCTGTGGCAACGGCCGGAGCCGATCGAGCGGGCCCTGGTCGACTTCTTTCTCGGAGGCGCCGTCCTGTATGCCGTCGCCGTCGTCCCATGGCACGGGTTCGTCGGGCCGGTGGTCGAACTCATCCCGCTCCTCGCCGCGATCGGGGTGGCGTTCCTGGCCGTTCGCTCCGTGCGGCGACCCGGCGGCGCCGACCGGCTACGAAGGTCGCTAGCGCCCCTGGGACGTCCGGCGTACATCGTCGTGATGCTGTCCGCCTTGAGCCTGTTCCTCGTCGAGGTTGCTACCGCCGCCTCGGCGGGCACGGGGAACACGTACGACTCGAGCCTGTTCACCACCTACACGAGCCTTCTCCTCCAGAGCCACACGACACCGTTGTCGTTCGCGCCCTATGCGTCGACCGGCTTACTCTACCCTCAAGGTACGACCGTCTGGCTCGGCTGGGCGCAGCTGCTCCTCGGCCCCCCGCCCGCGCGGGCGGCCCTCCTGGTCACCCCACTGTTCTTCGGGATGGCCCCGCTCGCGGGGTTCGTCTTCGGCCGGCGCCTGTTCGGACGCGAGCCGGCCGGTCTCGCGATGGCGCTCGTGCTCGCCTGGATCGGTGCCGGGACCCGAGGCATGGTGTTCGGGAGCAACGATTTTGTCGTGGCGTTCCCGCTCGTCCTCGTTCTGGCCGGGCAGGCTGTTGTATGGTTGCGTTCTCCCGTCCCGCGGCTCGGAGATGCTCTCGCCTTCGGCGTCCTCTGCGGGTACTCGGCAGCCATGAACCCCGTGGGTGCCGAGTGGCTCCTCCTCGCCCTTCCCGTCATGGCGCTCCTTGCCCGTCCCCGGTTTGCCGGTCACGTTCGCGCGTGGTTCGCTCGCTGGGCGGTGTCGGTCGTCACGGCGCTCGTCGGGGTCGTCCCCTCGCTCTACGTGCTGCTCGTCGGACGCTCGAGCCCCGAGTTCGTTCCCGGGGCGACCGCGGCGCCGGCGGGCATCCCCACCGGGATCCCGACCTCGCAGTTCATCGGCGCCGTCGACCCGTTCCTCTTCGGTTCGTCGGATACGGGACTCTCGACCGTGGCGGCATTGCGCCTCGAGCTCGCCGTATTGATCGCGGTGGGCCTCGCGATTCTCCTGCTCGTCGGGCGCGACTCCGGGATCGGGAGATACCTCGAGCCGTTCCGCACCTTCGTGGCGGGGGCGGGATGCGCCCTGATCGCCCTCCTGGGGCTCTTCTGGGCGGCCAGCAGCGGCTTCGGGCCCGCGGTCGACTTCGCGAACGTGTCGAGCGTGAACGAGCTCTCGGTCTCCCTGTTCACGGTCTATGCGTTCATCGCCGGGGTTCCCCTGGCCCTCGCCCTGGAGCGGTTCGCCGGTTGGCTACGAAGGACCGACCCGATTCCTCCCCAGGCACGCCGTCCCTCGTCGGCGCGCCCGAGCGCGCAAGGCCTCTCGCCGACCGCCTCGCGCGCGGTCGTTCCGCTCGTGATCGCCCTGGTGATCGTGGTGCCGGGCGTCGTGTTCACACCGACCGCGCTGCCGCCGACCTTGAGCGGTCTCTACCACGATTTCGGCAACGTGACCGCGGCCGACTTCGACCTCTTCGCCTACGCTGGCGCCCACCTCCCGGTCGGGGCGCGGGTCCTCGTCGCCCCGGGGAGCGCGGGCGAGTTCCTTCCGGGGTACTGCGCGAACCTCGTCCTCCTCTACCCGATGGTGCCCGAATGGCAGACGATCAACGCCTCGTACGAGCGGTTGGTCCAGGACCTGCCGAACGCCACCCTCGGTCCCGCGGACCTGACCGCGCTCTCGGACCTGAGGGCCGGGTTCGTGGTCGTGACGGGGAACAGCACGACCCTCTGGCCGGCGTTCTCGCCGAAGCCGTTCCTCGCGAACCCCGCCGCGTACGACCCGCTCTTTGCGGAGGGGGACGCCTACCTCTTCGCGGTCGTGGGATAGCGGGCGGCGCCGGACGCCGGCGCGCGTCCTAGACGAACTCGTCGAGGACCTTCTCGCGGCCCTTCAACCCCGAGGGTTGGTGCGCGAGGGGACCCGCCGCAAGGACTTCTTCGAGGTCCTCGTACGTCGGCTTGTCGACCTTGTAGAACAGCCCGATCGGGATCTTCTCGCCCCACTCGAGCGACCGTTGCCAGGCGGCGACGATGTCGCCCGGGTTGTGCCCGGCGCTCTCGAGCTTGTAGACACGCTGGCGGAAGAAGTCGAAGGTGTTGATCTTGTTGTACGTGACGCACGGGGAGAATACGTCGACGAATGCGAACCCTTTGTGCTGGAGACCGCCCGCGACCAGGTCGGCGAGATGCTTCACGTCCCCCGAGAAGCCCCGGGCGACGTACGTCGCGCCGCTCGCGAGGGCGAGCGCGACCGGGTCGAGCGGGTTCTCAATGACCCCCGTCGGCGTCGACTTCGTCTTCTGGCCCATGGTCGACGTCGGGCTCGCCTGTCCGGTCGTGAGTCCGTAGATCTGGTTGTCCATGGTGACGTACGTCAGCTTGACGTTCCGTCGCATGGCATGGATGAGGTGCCCCACACCGATCCCGAAGCCGTCCCCGTCGCCCCCGGTCGCGATGACCGTGAGGCTGTGATTCCCCCAACGGATCCCCTCGGCGAGCGGGATCGAGCGGCCGTGGATCCCGTGGAAGCCATACGACGAGAGGAAGTGGGGAAGGTTCGACGAACAGCCAATCCCGGAAGCGATGACGACGTCCTTGCTCGGGATCTTGAGTCGCTTCAGGGCCATCTCGACCGCCGCGACGACGCCGTAGTCGCCGCACCCCGGGCACCACGTGGGCTTGATCTGCGACTTCCCGATGATCGGAAGCTGGGTGGCGGAAGGGGAGACGATCGGCGCGGCTGCACTCTCCGCCATGGTCAGAGCACCTCCTCAGCGCGTTCGACGATCTGGTGCGGATAGAAAGGCTCTCCGTCGTACTTGAGAAACTTGTGGGGAAGTTCGATGCCCGCTTCCGCGCGGAGGAGCTGGCCGAACTGTCCGGAGAAGTTGCCTTCGATCAAGAGGGTCTTGCGGGTCCGGGCGAACATGGCCCGCACTGCGTCGGGGTCGAGGGGATAGAGCGTGGGGAACCGGAGCAGGTTCGTCGCCTTGCCCTTCTCCTTCAGGATCACCATCGCGTCGCGCACGGCGCCCACGGTGGAACCCCACGCCACGAAGGTGAGCGGGGCGTCGGCCGGGCCCTCGAGGACCGGGGGAGGCGTGTCCTTCGCCAGGCCCTTCAGCTTGCGCATCCGCTTCTCCATCATCTTCTCGCGCATCGAGATCGATGCGGGGAGTCCCACGAGGATGTCGGAGATATCGTGCCCCCACTCGTCGTGCTCGTCGGACAGCGTGATGTGGTTGAGGCCGGGCTGGCCGGGGAAGGCCCGCGGCGACACTCCGGACTCGGTGTCGAGGTAACGTCGGTAGTCGTGACCGTTCGGCTTCACGGTGAAGAGCGACGGGATCGGGACGTTCAGGTCGATCTCGCTCCGGTCGACCCCTTCCATCGCTTCCGCGAGGTGGAAGTCGGTCAGGACGAGCACGGGCGTCTGGTAGCGCTCGGTGAGGTCGAACGCCGCGACGGTGAGCCGGTAGGCTTCGACCGGGTTGGACGGTGCGAGGACCGCGCGGGGCCACTCTCCCTGGCCCGCACCGAGCAGGAGGTTGAGGTCGCCCTGTTCGGTCTTGGTGGGGAGCCCGGTGGAGGGACCGGCCCGGGCCGCGTCGACGACCACGACCGGGACCTCGGCCATGCCCGCCATCCCGAGACCCTCGGTCATGAGGGCGAACCCGCCCCCGCTGCTCGCGGTCATCGTCCGTACCCCCGCGTAGGAGGCCCCGATCGCCATGTTGATCGAGGCGAGCTCGTCCTCCGACTGCTTCACCACGATCCCGAGCGCGCGGGAGTGCGCCGCGAGCCAGTGCATGATCGAGGTCGCCGGTGTCATCGGGTACTGGACCAGGAACTTGAGGCCTGAGGCCGCCGCCCCGAGGGCGATCGCCTGGTTCCCCGTCATCAAAAGCTTCGGGGCGCCCATCTTCGCGAGGGCCTTCGGGTGGCTCGTCCCCTGTTTCTCGGCGAAGTGATAACCATCGGAGCTCGCCCCGATGTTCCAGTCGACCACGTCGCCGGCCTTCTTGCCGAACGAATCGGCGAGCACCTTATGGATCACGTCGAGCGGAATACCGGCGAGAAACGCCGTCGCCCCGATCCCCGCGGCATTCTGCAGGATCGACTGGCTCGTGTACTTGCGCGCGATCTCGAGCGTGGGGATCGGGAGGAGCTGAATTCCGGAGGGAACGTCGGTCGGCGCTAGCGCGAACTTCTCCGGGTCGAAGACCACCGTGCCGCCGGGGTGCAGGATCGGGGCGTGGACGTCGACCGTCTGGCGGTCCATGGCGTAGAGGATGTCGGCGGAGTCGCCCTGGCTGTGGACCGGCCCTTCGGATGCCCGGGCGTGGTACCACACGTGGCCGCCGCGGATCACCGATTGGTAAGCGTTCAGTCCGAAGACGTGGAGCCCCATTCGGGAGAAGCTTCGGCTGATCGACTCGCCGATCGAGGCGATACCATCGCCGGCCTGACCGCCGACGCGGACGGCAATCTCCTTCATGGGGTATTCGAGGGGCCCTGCGTATTAATCGGTTCTGTCAAACCGGATGGCCGTAATCCTTAGAGGAGGGCCTGCTTGGGTGCGGCGTGCCCGCGCGAGTGACTGTCCTTCTCTTCGCGACGGCCCGGCAGGCGGTCGGGAAGTCCGAGCTCCGCTGGCCGGCTCCTCCGGACGGCGTCTCGATGGGTTCCCTGGTGCGCTCCCTCGGCGAGCGCTATCCGAAGCTGGAACCGGTCCTGCGAACGTGCCGGTTCGTCCTCAACGGGCGCTATGTCGCGAGTCGGACGACTCGGGTGCGGCCCGGCGACGAGTTCGCGGTCCATCCACCGTACGGGGGCGGCTGACCTTGTCGGTCCGCTTGACCCGTCGCAAGCTCTCCGTGACGGCGGCCATGCGAGCGCTCGCCGGGGCCGAACTCGGGGGAGTGGTGCTATTCGCGGGGCGGGTCCGCCCAGACCCGACACCGCGGGGTCCGGTCGTTGCTCTCGACTACGAGGCGCATCGAGCCCTCGCGATCGCCGCCCTCACCGGTCTCGAGCGCACCGCCCGGCGCCGTTTCGGAGCCGAGAAGGTCGTGCTCTGGCATCGGCTCGGACCGATCCCGGTCGGCGAACCCTCCGTCCTGGTCGGGGTCGCGACGGGTCACCGGGCCGAGGCTTTCGCCGCGGCTCGTTTCCTCATTGAGCGACTGAAGGCGGAGGCGCCGATCTGGAAAGTGGAGCGAGCACGACCCGCGCGTCGGCCGCGATCGCGCCCTGGTGGTCCGGTAGGACGATGAGCGGGTTGATGTCGAGCTCGAGGACATCCGGAACCTCCATCGCGAGCTGAGAGACCCGCTCGATCACTTCGGTGAGCCCCTCGATGTCGCTCGGGGGTTCCCCGCGGACGCCTCGGAGGATCGGGAAGGCCCTCACGGATTGCACCATGTGCTGCGCAGCGAGGGGTCGAACCGGCGCGAGTCGGAACGTAACGTCCCGGAGCACCTCGACGTAGATGCCTCCCAGACCGAATGCGAGGATCGGCCCGAAGTGCGGGTCGCGCTGGACCCCCACGAGGACCTCCTTTCCCTCCTGGATCTCCGTCTCCACATCGAAACCTTCGATGCGGGCGTGGGGGGCCCGGTTGTGGAGGGACTCCTGCATCGCCGTCCAGGCTGTCTTGAACGAGGCATCGTCGTGGATGCCGAGCGCGACGCCCCCGACGTCGGTCTTGTGCGAGAGGTCCGGAGAGACCACTTTGAGCACGACGGGGTAGCGAATGGCCCGCGCCGCCGCAAGTGCCTCGTCGAAGTTGTGCACGAGTCGCCCGGCCGGGAATCGGATCCCGTAGGCGCTGATGAGCGCCTTCGCGGCGATGTCGGAGAGGGTCGTCGTCCCCTCTTGTCGGGCCTTCTCGACCACGGCAAGGGCGGCGGCTCGGTCGACCGTGAAGTGCCGCTCCGGGGCTTTCGGTCGGGTCCACCAGTCGTGGTACTTCGCGAGGGCGCCGAGCCCCTGGGCCGCCTCCTCGGGGAAAGTGAACGTCGGGACCCCGTTCTCCTCGAGCAGGGTCATCTCGTTCGAGAGGTCGTTCACCCCGAAGATGCAGGCGGCGATCGGTTTCGGCGTCGTCGCCTTGGCGGCGAGGATCGCGCGGGCCACCGACTCGGCCGTCATCGTCGACGTCGGCGTCGTGATGACCAGGGCGCCGTTCATGTCCGGGCCCTCGAGGAGCTTCTCGAGGATGATCCGGTAGTGGTCCGCGCCCGCGTCTGCAGTCATGTCGAGCGGGTTGGCGATCGACGCGGACGGCGAGAGACGAGGGACGAGGTCGTCGTGGACCGATTGCGATAGCTGAGGCAGCTCGAGTCCGTGACGGACCGCGGCGTCGGCCGCGACAATCCCGGGGCCTCCCGAGTTCGTGAGAATCATCAGGCGGGGACCCTCGAGCTTGAGACCGGAGGCGAAGATCTTCGCGGTCCGGAAGAGCTCGCCGAGCGTATCGGCCCGCTGGACCCCCGCCTGGTTGAACAACGCGTCGTAGAGCTGGTCCCGGCCCGACTGGGCAAGGGAACCGGTGTGGCTCTTCGCCGCCCGTTCTCCGGCCGGCGTACGGCCGCCCTTGATCACGAGGACCGGCTTGTGCTCGGTCACTTCGCGCGCTGTCTCGAGGAACTTCCGTCCGTCCACGAGGCTCTCGAGATAGAGGAGGATCACCTTCGTCGCGTCGTCCCGCCCGAGGGAGTAGAGGAGGTCGTTCTCGTCGATTCCCGCACGGTTGCCGACCGAGACGAACCGCGAGAATCCGATGCGCTCGGTGATCCCGTACGCCAGGATCCCGGCGCACAGCGCCCCGCTCTGGGAAACGAACGCGATGTTCCCTCGGGGCGGGAGGCTCGCACTGAAGGTGGAGTTCAGGCTCACGTCGGGAGCGGTGTTGATGACTCCGAAGCAGTTCGGCCCGACGATCGACATCTGGTACTTCTCGGCGCGTCGGACGACCTCCGCCTCAAGCGCGGCGCCCGCTTCGCCGAGCTCCCGGAATCCCGCCGAGATGATGACGGCCCCCCGCGCGCCTGCCTTCCCGAGCCGCTCGATCGTGTCGGCGACGGACGGCGCCGGGACGATCACGACCCCCAGGTCGGGTGTCTCGGGCAGCTCTTCGATGCTCGGATAGCACCGGACCCCCGAGACGCTCTTCGAGGATGGGTTCACCGGGTAGACCACTCCCTTGAACCCCGCTTCGAGGATGTTCCGGAAAAGGTACGTCCCGACCTTCCCGGGTTTGTTGGAGGCGCCGATCACCGCGACCGACGACGGACGGAACAGCTCGTCAAGATCCTCCGAACGGCCACGCGTCATGATACTCTCAGGAAATCCGGCTCGTCGGACGGCCCTCCGTTATATAGCCACGCCCCCGTCAGACGCCGCATGACCGCCGAAGGAGAGCCGACGCACGCCCACGCGCCTGCGACGCCCCCGCCGGCCGGTGCGCGACCGGCGGCCCGCGGCCTCCTCCAACGCATGGACAAAGGCGGGATCCGTCACGTCGTCGCGGTCGGGAGCGGGAAGGGAGGCGTGGGCAAGTCGTCCGTGACGGCCCTGCTCGCGTTCGAGCTTGCACGACGCGGGGAGAGGGTGGGCATCCTCGACGCGGACATCACCGGCCCGTCGATCCCGAAGCTGCTCGGACTGACCGGCCCCTTGGTCGACCGGGGCGAGGGAATCGAGCCCGCCGCCACCGCGTCGGGGATCTCGGTGGTCTCCTCGCAGTTCATGGTCGAGGACGAGCAGACCCCCGTCATCTGGCGCGGCCCGCTCGTGACTCGGCTCATCACCCAGTTCTTCGGGAGCGTCCACTGGGGCGACCTCGATTACCTGCTCATCGACATGCCGCCCGGCACGAGCGACGTCCCGCTCACCGTGTTCCAGACGATCCCGATCGACGGGATGGTGTTCGTCC
>Ga0187815_10001000_pt1 | contig 13444 bp, 10 predicted proteins | sample NC_S_5_FD_132962 | JGI IMG/M metagenome (GOLD analysis project Ga0187815, IMG submission 132962) | Wetland sediment microbial communities from Neuse River Estuary, North Carolina, USA - ASW-S_5 | ecosystem: Environmental > Aquatic > Freshwater > Wetlands > Sediment | place: USA: North Carolina...
ACCCAGAATGTATGCGGTCCAGCCCGCTTGTCCTTTCCCGAACAGCGGCACGAAGAAAAATAGGAATGCCAGTGGCATGACCAGGCTGAAGAACAAAAACATTTTGTTGCGCATGGCCAGGCGCAAGCGAATTTTTGTCAGCGTCCAGGTATGGCTCACTTCTTTTCCTTCCCTTTCATTCCCTCAAACGGCGGCCGGTCAGCTCGATGAAAACGTCCTCCAGCGATGGAGAGAACATTTCCAGGCTTTGCAACTCGTTGTTCTCCGCTTCCAGTTGCTTGACGACCGCCACGATCGTGCTCGGCGGACGCGTCGAGTGCAGCACATACGTCCCGTCAAACTCCCGGCAGTCCGCCACCCCCTCCATTTTGGCCAGGCTCCCATTCATCAGCGGCCGCGCCAGCCGCAGTTCGATTCGCGTCGTCCCGGCGGAACGCTGCTTCAACTCCCGTGGCGTTCCCATGGCCATCACGCTCCCGTTGTCCACAATCGCCACACGGTCGCACAAGCGCTCGGCTTCTTCGATGTAGTGCGTTGTCAGCAAGACCGTTTTTTTCTCCCGCCGCAACTGCTCGATGATGCCGTAAATCTCGCGACGCACCTGCGGGTCGAGACCCGCCGTAGGTTCATCGAGAAAAACCACTTGCGGGTTGTTGACCAGAGCCATCGCCAGCGCCAGCCGCTGCTTCTGTCCGCCCGATAATTGGCTGTAGAACGCCTGCCGTTTCTCCCCAAGCTGAAAACGGTTGAGCAGATCATTGGTGTCTGCTCTCTGGCGGTAGAACTTCGCGAACAGCTCGATCGCCTCCTTCACCCGAATCTTGTCGGGCAGGGAAGTGGACTGCAGCACTGCGCCTATCGTTTCCTTGAATTTCCAGCCGCTTCGCTCAGGATCTAGCCCGCACACCCGAGCCTTTCCCGAATCCGGCGTGCGCATTCCTTCCAGAATTTCGATGGTCGTCGTTTTACCCGCGCCATTGGGGCCAAGCAGGCCAAACACCTCGCCCTGCTCCACCGCAAAGCTTACCCCGCGCAGCGCCCGAACAGCGCCGTAGTTCTTGCGCAGATTTTCGACCTCGATGACCGGCTGGCCCAACTCTCAAGTCCTCCAATTATCCGTATAGCATACCGATTGTGCGTCGCGGAATCGACTTCGGTTTACTCCTTCCGCTTTCCCCGTGAAGCGTCTGCACGGACCTTACCGCGATGCATTTGACCGTAACGTTTTGGTGACCACCCGTGACGCGCGATGTCAACTTTGGTGCCGTCGATTGTCACCCCTTCCGCCTCGAGCAATCGCCGCTGCAGCGAGCCGTGCGGCTCAGGAATGCGCAGGTAACCTCCCGCGCCGACCACCCGGTGCCAGGGGATCCCGCGTCGATTCGGACACGCCGCCATCGCGAATCCCACAGCCCTGGCTCCGCCGGGCAATCGAAGAGCTCGCGCCAGTTCGCCGTAAGTCGTGACCTTCCCCCGAGGTATTTTCTTGATCAGGCGGTAAACAGGGTCCCATGACATGTACTTTTGCAGTCCTCCCTGGAAAAATCTACGTACAAGTCCCGATTTTGTTTTAGCTTGCCTCGCCGCGGCTGCAACGCTCCAGGTTCTTGCGGAGCATCTAAATAAGTGTGGGGTTTTGAACGCAGGCGTGTGCCCAAAACTCCAACAGCCCTCGCCCTGGGCGCTCGTTCGTCCCAACTAATAACCGATTCGAAGCAACCGTCTATGGCCTTGTGCATCCTACCATTGACGCCGTAGTGGACGAAACGTACACTACACGCGCGCGACTCGACGAGGAGGAAGGTTGTGGCTTTCGTTCGCCGCAAAGGTAACAGCTACTTCCTAGTGCACAACGTGCGCCGGCAGGGCAAAGTTCGACAGCTCCATCTCGCCCGGCTCGGCGGCCGGCCGCGTATCACTGACGACGTAGTGCGCAAGGTCTCCCGCAATCACCCGTTCCTCGATCTCGACTGGTCTCGCCTGCGCGAGCAGGTGAACAGCCGGGTCGAACTGTTCGATATTCGTTCACTTTATGTGCAGAATTTGATGCACTCCGTTCGCAACCTTAACCTCGATCTGGCTGATTTGTCCCCGCCTTTACTTCTGGTGACAGACCGGTCGAATTCGAGCCAGGAACTGGTCACGCAATTGCGTCTGTTACGCTCGACTCTCGACGTGAAGCTCAATCAATTCGAGAGGGGCGGAACGCGCAGTTTCGGGGGCGGAAGAACGTTCCGCTAGGATTCTCGGAGTTTGCCCACCGTGGCGGGCACGCTCTGGAACCTAAAGGAGTACTACCGTGGGGGCGCAAGCGCAACTTGACCCAACTCTAAGGAGTGTGGAGTCGCGAGATTTTGAAGCGGGGCTTCGCCGCAAGATTGTCGGGCAGGACGAAGCGGTGCAGGCGGTGGTGGACCTCTACCAGGTGTTTCGCGCGGGGCTCAACTCGCCCGGACGCCCTGTCGGCAACCTCCTTTTCCTGGGCCCGACCGGCGCGGGCAAAACGCGCGTGGTCGAAGCGACGGCGGAGGTGCTGTTCGGCGATCCGCGCGCTGTCATCAAGGTCGACTGCGCCGAATTCCAGCACTCGCACGAAATTGCCAAGCTGATCGGCTCGCCGCCCGGATATTTGGGTCACCGTGAAACGCATCCGCTGATCACGCAGGAAGCGCTCGCGCAGTATCACACCGACAAACTGAAGATTTCGTTTCTGCTCTTCGACGAAATCGAAAAAGCCAGCGACGCATTGTGGCAATTGCTGCTCGGCATTCTCGACAAAGCCACCCTCACGCTGGGCGACAACCGCCGCGTGGATCTCTCGCAGACCATGATTTTCATGACTTCGAATCTGGGCGGCGGGGAAATCACGGAGTTGATGACGGGTGGGATGGGTTTTGCGCCGTCGGTGAGGCCGGAAGAGAAGCCGCGGCTCGACGAGAAGGTGGAGAAGACGGCCTCGGAAGCGGCCAAGCGCAAATTCGCTCCGGAGTTCATGAACCGCATCGACAAGGTGGTGGTCTTCCATCCTTTGCGCTCGGAGCAACTCGAACAGATTCTCGAAATCGAACTGGGCATGGTGCAGCAGCGCGTCCTCGAGACAGCCAAGGGGCGCTTCCTGTTTCGCGTGACCCCCGCCGCGCGCGAATTTCTGCTGCGCGAAGGGACGGACCTGAAATACGGCGAGCGCCACATCGTGTACCCGCTGGCTAGTTTGCTGGCTACCGAGCAAGTCTGCTTGGGCGATGTGATTTCGATCGACTGGGACGGCGCAAGCAATAGCTTGAAATTCATGAAGGAGGCCGAAGGCGCGCTCGTGCCCGTCGTCTCACCCGTGTCCGAACCGCTCACCCAATCCGCCGCAGCCACCTCCGACGGCCGTGCGGTTCCCGTCGCGTCTACAGCTGCATCGTCCGAGCGGCTCCCGCTCAGGCCCACGCGCAAACAGTTCTGAAAATGAACGGATTGAGGTATGCGCCTATGAGAAGTCTGCTTCCGCAATGTCGAGATTTGAGCCACAAGAAACCCTGGCACATTACGAAAACATTTTCGCGGATCATCGCGTCTTTCACACTGGCAGCAGCGGTGGCTGTTCCCACCGGCGCACAACAGAAGCCCGCTGACCTGACGAACGCCAGCCTCGAAGACCTCATGAACGTGGAAGTGACCTCTGTATCAAAGAAGGAGCAAAGGCTTTCCCACACCGCTTCCGCCATCTTCGTCATCACCTCCGAGGACATTCGCCAGTCGGGAGCGACAAACATTCCCGATCTCCTGCGCATGGTGCCGGGACTGCAAGTCGCCCAAATCAACAGCGACACATGGGCGATCACTGCTCGGGGTTTCAACGGCCAATATTCCAGCGATCTTCTCGTCCTGGTTGACGGCCGCACCATCTATTCACCGATTTTTGCGGGTGTGTATTGGGACGCCCAAAACATCCCGCTCGAAAATATCGACCGCATCGAAGTGATCCGCGGACCCGGCGCAACAGTCTGGGGCGCGAATGCGGTGAACGGCGTGATTAACATCATCAGGAAAAAGTCTGAAGACACCCAGGGCCGGCTTGTGACCGGCGGAGCGGGAAGCTACGAACACGGCTTCGGCACCATTCGGTACGGAGGCAAGTTCGGGAACAACGCAACCTTCCGGGCGAATGTTCTCGGCTTCAACCGCGATCACTTTCCAGGCCTGACAGGCCAGAACGGCCAAGACGACTGGCACGCTTTCTCCGGAGGCTTTCGCGCCGACTCGAAAATTGGGAATAACGACGCGTTAATGTTCCAGGGCGACGCTGTCACCGGCGCCGCCGGAGAATTCGCCGGCATCCCCTCTATTCCTGCGGCACAGAACGTTGTCTTAGAACTTCGCGACCGGTTTTCCGGTTGGGACGTGCTTTCGCGCTGGGACCACTCCGTCTCGCCCACTTCACAAACCACCCTGCAGGTCTACTTTGACCGGAGCAGTCGCGGCGATACGACCTATGCGACGGGCTTGGATACATTCGATGTCGACTTCCAGCATCACTTCGCCTGGGGCAAGCGTCAGGACTTCGTTTGGGGCCTCGACTATCGCGTGAGTTCCGACGAAATCGATGACACTTTTCGAACGACCGTGACCCCGCGGGACCAGACGCTGCAGCTCTTTGGTTCCTTCGTGCAGGATGAGATCGCCATTCGGCCTGATACTTTGTATCTCACCATCGGAACTAAAGTCGAGCACAACACCTACACCGGATTTGGATGGGAGCCCAGCATTCGTGGCGACTGGATCGTCAATGAGAGAAGTTCGGCCTGGGTTGCCGTGTCGGAAGCTCTCCGCACGCCCTCCCAGGTTGACCGCAGTATCCGCCTTAACTATGAGGCATTGCCCGGACCCGCTGGAACGCCCATGCTCGTCAGCCTGTTTGGGTCGCCGACTTTTGGCAATCAACAAGAGAAGGCTGTCGAGGTGGGCTACCGTACGAACGTAAGCAACAATCTCTCGATCGACGCTACGGCATTTTTCAACCGGTACGACCACATGCTTTCAGTTGAACCGGATGCCGCGTATCTCGAAGCGAGTCCAGCGCCGCCGCATATTGTAATCCCTTCACATTTTGGAAACCTGCTGTACGCAGAAACACATGGCACGGAGATTTTCGCGAACTGGAAGCCAGTCAGCCGCTGGACTCTAAGCCCCGGCTATTCTTATCTCTCCATCCATGCGCACACGCATACGGGCAGTTTGGACACGACCACTGCGCACGGCGCGGAGGGTGAAGCTGGTTCGCCCAATCATCAGGCGGAACTGCGATCAACCGTAAGGCTGGGCCACGGCTTGGAATTCAATGCCTCGGCGTACTTCGTCGGGCGTTTGCCCGCACAGCATGTGCCGTCGTATACCCGCTTGGATACGAACTTGATGTGGCAACGAGGTGAGTGGTTTTCGATCGGCGTTGTAGGCCAAAATTTGCTCGAGGACCACCACCTCGAGGACAACGACCCATTTTCCACCCAGCTATCCAGCCTCGTGAAACGAAGTGCTTACATAAAGGTGAGCTGGCAATTCTGAGAGTGCCTGAAACGACTTTGAAATACTGGACTACAACGCCGCAGAAAATTAAGTGCCCCGTGCGTAACCGGGGAGGACTCATTGCGCTCCCCGTCCGGCGCTTGCTGGCCTGCGGTGTGATCTTGGCCGCATTGGGTTCGCTCTGCGTCCCCGCCGGGCGCACTCAGGACGCGCCCACCGAGTATCAGGTCAAAGCCGCCTTCTTGTTTAATTTTGCGAAGTTTGTTGATTGGCCTGAAAGCAGCTTTGCGACCCCGCAATCCCCGTTTTCGCTGTGCGTATTGGGCGTCGATCCATTTGGGCGCGCTCTCGATGATGCTCTTGCAGGGAAAGCAATCGCAAACCGTCCAGTCCTCGTTTCCCGGCTGAAAGAGCCTGCTTCGGCGCGGCAATGTCAGATCGCCTTTATCAGTTCCTCGGAAAAAGTCCGCTGGCCCGCCATCTTCGGCGCGTTGCGCGGCGCAAACGTCTTGCTCGTTGGGGAAGCGGACGGCTTTGCCGCCTCAGGCGGAACGATTCAGTTCACCCTCGAGGAAAACCGCGTCCGTTTCTCGATCAACACAGACGCAGCGGAAAGAGCCCACTTGCAAATCAGTTCGAAATTGCTGGCCCTGGCGAAGATTGTCCGGGATGCACCAAACAGAAGGAGAGACTGACATGCGTTCGTCCAGCGATCTCTCCATCCGCCAAAAGCTGACGCGCATCATGTTCATCACGTGCGGGGCCGCGATCCTCTTGGCCAGCTTGATCTTTGGCGTTTACGACGTCGCCTCCTTCAAATCATCGCTGAAGAACGAAATGGCCACGCTCGCGGAAATCACCGGATCCAACACCACTGCCGCCCTCGTTTTTGCCGACGCAAATTCCGCCCGGGAAACGCTGTCTTCGCTCAGCGCACAGAAACACATCGTGGAAGCCTGCGTGTACACCCGCGACGGCTCCGTGCTCGCCACCTACCGGCGAGACGACTCAACAAAAAAGGTGTTGTTCCCTCGGGCCGAATCTGACCGTGAGGAAATTCGCGGCATGTACATTGTTCTCTTTCGTCAGCTTCGGCTTCGCAACGAGACGATCGGAACAATCTATATGAAGTCGGATCTTGGCGCGATGTTCGCGCGTCTCGCGCGATTCGTCGAGATTATTTCTGTGGCCATCCTGCTTTCGCTCGCCACCGCCTATTTCCTTTCATCCAAGCTCCAAAATGCGATCTCCGGGCCGGTCCTTGAACTGGCGCGTGCGGCTTTTACCGTTTCGATTCACAAGGATTACTCCATTCGCGCCACAAAGAGGAGCAAAGACGAAATCGGCTTTCTCTTTGACCGTTTCAACGAAATGATGACCCAGATCCAGCGCCATGAAAAGGCGTTGCACGAAGCTCAAGCGGGCCTCGAGTTGCGCGTCGATGAGCGCACGCAGGAATTGCAAAAGGAAGTCGCGGAACGCACCCACGCCCAGGAGGCCCTGCGGGTCAGCGAAGAACGTTTTCGGCTCGCGATCGAAGAGGGCCCCATCGGTATGGCCCTGATTGGCCCGCAATTTGAATTCACCAAGGTGAATCGGGTCCTCTGCGAAATGCTGGGCTATTCCGAAGCCGAGTTTTCGGGCCTTACGTTTCTTGGTGTTGTTCACGCCGATGAAGTCCAGAGAATCAGAGAACGCGCCGAACGCCACTTCGCAGGGCGAGCCCTCAGCGACAAGCTGGAAGCCCGGTTCGTCGCAAAGAACGGCCAAGTCCTGTGGGTCGACGTGAGTGTAAGTCCCGTGCGCGATAGCCAAGGCCGTTTGCTCTACGGTCTCGCCGTCATGCAGGACATCACCAAACGCAAGGAAGCTGAACGTGCGCTTCTGCGCGCCAAGGATGCCGCGGAATCCGCCAGCCGCGCGAAAAGTGAATTCCTCGCCAACATGAGCCACGAAATCCGCACGCCCATGAATGGAATCCTGGGCATGACGGAACTGGCGCTCGATACCAAGCTGAATCCGGAACAGCGCGAGTACCTTTCCATGGTGAAGTCCTCCGCTGATTCTCTGCTGGGGATTTTGAACGACATCCTCGACTTTTCGAAAATCGAGGCGGGCAAACTTGATCTGCAGCCGGCGGATTTTTCGTTGCGCGAGGCTCTCGGCGACACGCTGAAGACACTGCAGTTCCGCGCTCAGCAGAAGGGACTGGAACTGATCTGGGCCGTCGCGACCGAAGTGCCTGACCTTTTGGTGGGCGACGTGGGGCGGCTGCGGCAGATCGTTGTCAATCTGGTTGGCAACGCCGTCAAATTTACCGAGAAGGGCGAGGTCGGCGTCAATGTGCACACCGAAGAGCAGACCGCGGACGGTGTGGTTCTACATTTCCGCGTTCGAGATGCCGGGATTGGAATAGCGCCTGACAAGCAAAAGCTGATCTTCGAGCCTTTCACTCAAGCGGACACCTCCACCACCAGAAAATACGGCGGCACCGGCCTCGGCTTGGGCATTACCGCCCGTTTGGTCGAGATGATGGGTGGCGCCATATGGGTGCAAAGCGACTTGGGACGCGGCAGCACGTTCCACTTTACGACCCGCTTCGTCGTATCGAAACAGACCTCAGCTAACAAACCCCCCTTATCCGAACTCCCCGATAGCACGCCCGTCCTTTCGGCCTCCGCTGCCGCTCTCCCAGCCGGCGACGCGTCGACTCCGCGCGAAACTCCGCCACCCTCGGGAATTACCGTCCTCTTGGCTGAGGATAACCCGGTGAATCGTGCCCTTGCTCAGCGCCTGCTCGAAAAACATGGATTCTCCGTCCTGCTCGCGGAAAACGGCCGTGAAGCACTCGAATGTCTGCAGCGCGAGAGGGAACGCATCGCGGCCATCTTGATGGACATTCAGATGCCGGAAATGGACGGACTCGACGCCATTCGCGCCATTCGCGGAACGGAACAGGAGATCGGAGGACATATGCCCATCATCGCATTGACAGCGCACGCCATGAGTGGGGACCGCGAAAAGTGCCTCGCGGCCGGCGCCGACGACTACCTGACGAAGCCTCTCCATACCCCGGATCTGCTCGCGGCTCTTGATCGACTCAACGGACAGAAAACGAATGTAGCTCCTGCTGTGTCGCACGAAAAAGGCGCCGATGACGATTCGCTCCCCATTCTCGACGTAGCCGGGACGCTGCGACGCATGGATGGTCAGCGCGAATTATTCGAGGAGGTGCTGCAGCTCTTCGCCGACGAATGGCCAAAGAACAAGCAGGAAATACAGGCAGCTCTCGATTCAGCCGACTCCAATACATCCGAACGCCTTGCCCACAGTTTGAAGGGAGCCTCCGCAAGTTTGGGCGCCGCGCGGCTTTCTCGCGCCGCATTCGAGCTCGAAAAACTGGCCCGAGCCGGCCGCCTCGAGGAAGCTCGCGACCAATGGAAGATCGTGGAAGACGAAACAGCCACCTTGCTAAAGGAGGCCGATTCGTTGTTTCCGAAAACCGCGCCGTAAAGGACGAGATCGATCACTTCGACATGGCCGAAACGCAAAAACCGAGAATCCTGATTGCCGACGATGACCTCGTGTCTCGCCGCGTCTTGGAGGCTTTCGTCTCCAAGCGCGGCTACGATGTGCTGAGCGCCGCAAACGGCCAGGACGCCTTGCGCTTGCTCTCCGCGGAAGGCGCGCCCCGTCTCGCTATTCTCGATTGGATGATGCCGGGCATGGAAGGAACTGACGTTTGCCGCAAGCTCCGCGAGCAATCCGGAGAGCGGCCCTACATCTACTTATTGCTCTTGACCTCCCGCACCGATCGCGAAGATCTCCTCAAGGGTCTTCAAGCCGGCGCGGATGATTACGTCACCAAGCCCTTTGACCCGGCGGAACTCGATGCCCGCCTCAGTGTCGGCCAGCGTATTCTCGATTTACAGGACAAGCTTATTGCCGCCCGCGAGGAATTGCGTTTCCGCGCCACTCACGACGTGCTCACCGGCATGGTCAATCGCGGCGTGGTTCTTGAAACCCTGTCCCGCGAGCATGCCCGGCAGAAGCGCGAGGGTGGCTCGTTCGGCATCATCCTGATGGATATAGATCATTTCAAACACGTCAACGATGCTTATGGCCATCTTTCCGGTGATGCTGTTTTGCGCGAAATCAGCGCTGTCATGCAAAGTTCTCTCCGTCCCTACGACACGATTGGCCGCTACGGTGGCGAGGAATTCCTCGTCGTTGTTCCCCAGTCGGATGCGGCCGCCGCCTTCAACATCGCTGAGCGAGTCCGGCGCGCAATCGAAAAGCAGACTATAACCGCACAGGATCGGGAAATTCGTGTCACCGCCAGTCTCGGCGTCGCGGCCACCGCGCAAGCGGGAGCCCTCGAGCCACAGACCCTGCTCAATCTGGCCGATGAGGCCCTTTATCGCGCCAAACGGAATGGAAGGAATCGCACGGAACTCGCTGCTGACTCACCACCTGCCGCGAATGAACCGGCCGGGACGGGATCGCACCATAATCAAATGTGAGGCCATAGCCTCGCGCAATCGCTTCAGAGCCTCTGCTCTTGCTCCGCATACGGCCTCGGTTTGCCACACGCGGCAAACACATTTCCGTCCGCAGCGGACTTTGGTGTAGAGTCTTGAGTATATGGCAAACGCCGGGAACGGACCCTTTGCGGAAGAGGCGCGGCAATGAATTCACCGACCAAGACAGGGGCGGTGGCCAACCGGGAAACGCCGGTGGCCTCACGCCGCGACACTTTGACGGTCGTCGATAACCGGACGGGACGCCAGTACGAACTGCCCATCACGCATGACACCATTCGCGCGCTCGACTTGCGCCAAATCAAGATCAACGATTCCGATTTTGGAATGATGAGCTACGATCCCGCCTTCACCAACACCGCTTCCTCCAGCAGCAAGGTCACTTTCATCGACGGCGACAAAGGCATTCTCCGCTATCGCGGCTATTCCATCGAAGAGCTCGCCGAAAAAAGCACTTATCTCGAAACGGCCTATTTGATTCTTCATGGCGAACTTCCCACCAGGACTCAGCTCGCCGATTGGTCCTATAACATCACTCACCATACCTTCATTCACGAGAGCATTAAGAAATTCCTCGATGGATTCCACTACGATGCCCATCCCATGGGCATGCTCATCTCCACCGTTGCCGCGCTCTCCACTTTCTATCCGGACGCCAAGGACATCTTCAATCCCGATTCCCGGCGCAAACAAACCTACCGCCTGATCGGAAAGATGCCGACTCTCGCGGCATTCGCCTACCGCCATAGCCTGGGCATGCCCTTCGCCTATCCCGACAACGAATTGGGCTACTGCGGCAATTTTTTGAACATGCTTTTCCGTACCACGGAGTTGAAGTACAGGCCGAATCCCACGCTGGAGCGCGCGCTCGACATTCTCTTCATTCTGCACGCCGACCACGAGCAGAACTGCTCGTCGACGGCCATGCGCGCTGTGGGAAGCTCGCACGTGGATCCCTATTCCGCAATAGCGGCAGCGACGGCCGCCCTGTATGGCCCGCTTCATGGCGGGGCGAACGAAGCGGTCTTGCGCATGCTGCTCGAGATCGGCTCGGTGAACAACGTGGGAGCCTACGTCAAGCGAGTGAAAGCGGGCGAAAAGAAGCTCATGGGCTTCGGCCACCGCGTTTACAAAAACTACGATCCGCGCGCTAAAATTGTCAAGCACATCGCCTACGAGGTCTTCGACGTGATGGGGCGCAACCCGCTCATCGACATCGCTCTCGAATGCGAACGCATCGCCCTCGAAGACGAGTATTTCATCAGCCGCCGCCTTTACCCTAATGTGGACTTCTATACCGGCTTGATTTACCAATCCATGGGTTTCCCCATGATCATGTTTCCGGTGTTGTTCGCCATTCCCCGCACCTCCGGCTGGATCGCACAATGGGAAGAGATGCTGCTCGACCCGGAGCAGAAGATTTCGCGCCCACGCCAGGTTTATCTGGGTTACGATCTTCGCAATTACGTGCCGGTGGAGAGTCGCTCCTAGACGACCAGGCACGCCGTCCCGCAGCGAATTTCATTGCATCCAGACCCAATCTCTGGCAAAACACACTGACGTTCCCAAAGGGTCTCGTCTCCATGGATATCGCCACTAGACAAACTGAAAATGCTACGGTTGTGGACGTGACGGGCGACATCACGCTGTACAATTCGCCGCAAATGCGCAAGGTGTTGATGGAGTTGCTGAAAGAGAAGCGGGCGCGCCGCGTCATTATCAACTTGCAGAAGGTGCGCTATATCGACAGCGCGGGCGTGGCCTCGCTGGTCGAAGGTCTGAAGGTTTCACGCGACCTTAAGAGCGGCTTCGCCCTATACGGGTTGAGCCGCACCACTCGCGAGGTTCTCGAACTGACCCGCCTGATCAAAGTTTTCGAAGTCCACGAGACGGAAGAAGATGCGCTGCGTGGCGGCGCCGCCGGTGCCGCTCCGGCGAAATGACTTGCTGTTTGCCGGCGCCGAATCGTTCCGACGTTTGATGCTTGCGGAAATGACCAATGGCGTTTACACAGGCGGTCGGTGAAGGCACAATCAACGGCTTGGCCTATGTGGGCGGCCTGGCCCGGCTGACGGGCGGCGCCGCTCGTGCTGTTTTCATCGAGCCTTTTCGCGGACGCCGTCTGCGGCTCAGCCGCGCTGTTCATCAGGCCATGGGTGTCGGCGTTGCTGCCCTTCCTATCATTTCGCTGATCTCCTTTTTCGTCGGCACCATCCTTGCCCTCCAAGGCGCATACGAACTTCGGCGCTTAGGCGCCATGCAACTCGTGGCCAGCGCTGTCGCCATCTCCATGACTCGCGAGCTGGGCCCCTTGATGACAGCCATCGTCGTGATTGGCCGCTCGGGTTCGGCGTTCGCTGCGGAAATTGGCACCATGAAAGTGAACGAGGAAATCGACGCCCTCGAAACCATGGCGCTCGAGCCGATTCATTTTCTCGTCGCTCCCAAATTCCTGGCCATGATTTTGATGATGCCGTGTCTCACCACCTGGTCTGACTTCATGGGTGTATGCGGCGGCGGATTCTTCGGTGTGACAAACGCCGGTTTCACTTGGAACACCTACTTTCACGCTACCCTCAACGCCCTCGTCCTTCGCGACATCATCACCGGCCTCATCAAAAGCGTGATGTTTGGCCTCGTCATCACCGCCGTAGGTTGTCAGGAGGGCTTTGCCACGGGCCTCGGCTCCGAGGAGGTCGGCCGATCGACTACAGCCGCCGTCGTGAAATCGATTTTTCTGGTGATTGCGGTCGACTTGGTCTTCACCGCAATTTTTTATTTCACGGCTCCGCGATAAAACGCGAAGAAAAAATGTTCGGCAACGGAAAAAAACGCGAACGCCCAGCGCCGCCCACCGGCCCTGCAATCGTCGTGCGCAATCTTCGCGTCAATTACGGCGAACGCGAGATTCTTCACGACATCAGTTTCGAAGTGCAGGCCGGCGAGACCATGGTGATTCTGGGCGGCTCAGGGTCCGGCAAAAGCACTTTGCTGCGCACGCTGGTCGGGCTCGAAAGGCCGGTTGGCGGCGAGATCTGGATCCAAGGCAGGAATTTCGCGGCCATGTCCGAAGACGAGCGCGACCAACTGCGCAAAAAAATGGGCATGTCATTTCAGGGCGGCGCGCTCTTCGGGTCTATGACCGTCGGCGAGAACGTCGCGCTGCCCCTTCGCGAACATACCCCGCTCGACGAGTCCACCATCGAGATCATGGTTCGCCTGAAATTGGATCAAGTCGGCCTTTCCGGTTTCGAGAACTACATGCCCGCGCAGTTGAGCGGCGGCATGAAAAAACGCGCGGCCATTGCTCGCGCTCTGGCCATGGATCCGGAAATTCTCTTTTTCGATGAGCCTTCTGCGGGACTCGATCCCATCATCGCCGCGGGCATCGA
>Ga0187815_10001002_pt1 | contig 13434 bp, 15 predicted proteins | sample NC_S_5_FD_132962 | JGI IMG/M metagenome (GOLD analysis project Ga0187815, IMG submission 132962) | Wetland sediment microbial communities from Neuse River Estuary, North Carolina, USA - ASW-S_5 | ecosystem: Environmental > Aquatic > Freshwater > Wetlands > Sediment | place: USA: North Carolina...
AGCTACACTGATTACGCTTGACAAGCGTCCAGAACGCGTGTGATCGGCGTCATCGGTCCCTCGCCGGCACGGCGAGAGACCCTCGCCCTTCCCCGGAGAGGCCCCAGCCTCTGCGGGTGCATGTGCCGACCGTACAGCGTCGCCGTGGCACGGCGTAGCTTGGAGAGGCCGGTCATATTTAACCGTCACGATGGGACGGGCTAAGCGCGGCGGCTCGCAAGGAACGACTGGTGGTGATGCGGCCCTTCGTAGCGGGCCGCGGCGAACCGGCAGAGGCCCTCCGCGTTCGGCTCGCAGCTGCCGCAGTTCCGCTCCGCGGGCACCGGGGCCCGTACGGTGTCTTCGCGGACCTGGGCCAGCACGACCTTGAGCCACCGTTCCTCCGCGTCCCCGTAGGGGATCTGGACCCAGCCCTCGCGTTCCCCACCCCCGGCCGCGTCCCCGTAGAGCACGATGCCGTAGGGTGGACGCCGACCGAACACGGTGTGGACCAGCCGGCACTCCGCGATCGCTTGGACGGTATCGAAGAGTCGCCCGTGCGCCTCGTGGTATCCGACGAACAGGTGGGTCTCCTTGTACTCGAGCGGGACGCAGGCTCCGTCTCCTTGCTGGATCACGAGGTCGGGGCGTCCCGCGATCCCGAGCTCCGCGTCGATCAGGGTCGAGTGCCCGTTCGTGAATCGGGCGTCCAGACGCACCCGCTCCGGAGGGAAGAGGACCGGGAGGTCGTCCTCGCCCGCGTCCTCGTACACGAGGACATCGTGCTCGGAGAGGTCGAGCCGCCCCTCGTTCACCTCGAGGTGACCGAGCGGAGGCGCGAACATCGGGGAGTGGCGTAGGGGAACCACGTCGAGCGGTGTCCGGGGAGAGAGAAGGGGCCTGCCCATCGCCCGGGCGTGCTGTTCCCGGGCGAGTTCCATCTCGTAGGGGCAGCGGAAGTAGGTCACGAGGTCATGGGGGGTCAAGTGCTCCGGGACGGGGGCCGTGAGGGGGGCCAGCATCGGGCTCCCCTCCGGGGCACGGGCTATGAAGCTACGGCTCGACGAGAAGAGGAGCCATCCTCCGGTGTCGAGCGATCGGTCAGAACCGGAGCTTCCGCTCGAAGGACTCCCGGGCCGCGGCAGAGAGCGTCGAGCGCGCGAGGAGGGTCTGAAGGAGCTCCGGATCGGGTCCCTCGCGTCGCACCGCTTCGAGGATCCTCGAAACGGAGTCACCCTCCCCCTTCTCCGCGGCCCGGACGAGGGCGTACTCTAGACGACTGACACGAATCGGACGGCCTTCGAAAGTCACCGTCCTGAGGCGCGCAACGCCGGTTCGGCCACTCCACTCCTCCCATCGCTGCGCCTCCGCCCCTCCGATCGGCGCGGCCCACTCGACCCGGAGCCCGTCCTTGAACGTCCCCACGAACGCCCGGGCGGCGTGGACGATTCCCGCATGAGGCCAGTCGGTCGGCGCGACGGGCTCGATCAGGTACTCCCCCAACAGCGCGGCGATCCGGTCGACGCCCGATCGCGTCGTTCCGAGGTCGAGGTCATGGGGGTCGATCTTGGCTCCCTGTAGCCAGGCCGCGGTCGACCCCCCCACGTACCATTCCACACCTTCCGATTCGAGAGCAGGGGCGAGGCGCCGGGCGACCTCAGAGAGTCCGGGCCGCACGGCGGCCGGCACCTTGTCGAACGCCTGAGCGATCATCGCGTCCAGAACGAACCGGCCCCGGTTGTACGCCTGGCGCACCCGGGGCGTGTCGGCGGGTGGGAGCAAAAACCGTCGGTGCCAGCATCGCGACCCACCGAACATGCACGACGTGGCCGTGCGGCCGTATCCGAACACGTCGAGCGGCCCCTTGGCCGGTCCCCCCGCGTCCGACCCTCCGTCCTGGGCGTGGAACGTGAACGTGGTCTGCTCCCCGTCCCGGTCGAGCGAGAGCTGGTGGAGGAAGCCGCCGCCGAGGTCGGGGCCCGAGAGCATCTCCTGAGGCATGGTGTAACCGTGGGGGCCGTCCTAACGAAGGACAGGAAGGGCGTTACGCCGGGAGCGGCTGGAGCTCGAGCGAGTTCGGGAGCGGGATCTTGGCGGTCTTCAGCTCGACGTGCTCCTGCGTGCGGCGGGCCACGAGGTACGTTCCGCTCGTGAGGGACTGCCAGACCCCGCGAGCCCCGTCGAACGGCTCGCTTCCGACGACGACGCGGTGAGGGGTGGCCTGGTAGGTCATCTCGTAATAGCGGCGCGAGGCGTCGATGAGGCCTGTGCCGTGGTCGCCCGTCCACTGGCAGAACGCCCAGAGCTCGTCCGGGCCTCGGGAGAAGAGGACGTTGAGGCCCGAGAAGGGTGGCACCGGAGGCCGTTTCAACCCTTGCCAGACTCGCACGAGGTCCTGGACGGTCCTGAGATATCCCACCAGGGGGTCCCCGGTCTCTTCGGTGTTCCGCACCAGCAGCCAGAACAGGACTTCGCTGTCGTTGACCCCGCGTACCTTCGGCTCATGAATCCCTAGGAGCGGGCGCGTTTCGGTCGGGAACGGGATGGAACCGTTGTGAGCGAAGAGCGTGGTGTGGGACTCGAACGGTTGGGAGTTCTCGAGCGCGATCAGCTTCTCCTGGGGCAGGTTAAGCGGGTTGCTGGCGTGACGGAGGTGGCCGAGGATGAGCGGTCCCCGGGCGTCGCGGGCGGCCTTCACGTAACGGTCCCGCTCCGTCGCCTCGTACGCCCCGCCGGTCCCTTTTTCGACCCGGGCGCGGCCACCGTTCTCAAACCAACCGACCCCCCATCCATCCTTCTGGGCCCGGTCGGGAGCGACGTTCGACTGGACGAACAGCGAACGGTCGGAGCGCAGCAGCCACGGCTCGGCGGATTCGTCTCGGGTCGAGAGCAGTCCGAACAGCCTGCACATCAGCGCCGCGCACCGCGGACCGGTAGATAAGCCTCCTTGGCGAGAGGTCACCCCCTCACCCGCGCGTAAGCAATCCTTTTTACTCGGGGGCGGGCTAGAGCGGTCGCCCAGGACGAACGATGGTCGCGATCGAGGTCACTTCCGCTGCCCGTGACCAGGTGCTCCGCATCATGGAGAAGCAGGGCAAACCCGGTGCGGCCCTACGGCTCTTCGTCCAGGGCGGCGGCTGCTCGGGGCTCACCTACGGGATGTCGTTCGACAAGCAGGAGACGGGCGACGAGGTCGCGTTCCGCGACCAAGGGCTCGTGGTCGTGGTCGATAAGGCGAGCGCGCCGCTCCTCGAGGGAATCAAGGTCGACTTCCTGCTCGGTCTCGAAGCGTCGGGGTTCAAGATCTACAATCCGAACGCGAAAGAGACCTGCTCGTGCGGGAAGTCGTTCTCCGCATAGCCGCCGGCCGCTCGTCCACCGGAGCTTTATACCACCCTCTTCGTGGTGTTCACGGGGTAGTCAAGGAGGTCCCCAGGCATGAGCGATAGTTCGGTCAAATTGGAAGTCACGAAAGAAGCGCAGGACCAGGTCCGGGACCTGATGAGGGCCCAGAAGCCCGGGACCGCGGTGCGCGTCTACCTTCAATCGGCCGGGGGCGGCGGCGGCGGCTGCGGCTCCGGAGGCTGCGGCTCGGGCGGTGGAGGGTGTGGATGCGGCAGCGAGGGCGGTGGGGGACCCTCCTTCGGGATGGCGTTCGACAAGCCTCGCAACGGAGACCGTGTCGTCCCGGTGGACGGGTTCTCGATCGTCGTTGACGACCTGAGCGCCGAAATGCTGAACGGCGCGAAGATCGACTTCGTCCAGGACCTGAACGCCTCCGGATTCAAGATCATCGCGCCGAACCTCCCCATGGCCGCGCAAGGCCAGGAGGGTGGGGGCGGCGGCGGTTGCGGCTCCGGCGGGTGCGGGTGCGGTTAGCCGCGCCCGGTCCAACCCTTTCCTAGATTCTTCTCGGACGAGCAGGTACCGAAGATTCCGGGTGGCATTCCCGGCAAGGATGGTCGGGGTCCTCGAGCCGCGGAGTCCTGAACCCATCTCCATCGATGGCCGTTTCGAAGCGGTAGGCGGTCGGACTTATCGACTCGAGCACCTTGCGAAGTTCGCGAGGCGGAGATGGGGCTGGAGTCAAGGTCCAGGCCATCCTCTCGCCGCCGGCACTGGGAAGCCATCTACCACGCGAAGGCCGAAGACGAGCTGAGCTGGCATCAAGACGACCCAGCCCTTTCACTGCGGTTGATCCGAGAGGTCGCGTCGCCCGAGGACCGGATCATCGACGTCGGAGGCGGTTCGTCCCGACTCGCGGGTCGGCTCGTCGAAGCGGGTTTCCAGCACGTCGCCGTGCTCGATATCGCCAGCGCCGCCCTCGAACGGAGCAAGAAGGGCACCCCGGCGTACCGGAGCAACATTCGTTGGATCGTCGGTGACCTGACCCGGGTGGATGAAGTGGGCCGGTTCGATGTATGGCACGACCGAGCGGTCTTCCACTTCCTGGTCGACCCCGAGGATCGATCGAGGTACCTCGAGCTCGCGAAGCGCACCGTCACCTCCGGCGGGCACCTGATCGTGGCCACTTTCGCGTTGGGCGGACCCGAAACGTGCAGCGGACTTCCGGTCGAGCGCTACGACGCGTCGAAGCTCGCGGATGAATTCCGGCCCACGTTCAGTCTGCGAAGGGCGGCCCGAGAGCTCCACCGAACCCCCTGGGGGACACGCCAGCCATTCACCTACGCGGTCCTCGACCGAAAGGCCTGAGGCTCCGAGGAGAGTCTACGCACGGGGCCCCGTGACCTCGCTCCCCCGCCCGCGCGCACGAGCCCGCGGTCCGGTAGGCGATTCGGGGACCACTGCCCGGGTCTGCCGGCTGAATCGACGCGTGGGTTTCGTCCTCGAACCTTTCGACCGGAGAGGCGGGTGTTTTCTGGAATGGGAGGGCTACGGTCCTGATACCTGAATGGGCCCGGACGGATTTGAACCGTCGACCGACCGGTTATGAGCCGGTCGCTCTTGGCCGGACTAAGCTACGGGCCCACATCGGAACCGGAGGCGCCGCCGAGCGGACTTGAGGGTCGGCGGAGAGAGTCCGTCGGCCTTTCGAACCGCTGACCTTTCGGTTAACAGCCGATCGCTCTGCCACTGAGCTACGGCGGCACCGGGGCGGCCGAGCTGGCATCGCGCTAATAGCCTTTCCGACCCGGAGACGGCCGGCTCTCGTGCTCGGCCGCTCGAGACTTGAGGTGTTGGATGACCGCCGCCATCCGGTCGAGGGACCGGTTCAAGCTCGCCCAGAACTCTTGGGCTTTCTCCGTGACCACCGCGCCATCCGCCGACGGCTGGATCACACCCTCCCGCTCGAGCAGGTGGAGCGAGTAGCGGGTCTTGTGGATGGGGAGGTGGAGCGCTTCGCTCAACCGGATGATCCCGGTCGGCGGGCTCTTCGACAGCTTCTCCAAGATGTCGACGTTGCGGGCCAACAGGTCCAATTCCTCCTCGATACGGCTGACGAGCTGAGCGGTCTCGCTCGGCGCGCCCTCGTTCGGCTCCTCGGGCCGGACCGCCTCCTTTCCGAACGGCATGGGTTACGCTCCCGAACCCGAGAACGTCTACTTCAACATTGGGCCATGAACCCCATTGTGTTGCGGGGCGCGGCCTGCGCGCCAAAGGAAGGGACGGGCCCGCCGGGATTCGAACCCGGGTTTGAGGCTCCGGAGGCCTCCGTGATGTCCAAGCTATACTACGAGCCCGCGATGGACCGTACCCGGCCAGCGACGGACGGGTATGGACTTTTCGGCAGATGGCTCGGGGACGTTCTGTTCCACTACCCGAAACAGCGAGCCAGGGGCCAGGGATGCAGGGTCCAGAAGCGATCGGATTCGAGCCCAAGGACCTCCGGCGGACGCTCCCCGGTGGATCGGGATCAGGCGGAGGTCACCGTCGGACAGTACGCCTTGACGAGATAGTCCGAAATGTCGTGGACCTCCACGCCCTCCGGAGCGACCCGGTTCAAGTTCGCGAGGCAGAGCGGACAGGCGGTGACGACCTTCGAGCTGCATTCCGAGAGTTGCTCGATCCTCCGTCGCGCGATTTCGGCCGATTTGCCCGGGAACAGCGTCTCGAGCGGTCCTCCGCAGCAGAACGTGAGCTTACCCGACAGTTCCGGTTCGACCAGAGTGACGCCTCCTTCGGCGAGGAGGCGGCGGGGCTGTTCGAGCACTCCCTCGGAGCGGGCATAGACGCAGGAGTCGTGGATGGTGGCCTCTTGGGCAAGCTGCTGGACCGGCTTTAGCTTGCGTTCCGTGAGGACCTCGAGATAGCTTCGCACGTCGAGGTCGAAGCCGGGCAGGAGTTTCGGGTACACGCTGCGCAGCATGTTGGTCGTGTGGGGGTCGACGGTGATCACCCGCTTTACGCCGTTCTCCTTGAGCGTCTGGTAAACGTACTGGGCGTGCCGGACGAACGCGCGGTCGAGTCCCTCGTCGTGGGCCAAGGCGCCGGTATAGAGGTCCTTCTCGTAGAGGTAGCCGAACTCGACCCCGGCCGCTCGCAGGAGACGGGCGATATTCCGTAGTCGCTCATTGTACGCCCGACGTTCTTTGGAGCTGGTGCGCGCGAGCAGGGGAGTGAGGTTCACGAGCCGGTTCATCGACCGAGCGAAGCCGAAGAGCCAGGCGCTCCGCGAGTGCTCGTACTTCCCGAGCTGGCGGCTCATCGCGTTGATCGCCGGGACCATCTGCCACATCTGACCCGTGTAGAGGACCGTCTCGCCACCGCGCGGGAGGTCGAGGCCCCGCGCCCAGGCCGACGTGGTCCGCCGGCTGAGCGGCAGGGCGCTCTTGCGGCGATGCAAGTTGTCGCCGAGGATGCCGAGCGTGCTCGCGATCGGAACCGGCATGGTCGCCTCCCGGTCAGGCCTCCGCGAGACCGTGGACTTCGCGGTTTAGATAGGTGCGCAACGTGCGGACGTTCTCGGCGATGTGGACCCCGGCCGGGCAGTTGGCCTCGCACATCCGGCAGAGAAGGCAACTGAAGATCGTTTCGGTGTGGCCGAGGACCTCCTCGCGGTCGCCGAGGAGCGCGTAGCGGAAGAGGCGCCGGGGCATCAGCTCGAGGCCGAGCGGACAGAGCGCCGTGCACGTGCCACAGTTGATGCACAGCCGGGCGTCGAACTCCCCGCCGAGGTGAAGCCGCGACAGGAACTCGGGGTCGACCTTCATCGTCGCTCCTCCACGAGCTCGTAGCGATAGTAGTCGTCCGCACGCGCCTTCGGAAGGTCCCGGACGCGCCCGTAGCGGCGCATCGCCATGACCCACTTCGTGACCTCGAAGCTCGGAGCTCCGAGCGCCTCGGCGATCTCGGGAAGCGTCTTCGGTCCATCGCGCAGGACGGCGGTCACCCGGTCCCGTTCCACCATCTCGTCCCGCAGCACCTCGCCGAGGTTCCGCAGCGTCGTCCTGCCCGTCATGCCGCCTCCCTCGCGAGGGCATCGATCATCGCCGTGACCTGTTCGTTGGTGTACCCCTGAACGGAGACCGCTTGCTTCGGGCAGACCGGCACGCAGGCTCCCTCGCCCTTGCAAAGGACCCCGTTGATCTGGGCGACCCGCTTGTCGCCGTAGTCGACCGGTTCGACCGCGGCGTACGGACAGGCCTTCGTGCACTCGTCGCACCAGACGCACAGCGCCGGGTCGACCTTCGCGATGGTGGGCTCAAGGTCAACGTATCCCTTGAGCAGGAGCGCGCCGGTCTTCGAGACCGCCGCGAGCGCACTCGCGACGCTCTCGGCCACGTTCTTCGGCCCCTGAGCGGCCCCGACGATGAAGACGCCGTCGACCACCGTCTCGACCGGGCGCAGTTTCACGTGGACCTCGTGGAAGAACCCGTCCTGGCCGACGGGAATCTTCAGGACCTGGGCGAGGCGACTGTTCTCGCGAGGAACCATCCCCGTGACGAGCACGACCAGGTCGGGGCGAATTTCGACCTCCTCGCCGCGCATGAGTCGATCCTTCACCTTCACCACGAGACCGTCGCCGTCGCGCATCACCGTGGGAGGCGCGTCGTCCCCGTAGCGCAAGAAGATCGAGCCCGAGCGCAGAGCGCGCTCGTAGAGCGCTTCGTACTTGCCGTACGTCCGCACATCCCGGAAGAGGTGGAACTGGTGGAGGGTGGGGTCGCGGGCGCTCGCCACCGTCGCGATATGGGAAGTCGCGCTGCAGCAGTATCGGGAGCAGTAGAGGTGAGGACCCGCCTCTTTCGACTCCTCGCGGGAGCCGACACAGTAAAGGTAGACGATCGTGCGGACCGGACGACCGTGATACTCGAGGGGTGCCGGGCGGTTCGCGAGGAGCTCCTTGAACTCCGGGAGCGTGACCACCCCGTCGAGCCCGAACCCGAACTCTCCCGGCGCGGGCGCGTAAGGGTCGAAGCCCGTCGCGACGATGATCGCTCCGACCTTGAGCGAGATCGTGTCGTGCGTCCCCGTCCGGAGCTTGACCGCAAAGTCGCCGATCCGGCCTTCCTTCTCGACGACCTCGGAGGAGAGATAGAGGGTCACGTTCTCGCGTCGCCGGACCTCCTCGAGTAGCCCGTTGACCAGCTCCGCGCCGACCTTGTCGTTCGGGAAGAGGTTCCCCCAGCGGACGACCTGGCCGCCCGCCTTCTCCTCCTTCTCCACGAGATGCACCGATATGCCGAGGTCGGAGAGCGCAAGGGCCGCCCGAAGCCCAGCGATGCCGGCCCCGATCACGAGCGCTTGCGGGAGCGTCTCCACGCGCATCCGCTCGAGAGGTACCGAGAGCGATGTCTTCGCTACGCCGGCCCGAACGAGCCGCACTGCCTTTTCCGTCGCCGCCCGCCGGTCGTGCGTGTGCGCCCAAGAACATTGCTCGCGAATGTTGACCTGCGTGTACTCGTAGGGGTTGAGGCCCGCTCGCTGGGCCATCGCGCGGAAGGTGCTGAGGTGGAGCTTCGGCGAGCAGGAGCAGACGACGACCCCGTCGAGCTTCTTCTCACGGATCTCCTGGACCATGGACTGCTGCGCGGCGTCCGAGCAAGCGAACATTTGGACCTGAGCCGAGACGACGTCAGCCTCCTTGCCGACCTCCTCGCGAACCTTCTCCGTGTCGACGTAGTCGGAGATGTTCCCCCCGCACTGGCAGATCACCACTCCGAGCCGGCGGGCCGTCACGCTTTCGCCCCCTTCTTGAGATAGGCCGCGATCTGGGCCGAGGCGGCCTCGGAATGGAGGATCGTGTCCGGAATGTCGCGCACGGCGGTCGCTGAGCCGATGACGAAAACTCCGGGGAGGCTCGTCTGGCCGGGCTCGAGTTCCTCGTCCGTCTCCCGTATGTAGGCGTAGGAATCCTTCGCGAGTCCCCCCTTCGGGAAGAGGCGAAACGCTCCTTGGTTCGGTAGGAGCCCGACCGCGAGCACCACCAGGTCGTGGTGGGCCTCTTTCTGCCCACCGTCGCCCTCGATGTCCTCGTAATGGACGATCAGGTCGTTCGAGTCGGTTTCCTCGATCCGGGAGACCTTCCCCCGCGTGAAGTAAACGCCCATTCCCTTGGTCTGGTGGAAGAACTCCTCGTAGCCCTTGCCGAAGGCCCGGATGTCGATGTAGTAGATCGTGACGTCCGCGAGCGGGATGGCTCCCATCAGGAGCTGCGCCTGCTTCATCGAGTACATGCAGCAAACGCGGGAGCAGAGGCGGTTACCGACCTGCTCGTCTCGCGAACCCGTGCAGAGCACGAACGCGACGTTGGTGGGAGCCTTCCCATCGGAGGGGCGGACGACCGCGTTGAACGGGCGCGTGGGAGCGAGCACCCGGTCCATCTGGACGCCGGTGATCACATTCGGGAACCGACCGAAGCCGAAGGCGGGCTTCTGGCGGGCATCGAACGGAGAGAAGCCCGTCGCGAGGGCGACCGAGCCCACGGTCACGGTCTCGTGCTGGTCTCTCATGCCGAGGTCGATGGCGTTCGCGGGACAGACCGCCACGCACTGCCGACACTCCGAGCACACCCCGCAGTCGAGGCAGCGGTTGGCGCTCGCCCTGGCCATCTCCTCGCTCAGGCAACCCTCGTATTCGGCGAACGAGGCGAGCCGCTCGACGATGGGTTTCCGAACCGGGGACACGGATTCGCGTCGGGTACCGCCCTCCCGCGCCTGCGCCACGACTGCCGAACGGTCCGCGATGGGCAGCCGCTCGTCAAAGTGGACCCCTTGGGTCGGGGCGCCGCCAAGGAATCGGTCGATGTAGAACGCCGCCCGCTTTCCTTGACCGATGGAGGCCACGATCATCGAGGGGCCGGTCACGGCGTCTCCGCCGGCGAAGACTCCGGGCAGCGAACTCTCGAGCGTCTCGGGGTCGACCTGGATCGTTCCGTTGCGCTTCAGCGCGAGCTCGGTGGCAAAGGGAGCGGTGTTCGGCGCGAGGCCGATCGCCGTGATGATCACCTGAGCGGGTACCACCTGCTGGACGGTGCGGTCGAACGAGGGATTGAACCGATGCTCTCGGTCGAAGACCGCAGTGCACCGGACGAGCGCGATCGCGACGACCGTGCGGTCGTAGCCGAAGATCTGCCCCACCCCCCATGAATTCGTGACAAGGACTCCCTCGTCCTCCGCCTCCTGGATTTCCCAGGGGTGGGCCGGCATCTCGGCGCGGGACTCGAGACAGAACAGCTTGACCGAACGCGCCCCCAGACGCAGGGCGCTTCGAGCGGAATCGATGGCCACATTCCCGCCGCCGATGACGACGACGACCTTCCCGGTCAGATCGACGGGATGACCCTCGTTGATCTGGTGCAGGAACTCCATCGCGTCCGCGACGCCCGAGAGCTCTTCGCCGGGGACGGAGAGCTTGCGTCCCCCCCGGTCGCCCGCCGCGACGAACACCGCATCGAATCCGGACTGCCGCAGAGCGGTGACGGAGGTGACCCGACGGTTGGTCTCGATCCGAACGCCGAGCGCGGAGATGTTCTTCAGGTCCCGGGAAAGGACCTCCTTCGGAAGCCGGTAGGACGGGATCCCCCAGCGCATGATCCCTCCCGGCTCCGCCTCGGCCTCGAACACCGTCACGTCGTGACCCGTTCGGGCTAGAAAGAACGCGGCGGAGAGTCCTGCGGGACCCGATCCGACGATGGCGACCTTCTTGCCGGTGCGATTCGCGGGGGGCCCGTACTCCGGCTCAGCGTGTTCGGCGTAGTAGCGGTCCGCCATGAACCTCTTGATGCCTCGGATGGGGACCGTCCCTTCGAGCTCCGCCCGCGAGCACTGCTCCTCGCACGGCGCGTAGCACGCACGGCTCAGCACGCCCACCAGGGGAGCGTCCTCGAGATGCTGGCGGAACGCTTGGTCGTATTGTCCCGAGCGGACGAGCGAGATGTACCCGTGGGGCTTCACGCCCGCGGGACAGGTGAACGAGCAAGGTGAGGTTCCCCGCCGCGTGATGACCGCCTTCTTCGGAACCGCCTGAGGGAAGGCGATGTGGGCCGCCCGGCGCGCGGCAAGGTCGTAGTTGAACTCGTCGGGCACGGCGACCGTGCACGCCGCTTCACACAGCGCGCAGCCGGTGCACTTCGCCGCATCGACGAACGTCGGCTTCCGGGTCAGATGGACGAGGAACCCACCTTCGGCTCGGGGCGTGATATCGTCCACCTCGGAGTAGACCAGCGTCCGGACGTTGGGATGATTGTTCACCGCGGCCATCTTGGGTGTGGAGATGCAGCTCGCGCAGTCGAGCGTCGGAAACACCTTGCTGAGCAGGATCATCCGGCCGCCGACGCTCGGCTCCTTTTCCACCACGAGGACCTTGAATCCCATGTCGCCGAGCGTGAGGGCGGATTCCATGCCGCCCACCCCCGCGCCGACGACGAGGGCGTCGTAGTCGGGCCTCCCTCCGTTCGCGACCATCTACGCCTCGATGGCGGCGGCGGGGAATTCGGCGAGAGTCTTGCCGAACTGCTTCATGTGGTTCACGAACGGTTCGGAACAGACCGAGCAGATCGCGGCCATCTTCACGCGTCCCGGCTCGAGTCCGAGCTTCTGGAGCATCGCCTGGGACTGTTCGACGACACGGGCGGTGCGCGCGACGCAATCCGAAAGGAACGCGCACTCGGCCCCGTCCGCCGCGACGAAGACCCCATCGAATCCGGCCCGCACGGCGTGCAGGATCCACTCCGGGTTGATTCCTCCCGAGCAAGGGACCGCGATCACCTGGACCGCTGGCGAGTAGTCCATGTGCGAACTGCCCGCGAGGTCGATCCCCATGTCGGAGATCGCATTCGTGGAGAAGACCAGCACGCGAGGTCGGGGGCTGGCCGCGCCGCCCTCGGACACTACTTACCCCGTCGCAGGTAGATGTGCCAGAGCCCGGCGTCGGGAACCGTGCCGAGGTACTCGTGTCCCACCTTCTTCGCCCAGAGCGGCACGTCCTCGGTCGTTCCCTCGTCGGAGGAGATCACCTCCATCACCCCGCGCATCGGGACGGAGGGCACGCTCCGTTTGGCTTCCAAGAGAGGGCCCGGGCAGGCTACGCCACGGGCGTCGACGACCTTGTCGACCTTCAGAGCTTTCAACTCGTCCACGTTCATCTTTCCCTCTTTCGTTGATCCACCGATGCCTTCGATAGTGGCGCGGGCGTGCCGTGCCCGCGAGTCCGATTCTTGCTCGAATCGGAGGTCGACTCCTCTCCGAGACCTAGGTGGCCCGGCGGAAAGCGTGTCTCCGCAAGGAGGGCCTGCCGGACGAGTCGACAGCTCTCCGAGAGCACGGGACTCCGAAGCGCGTACCGGACCTCACGGCCCTCCCGGCGCGCTCGGACGATGCCCCGGTCCTTCATCACGCGCAGGTGTTGCGAAGCGTTCTGCAGAGAGAGGTTCAACCAATCGGCAATCTCGGTGACCGTGCACGAGTGCCGTCCGAGCAGGTCCACGATCATGAGCCGCTTTGGATTCGCCAGGACGCGAATCATGTCGGCCTCGAGCTCGAACCCTTCGAGGTCGATGCCCGCGAGTGGCGCCCCTCGCCGAACGGTCATGGGTGTCCGCCTCACTCAGATGAAGAGCGTCATCCGGCTGCGGTCGGCGGCGTCGATGAACGAACCGACGTTGCCGTAGGCGATCCCCGGGATGAGCTCCTCCTTGTGAATCCCCATCAGGTCCATCGACATCGTGCACGCGATGAAGCGCACGCCTTGCTCCTGAGCCGACCGGATCAGCTCCGTGAGGCTTAGGACGTGCTTCTTGGCCATCTCCTTCTTGATCATCCGGGTTCCGAGCCCGCCCATCTTCATCTTCGAGAGCTGGAGGTGGTCCGGTCCGCGCGGCATCATGCGGCCGAACATCCCCTCGGTCATCGTCTTCTTGTTGGTGACGTGGACGGGGCCCTCCTTTCGGAGGACATTGAGCCCCCAGAACGTGAAGAAGATGCTCACGGGAAGGTCCATCGCGGCCGCTCCGTTGGCGATGATCATCGCCGCAAGGACCTTGTCGAGGTCTCC
>Ga0187815_10001003_pt1 | contig 13431 bp, 14 predicted proteins | sample NC_S_5_FD_132962 | JGI IMG/M metagenome (GOLD analysis project Ga0187815, IMG submission 132962) | Wetland sediment microbial communities from Neuse River Estuary, North Carolina, USA - ASW-S_5 | ecosystem: Environmental > Aquatic > Freshwater > Wetlands > Sediment | place: USA: North Carolina...
ACGTCGTCGCGGTGCTACTGACTTCCGAGAGGAGTCGGGAAGCCGCGATGCTGGCACCTTTTCAGGAAATTGACGCTAACTAGTATCAATCCTACAGAACATTTAAGTCCGAGCGCCCGACGGCGAATTTTGAGGCTGAGTATTTATGTTGTCAGGGAATGTGTTGCAGGCTATAGGGTTAGATAGCAACACCATTTTCCTGATCTTCTGGGTCGGCTTCTTCTTTGTGACCTTCTTCTACCAGGCGAGGATCCAGTCGTACATGGCCCTCAACGACATCAGCAGGGGCCTAAACAAGCTGAAAGTCATGAAAGACAAGTCCCGAAAGGAGGCGATCGACTACCTGTTCAACATTGGCAAGGCGGCCAACGACCCCACCCAGCGCGTTGACCAGTTTCTCGACTACGTCACCATAATGCCCGTCGACATCGACCCGGCGGGCCTGGTCGGGAAGATCGACCACGTGGTGACCACAAACAACGACAGGGTCAGGGCAGAGGTGGGGGCGCTTCTCGGACAGAACAACCCGGTGACAGTATCGATCTCGGAGAACCTTCTTGAGGTCGCGACGTCGCTCAACTTTCTTCACAAGATAGTCCGGCATTTCTACCTACTTGGCAAGAAGACCAACTCATACATCACCCTTCTTCAGCTCCAGATGCTGATGCCCATGATCATCCAGGAGGCTGACGCCCTGCTCAACGCGGTGGACTCGTTCAAGCTTGGCCAGCCGGTCGGAGACGGAATCGGTGCAGTCATCGCATCCAGATACATGGCAGGGAAAGAGAAGCGGGCGGTGGCCAAGGACACTGTCATGGCGGTGTCAGAGTACAAGGGGAGGAAGCTCTACGTCCTGAAGGCGGACGGACCAATGGCCTATGTTGGCCAGCCCGGTGTCGCCATCAAGAAGATCATCGAAGAGATGGGAGTGAAGCCGAGCGCCATAGTGATGATCGATGCCGCGCTCAAGCTGGAAGGGGAGAAGACAGGCGAGATAGCTGAAGGCGTGGGCGCCGCGATCGGTGGCATTGGAGTAGAGAAGTTCCAGATTGAAGAGGCTGCCACTAAGGCAAAGGTGCCCCTCTACGCCATCCTGGTGAAGCAGAGTCTCCTCGAGGCGATTACTGTGATGAGGAAGGAGATCGCCGAGGCTGCCGACAAGGCAACCCAGGCCCTCAACAGGGTCATCGAGGAGAAGACGAAGGAGGGGGACGATGTCGTCGTGGCGGGAATCGGAAACACGCTGGGCGTAGCGCAATGATGAGCTCCGTTCCGGGGCCTGACAAGAAAACCAAGCTCCTGGTGTACACCATCGAAGAGTGCCCAGTCTGTGGACAGAAAGTCAAGCGGGCCTTCACTGTGGGGGACTACGTGACGAAGGACGGGGCAAAGTGCGCGAAGTGCGCTAATCAGACTAGGGTCAGCCTAGTCTACGCCGAAGGTTCGAAATCAAGCTAGGACAGTCAAGCCGTTCTCGTCCAAGGCCATGGTGTGCTCGAACTGAGCCACTGGGCTCCCTGATGCTTCGACAAGGGTCGGATAGGCTCTGAGGATCCTCTTTGCGACAAGTCTGTCCACAATGCCTAGGAGCCTGTTCTTTCCGAACTCGCTGGAGTACCAGCGGGGAGTAAAGGGGAGGGTCTTCCTTTCATCCCACACCCTGTCTGCGAAAGCATCAAGCTCCGGGGTCCCCGTTTTCTTCCTTGCCACCACTGAGAATATGGTCTGACTCAGGGCGTCTACCACATAGCCAGCAGCCGATCCGAGCGTGAGGAAGGGCTCGATGGCGAAGACATCCCCTCTCTTGAGATCCTGCATGCCGGGCATGTACAGGTTTGGAATGCTCTTGCCTGCGTGCACCGTGTACCTGTCAAGAGTGTGGCCAGTCAGGTTCTCAATGGTCTTGAACCCGAAACGAGCCGCTTCGTGATGTATCACCCTCCCTATTTCTCCGGTCCTCGTCTCCTTCCTCGCCGTGGCAATGGCCGCCTCCAGAGCCCTCTGAGTCGCCTCAAGCAGAAGGTTGTACTCAGGGTTCAGAGTGACGCTCAACGAAGTATCGGTTATGTACCCGTCGACGTGGGTCCCGAAGTCCACCTTCACCAAATCGTCCTCCTTGAATTGAGATTCGTCCCCGTCCTGGGGCGCGTAGTGCGCGGTCACCTGGTTGACCCCTATCCCTGTGGGGAAGGCTAGATGCCCGCCTCTCGACTCGACTTCATGCTTCACCAGATCGCACACCTCGAGGAATTTGACCCCCGGCTTCACAGCGGATTGGACCAAAGGCCTCACCTCATTGGTTATCCTTCCTGACTCCTTGTATTGCTGGGGGATCGTTGTCACGTGGCTTCACAAGTCCTATATTGCGTTCCGAGGCCAGCGGCGTGGTTCGTGGTATTTCAACTGATTTCCGAAGCGAGGGCCCCACGATGAAATACAAAATGGTCGCGACGGGCGGCACATTCGATCATCTTCACAAGGGCCATATCGCTCTTCTCAGGAAGAGTTTCGAAGTCGGAGATGCAGTAGTTATCGGGGTCACTTCCGACGCTTTCGCTATGAAGGAGGGGAAGAATCCCGACCAGCGCTATGAGGAGAGGGTCCGCCAACTTGAGGCATTCATCCGTAAAGATTTCCCTGGGAGGAAGTACATCATCTCTAAGCTCGACGATTACTTCGGTCCCGGTATAGCATCTCCTGAGGTCCAGGCCATTGTGGTGAGCAGAGAGACGGCCAAGCGTGTGTCGATGGCCAACGATCTAAGGCAGGCCAAGGGATACCCTCCTCTGGAGACAGTCGTGGTGGACTTTGTTCTAGCCAGCGACTCCAAGCCGATTTCTTCCACCCGCATAAGGAATGGCGAGATAGACGCCGAAGGCAAGCTCGCAAAGCGCCCACCCAAGAGACGAGACAAGGGAAGCTAGCGAGTGGTTAAATCCGAACCCTTCAGGCGAAAGTAGTGTGGAAAAGGACAGGCTGGATCCCTGGGGGACGAGCTCGGTCAAGAACTACGAACGTTTGCAATCAGAGTTTGGAATAGCTCCTGCCGCCCCGCTGCTGAAGCGTTTCAAGAAGCCGAGCACTCACCTGAGCAGGGGAATAGATTTCGGCCAGCGCGACCTCGGAGTTGTCCTCGACGCCATCGACAACAGCAAGCCATATGCCGTGATGAGCGGGATCAAGCCGGACGGTGCTTTCCATCTCGGTAACAAGATGACGGCCGACGACATGGTATACTTCCAATCTCTCTCGAAGAAAGCCCGGGTCTACTATTCGATAGCTGACGTGGAAGCCTACGCAGACAATGGCATCCCGTTCGCCGAGTCATCCAAGATTGCCGTAAGGAACGTCGCCGACATCCTTGCTCTCGGTCTAGATCCCGACCGGGCTGTAGTGTACAAGCAGAGTGAAGAAATGAGAGTGATGAGGCTGTCAACAATCTTTTCGAGGGGGGTAACGAACAATATGCTGAAGGCAATCTACGGGGAACGGCAGATTGGACTCTACATGTCAGCCCTGATTCAAGCAGGCGACATCCTGATGCCCCAGCTCCCCGAGTTCGGCGGTCCGAAGCCAGTGCTCGTCCCGGTGGGAGCGGACCAGGATCCGCACATTAGGCTGTCCCGGGACCTCGCAGTCCGCTACCGCTCGGACTTTGGGTTTGTGCCTCCCTCTGCAATTTACCACCGGCTAGAATTGGCCTTGACCGGAGGCTACAAGATGTCGAAAAGGTCGCCCGAGTCAGGGTTCACACTCGACGACACTCCCGCCGAGGCTGCCAAGCGCGTCCGCTCTGCCTTCACCGGGGGGAGGGACACGGTCGAAGAGCAGCGACGTCTCGGAGGGCGGGCCGACATCTGCCCTGTCTACGACCTCTACAGGTTCCACTTTGCCCGGGACGACGAACACGTGGAGCTAGTCTACAACGAGTGCACAAATGGGATCAGGCTCTGCGGCGAATGCAAACAGGAGGCGATTGGTCTCGTGAAGGCCTTCCTGGAGGAGCATCACAAGAAACGCGATTCGTTGATGAACGACGCCAGAGAGCTCATGTCCAAGAGCAGAGACTACCTGGCGTCGACAGGAAAGCAGTGAAGGGAATTGTCCAGCTCGTTGCACCCGATTGAACAAAAAATCCTTTCTGTCCTGACGCGCGCAGGATCGTTGTCCTTCGAAGCTCTTGTCAAGGAGACTTCGCTGAATGAGGACCAGGTGAGGAGGGCGCTCCAGTGGCTGTCTTCCAAGGGGATGGTCTCCATCAGCGACACCAAGCGGACCCAGCTCGAATTGGCCCATAGCCCCCCCGAACTGACTCTTGTCACCAAGGTATCAGAAGCAGCCCGACCACTGACCTTAGATGGGCTCAGAGCAGAGTTCGCGTCCCCGGAAGAGTTCTCCGCTGCGCTGGGCAGGGCAAGGAGCGCCGGCTGGGTCACGGTGGAGGGGAGCGCGCCTGCGGTCGTCCGGCTCGGGAATGCCAGAGGGGTCGAGCAGATCCGGTCCCTCATCGAGCTGGCTTCACATGGCATAGAAGAAACAGCCATACCCAAGGAAGATTCGGCTCTGGCTTCCGATCTCGCGAAAAGAGGAATTCTCAGGAGGGTTGAGCTTCGAAGGGTCCTGGTCGGGATGACCGAAGCCGGGAGGCAATCAGGCGCAGGCGCAAGCGCCTCGGGCCTCCTCGAGAAGCTCACCCCCGAAATCCTGGCTTCGGGAGCTTGGCGGGGAAAGAGCCTGAGGCCCATCGATGTCGAAGCCAAGGCACCACATTTCTATCCAGGCAGGAGGCACCCGGTCCGGGATTTCATCAAAGAGGTAAGAGACACTTACATTTCCATGGGTTTCACAGAACTCCAGGGCAGGAGCGTTCATCCTGGGTTCTGGAACTTCGACGCCCTCTTCATCCCCCAGGATCATCCTAGCAGGGAGATGCAGGATACATTCTACCTTGAAGGACTTTCAGATGAGGGGATGCACCGGTCTGGAGTAGTCGCCAACGTTGCCTCCACCCATGAGAGCGGATGGAAGACGGGGAGCAAGGGATGGGGGTACCATTGGAGAATCGAGGAGGCGCGCCGACTCGTCCTCAGGACCCACAACACCGTCCTGACAGTGAAGGCACTCTCCGAGTCCAAGGAAAGGGAGACGCGGGTCTTCGCTGTGTCCAAGGTTTACAGGAATGAAAACCTCGACTACAAGCATCTTGCTGAATTCTATCAGATGGACGGGATCATGGTCGGGGAGGGCCTCAACGTCAGGCACCTGATGGGATTCCTCACCGAGTTCTACAAGAAGCTGGGGATGTCGGAAGTAAAGCTCTGGCCGACCTACTTCCCATACACAGAGCCGTCGCTTGAGGTCATAGGCTATTCGAAGTCGGTGAACGCCTGGATTGAACTGTCTGGGTCGGGCGTGTTCCGGCCCGAGGTCACTTTGCCGCTCGGGGTCAAAGTCCCTGTCCTCGCCTGGGGACCCGGCATAGAGCGTTTGATGATGATGCGTTACGGTCTGGACGACATGAGGGCCCTTTACGGTACCGACCTCTCGTGGCTCAGAAGTAGGAGAGAGCTTGCCGGTAGTTAGAATCGACTTCCCCCGGTTCTCCAAGATGGTCGGGGTGGAAAAAGGGAAGATCGTCGACAGGCTCCCGTACGTGGGCCTCGACATAGAGAGCGTCGACGACAATTCAATCCGCGTCGAATACAGCCCGAACAGGCCCGACTTCGGCACAGACTTCGGCATTGCTCGCTCCCTGAGAGGACTTTTGGGGAAGGAAGTGGGCCTACCCCGCTTCACCTCATCGCCGTCAGGAATCTCAGTGTCGGTGGACAGGCGACTCTCAGAAATCAGACCCTTCATTGCCTGCGCCACAGCGACGGGACTTCGCCTCGACAACGAGGACATCAGGCAAATCATCTCTCTGCAGGAGGACCTGCACAACGGGCTGGGAAGGAAGCGAAGGGCAGTTGCAATCGGGCTGCACGACATGAACGCCGTCGTCCCCCCGCTCGCCTACCACGCGGTCGAATCTTCGTTCAAATTCGTCCCACTCGGCGGAAAAAAGCAGGTGTCCATCGGTTCAATCCTCACTGACACGGACGAAGGCAGGACCTACGGGCCCGCCCTTTCGGGGAGCACGTTCTATCCTGTGATAACGGACGCCAGAGGGACGGTCCTGTCCTTTCCACCGATAATCAACGGCGACGCCACGAAAGTAACCACCAAGACCAAGCAAATGTTTGTTGACGTCACGAGCACCGACAGGAGGGCGGGGGACGACGTGCTCGCGGTCGTGGCCACGACGCTCGCGGAGGCCGGAGGAAAGCTGGGAACGGTCGTCATAAAGTACGCCAAGCCAAGAATCACACCTGACCTTTCCCCAACGGAACTTCCACTCGATAGGGCACTAGTGAACTCAATCCTTGGAATGGACCTAAGCAGACAGGAGATTGCAAGCTGTCTCGAGAGGAGCAGGCTGGGCGTTAGGGGGACGAAGGTACTTGGGCCAAGGTATCGGATTGATCTTCTCCATCCGGTCGACATAGCCGAGGAGGCGGCTCTCGGCTATGGAATCGACAGGTTCGTTCCCGTCTATCCCCCGAGCAAGCGCCCGGGATCGTTTGATGGGTTCGAGGACTTCCTTGATTCCACTTCGACCATAATGGCCGGGTCTGGTTTCATAGAGATGATGACGTTCGAGCTGACTGACGCGAAGTCCCTCTATGGCAACTTCCAGAGGCCCTCATCCGATCAGGTGGCCGTCATGAACCCGAAGACCATCGAGCACTCCCTCCTCAGAGATGACCTGCTCCCTACGCTCACGGCGTCTCTTTCGGGGAACGTAGGGTCCGACTACCCCCAGAGGATTTTTGAGATTGGTAGGGTGTACAGGAGATCGAAGGAAGGCGTCTCCGAGGCGTGGCATCTTGGAGGACTGATTGCCCACTCGCAGGCGACGTTCACAGAGGCAAAGATGTATGTGGAATCAACCTGCCGGATATTCGCGGGCAAGGAACCTACCGCCAGCCAAGCAGAACACTGGGCGTTCAGCAAGGGCAGGTGCGCAGCTGTCAGGGTCGACGGAGCCCCCCTGGGGTATGTTGGAGAATTGAAGCCAGAGGCTATCGACGCCTTCGGCCTTGGTGTGCCTGTCGCCGGCTTCGAACTCAACCTGTCTGCGCTGTTCGAACTGCTAAAATAGTTCCAGGGCTCCGCAGGAGCAGACGGCTTTCGTTCTAAAGCGCGCCAAACGGCCACCTGCGAAGGCGGAGACGCTTTGATGAGCGGATGGTTTACCCAGGCGTGCGACAGACGGAAGCCGTTTGCCCGTTGAAGAGGCTAGGTGATGATCCCCGCTGAAAGCTGGGACATGATCCGGGCTGTCAGAGACGGGCAACAATCCCAAATAACATGAGCAAATTGCTTCGCAGGAACGAGAAGAGGTACGAGGAATTTGGAGAATTTCTCGAGGGGTTCGTTACCGATTTGAACAACTCGTCAGAGGATGGTTGGTCAATCCTGGTCGAAGGGCCGCGCGATGTTCGAGCTCTCAGGGAGCTTGGTTGCGTGGGAAACGTGGTGACCGCGTCGTTGGTGGTGAGGAAAGGGAACACGATCTTCGATGGCGACAGGAAGATTATCATCCTAACCGACCTAGACCGAGAAGGTGGTGTCCTGGCTGCGAGATATACAAAACGGCTCGCGCACGACGGTTTCAAGACCTCGCTTCTTGAGCGGAAGCGGCTGAAGAAGGCTTCACATGGCGTCTTCCGGCACATCGAGAATCTTTCTAGGTTCGCCGAGACCGTCCCTGGGACGCCTTGGGAAGTGGCGCGCCCCAATCCGTAAATAACTTGACAGCAGCTCGCGTCCCCTTGCCCGGTCGCCGATATCCGTCGGCTAATGCGACCTGGTTCGAGCAACTTCCATGCGCGATTACAGTCTGCGACACGAGATACAAGATACTTTACCTGAATGACATGGCCGCGGAGGTTGCCGCGGAGGACGGTGGCAAGGCCCTCATCGGCAGGAATCTCTTGGATTGCCATCCACCCGATGCCCAGATGAAGCTGAGGGATGTCATGGCATCGGGTCGGCCAAATGTGTACACGATAGAAAAAAAAGGCGTCAGGAAGATGATCTACCAGTGCCACTGGAAGAAGCAGGGGCGCCTAGGGGGGCTCGTGGAGCTGACATTCGTCCTTCCCAAGGACGTCCCTCACCACCTGCGTACCTGATTTTCAGCGCGATGCTCGTCGAGACGATCTGCAAGTCGCGGTGAGAAGGGAAAAACCGTCGATAGCCAACGATGAGACGATTCCAAAGGGGTGTAAATGGAGCCAGAAAACAAGAAGTTTATATCCACGACAATTTTGATTAAATTCAATTAACGATTAACACCGTTAAGCACGAGTGAATCAGAAATGAACGGAGAGATGGAAATTGCCAGATTCGGGTATAGTAAAATATCTAGTAAAACTGAGGTTTGAAGTAGACGGGGTCGTTGAAAGGGCAGACGTAATCGGGGCGATCTTCGGGCAGACCGAGGGTCTCTTCGGCCCTGAAATGAACCTGAACGAGCTTCAGAAGAGCTGGAAGGTAGGAAGGATAGAGATCAACCTCGAGTCGAAGAACGACAAGACCAGAGGCGAAGTCATCATCCCCATGTCGACCGATATAGGAACAGCCGCCCTGATAGCAGCCGCGGTTGAGAGCGTCGACAAGGTCGGGCCCTGCAGCGCCCGCTTCAATGTCGGGGCCATCGAGGACGTAAGGGCGGTGAAGCGCAAGCAGATAGTCGACAGGGCAAAGCTAATCGTCAGAGATTGGAGTTCAAAGACCTCAAGCGAGGGGGAGAACCTGCTCAAGGACGTCACAGAGTCCACAAAGAGAGCCAAGGTCATAAACTACGGCCTCGAGAATCTTCCTGCAGGGCCAGGGGTCTACTCGTCTGATCTTGTCTATCTTGTCGAAGGGAGGGCCGACGTCGTCCTCTTCCTGAGGGCAGGCATCGAGAACGTAGTGGCGCTCGAAGGGACCAGCGTCCCGGACTCCATAATCGAACTTGGAAAGAAGAAACGATTGATTGCTGTACTCGATGGAGACAGGGGAGGAGATCTCATCGAAAAAGAGCTCGCCCAGGTAGTGAAGGTGGAGAAGGTCCTGAGGGCGCCGCCGGGGAAGGAAGTGGAAGATCTTACCCCGATAGACGTGCTTAACATGTTGAGGGCCGAAGCGCCACCTGCACCCCGCAAGGAGAGAGCGGCGGAACGAGCCCAGCCCCCGGCTGCCGAAGAACCTGAAGAGCCCGTGGTGGTCAAGACGCGCGAGCTTTACCCGAACCTCAACGGCACCCTCGAGGCGGTACTCCTGGACCAGGGGCTTCAGGAGATAGGGAGATTCCCAATCAGCGAGCTAGTGCAGAAGATGGAAGGGACAAGCGGTGCACAATACTTGATCTTCGACGGCATAGTGACTCAGAGGCTCGTCGAATCTGCTGCCAAAGTCGGGGTCAAGGGGATAATCGGTCACCGGACCGGCGAACTGAACGAGGTCCCAGGCGATGTCAGGATTGGAACGTTTCGCGACCTAGGCCTAGAGTAGCCAAGGCCGTTGATAGTCAACGAGTTCAACCCGAAGCACGGCTTCTGTTCCCTGACCATCGAGTCTGCCGAGGACCTTTGGACACTCAGGCGCCTCATCGCCAAAGGAGATGTCCTCGTCACCCGAAGCTCCAGAATCGTCAAGAAGGAGGACGAGTTCTCCCGTCCGGACAAGGGGGAGCGGGTCAAAGTCACACTTGCGCTGTCCGTTGACGAGGTCCATCTCGACAGCAGCATCGAGAGAATCCGTGCGAGGGGGACAATCGTGGAGGCGAGCGACGAAATCGTCCCCAGGGTCGGGTCGCACTCCGTCACGCTTTCTCCCGGCCATTCGCTCACTCTCAGGAAGCGCGAATGGACCCCCCTCGACATACATCTTGTCCGCCCAACCAGGCGTTCCTCATCGAGGTTCGTCCTGGTGGCCGCTGACAGGAGGGAGGCCGGGGTGGGGACATTGAGCGGTTCTCACCTGGCCTTCGGCACCACGATCGAGTCAGGACTAGGGGGCAAGATGGGGGAAGAGCTGAGCCCCAAGCCATTCATCGCCAAGGTCGCTGATACCGTCGCCCAGATTTTCCGTGAAGGGGACTACGTCGTGGTCGCAGGTCCGGGCAATTTCAAGAACGCCATAGCCAACCAGATCAAGGAGAGGCTGAAATCCGTACCCGTGAGCGTCCTGGAGGGGCTGGATCTTACGGGAGCAGATGGCGTCCGTGCCCTGATCAAGGTTCAGGCGTTCGAGAACCTGGCGAAGGACTCGTTGGTGGTAGAGCTGCAGCGACTCGTTGCAGAGGTCGTCAGGAGGGTTTCGACCGGAGATGCGAGGGTCGCCTACACCCTCCCCAGGGTCAGTGCCGCCGCTACCGCAGGAGCCGTGGAAGCGTGCGCCGTCTCTGACGACGTCTTCGCATCCGGGGTTGACGAAGAGGAACTGGTGGATACCATGAACACGGTCCAGGCCAAGGGGGGTTCGGTCTTCCTGGCCGACTCGTCGATGGAGTTCGGGAAACAGGTCTCCTCCTTCGGGGGCATAGTAGCGCTCCTGCGCTACGCGCTCAGAGCTTAGCAAGCACTGGGAAAACGAACTCGGACATTATGGCGAGGGCTAGACCGCCTTTGATCAGGTCCTTCCCCAGCCTCCTTTCGATGTGTGTGTAGTAGAGTAGCAGCCCCAGCATCAGAAGCGTTACGTAGGCGATGCGGGAAAGGTCAATCACAGTCGAGTCTATGGTGGCGAGTAGGGCGCCCACCATCGACGTGAACTGCTGGGCGAGCTGCTGGACCAGGCTCTCAGCTCCAGGAGGTGGCGGAACGTCGAGCATCGACATTCCAACGAAATTTCGTATTTAACGGGCAAGCATTTCACAGGAGCCAGGGGCCGGCAATGACCGCAAAGATCATGATGATGACGGCCAGGGTGGCCGCGCCTGTTATCCTCAGCAGCGTCTTCTCGCTCAGTTTCCCCTTTCCCAGGGCTTTCACCCCCACCATGAACGCCTGTCCGCCGTCGAGGGGGTAGATCGGTAGTGCGTTGAATATTGCCAGGTTGAAATTAAGGAAGAATATCCAATAAAGCAGATTCGCCAGTGGGGACACGATCGCCCCGAGAGAAGAAGTGTAGAAAGGAGCCATGGTGTCCGAAAAGGGGACCACACTCTGGCAGGTCGGAAGAGTGGGGATGCAAACATAGGTAAACGGCTTGGTGAGTGCCGCTCCGGTGTACGCATTCACCGCGCTCTGCAGAGAGGGTACGCTCTGAGTCCCGGGATTGATGAAGCTTACACCGATAAACGGGCTCTTGAAGGTCTGTCCGCTCGATGTATTCTGGAGGAGCTGGTAGCTGAGGGTGACGTTCTTCTCGAAGGTCGTGCCGCCGCGAAACACCGTTAGGGTCACCGTGTTGTTGATCTTATACCAGGAGCTGGTGCTGATTGCCGAAGGGTCATTGAGAGGTATCCCGTTCACATCCAGGATGTAATCGTAGGTCTGTATTCCAGCCTTGCTCAGTGGCGAGTCTGCGGCAACGACGACTCCAATCCCCTGCTGACTCGCGGGACGCATCGTTGAAACGACCCCCACCAGGAGAAGAAGGCAGATGAGTCCGGCCATCAGATTGATTCCTGCGCCTGCTGCAAGTACCCTGCCGGAATAGGAGGAAGGTGCCGTCTTGATGGCGTTCTCGTCGACGTCCACGAAGGCGCCGATGGGGACGATAAGGAAGAATAGCAGCCCTGCGGCCTTCACGGGGAGTCCCAGGCTCCTTGCCACAATGCCGTGCATTCCCTCATGAATTATCATCGCTATCACCAGGGCGATCCAGCCGTCGACAATGGGGAGGTACGGGTTTATCCCGGGGATGCCCAGATTGGCCAGAGGACTCAGGGTTCTGACATAGGAGGCCACTGCGGCTCCACGGGGCGAAAAGAGGATGCCGAGTTCGCTCAGGAAGAGATAGAACCCGATGGCGGCTGCGACAGGCATCACATACAGCAGGAACCAGCCTACAGGTTTCGAAATCCTGCTCGCTCCGAGCCTGTCCATGAGAGACTGAAACCTCCGGGTCCGAAGGAGTATGATCCCGTACTGGAACTCGAACCTCTTGTAGTCCCCTGGCTCCATTTTGACTTGCCGAACCTGTTATCGCTTTAAGCATTGAGAGTTTATAGTCCATATCGGTTCCGACTCCATCGCATGACCGGTTGCTCGCGCTGCGGAGGGAAACCTTTCTACACTAGGCGCTACTCGGGGGAGACCCTCTGCGCCAGCTGTTTCAGGGAATCGATAGTCCAGAAGACGAGGAAGACGGTGTCAAAATACAAGATGATTTCAGCAGGGGAGCGGGTCGCCGTCGCCGTTTCAGGAGGAAAGGACAGCCTGTCGCTGCTAAGGGTGCTCAACGAACTCTACCGGCCCCGCAGGAACCAGATTGTGGCCATCTCAGTGGACGAGGGGGTGGCCGGCTACCGGGACGAGGCCCTTGACCATGCCCGTTCCTTGGCCAGCGAACTCGGCCTTGAGCAGGTGGTGGTCTCCTACAAGGATCTGTTCGGTTTCTCCCTGGATGAGGCTCTCGACTGGAAGGAAGACCGGGACGTCTCTTCGTGCAGCTTCTGCGGTGTGTTCAGGCGTCGCGCCATCGACGAAGCAGCCGTCAGGGCCAAAGCTGCTGTCGTAGCTACAGCACACAACCTCGACGACTACGTTCAGACGTTCATGATGAACCTGATGCACGGGGACGTCGCGCGCCTGGGCTGGCTCGATCCAGCTTACGCAGACCTCTCGTTCCCCGTCAGGAGGGTCAAGCCGTTCATGGAAATCTACGAGGAGGAGGTCGCCCTCTTCGCCTTTCAGACCGGCCTGCCGCTCCAGAGCGTGAGTTGCCCGTACATGCACGAGGGGCTCAGGAGCGAGGTCCGCGACTACCTCAACATGATGGAGGCGAACCATCCCGGGATCAAGAACGTCCTTCTGAGGTCCAGCCTCGACGTGATTTCTCGCTATGCCCGTTCATCGGAGAAGGAGTCAGTTCCGTGCTCAAGCTGCGGGAAGCCCTCGTCCAACGGCCTCTGCAGCGTGTGCAGAATGAAGGCGGCCGTCGAGGAGCATGTTAAACTAGGTGCCTAGCCGGCGAATTGCTGGCGGTGGGTAGGGCCGGGAGGTCAGCCTTCTCCCAGAATACTGAGACAGGCTTCATGCAGAGGCCAGCAACCTCCGGGTAAAGCCATCTTCCTCGTCACCCGCACCGGGCAGGGAAGACGAACTCACGCCGAGGCGGGCGGTCATGAGGGGCAGCCCTCTCGAAGGGGAGGGCCTGACTCTTAATTGCCGA
>Ga0187815_10001004_pt1 | contig 13424 bp, 15 predicted proteins | sample NC_S_5_FD_132962 | JGI IMG/M metagenome (GOLD analysis project Ga0187815, IMG submission 132962) | Wetland sediment microbial communities from Neuse River Estuary, North Carolina, USA - ASW-S_5 | ecosystem: Environmental > Aquatic > Freshwater > Wetlands > Sediment | place: USA: North Carolina...
CGCTCTGGTAGACCGACTGGTCCGGGTCCGCCGTCGGGCGGTCGGGGGCGGAACGGCCCCCCATGGTCGCGTGGGCCCGGAGCACGGCGGCCCCGAACTCTCCGCTCGCGACGAGTGCCGCGGTGTCGAAGACGAGGGTCTTCATCCCGATGCGGGGGCGGTCTTCGGTGGAGAGGAACATCCGGCCGACGCACGTGTACCGCCCGCCGGCCGCTGGATACAAGAAGAGGTTCGGGTAGTAGGAGAGCGGCTGGGAGGGGTCGGGGTCCCAGTAGTCGTGGGTGTCCGCGATGTTGATCGTGAGGTTCCCGACCGTGCGGATCGCCTCGAGGGTCTCCCGGCGGCCCGGGAAGTCCTCGGGGATGGTCGTGTACCCCGGGCTTTCCGCCTCGTTGTCGACCTGGCGGCACCAGACGACGGCGACCGGAGCGAGGGCGCCCGACCCGGCTCCCTCCGCCACGGCCCTCACGCCCCCTTCGTCGCCCGGCGTTCGAGGATCCGCTCGCAGGCCCGAGCGAGCGGCAACGTCGTGTTGACCATCACCGGCACGCCCATCGTGACGGCGCCCGAGCTGGGCGCCTCCTCTCCGGATTCCCCGATGAAGAGAGGGTGGCCCTCCCCCGTGGAGACCGCGCTCGAGATGAGAAAGACATCCTCCTTCGTGGAGATCCCGCGGCCCTCCTGGGCCACGAGGATCGTGCCCATGCCCGCGCCGTCCCGGCGGAGCAGGAAATCGACCGGGTCGAAGGAGCTGCGGAACGTCCGCTCGCGCACCGACTGCTCGACCTCATTGTAGAACTCCTTCAGCTTGTCGGCTTTCGACACCGCGATGACGAGCGGCAGGTTACGGGAATGCGTGTAGCGGAAGACGCCGCGGGCGAGGTTGATCTGTTGGGCCTGGTCGCGCAGCGACGGAAGGCCGGGGGAGAGCAGCAGGATGATCGCGTCGGCCTCGCAGACGAACCGTCCGAGCAGCGTGAGGCCACGCTTCCACAGGTCCCGCCGGTCGGGCCTCCAGGAGTCGAAGTGCGGGATCACCCGACAGCTCTTCTCGGTGACTTCCCCGTCGGGGGAGTCGAACCAGATCCGGTCGTAGGTGAAGTAGTCCGCGATGATCCCGCCGGCCTCGTCGACCGTGGAGAGCTCCATCGGTCGGGAACCCGCGTCACCCTCGGGAGCGGCGTAGCGGAACCGCATCTTCATCTCGACGAACTGGTTGAACTTCGTCGGGAGCGGGTACTTCGTCAGGATCCCCTGCTCGTCGCGGCCCGCGCTCAGCTCGACCCAGAGCTTGCGACGGTCCTCCATCGGTCGGTTCACGTAGTAGCGTGTGGTGGTCTCGAGGCTACCCTCGGGGTCCGTCGGGTCGGTCGTCTCGTACGTGGTCTCCTCGAGCGCCACGTCGTTCTCGAGGTCCCCGTACAGCGGGAGGCTACCGTTGTCCGCCCGGGACGGAATGTACAGGATCGGGAGGTTGAGTCCGAAGTGGCCCGAGAGGAACCGGAAGTAGGTCGTCTTGCCCGAGGCCGGGATGCCCACCACCGCGATCCGGGTCGCGTCGACCGACGACTTCGGCTCGCGCTTCCCGGTCGACTTCCGGCGGGTGGTGACCTTGACCTCCGTCATCGGGCGTCCCTCACCGCATCTCCGCCAGGCATATTTCAATGAAGTCCAAGGCGCCCTCCACGGTCGCGCCCTCGGCCGAGAGGTCGAGGCGCGCATCCTGGAGGAGTCCGAAGACCTCCTCGACCGCCGCTTCGTGCTTGATCGCCGCGTCCTGGATGTCGCCTTCGCCCGCGAGGCGGGTGAGCTGGTAGGTGCCCCGGAGCTCCATTAGCTTCGCGAAAAGGTCCATCAAGCGGTCGCGCGTCTTCGGATTGCCGTTCGTGAGATGGTGCTCGGTCTCGTCGATGAAGCGAACGAGCGTTTCCGTCTCCTTGTCGTTCTGCATCCGCGCCTGGAGGACCGCGAGCCGACGTAGGATGGGGGCTTGGGTGTTCGCGGGGAGCTTCTCGGCCTCGGCCCACGCCTGGAGCAGCGCGCGGGCCGCCTCGACGACGGCGCGTCGGGCGTACTGGATTCGGGCCTCCCAGTAGAGTCGCGTGACGGGCGGGAGGAACGCCTGGGTCTTCTGAATGAGTTCGAGCGCCTGGTCGAGCTGCCCCCCGAGGTACGCCGCGACGACCTCGCCGAGGGGACCGTAGCGCTCCTTGAGGTACGCCGGAGGTCCCCCCGGACTGGTCGCGAGGAAATCCACCTCGATCTCCGGGGATTCGGAGTACGCCACCGCCCCGGGCGCCTTCGGACCGGAAGAGTTGTGCTTGATGCGCGCGACCGTCGCATGCTGCTGCGGTTCCTTGAGGGCGCGCGCGGCGTTCGCCGCGTGGCGCGCGAGCTCCTCCGGGTGCAGCTCCTCGATCGGTCGGTCGTCCTCGTACCCGACATCGACGAAAGCGTTGACCATCTGGGCGAACAGTTGCGAACCGGTGGTGACGAGCTGGAAGCTGAACGCGGGCGGCAGTCCGAGCTCCTGGGCACGCCCGGTGAGCTGGCCGACCAGCTGGTTCATCCGGCCCGAATCGACGCCCTTGTCGCGCTCGTCGCCGCTTCCGATGCCGATGATCCGCAGCGTGAGTCGCGAATGAGCCGGCAAGGCGTACGGGACCAGGTCCACCTTGCCGCCGGGGACCTTGGCGTTCGGGTCGGTCCGAACGTCGAAGCGGGTCGACGCGTTGTCCCAGCCGTCCGTGACGAGCACGAGATTCCCCTGGACTCCGCTCGTCCCCATGCGCAGAAGGTCCGCCCCGACGCCGAGAGCGTCCCAGATCGCGGACCGGCCACTGGGCGTGAGGAGCGAGATCAGGTTCTCGATGTAGGGAAGGTTCTCGCGATGGATCTCGCCGAGCGGAACCGGGACCCGTACCGTCTCGGTGAAGGTCACCAGGCCGAACAGCGTCCCGTTCGTGGCGGCGTCCTGCAGGATTCGGAAGACGGCGGTCCTCGCCACCTCGATCTTCTGGCGGTCGGGTCCCCCTCCCTGCGGGTCGGGGAGCGGAGCGAACATGCTCTTCGAGAGGTCGAGGAGGAGCACGTTCCGTTCCCGTGCGGGAGGTGGGGCAGCGTCGTTACCGTCGTTCTCCATGGAATGCGATGCCCCTGGGCGGTCGGAGGATCCTCAGACCCGGTCCTAGAAGCCCCCCCGGGCGGCTCCGCGATAAGGCACGCATAAAATTACCTCGGCCATGGTATTTGTGCGTATCGCCGGTGTGACCACGTGAGTTACGGCGGCCGGAGAGCCGGTGGACCCCCGCCGGTTAGGGTTATAACCGCGACCCGGGTCGGCCCCGCCCGCATGGGCAACATCCGCCAGACGTACATCAAGCGGGTCGCGATCGAGCTGATCCGCCATTACCCCGAAGATTTCACAGGAGATTTCACCCAGAACAAGCGGAAGGTCCTCGAGCTCACCGACCTCGGAGTGACCGTGGAAGGGCACCTTCAAGCAAGCCACAAGAAGCTCGCGAACCGCATCGCGGGGTACGCGACGCGCTACGTCAAGCGAAAGCGCGGCACGTAGCCGCGGGTCGACCCGGCCGCCGTCCGGCGGTCAATCGAAGATTCCGAGACCTTCCTGCAGGTGCACGATCTCGACCGGCGTGGTCGGACGTCCCACGAGGATCCCCCGAGAGTTCGCGACCACGCACGCGCCTACGATTGGGACGCCGAAGTTCGCCGTCGACCGGTGAACGGGCACACCGAGGAGCTGCCCGATGTGGTCGGCCTCCTTCTCGGTAGCGCGGGGATGGACGACCACGCCCCGGTTGGTCGCGAGGCCAGCCATCCCCACGGTCCCGAGCCCGGCGACCGTCCCTCGTTCGACCGGGACCCCGAGCCCCTGGGAAAGCGCGGTGACCGCCTCGTCCGAGAACTCGGGATGAACGAGCGCCCCGGTGTCGTTCGCGAGGACGTTGTTGCCGAGAGCGTTCTGCCGGTGGGCCACGACCGTGACGGGAGCGAGAACCTCGAGCTCCCTTCGTTCTCGGGCGTCGACCTCACCGCCCACGACGATCCCGTGCGAATTCGCGGCGACCAGGGCGCCCACGACCTCACAGTCCAGCACGGTCGTACGCACCACCTTCGCTTCGAGGAGACGAGCGACGTCCCGTTCGAGCGCACGAGGCGTAGCGTCCGGGACGATCGCGAACCCGTCCCCGACCCGAAGGTAGACCCCCAGGTAGGGGCTGCCGCTCACAAGAGTTCGACCGACCGGCACGCGAGGGGCCTCCCCCGACCGAACCTACTCGGTCTCGAGCAGGTCGACCTCGATGAGGCCGTCCTCGAAGCGGATTGCCTTGACGCGGACCCGGCTTGGGATGTGCTGGATTCCGCGCTCCCAGATGTGTTCGTTGAGGCGGGGGTCGATCCAGACGTCCTCGGGCTTGCCCTTCATGTGGCGGACGACGAAGCGTCGCACGGTCTCGAGAGCGTGGCCCGCCCGGCGGCGGCGGGACGGTTGGTGCTGGCTCGCGCGCAGCGGGATGACGTACTCGCGTTCGAGTTCCTCGGTGTGCCGTGAAGGGGTCTTTGCGGGCATCGAATCGTTCCTCCCTACTTGTGGAGATGTCCGCGCTTCCAGGTGTGGCGCTTGGGGTGGCGCGTGACCCGTCGGCTGGTGCGCTGCATCACCCAGGCCGGCACGCGACGGTTACCCTTCACCACTCGGAACAGGCGGGTCTTTCGAGCGAGGCTCTTCCTGCGGTTCGCCATCTTCTTCTCCGGTCAGCGCCTCGTGATGCGGATCTCGCGCCGCTCCGGAGCGATCCGCTCGAGGAGGGCGCGCAGCGTGGCGTCGTCGATCGCGCGCTGGATCCGACCGCTCGCCGCGAGAGCGATCAGCTGCTGCTCCACGGCCCCGGCGACATCCGGCTTCGCGAGCCGGATCCGGGCGAGCCGCTCGCGCGCTTCGGTGGTGAGGATTCGGCGGAGGATCTCGGTGCGCTCCTGGTCGCGGCGGGCCATCTCGGCCTCTTGCGCGGCGTACGACTGAGCGGTCGCCGCGTCCGAGCTTTGCATCTCCTGGATCTGCTGCATGCGCCGGCGCCTCAGCTCGGCGAGCTCGGAATCCTCTCCGTAGGCCATCGCTTACCTCCTTCGTCCGGGAAAACACACTACAGGTACTTGGCCAGTTCGGGTCGTTCCGAGGCCATCGTCTTGAGGATGTCGCGGGAGAGGGTGTCGAGCAGCTTCTGGCCCTCGGGGCTGACCCGGCGGCCCTTTGTCTTGTACGGTTGAACGAGGCCGGCCTTCTCGAGCTGGTGAACGATCTCGCGCAGGATGGAACGGGAACCGGTCCGCGCATGGTACGGAGCGCTCCCTCGGTCGCGGCGTCCTCCGTACTCCGCGCTCAAACGCTCGATGCCGACGTATCCCTTGAGGTAGATCTTCCGGAGGACCGAGGCGCTGCGCAGGTACCACCAGTCGGTCTGGGTCGGCGCCCGCTGCTTGTGGACCCCGGTCTTGGCGAACGTCGACCACGGGGGGGGCGCGACAGCCTTGCGGGCGCGGAGCTCCGTCGCGAGCTTAGGAAGGAGAACGGACGGAGGTACGTCGTTCGGATGGGTCATGAGGTGGCGCGCCCACCGTGCCCGCGTATTTAAAGTCGTAGGCGAGAAAACCTCCAAACGTGGGAAGCAGCGGCCCGACCCCTCGCTGACCTTGGTAGCGACGGGATTCGTCGCGTCCGCCTCTCGACCGAGGGTGGGCTTAACTAATCCGACCGACGTGGGTCGTGGCAGGGTGGCCCTTCGCGCGTGCGATGACGACCGCAGCGCTTCTTCTAAGCGGTGGAGAGTCCCGCCGGTTCGAGGGTCTCCCAAAGGCCCTCATGGTCCTCGACGGGACGACCGCGGTCCGCCGCCTCGCCGAGCTATGCCTCGCCCGCGGGCTCGACCCGGTGACGGTGGTGGTGGGACCCCACCGTGGGCCAATCGCCCATGAGCTTCGACACCTTGCGGTCGAGCTGGTCGACTCCGAACTCTGGTATGAGGGGAGGACCGCGTCCGTCCGATCCGGCCTCGAAGCGATCCCGTCGGACCGTGACGTGCTCTTCTGGCCGGTGGACCACCCCTTCGTTTCCGAATCCACGGTGGACGTCCTGATGCGGGCGCGGGAGAGCGACCCGCTCGCGGTATGGTTCATTCCGACGTTCGAGGGCCGCGGTGGCCACCCCGTCCTCTGGCGGTCCACCGTTCGAGCTGACATCCTGGACCTGCGGAGCGACGCGCCCCTTCGATCCCTGCTTCCCGAGTTCGGGGTCCAGGTACGACGAGTGGCGGTGAACGACCCCGGCGTGGTGGCCAACGTCGATACCCCCGAGGAATACCGCACCGCCCTCGATGCGTGGCGGGCACGGGACCGGGGGGCCTGATGGACCGTCGACTCACTCGCGAGGCCCTCCGCCTGCTCGAAGCGCACGAAGCGTTCGTCCGGGCGACCGTCGTGAAGGCGGTCGGGTCGGTGCCGGGAAAGGCCGGGACCGCGATGATCGTTCGTGCGGACGGCTCCACGATCGGGACGGTCGGCGGTGCCCAGCTCGAAGAAGAGGTCAAGTCGCTCGCGCGGACGGCGTTCGAGCGGAAGGAAGGCGACCTGCACCATTTTGACCTCCAGGCGTGGAAACCCGGTGGCCTCCCGAGCCTGTGCGGTGGCTCGGTCGAGATCGCGATCGAGTACGTCGGAGCCCGCCCGAACCTGCTCCTGTGGGGGGGCGGCCACGTGGCGCATGCGCTCGCTCAGCTTCTCCCGACCCTCGAGTACGATTACAGCGTCGCCGACGACCGCCCAGAGTGGGTCGGCCTAGAACGGTTCCCCACCGCCGAACGCCGTGATGTAGTGGCACCGGCGAGGCTGTTCGACGTTTTCGAACCGGCGTCGTTCACCCATCTGTACCTCCTCGGCTACGACGCGACGAAGGACCTGGAGGTCCTGGCTCTCGCGGTCGAGCGATTCCCGAACGCGATCGGTCTCATCGCGAGCGCGTCCAAACGGGAGCACATGTTCGCCACCCTCCGGAGCCGGGGCGTGAGTCGCGAGGCGCTCGAACGCGTCCGCTCGCCGGTCGGACTGCCGCTGGGGGCCGAGACGCCGGCCGAGATCGCCGTGAGCATCGTCGCGGAGATCGTCCGAGAACTGCACCCCTCGTCCTTAGGTACCCCGAAGCGTGGGGTGTCCCTGGTGACCCCGGTCCACGATGTCGTCCCCGGATCTCCTTAGATTCCGTCTCAATGGGCAGCCCGCCGAAGTGGCCTGCGAATCGCCGCGGGTCCTGCTCGACCTTCTCCGGGAGGACTTGAACCTCACGGGGACGAAGCGAGGGTGCGACCTCGGCACCTGCGGCTGCTGCGCCGTGCTCGTGGACGGCCGACCGACCTTGAGCTGCCTTACGCTGGCGCGTCTGGTCGAGGGCCACGACGTGACGACCATCGAGGGTGTCACTCCGCCGAACGGCCTCTCGCCCGTGCAGCGGGCGTTCGTGGAGCGCGGGGCGACCCAATGCGGATTCTGCACGCCGGGATTCATCGTCACGGCCACCGCGCTGTTGCGCGATGTTCCTCACCCGAGCCGGGAGGAGATCGAGCGCGCGATCTCAGGGAACCTATGCCGGTGCACCGGATCCCGGAAGATCGTCGAGGCGATCGAGGCGGCCGCGCGGGGGGTGCCGTAGTGGCGTCCGCCCCTCCGCCGACGTACCGGCTCCTCGGTGGCCGGATCCCATACGTGGAAGGTCCCCTCAAAGTGACCGGACGGGCCGAGTACACCGACGACATCCAGCGGCCGGGGATGCTCGTGGGCCGCCTTCTCCGCAGCCCCTGGCCGCACGCTCGCCTCAAGTCGATCGACACGAGCGCCGCGCGCGCCCTTCCCGGGGTGTTCGCGGTCCTGACGGGCGAGAAGTACCCGACCCCGTTCGGGGTGCTCCCGATCACGCACGACGAGACCGCGATCGCGGTCGACAAGGCCCGATACATCGGCGACATCATCGCCGCCGTCGCAGCTTCGGACGAACGGACGGCCGAGCAGGCGATCGCGCTCCTGCGGGTCGAAGCGGAACCGTTACCGGACTATTCGGACCCTCGCACCGGCGTCACACCGGTCGCCGAGCCGATCCACGCGCGCGGTCTGCTCGGTTCGAACATCCAGAAGGAGGTCGTCCAGCATTTCGGGAACGTCGATGCGGCCTTCGCCCGGGCTGCCCACTCGGTCCGGGTGCGAGGGAACTTCGCGGGGGTGACCCACGCGTTCACCGAACCGTTGGCGACGATCGCCGAGGCGACCCCGGACGGCCGCCTGACGGTCTGGAGCGCCACGCAGGTGCCCCACTACCTCCACCGGGCGCTCTCGGAGGTCCTCGGGCTGCCGATGCACCGCATCCGGGTGATCAAGCCGGAGGTGGGCGGGGGCTTCGGCGGGAAGTCCGACCCGCTCCCGCACGAGATCGTCTGCGCTGCGCTGTCCCTCGAGACCGGTCGGCCGGTGAAGATCCTCCTCGACCGCGAGGACGTCTTCTACACCAACCACGGACGCCACCCTACGCAGAACGATGTCCGGATCGCGGTCGACGAGACGGGACAGATCCTGGGATACGACATTGATGCCCTCCTCGACGGAGGCGCGTGGAGCTCGTTCGGCACCGTCACGACGTACTACAACGGGGTCCTCGCGATGGGACCGTACCGCGTGCCGAACTTCCGCTATCGCGGGCGACGGGTCTACACGACGAAGCCCCCCTCGGGAGCGATGCGCGCGCACGGTGGGACGAACATCCGCTATTCGGTGGAGGTCGCCCTGGACATGCTCGCGGAGAAGACGGGGCTCGACCCGTTCGACCTCAGGAGCCGTAACGCGCTCCCCCCGAACTCGAAGACGGTGAACGAGTTCCGGATCACGTCGACCTCGTTCCTGAAGTGCCTCGCCGTCGCGCGCGAGAAGAGCGGATGGGATGCGAAGTTCGGCCAGCTCCCGTACGGCCACGGGGTCGGGCTCGGATGCGGGTTCTATATCTCGGGGTCGAACAGCCCGATCCACTTCACGCCCAAGATGCCCCAGTCGACCGTCCACCTCAAGGTCGACATGGACGGGGGCATCGCGGTGCACTCGATGCAGGCCGACATCGGCCAGGGGTCGAACACCCTGCTCGCGGCGATCGTGGCGGAGGTGCTCGGGGTCGACCTCGACCGCGTGCACGTCCAGCGGGTCGACTCCGACGTGAGCCCGATCGACCTCGGCTCCTACTCGAGCCGAGTGACGTTCATGATGGGCAACGCGGCGCGCGCCGCGGCCGAAGAGCTCCGGGGAAAGCTCGTGGCGGCGGCCGCCGCGCTCCTCGGTCGAAACCCGGAGCTGCTCGAGGTGGCGCACGAGCGGATCCAGGAGCGAGGTCACCCCGAAGTCGGGGTCACCTTCCTCGAGGCGCTCCACCGTGCGATGGAGACCTCCGGAGCCCTCACCGCGAGCGGCTCGTACAACTCGCCGTCCATGGGCGGCAGCTTCAAGGGGGCCCGCGCCGGGACAGCGCCCGCCTACTCGTTCGCAGCGTACGTGGCCGAGGTCGTGGTGGATGATGACACGGGCGAGTACCGTGTTCCCAAAGTATGGGCGGCGTTCGATTGCGGCCGCCCCCTCAACCGTCTCGCGGTCGAGGGCCAGATCGAGGGCTCCATTCACATGGGCCTCGGGCAGGTGATGGGCGAATCGATGAACTACCGGGGGTCGCGACTGTTCAATCCGTCGCTGCTGGAGTACAAGATCCCGATGCCGCAGCAGATGCCCGAGGTGGAGATCCTGCTCGTGGGGGATGACGACCCCGAGGGGCCGTTCGGCGCGAAGGAGGCGGGCGAAGGCCCCCTGATCGCGACGCTCCCGGCGGTCGGCAACGCGCTCTACGACGCGCTCGGGGTCCGATTCACCGACCTCCCCATCACACCGGACAAGGTCCTCAAGGGGATCGACCAGCGCCGTTCCGAAGGACGGCCCTGGAAGGGGAGGTAGGGAGGATGCATCTCGACCCGTTCGAGCTCCACCGCCCGACCAGCGTCGAGGAGACGGTGGCGCTGGCCGACCGCCTGAAGGGCCACTTCGATTTTCTCGCGGGCGGGACCGACCTGCTTCCGAACTACAAGATGCACATCAACCTCCGGCCCCACGTGGTCGCGCTCGACGCGATCCCCGAGCTCGCGGGCCACTCGCTCGAGCGCATCGGCGCGATGGAGCGCCTCGCCGAGCTCGAGCGCGACGACGCCTTCCGACGGGCCTACCCTTCGGTCGCGGACGCCCTCCGGGAGGTCGCGACCCCGCTCGTCCGCGCGAGCGGCACCGTCGGGGGGAACCTCCTCGTGGAGACTCGCTGCTTCTTCTTCAACCAGAGCTACTTCTGGCGGGCAAGCCTGGGGTTCTGCCTGAAGGCCGACGGCGACCGATGCCACGTCGTGCCGCAGAAGGAACGCTGCTACGCGACCTTCTCGGGAGACCTCGCGCCGGCCCTCATGGTGCTGGACGCTCAGGTCGAGGTCGCCGGCCCCGATGGGCGACGCCGCGTGCCGCTCACCGACCTCTACGACGAGCAGGGGGACGGGATCCGGCGTCTCAAGACCCGCGCGGGCGAGCTGCTGGTCGCGGTGCACCTCCCGCCCGAGAGCCGCACGCTCCGGGGTCGATATCGAAAGCTCCGGGTCCGCCCGTCGTACGACTTCCCCGAGCTCGGCGTCGCGGTCGCCGGCTCGTGGGACGACCGGCGCGTGACCTCGCTGTCCCTTGCTGTGGGCGGGGTCGAGCCGTACCCCCGGCGCTTCGACGAGCTCACCGCCCCCCTGGTAGGGGAAACGCTGTCCGAGGACCGCGTCCGGGCACTCGCGGAAGCGGTCACCCGCGCGGTGCGTCCGGTCCACAACACTTTCCTCCTCCCCGACTACCGTCGCCGCATGGTCGGGGTCTACGTTCGGCGCGCGATCGCCGAGGCGAGGGGGTCGCTCGCAGCATGACCGGCGGAGCCGAATTCGCTCTGATCCCGATCTCCATCCTCAAAGGTCACGAACGCATCGACGAGGCGAATCTCCTCGAGCTGATCGCCCATCTCCGCCGCTCGCAGGTCCTCTCCGACCCGATCTGGGTCGCCCGAGGCTCGTCGGTCATCCTGAACGGGCATCACCGGGTGGAGGCGCTCCGCCGGATGGGTGCCGACCGCGTCCCCGCGTGGGTGCTCGATTACGAAAGCGAACTGATCCACGTCGAACGTTGGCGCTCGGGTCCCCCGATCGCAAAGAGCGAGGTGGTCCGCCGCGCGCAGGAAGGACGTCCGTTCCCTCCGAAGACGACGCGGCACCGACTGCTGCTCGACCTTCCCGCGCGGCCCACGCGGCTCTCGGAGCTTCTGCCCCGACCTGTGGCGCGACGGCCTCACCCACGCGCGTCCGTGCGTTCCTGAGACCCGACGCGGGGTTTGCCCGGCCCGAGGCACGGGAGCGGAAGGTCGCCGTCCGCAAACCGACGAAGGGTCGACGCGAGCAGCGCCACCTCGACCGGGTGAAGGCGAACCCGAAGCGATTCCGGGGTATCCCCGGGCAGCACGGGCACGCGTTCTTGGGCGACCGCGGGTCCCCCGTCCACCTCGGTGGTCACCATGTGGACGGTGGCCCCCGTCTCCGTCTCCCCGGCCGCGAGCACGGCCCGGTGCACCCGCATCCCGTACATCCCCGGACCGCCGTGACGGGGCAGCAGCGCCGGATGGATGTTGATCGCTCGCCCCGCCCACCGCTCGACCCAGGGCGGAGGTAGGATCGACAGGAACCCGGCGAGCACGACGAGCTCGACGCCCTGCTCGACCAGCTCCCTCGTCAACCGGTCCGACCAGACCGCGGGGTCGGCCCCTTTCGTGGGCAGGACGCTCGTCGGGATGCCCCGCCGGCGGGCCCGCTCGATCGCCGGGATGTTGGGTCGATCCGCCACCACGAGCGCGATGCGGATCGGAAGATGCCCTCCGTCCGCGAGTTCCGCGAGCCCTTCGAGAGTGGTGCCCTCGCCCGAGACCAGGACCGCGACCGGGAGCGTTCGCGTCACGCTCCTCGCAGCGGTCGCGATTAGAAGAGGGTGGCGGAAGTGAAGCGGAACGCGCCCAACGCCACCGCCGGCGCGGTCACAGCACCGCCCCCCTCGTAGTAGATCCTTCGGTCCTTCCCGAGGAGCGTGACGCCTCGGAGTGCGGTGAGAACGCTCTCCGTGAACCGGAGGTTCCGGGCCGGTCGCGCGACCTCTCCGTTCTCGATCACGTACGTGCCGTCGCGGGTCATGCCGGTGATCACGCCGCGGCCCGGGTCGACGATCCGCACGTAGTGGAAGCGCGTCACGAGGAGACCGCGCCGCGTCTCCCGGATGAGTTCCTCCTCGGTGGCGTCGCCCGGGGCGAGCAGCAGATGCGACGGACCGGGGCCGTAGTCGCCCCAGGGAGCCTCGGGGGGCTGGGCGTGCCCGGTGAGCGGTCGCTTCAATCGCCCCGAGGTGATCAGGTCGGTGACCGGCCCACGGGCGATGCCGTTCTCGATGAGCGGGGTCGGTGCGGACCATGTCCCCTCGTAGTCGATCGCCTGGGGAATGGTCTCGCGCGAGAGCGCGTCGTCGACGATCGTCACCGTCGCCGGCGCGACCTTCTTCCCGCGACTCCGCTGCAGACAGCTCCACCCTTCGACCTCGCCGTTCGCGCTGAACCCGAGATGCGCCAGGAACCGGAGGAGGTCGGCGACGGCCGGGCCCCGCAGCACGACCGGGTAGGAGCCCGGCTCCACCGACCCGGGCGGCGTGCGGGCCATCCGGCTCGCAGCCTCCTGTCCCAAGCGGACGGGGCCGAGACGGCCGGCGTCCCAGTGGGCCGCCTCCGACCACCCTGCGACCGGCGGGTCCTGGTCCGGACGTTGCACGAGGACGCTCGCATAGGCGACCGACTGTCGCGTCGCCCGGTCGAGTCCCGCGGAGTTCGCCACGCGAAGCTCCTCGTTCCCTACATGAACCACCCCGGCGACGCGCGCCCCGGGCGCTGCAGCGGTGGCGGAATCGAGGATCTCCTCGGCCAGCTCGGTGACCTTCTCGGGCGGCAACTCGGCCGTAGATCGGGAAAAGGCGAGGCGGCCCGGGCCCCGGCCCTTCGGCGACGCAAAGCCGGGAAAGCTTCGCTCCACCGGTGCGATCTGGGCGAGGCCCTGGGCGGTCCCGCGGAGGGCCGCAAGACCGGTGGAGGACGTATCCGAGCCGGTCGCCGTCGCGAGGCGGCGGCCGTTCGCCAGTCGCAGCGACACGTGGGTGGATTGCTCGAGGTGCGGTTGATGGATCCGGCCGTTGGCAAATCGGATGGTGGTCGACAACGCGGTGACGATCCTCAG
>Ga0187815_10001005_pt1 | contig 13423 bp, 13 predicted proteins | sample NC_S_5_FD_132962 | JGI IMG/M metagenome (GOLD analysis project Ga0187815, IMG submission 132962) | Wetland sediment microbial communities from Neuse River Estuary, North Carolina, USA - ASW-S_5 | ecosystem: Environmental > Aquatic > Freshwater > Wetlands > Sediment | place: USA: North Carolina...
GATCGTCACGAACACCGCGCTGTCGTACGTGATGCTCAGCGCCTGGACGGTGGTCGCGTGGGCCGGCACGGCCTGGGTGGTCGGCCGCCGCCGCTAAGACGCCGCCGCTAAGACGCCCCGCTAGGACGCCTCCGCCTCGGCCTCAACCGCCGGCCCGGCTTGTGCCGCCACGGCTTGCGCCGCCACGGCCGCCGCGGCGGCGCGCCGGCTGCCGAGCCACAGGTACGCGGCCACGATCGCGGTCCCCGCGCACAGCGCCAGCGCGCTCAGCCCGAGCGACACGCGCAGCCCGACGATCGCGCCCAAGATCCCGACCGTGAACCCGCTCCCCAGGCGCATCCCGTTGGCGCCCACCCCGTAGAGCCCGACGATCTGCCCGCGCTTCTCGCGCGGCGCGAGCATCTGGACCACGGTCTGCGTGATCGACATCGCGGCCAGGTTGGCGACGCCGCCGACGACGAGCAGCAGCGCGGCCACGACGAAGTCGTGGCTGAACGCGAACAGCGCCGAGGTGACCCCGTACACCGCCGTCGACACCAGCGCGGCGCGCACCGACAGACGCAGCCATCCGGTGCCCTCGAGCAACAGCCCGCCGAGCACGCCGCCGAGCCCGTTGGCGAACAGCAGCACGCCGTAGGCGGTGCCGCCGCTGGCGCCGCCGATGCTGGTCGCGATCGACGGCATGGCCGTCTGGATCGCCGACCCGACGAAGAACGAGCCGAGCCCGGCCAGGACGATCATCGAGACGATGACCCGGTCCTTGCGCACCTCGCGGAACACCTTCAGCGCGGCGAGCGCCCCGACCCGCTGCCGGGCCACCACGCCGCCGCGGCTATGACCGGTGTACCTGGTGCGCGCCATGAGCACGGTCAGCGGCAGGTAGATCGCGATGTTGCAGAAGATGCCGCGGACCGGCCCCAGCCCGAGCAGCAGCGCCGAGCCGACCACTGGCCCGAGCAGGATCCCCAGCGACCGGCCGGTCGAGTTGAGCCTGATGGCGCTCGGCAGGTCGGCGGGGCCGACGAAGTCCTCGAGCATGAGCTGCTCGGCCGGCATCCAGATCGACCCCGCCAGGCCGTGCAGGATCAGCAGCACGCAGGCGTTCCAGACCTGCAGGGTCCCGGTGAAGAACAGCAGCCCCCAGCACGCCGACACGGACATGAACAACAGCTGCGCGCCCTGGATGAGCCTGCGGCAGTCGCGCCGGTCGGCGAGCGCCCCGAAGTACGGCGACAGCAGCAGGAACGGCAGCCAGTGGCTGATCACCTCGAAGCCGGTCAGCGCGGGGGAGTGGAACTTCTGCCAGATCACCCAGTACGTGATGACGTGCTCGATGTTGTCGGCCATCATCGACAGCGCGCCGCCGACCAGGTACGCCCGGCAGGAGGGGTTGCGCAGCGCCGCGAACTTAGCCGGCGAGCTGACGTCCTCGAGGGGGACGTGCGTCGGCACCCCACACGCAGCACACATTTACCGGCATCATAAACCGGGCCTAACGGGCCGTCTTTATGCGTTGAGACCAAGCTCACGCGCGATGAGCATGCGCTGCACCTCAGAGGTGCCCTCGCCGATCTCGAGGATCTTCGCGTCCCGGTAGAACCGCCCGACGGGGAACTCGTTCATGAACCCGTACCCGCCGAAGATCTGCGTGGCGTCCCGCGCGTTGTCCATCGCCGCGTCGGAGCCGGTGAGCTTGGCGATCGCCGCCTGCTTCTTGAACGGCTCGCCGGCGGCCATCCGCGCCGCCGCGTGATACCAGGCCAGCCGCGCGTTGTGGGCGCGGGCCTCCATGTCGGCGATCTTGAACTGGAGTCCCTGGAATCTTCCGATTGGTCCCCCGAAAGCATTCCGGTCCCGAACGTACGCGACTGACTCATCCACGCACCCCTGCGCCAGCCCGGTGGCGAGCGCCGCGACCGCGACCCTGCCCTCGTCCAGCGTCGCCAGGAACTGGGCGTACCCCCGGCCGCGCTCGCCGAGCAGGTTCTCCTCCGGCACCCGGCAGCCGTCGAAGGACAGCTCGTGCGTGTCGGAGGCGGACCAGCCGACCTTGGAGTACTTCTTCGCCACGGTGAGGCCCGGCGTCCCCGATGGCACCAGGATCGTGGAGATCTCCGGCTTGCCGTTGCTCGTGGTCCCGGTGATGGCTGCGACGGCTATGACCCCGGTGATGTCGGTGCCGGAGTTGGTGATGAACGCCTTCGTTCCGTCGATGACCCAGTGCCCGCCCACCTCCCCTTCCCCCTTCACTAGCCGGGCCCTGGTCCGCATGGCGCCGGCCACGTCCGTGCCGCCGCCCGGCTCGGTCAGCCCGAACGCCGCCAGCATCTCCCCGGAGCACAGCTTTGGCAGCCACTGGCGCTGCTGGGCCTCGGTGCCGTACCGGTAGATCGGCATGATGCCGAGGCTGACGGCGGCCTCGAGCGTGATGGCGACCGAGGAGTCGACCCGGCCGAGTTCCTCCAGGGCCAGGCAGAGCGCGAAGTAGTCGCCGCCCATCCCGCCGTACTCCTCGGCGACCGGCAGCCCGAACAGCCCCATCCGCCCCATCCGCGCCACGATCTCGTAGGGGAACTCGCCGCGCTCGTACAGGTCCCCGATCACGGGCGCGACCACGTCGCGGGCGAACTCCTCGACGGACTTGCGCAGCTCCTCGTACTCCTCATCAAGCTTGTAGCTGAGCATCGGGGCTCGACTCCTCTCGTTCCTAGCTCCCGGTCTGCCGCCGTGCCGCCGCCACGACGTCACGTCAGCATCAGAGGGTGCGTCAGGTCCCGACAGCCACCCGTCAGCATGACCTACCACCGCCCTCGACCATGATCACGTAAATTCGTGGTCGTTATAACAGCCAAAACTCTTCGTGATCATGGAATTACTCCGCTGCGCCGGGGCCGATAACCGCTAGGGAGGCGTCCATCCCGACCTGCTGACCCGGTTTCGCGGTCAGTTCCGTCACGGTGCCGGCCAGCGGCGCGGTGACCGTGTGCTCCATCTTCATCGCCTCCACCACGGCGACCGCCTGTCCCGCGCTCACCCGCTCCCCGAGCCCGACGTGCACGGCGAGCACCGTCCCAGGCATCGGCGACCGCACGGTCCCGTCCGCACCGCCCGCGAGCCCGGCCCGCGCCGGCGCGGCCTCTTCCTCGGTCAGCGTCCACGCCTGCCCGTCCCGCCCCAGCCAGATGGTCCCGCAGTCGGTGGCATAGGCAAACCGCATCACGCGGCCGCCGTAGGTGACGATCAAGTCGGTGCCACCCGGTGCCGCCCCGGGTTGCCCCGCACCCAGCAGGCCCGCACCCAGCAGGCCCGCACCCAGCAGGCCCGCGCCGGGCAGGCCCGCGACTGGCACCCCCGCGCCGGCCAGGCCAGCGACCGGCGGACCCGCACCAGGCACGCCCGCGGCGGCCGGGCCCGCGCCAGGCCCGCGGGCGGTCCGGCCGGCCTCGCGGAACTCCGCGCGCGCCGGCACTGGGTCGCCGTCGCCCACCGCGATCTCGGCGTCCGCCGATACCAGGCCCCGGACCCGCACCTCCACCGCTGAGTGCGCCGGGCCGGTGCTGAAGCGGAACTTCGTCCACGCGTGCCCGCTGACCCGCCAGCCGTCGGGGATGTCCCACGGATCCATCGCGCCGGCGCCCGCCAGGGGTTCGCGCGCAAGGAGGCGCGCCAGCGCCGCCGCCGCGAGCACGTCCTGCGGCGGCGTGCCCGGATCGCTCGTGCCGCTGTCGGCGACGCGTTCGGCGAGGGTGGTGTCCAGGTGGCCGGCCTGGACGTCTGGGTTGGCTAGCAGGGTGCGCAGGAAGGCGGTGTTCGTGGTCACGCCGAGGACGGCGGTCTCGGCCAGAGCGGCGTCCAGGCGGCGCAGGGCGGTGGGGCGGTCCGGGCCCCAGGCGGCGACCTTGGCGAGCATCGGGTCGTAGGCGCTGGTGACGGTCATGCCCTCGGCCAGGCCCGAGTCGACGCGGACGCCGGTATCGGACGGCTCGCGCAGCGCGAGCACGGTGCCGCCGGTGGGCAGGAAGCCGCGGGACGGGTCCTCGGCGTACACCCGCGCCTCGACCGCGTGCCCGGTCATCGGCCCCGGCACGCCGGCCAGCCGCTCGCCCGCGGCGACCCGGAGCTGCCATTCGACCAGGTCCAGGCCGTAGACGAGTTCGGTGACGGGGTGCTCGACCTGGAGCCGGGTGTTCATCTCCATGAAGAAGAACTCGTCGGGGGAGTCGCCGGGCACGATGAACTCGACCGTGCCCGCGCCCGTGTAGCCGACGCTGCGGGCCGCCTCCACGGCGGCCGCCCCCATCGCCGCGCGGCGGGTCTCGTCGAGCAGCGGCGACGGGGCCTCCTCGATGATCTTCTGGTGCCGGCGCTGCAGGCTGCACTCGCGCTCGCCCAGGTGCACCACGGTCCCGTGGGTGTCCGCCAGGACCTGGATCTCGATGTGCCGCGGGCGGGTGATGTACCGCTCGACGAGCAGCGTGTCGTCGCCGAACGCCGAGCGGGCCTCCCGCCGGGCCGCCGCGAGCGCCGCGGGCAGGCCGGCGGGGGAGTTAACCATGCGCATGCCCTTGCCGCCCCCTCCGGCGGAGGGCTTGACGAGGAGGGGAAACACTAGCTCGTTCAGAGTGGAAATGAGCTCGTCATCCGACATGCCGGGCTTTCCGCTGCCGGGCACCACCGGAACGCCGGCCGCGGCCACCGTCGCCTTGGCGGCGATCTTGTCGCCCATCGCCTCGATCGCGTCGGCCGGCGGGCCGGCGAACGTTAGGCCCGCGGCGGCACAGGCGCGGGCGAAGGCGGCGTTCTCGGCGAGGAAGCCGTAGCCGGGGTGGATCGCTTCGGCGCCGGTGGCGCGCGCGGCCTCGATGATCGCGCCGATGTTCAGGTAGCTGGCGGCGGCGGGCGGCGGGCCGATGCGCACCGCCTCGCCCGCCTCGCGGACGTGCCGCGCGCCGGCGTCGGCGTCGCTGTAGACCGCGACGCTGGCGATGCCGAGCGCGCTCAGCGTGCGGATGATCCGGACGGCGATCTCGCCGCGGTTGGCGATCAGGACCTTGGTGAACAACGGCGTCCCCTCACATCCGGAAGACGCCGTAGCCGGCCGGCTCGAGCGGGGCGTTGGCGGCCGCCGACAGCGCGAGCGCGAGCACCCGCCGGGTGCCGGCCGGGTCGATGACGCCGTCGTCCCACAAGCGCGCGGTGGAGTAGTACGGGCTGCCCTGATGGTCGTACCGGTCGCGGACGTGGTCCGCCTCTTCGCTGCCGACGGTGGCCAGCACGCTGGCGGCCTGGTCGCCGCCCATGACGGAGATGCGGGCGTTCGGCCACATCCACAGGAAACGGGGCGAGTAGGCGCGGCCGCACATCGCGTAGTTGCCCGCGCCGAACGAGCCGCCGATGATCACCGTCAGCTTCGGCACCCGCGCGCAGGCGACGGCCGTGACCATCTTGGCGCCGTGCTTGGCGATCCCGCCGGCCTCGTAGTCCCTGCCGACCATGAAGCCGGTGATGTTCTGCAGGAAGACGAGAGGAATGCGGCGCTGGTCGCACAGCTCGATGAAGTGGGCGCCCTTCAGCGCGGACTCGCTGAACAGGATGCCGTTGTTGGCGATGATCCCGGCGGGGTGGCCACAGATGCGGGCGAACCCGGTGACCAGGGTCGGGCCGTAGTCCTTCTTGAACTCCGCCAGCCGGCTGCCGTCGGTGATCCGCGCGATGACCTCGCGGACGTCATACGGAGTGCGCAGGTCCGCGGGGACGACGCCGTAGATCTCGTCCGGGTCGTGGCGCGGATCTTGCGTTGGGGCGACCTCCCAGGGGCGCGGCGGTCGCGGGCCGAGGGTGGCGACGATGTCGCGCACTATGCGCAGCGCGTCGGTGTCGTCGGCGGCGAGGTGGTCGGTCACGCCGGAGACGCGCGAGTGCAGGTCACCGCCGCCGAGTTCTTCCGCGGTGACGACCTCGCCGGTCGCCGCCTTCACCAGCGGCGGGCCGCCGAGGAAGATCGTGCCCTGGTTCGCCACGATGACGTTCTCGTCGCTCATCGCGGGCACGTACGCGCCGCCTGCCGTGCAGGACCCGAGCACCGCGGCGACCTGCGGGATGCCCTTGGCGGACATCGTGGCCTGGTTGTAGAAGATGCGGCCGAAGTGCTCCCGGTCGGGGAACACCTCGTCCTGCCGGGGCAGGAACGCGCCGCCGGAGTCGACCAGGTAGACGCAGGGCAGGTTGTTGTGCAGCGCGACCTCCTGGGCGCGCAGGTGCTTCTTGACCGTCATCGGGTAATAGGTGCCGCCCTTGACGGTCGCGTCGTTCGCGACGATCACGCACTCGCGGCCTTCGATGCGGCCGACGCCGGTGATGATGCCCGCGCCCGGCGCGTCGCCGTCGTACATGCCGTCCGCGGCGAGCGGGCTGAGCTCGAGGAACGGCGATCCGGGGTCGGTCAGCGTGTCCACCCGGTCGCGTGGCAGCAGCTTGCCGCGCGCGACATGCCGCTCGCGGGCGCGGTCCGGGCCGCCGCGGGCGGCTTGGTCGAGCCTGGCCCGCAGTTCGGTCGCGAGCGCCGTGTTGGCCGCGTGGTTGCGCTTGAACGCCTCGCTCGCGGGGTCGCACTGGGTCCGCAGCGGCTGTCCGAATGCCTCCCCGTACACCGCGCTCATGTCAGTGAATACTAGATGCTGGCGTGATCAGGAGAAGAACGCGACCGTGCGCAGCTCGACGCTCTCTCTCGGGTGGGTTCCGGGTGTCGTGGTGTCGCGGAACGAGGTGTGCGCCGCGCGCCAGGCGACGGAGTGGTCGGTGTCGAGCTCAAGGGACTCCGCGGTGTACACGTCGTCGAGCGCGGCGGTGTCGTCCAGGCCGGCGACCGCGCTGCGGTGGCTGACCAGCGCGAACCCGCTCCGGTCGAGGGTGAACTCGGCCTTGTGCGGCCGGCCGTTCTCGACCTGGACGAGCCGCCGGTCCCGCGAGACCTCGGCTTTCGTCATGAGACCGGGCATGCCTCGTGCACCCATGTGCCGCCTGAGCGCCTGCGGACGTCTTGCCGTGACGTGATCGGCTGGCCGCAACGGCCGCAGCGCCTCCCGGCCGCACGCGCGGAGTTACCCTCCCAGGTGGTCGTGGCGGAACCGGGAGTACCAAGCCCTATGGGGCCGGACCCGGTCACCGGCAGCCCGGCGCCGCCCGGGCAGAAATGATCCAGATGCACCTGGCGTACCCGCTCACCGATCGACGTCAGCCTCCCGCGCTCAGCCACCGTGGCTTAACCTCATCTCGGCTTCGCGGCGCTGGCGGGCGGCCTCGTACAGGACCACGGTCGCCGCGCCCGCGGCGTTGAGCGAGCTCGCGGCCCCGGTGATCGGGATGCTCGCCATGATGTCGCAGGCCTGCCGCCAGGCCTCGCTGAGCCCGGTCGTCTCGTTCCCGATGACCACAAGCACCGGCCCGGTGAGGTCGGTGCCGGCGATGTCCGTGTCGCCCTTCTCATCGGTTCCGACGATCACCGCGCGCCGTGTCCGGGCCCAGCCGATCACGTCCGCGTGACTGGCGGCGCGGACGACCGGGACCGAGAACAACGACCCGGTGGAGGCGCGGACCGACTTCGGGTCATACGGGTCGGCGGCGTGCCCGGTCACGATCAGCCCGTGCGCGCCGAACGCGTCCGCCGACCGGATGACCGCCCCGACGTTCCCTGGGCTCGCCGGACGGTCGAACGCCACCGCGAGCAGGTCCGCGCTGTCCGGGACACGGGAGAAGTCGTCGGGAGGAATCGCCGCGACGGCCACGATCTCCGGGGCGCCGTCGTCCTTCTCGCCGAGTTCCCGCAGCAGTTCCGGCGCCATGGCCACCCGCTGCGCGCCCGAGGACTCCGAGGCCGCCAGCATGTCCCGCGCCCACCGGGACAGGGGCCTGCTCATGTCATAGATCACGGCTCTGACCGGCCAGCCATGCTCGACGGCCAGCGTGATCGGCCGCACGCCCTGCACGATGAACTCGCGCGCCCGCTGCCGCTTCGCCCGGTTGGACAGCAGCGCCTGCCACTGCTGAAACGCCGCGTTCCGCGAGGTGACGCGCAGCACCGGAGGCTTGGCTGCCATGACGGCGAGCCTACCGCCGGTCAGGGATGTCCCTGATGCCGCGGCGCCGCACACCAGGGTCCGAGCAGGGCTGATCCCTATCGACGGCGGCCATTGCCGGAGGCAGCCTTGAAGTATGAAGACAGCCACCGCAGACACCGCGCTGGCTAGTGCCTTACCCGAACGGAGACCGATCATCATGCCCGCGATCCTCGCCCTTGCCGTTATCGCCATCCTCGCCCTCGTCGTCATCGGCTTCGCCGCGCACCTGCTGTTCTCGCCGTGGCTGCTGCTGGTGGTCATCGCCATCCTGGCCTGGGTCAAGTTCCGGCCGCGCCGCACCCACCAGTAGCCCTTCGGCGGCTCTAGAGTGAGCCGGTGACCGGTGAACCGCGGCTGGACTGGGGCCGCCTTGCCGCGTTCGACCTGGCACGCGCCACGCAGATGCCGGCCGACCTGGTCCGCGCCTGGCAGGCCGCGCAGCGGTCGCTGGACCTGGTGGTGCGTCCTATCGAGCGGTTCGAGCTGGCCGGAACGCTCAACGGGCATCCCGGCCACGTCCGCTCGGATGAGGCGAAGCGGCCGTTCGGCGCGATCTTCGCGCTGGCGGTCGCGAGCCGGACGGCGGCCGAGCCGCTGCGCAGCGGTAGTCTGCGCACCGCGGCCGCCGCACTGCTGGCCTGGGCCGGGATCTACCGGCCCGCGGGCAACCCGATCGACGAGTGGTTCTTCGTCCCGGTGCTGCAGGCGGCCGACCTGATCGCGCCGGGCCTGGACGCGGCCGGCCGGCGCACGGTGCTGGACTGGGTCGCGGAGTTCGCCGTCGCCGGGGACGCGTTCTTCGCGGCGAAGCGTGACCGGAACCCGGCCAGGGCCAACAACTGGATGGCGCGCGGGCTGCTCATCCGTGCCGTGGCCGCCACGGTGGCGGGGCTGACGCCGCTGCGCGCGGAACTGCCTGGCCAGCTCAGCGAGTTCAGCGCGCGGAACTACATCGCCGGCCCGTCCGGGCGCCTGGACGGGCGGACGTATGACTTCCGCCAGCGGGACGCGCTGCACTACCACGTCGCCGCGGTGCAGCCGCTGGTCGAGATCGCGCTGTACGCCCCGGACCTCATCACGGCGGCGGTGCGCGCGGCAGTCCTGTCTGGCCTTGAGTTCCTCCGCCCCTACTTTCTCCGGCAGGCGACGCACATCGAGTTCGCCGCCACGACGATCTCCTTCGACCTGGCCAGGCGCGACGACGGCAACCCGGTCTTCCAGCCGGAACCGTGGGATCCCCATCGTGGCCGGGTCGTGCTGCGGCTGGCCAGGCCCGTGTTCCCGGAGATCCGCGCGTGGACCGAAGATATCGTGGACGCCCGGTACGATCCGCGCACCAAGCTGCTGGCCGCCATCTACGGCGAGCCGCAGCGGCGGGCGCAGTGGCCCTGACGCGTGCTAGCCGAAGAGGATGTCACCCACGGCGCCACCGCGAAGATCACGCTGATCTGCAGACACGACGATACCCGGCCGCGCGGGGCCGGCACCGCGGCGGTGGGCATCAGCCGATGCCGCGGTGACCTCGGATTGCTCATAGCAATTATGCGTAACTATCTGTAGTCAGGGGTATCGGCCCGTCGTAGTTCGAGGGAAGCAACAGCACACGACGGGGGGATTCATGCACCGGAAGCTCACGATCCTGGAGAAGACGGGGTATGCCGTGCTAGGCGACTTCGGCGGCCCGGCGATCCCGCCGGCCGAGTGGGAGAAACTTGAGTACCTGGACTGGAAGAGCGGCGGCGACACGAACTTCGCGCCGCTGGCCTCGGCGACGGGCGCGCTTGACTGCCGCGGCTTCTGGGATCACGGCAAACCAGATAAGGGCGGCGTGTGGACGGCCAACCGGGACATCGCGCCGAGCCTGGCCCGCTATGTGGAGAACATCGGCGGGACCTTCGGCCGGGTCCGCGTCATCAAGCTCAACCCGAGCGGCGAGCAGGAAGCGCTACGCCACCTGCACCTCGACGACAACAACCGGCTCAACCCTGACGGTGCCGGCTGGGTGGTCAGGTCCTGGCTCGAACTGGAGGACACGCCGGACGAGACCGTCTTCATCCTGCGCGAGGACAAGGACGACCCCGCCACTGAGACCCGCATCCGGATGCACCCGGGAAGGCAAGTCGTCATCGACACCGAGAGACTGTGGCACGTCGTCTGGCACCCCGGCCCCCGGCCACGGTACGCCCTGATCACTTCCTGGGAATCCAGTCCCGTCATCGATGGCTGGATCCAGGATCAGACCGAGCCCGCACGCCTCCTCGCAGCCGGCTAAGCCTTAGCCGGCTAACGCCACGGCCTCGGGCCTACTGTCCCGCCGCGGTCCGCCCGGCCCGCACCGCGGTGGCGAGAGTATCTGTGGCCCAGGCATGAATGGTCTGCCAGTTCCGCAAATCCCGCTGCGGGCGCTTGCCGCGCCCGGGCGGGTCCACGCCGCCGAAGATGGTGACCGCCACCGGGGCCAGCCAGGCCCACTTGGCTAGCGCCCGGTCAAGCTGGGCACGGGAACGCCCCCAGGCCTCCGCGGTGTCGGTGCGCGGTCCCATGCCGAACACCGCCACGCACGCGGAGGCTAGCTCGCGCCGGTGGCGCTTGAGGAACCGGTGACCGTCACGGTGCCAGCGCCCGGAGTACAGTGGCGCGCCCAGCACCACCAGGTCGTATCCGGCCACCGAGTCCCGCACGTCCCGTGCTGGCAGGGCCGTGACCTGTGCGCCTGTCTCGCGCATGGCGGCCGTCACCGCCTCGGCGACCTGCTGGGTCGAGCCGTTCCTGGTGGCATAGGCCACCAACACGTCCGTCACGTACCTCACCTCCTGCGACTCACATTCGGCCCGCACCGGCATCAGGCCGCAGAGACTTTTGTCCTTGGCCCGGCAGCGAGAGTCCTCGGCGCGGTCACGATAGGGGCGCCGCTTGCGGTCCCGCCGTGCGGGGACCGATGATGCCGGTGGGACTGGCACAGGCCGCAGCCTGCGGGCCCGCACGCGCGACGTGCGAGCCCGGGGAAACAGAAGGGACGAGGAGATGGCACGTCGATCGATCGAGGTACCGGGCCTGCGGCATGGCACGCTGCCGATCCCGCAGGCCTCGGTGGTGGGGAACCTGCTGGTCTCTGGGGGCATCAATCCCGTGGATCCGGAGACCGGGGAGACTCCCGATGACACGGACGGGCAGGTCGCCATGGCCTTCGCCAACGTCCGGCGGGTGCTCACGGCGGCCGGCGGAACTCCCGAGGACATCGTGAAGTGCACCGTTTTCGTGCAGGACAAGGCGATCCGGCCCGTCATCGACAAATACTGGGTCGAGATGTTCCCTGACGAGGCGAGCAGGCCCGCGCGGCACACCCTGCGCACCGATCTGCAGGGCCGCACGCAGCTTCAGCTCGAGATCACGGCCGTACTGGGGCACGGGTGAGCAGAGCCGCGTGCCTGGCCAGGATCGGTGCGAACGGACATGACTGATCAGGCGGTCCGGGTGGAGCGGTCGGGGCCGGTCACTACCGTGTTCCTGCACCGCCCTGCCCGGCGCAACGCCGTCGACGGCCCCACCGCGGCCCAGCTTGCCGCGGCCTTCCGCGCGTTCGACGCCGATCCGGGTGCCGCTGTTGCCGTGCTGCACGGGGAGGGCGGCGTCTTCTGCTCCGGCGCCGACCTGACCGCGATTGGCACCGAGCGCGGCAACCGGGTGGCTCCCGACGGTGACGCCCCGATGGGGGTCAGCCGGCTGCGGCTGTCCAAGCCGGTGATCGCCGCGGTATCGGGATACGCGGTGGCGGGCGGACTGGAACTGGCGCTGTGGTGCGATCTGCGGGTCGCCGATGAGACCGCCGTGTTCGGCGTCTTCTGCCGGCGCTGGGGCGTCCCGCTGATTGACGGCGGCACCGTGCGCCTGCCCCGGCTGATCGGCACCGGCCGGGCGATGGACATGATCCTCACCGGGCGCGCCGTGGGCGCTGCCGAGGCGGCCGCGATGGGGCTCGCCAACCGCGTCGTGCCAGCCGGGCAGGCGCTCGCCGCCGCCCAGGAGCTCGCCGCTCAGCTCGCCGCGTTCCCGCAGGTCTGCCTGCGCAGCGATCGCGCCTCGGTGCTGGACGCCGACGGCCTGGATGAGACCGCCGCGCTGGCATCGGAATTCACGCACGGGCGCGCGGCGCTGGACAGCGAGGCAGCCGACGGTGCGGCCCGGTTCGCCGCCGGGGCGGGACGTCACGGGAACTTCGACGCTCCGCTACAGTGACGGCCGTTGGAAGTCTCTTTGCCTGACCAGCTGGTTTCCGACGCCGACCACCTCTCGCTGTCACGGCTGGTGGTTGAGATCGCCTGGCGGATTGACCACGGTCGGGCTGACACGGTGTGGGAGCTGTTCGTGCCCGACGGCGTCCTCAATGCCAGTGGCACACCGCTGGTCGGCCACGATGCCATCAGGAAGTGGGGCCGGGCACGTGTCGCGTCGACGGTGCGGACGAGGCACATCTGTTCAGGCATGCGGTTCACCGACCGTGGCGGCGGCCGGGCGACCGGCAGCACCCTGCTCACGGTGTTCATGCATGACGGCGACGGGCGAGGCCCGGCCGTCCCGGCCGTGGTCGGCGAAGACACCGACGAATTCGTCCGCACCGATGCCGGGTGGCGGTTCGCGTCGCGCACGTTCGGGACCTTGTTCGCCTAAGCCCTTCGCCACTGAGCCGGCCCGCCGCCTCCGCCGGCGGGTCTCGGGAACGCGCACGAGCAGGCCATCGGGAGCGAGCGCGACGGTCAGCGAGGCGGACGCCCCGATGAGTTCCCCGTCGGCCTCGCGCGGCAGTCGCGTACCGGCCGCGATCTCGACCCGCCGGGCCTGGTACCGCTCCAGTACGGCGTCATCGTGGCGGCTCCGGGTCAGCACCCGCCAGGCCACCCGGGGCCACCCGAACGGCCCGGCAGGCGCGAGGATCCCCACGTCGAGCAGGCCGTCGTCGGGCCTGGCATCCGGGAGCAGGACGAAGCCGCCGGGCAGCAGGCCGACGTTCCCCACCACGACGCTCCGGGCGTAGCGGTCCATGGGGTCGCCACCGTCGAGGCGTATCTCGAAGTGAACAGGCGCTCCGCCCAGCCGCCTTACTCCGCTCGCGGCGTAGCCCAGCCAGCCGGCCGCTCCCTTCAGGCCGGCCGCGGTGCCGCCTACCACCGCGGCATCCAAGCCGATGCCTGCCATCGCGGCGAAGGTGATGCCCTCGGCGACCGCGAGGTCAATCCGCCGCTGATGCTGGCCGAAGCCGACGGCGAGAGCCGGACCGAGGGAGGACGGTATGCCCAGCGCGTACGCCA
>Ga0187815_10001006_pt1 | contig 13422 bp, 14 predicted proteins | sample NC_S_5_FD_132962 | JGI IMG/M metagenome (GOLD analysis project Ga0187815, IMG submission 132962) | Wetland sediment microbial communities from Neuse River Estuary, North Carolina, USA - ASW-S_5 | ecosystem: Environmental > Aquatic > Freshwater > Wetlands > Sediment | place: USA: North Carolina...
CCGGGACCACCATCGAACCCCAGCGTACCGGCGCCGGCCGATGAAGGTGTCGCCGGCGGTCAAGTCTCCGGACCCCGGGTCGCCGCGGCATGGAGGTCCCTGGTCTCGATCACCCACCGGTCGAACCCGAATCCGCTCGAACCCGCAACGTGACGGACCGTGCGCCCCCGACGATGACACCCGGGCTTGCGCACCGAATCCGGGTGCCCTGTACCCCGACGAACTCCGAGCAAGGAGTAGGTCGCCTTCCAAGGGTCGGCCCAAGGCTCGTCGTGATCAGGGTGTCCAGTGACCCGCCGTGAGACCCTCGATTCCAACAGAACTCGCGGGATGCCGACGCCGTCGATGAGGACCTTCCGGAGCCGCACCTCCGTACCTCCGCCCGAGCGAGAGGCCTAAGAGCGCCCTCGCCCCTGAATGGTGCGGTATCCGCGATGGACCGCAACGTCTACTCCGTCCGATCGTTCGTGGACCCGGACTACGAGGCCGAGGCTCGCATCGACTTCGAGGTCGACCCCGAGTTCGCACACACGGCCGAAGAGATCCGCCACTGGACCGAGGCCGGAGCCGCCGTGCCGGGACGGCTCAACCTCAAGTTCGTCGTCGAGGACCGCAGCTCAAACGCGGTGGTTGCCTACGGTGCCCTCCAGCATTCCGGATCCAGCTACCACCCCCAAAAGTTCTGGGTCGGTCTCGGAGTCGAGATCGCCCATCGACACCAGGGGATCGGAAAGGAGCTCTACGCGCTGCTCGAGCGGGAGGCCGTCGCGCGAAGCGTGCTGTGCTTGTGGAGCAGCGCTCGGGACGACGACACGCGAAGCGTCCGATTCCTCGCCCAACAGGGCTTCGTACCCCGCCGAAAAACGTGGCTTTCCCGCCTGGACGTCGCCACCGCGAACCTGGGGGGGGTTCCGGACCGGTCGAAGGCTCTGAGCGACCGAGGAATCCGGTTCTCGACCGTCCAGGAGGAGGGAGCGGCCGATCCGCAGGTTCGAAAGGGTCTCTACCGCCTCTCTACGCTCGCCGCCGCGGACATACCTCGGCTCGGGGAGTTCACTCCGGTCACGTTCGAGGAGTTCGCGGCGTTCGACCTAGACGGTCCGGGATCCATCCCCGAAGGAACGTTCGTCGCTCGCAAGGGCTCGGAGTTCGTGGGAATGAGCTCGCTCGAACGCGAGAAGGCCCGACCCGATACGCTCCTCGTGGGGTTCACGGGCACACATCCCGAATACCGGGGCCTCGGCATCGCGTCGGAGCTCAAGCGTAGGGCGGTTGTGTTCGCTCGAGACCGCGGATATCGGTACCTCGTGACCGCCAACGACTCCCTCAATCGACCGATCTGGGCCATCAACGAGAGGCTGGGCTTTCGCCAGCAAGTAACTTGGGTCCAGGCAGAGAAGACCTTCGCGCCGGCAGTCCCCCAACGAGGGTAGTCAGCAACCGGTCCTCTCGTTGAAGGTTGTGCCGCCGCTGCGGTATCCCGGATTTGCTTCAGGGACCTTAATGCTCGTCGCACTTCGCGGTGGACGCTTCTCCCACGTAGACTTCGCCGCCGTTTCGGACGGGTGGATCGGAATCTGCCCGCCTGTCGCCGGTCAAATCCGGTTCTCGCGTCGCACCGCCTGGGATAGGAACCACTTGCCATCCGTGGTTATGGTGAACCGATTGGTCACCATGCGACTCCGAGTCCACGCGTACCGGGGTTCCGTGAGTTCGCGCGCGTATCCGTTGCCCACCAGCACTGTGATCGCCCGATTCGTGTCCGCCTTCGTGATCAAGGGGAAGCCTCGCCGGGTGAGGATCTGCTGGAGCTCATCCTCCTCGAGGCCCGGGACGTCGGGCTCCTCCATCTCGTCGCGGTTGAGGTGCTTCAGAACCTCGATCAACACGCTTCGAAGGTTCTGGGCAGCTTCTTCGGGCGGGGCGAGCACGACGGCGGGTGCGTCGAAAAGGGGAGATGAACCTATTCTTCCAGTGGGCGGCTAGCTTCTTGGCGGGCGTCCCGCGTCCCGACGCACTCGGACCGCCGGCACGATCCGGTCGCCGGGGGTGCGCCCACCTACCGCGAGGCGTTCGACCGGAGGCGGTTCTTGAGACTTCGGACCGAAGGCAAGGAACGCAGCTAGGGATGGGGTTCCTGGAACGCGTGCCGGGGGAGATTCGGGCCCTGCGGAACGGGGATGGTGTCCACCCCGAGGTGACAGTGGCGCGCCGTTGGGCCGATCGGACTCGAATCTTCCACCGCAACCCATCGAGCGACGGAACTCTGACGCGTACCTACCCGCCGCGTCGGGCTGTGTTCTCGGCCACACGCGCTTTCACGATGCGTCGGACCAGGTCGGCGGGCAAGGGGCGTTCGAGAGTGAAGCGGAGGGTGCCTTTTCCTGATGCGAACGGCTTGAGTTCGACCGCGAAATCCTGACGTATTCGGGCACTCCCTCCCGTGAAGAAGCTCAAGTGATCTTTGAATGCAGCGTAGTAGACGAGCATCCCACTCTGGCGAAACGCTGGCATCCGATAGCTGATGACCTCCTCGGCGAGCGGGGCTGCCGCCTTGATGGACCTACGCAGTCGCTGAAGAGCGGCGCGATATCCGGGCTCGAGACGTGCCAGATAGTCGTCTACCGTCTTCGGGGGCCTGACCCGCTTGGCGGCCATCGGCGTCCGATCGGGGGAGGGGACAATAAGGGGTTCGCTTCGCTTTCCCCTCACGTCCGCGCGCCGGGGAATCTCTTCGCAGCAGAGCTCTTCCTATTGGATACGCGGCGGACCCTTGCGGGCAGAAGTTTGGAGGCTCATCGGGGTCGGTTCGAACGGAGCTCGGACCGCGAATCGGTGACGGTCCAATCACCCGAGGTCCTGAGCCGTTTGCGGGGAAGACTCGGCTCGGGTGACCGGTCGACCGCCCACAAGGTCTTGCGGGACGCGCCGGGAGGGCTCACCGGATACATGCCATCGTACCCGTGGCCAGGTACCGATACAACTATGGGGTAGAGCCGTTAGCCCCGCGCATGCCACAGTACGCCTTGATCGGATCCCACCCGCCGAGCGGTTGCCCGATGAACAGCAAGGGCGCTCGCGAGGCCGCCATGAAGGCCTACGACTCGCTCGAGCAGATCTCCAAGAATCATCGCGTCAAGGTGATTTCGGATATTCACCTCGATCCCAACCACCTCGCGTTCATGCTGTTCGAGGCGCCCAGCGCTGAGGCTGTCCGCGACGTTGCGCTCGAAACCGGGCTCATCCGCTTCCTGGACCTCAACCTCCACTTGGTGACGCCGATCCCTGAGCTGCTCAAGAAAGCCGGCGACATGCCGACGATCTACCCTTAGTCAGAACCTCCAGGTCGGAACCGCTGCGGGAGCGTCCCACGTCCCCGACGGCGCTCGAGTGCCTTCCCCACGGCGACGAGGGACCCCCTCGGACCAAGGACGCGTCCCACACGGTCGCGATCGAGGATCGTGCGCTTCCCGAGGGGCCCGTGGGCCCCCGACGCCCTCAGAGGTCGGGCGGGTCGGCCCCGTGAGACCGATTCCCCCGAGCCGCTCCCGTAAGGTCCGGCTTCGACCGCGCTCTAGGGCACCACGGGCTGTAGTTTCAGCCCTGCTTCAGTAGACACGTCTCGGGTCAACCGAACAGGGGCGCCACGTACGCCGGGGCCAGTCCGCTCGACCCGAAGGCACTAACGTCTGCTCTTGGACGTCTTTGGTGGGAGCTTCGAGGCGTAGGCCAACGATCGATCCACCCACTCACGTCCCCGGGATCGACTGGCGAGGATGGACTTGGGGATGACCATGTACTCGGTCATCGCGCGCCCAGGCATCGGCTCGAACGGCCTGAAGCCAGGGTCTTCCCTCGCAGCCATGCGATCCACTTCCGAAAGCCTGACAAAAAGGCCCTCGCCGAAGACGCCAAAGAACATGTTGCCGTTCACGAAGGCTGCAGGCTGTCCAAAGACCTTCTTCGACGTGATTCCCGCCCTCCCCGACACCAAGTCCTCGAACTGCTTGGAGGCGCTTGCGGATGCGGAAGGGAGTCTCATCGGCACGGTCCGATACGGGGAACCAACCGGGAGGTCTTCAATCCTTGGAACGTAAGAGCGCTCACCAGGAAGGCCGAGAATTGCAGCGTTTTGTTGACATGAATCCTTCCCGGGTGATTCGATCCGTGGGGCTCGGGGAGGAGTTCACGGCGCGGGAATCGTTCCCGTCCCGCAAGCTTCGAGCGGGGGACCCATAGTTCCATAACCCTCCCAGCGCCTCGATTCGTCGATGGCGGCGCAGTTCTGCGTAGGATGTGGAACCTCGATCCCCTCCGATGCCCAATTCTGTTCGAAATGCGGGAGACCCGTGACCGGGGTGTCGGCGGCGACAGGATCGACCAGTCCCGCCGCCTCCGGCGTACCCGGTGGCGGAGTCACTGGCGGCCCTCCCCTTGCAACGGCGTCGTCAACGCCCTCCCCGTCGACCGCGGTCGCGTCCGCTTCCGGGTTGAGCGAGCTCCTTGGATTGCGTGGACACGCGAACTTCCTTGTCCAGCACCAAATGCTGTCGCTCGGACACAGCTACCGGGTCATGGATGCGAGCAAGAATCACCTCTTTACCGTCCGAGGCGACACCGGGCAGAATCTGACCAGCAACGCGCTGGGGAGCCTGATGGGCGGATCCGATTCCTATCTGGGACGGATGGCGTCCCGCAGCGTGAACATGACGTATTCGTTGGTGAACCCCCAGGGGTCAGTCCTCGGGTCGATTCGGAAGGAAGGCGGTGCTAACCGCTCCCAGTTCACGTTGGTGGATTCGGTGGGCCAACCGTGCGTTCTCGTGACCCTGGAACGGGGGCTGATGGGCGGGATTACCGCGGCCGCAGTGTCTCCCGATGGTCGGCCGATGCTCCAAACAGGGGGCAACCTGCTCCGTCACAACTTCATGATCAAGGATCCGGGGGGAAAGGACCTCGCGAAGGTCCACGAGGCGTGGGTCGCCGTGCGGGACACGTACAACATCGACATGCTCGGAAGCATCGACCCTCTCTATCCCCTCGTCTTCACTATTCTCATCGATTTCGAGAAGGTCAAATAGGCGGAGTTCCGCGACTCTGCCTGCGAACGGCGCCCTACCGAACGTGACCCCCGGTCGAATCGGAACCGCCCGGTTTCGAGCGTCCGGGGGGCCCTCAGATTCGGGCTAACCTTCCGTCGCCTAGGACTCCCGATGGATGCATCGACGGGCGTGCGCCGGGCTTGCATCAGCGAGGGCACCCCTGACTCTGAACGACAAAGAAGATCCATGGCACCGCCGCGCGGACGAAGTCGGCCGCGGCGACGCCGCGAAGGAGTTCGCCGAAAGAGGGCCGGGTTTCGCAGCGGCTCCGTCGCCGGAAGGCGACCCGTCAGGACGATTGTCGAAGGGCAGAGCGGGGGGGCTCGGAAACGATCACCGTTTCACGACCCCACTAGCCTCGTTAAGCCATTCGGGGAGCTCCGCGGGAGGAGGATAGCAGATGCTCGCGTTGGCTGACTGCGCCGTGGTGGTCAAGGATGCAGCGGAAGCCGCTCGATGGTGGAACGAGAAGCTGGGATTTGCCGTGCACACGGTGGGGAACGGCGGTCACGCGGTGATGGTGGCCCCTCCGGGGGACCGGTTCGTCCTCCACCTCTGCGAAGGGTTCGAGGCAGTCCAACCCGGGAACTCCGGTATCGCCTTCGTAACGGACGATCTTGAAGGAATGGTCACGAGGATGACGGCATCCGGGGTAGATTTCCCCGAGCCCATGAGGAAGGAGTCGTGGGGGGGAATGGCCAAGTTCTCGGACCCGGACGGAAACATCTACTGGCTCATGGGCGCCCCGACCGCCTTCATCCGTACGGAGACCCGGCGTAGGGCCCCGCCCTCGGGCCGACCCCGCTCGCCAACGAGTCGTCGCAAGGTTTCCCCTCGCACGGGGCGCAGTCCTCGCCGATGAGACGGCAGATTGCCATCCCTCCCTATACTCGACTTGCGTTGATGCGTTGGCTCAAGCCCGGCGGTCGGCGACCCCCGGGCAGCCTAGAGGCTTAGCGAGCTGGCCCCGCGGTTTGCCGCACCACTCGACCCCAGCACAGTGATCGTGTGAATCAATGGCCCCTACCGCGCGTTCCGCCGAGATCGATGCGGTGCGGTTCGGGCTTGCGGAGACCGCCGCTCCGGCGATTTGACCGCAAGGATCCTGGCGGGGATGACACCCAGGGAACGTTGTTCGGTGAGCGTCTTTGGCGGGGTCTTTGCCTCGTCAACCTCGATGCCGATCTTCTTGAAACCGGCTCTTCGGAGAAGGTTTTTCATGGTCGTGACGGAGATCGCCCCGGAAGAACAGGAGGACCACAGCGCCGGATCCGAGCGTTCTCGCTTCGTGAACGGACGCGTGGCCACCACATCCGAGACTGCGAGCCGGCCTCCGGCTCGCAACACCCGAAAGGCCTCGCGATAGACCGCGCCCTTGTCCGAAGCAAGATTGATCACGCAGTTCGAAACGATCACGTCCACCGATGCGTCGGCGACGGGGAGGTGCTCGATCTCCCCGAGCCGGAATTCGACGTTGCGGTAGCCGCCCGACTGTGCGTTGGCCCGGGCCCTCGCCAGCATCTCGGGCGTCATGTCGACCCCGATGACCCGGCCCCGGGGACCTACCTTCTTGGCGGCGAGGAAGCAATCGATCCCTGCCCCGCTACCCAGGTCGAGAACCACCTCTCCCGACGTGAGGGAAAGGAGCGCGGTCGGGTTCCCGCATCCTAGCCCGAGGTTAGCCCCCGCGGGAAGGCCCGCAAGCTCCTCGGAAGTGTACCCCAGTTCGAGCGAAGCGTCCGAGCCCGAGCAACAGGAGATCTCGCCCGACGCCGAAGTACAACACCCTCCCCCGGACGCGATCTGCCCGTACCGATCACGAACCTGCTTCTCGAGCAGGCCCGCTTTCGGTCCCTTCACCAGCGCGCTCGTCACGGAATCGGTCCCCCCCATTCCTTGTCCAAACGGTAGTACATCCACTTCCCCTTCCGCCGGGCGCCCACGAGCCCCGACTCCACGAGAGCGGTCATGTGGTGACTTACGGTCGCGTGGCTCAATCCGGTCGCCGCCTGGATCTCGCACGCGCAGAGTTCCCCGCTACGCTTCAAGAGGGCGAGGGCGAGGAGCCGCTGTTCGTTCGCGAGCGCCTTGACCCGGCGTAGAGCCTGAGGGAATCGTGGAGAGCGCACGATCTGCTGGGCGAGTCCCCGGTATTGCTGAACACAGCAAGAGGCCTCCTCGCCGGTGAGTCTCTCGAGCCGTTCTCCGAGGGCGGAATCGACCTTGGCGCTCGAAGTCATGTCGACCACAATCTACATGAGTATATGTAGACTGCGGTCTACATGGGCCGGCCATTGTCGATGCCTGGTTCTTCGCCAGGAGACGATCCGTCCACATCCTTCCTGGGGGAAGAACCGCTGTCGTTCGACCGTTCCATGACCGACCGTGAGGGAGGTTCCAGCTCCCATGGCCGCCGACCGCCCGATCGATGGCCCCCGATCGTCCGCCCTAGCCTCGGCGAACGTCATCGACTCCCCCGAAGGCCGGGTCACTGTGGACGCGAGATCTCCGCCTTCACGACCTCGGAGTAGAGGAATTCGTCCGGAGGGCGCTCTTTCCGTTGGCGGGCCTCCGATTCTGCCACCCGGAGCTCGGCTCGGCGGATCTTGCCGCTGAGCGTCTTCGGGAGCTCGGCGCAGAACTCGATGATCCGCGGGATCTTGTACGGCGCCAGCTTCGTCCGGCAGAAGACGAAGATGTCCCGAGCCAGCTCCGGGGAGGGGGCCTGCCCGGGTCGCAGGATGACGAACGCCTTTACGAGCGACCCGCGAATCGGGTCCGGACTCCCTACAACGGCGGCCTCGGCCACGGATGGGTGCTCGGTGAGAGCGCTTTCGACCTCGAAGGGGCCTATGCGGTAGTCCGACGATTTGATCACGTCGTCCGCCCGTCCGACGAACCAGAAGCGCCCGTCGGGGTCCCGGTACGCGCGGTCTCCCGTGAAGTACCACTCCCCGAGGAATGCTTTGGCCATGACTTCGGGGGACGCTCCGAGGTACCCCGCAAACAGGCCAGGGGGCCGAGGCTGAAGATGGACCCCAATGTTCCCTTCCTTCCCAGGATCGGTCTCAACTCCGTGCTCGTCCACGACCCGCACGTCGTAGAGGAACGAGGGCCACCCGACGGACCCCGCCTTGATCTCACGACCCGGAAGGTTACCGACCATCAGGGTCGATTCGGTCTGGCCGTATCCGTCCCTCAGCGTCACACCCGTTCCCTTCCGCCAAGCGTCGATCACCTCGGGATTCAACGGTTCGCCGGCACTGACGCATTCGCGGAAGCGGAAATGGTACTTCGAAAGGTCCTCGAGGATGAACATGCGCCAGACCGTCGGGGGTGCACAGAACGTCGTCACCCCGTGGTCCTGTAGGGCCTCCAGCTGGCGGGGGGCGTCGAACCGACCGGAGTAATGATACGCGAAGGACGTCGCTCCCACGTTCCAGGGTGCGAAGAAGGAGCTCCAGGCGAACTTGGCCCACCCGGCCTGACTGATGTTCGCGTGGACGTCGCCGGGCCTCACACCGATCCAGGCCGATGTGGTCAGATGGCCGATCGGATAGCTCGCATGGGTATGGACGACCACCTTCGGATGCCCGGTCGTTCCGGAGGTGAAGAACAGGAACAGAGGATCGCCGGATTGGGTCGCGGCGGAGGAAGCGTCCGGAGGCTCGGTCTGGCGCTCGTCCACCCCGGTCCAGCCGGGGCGTTCGCCGTCGACGATGAGCTTGATAGGGATCGGCTGGCCGAGAGACATCTCGGCCCAGTCGATCTTCTTGGCGCTCACCGGATCGGCGATCACTGCGCTGGGTCGGATCTGACGGAACCGGTATTCGATATCCGAAGCGGTAAGGATGGTGGCGGCAGGGACGAGAACGAACCCCCCTTTGATCGCCGCATAGTAGCTGAACCAGACTTCAGGGTAGACGGGTAGCATCACAAAGACCGTCTGCTTCTCCTTGAGCCCGAGCCTCCGTAGTAAGTTCAGGAAACGGTTCCCCGACTCGACGAACGTTCGGTAACTTAGGCGTAGTTCGTGACCGCGATCGTCAGCCCACACCAGAGCCTGCCGGTCCGGAGTTCTTCGTACGTGCCGGCCTTCGAATACTTCGGCAGCCCAATTGAACTTCTCGGGGACCCCTATCGCACTGCGACCGAGGGTGTCGAGATCTCCGCGTTCCACGAGGTCGAAGGCGTCCAGAAGGGCGGTCATGGTCGGCGGGATGCAAACGATCGATTCTCTCTACATACGGGTTGCTCACTGTGCTGCCCTAGCACGTCGATCGGCCGCGGAGGGTAGGTCCGCAGACGTCCGCGGGTCCAGACGAACCATGGCCGCTCCCCAGCGTGAGATACTCGAGCTAGGCGTGGACGCGATCGGACAAGTCCCAGAAGGGCCCCGGGCTGTTCCTTCTCGCAGAGCTAGGGCCAGATCGGTTCAGCTACCGTGTCACCCTCGCGCGGTGCGTCCTACCGCTGCCGGCCACCGTCAGCGATGATGAGACCGAAGGGGCCTCTTCGGGCCTTCAAACGTGGGAACCGTAGACCGTCATCGTCTCGCCCGATGAGGATGGCTCTGAGCCCACGGAAGGGCACAAACCTCCGCTGGGCACGCGCTCACGGGGGCGTTGGCCACCGGGCATGGGCCGCCTGATAGGCGTCCCCGGTGAGGCGCCAATCCCCAAGATTGACTCCGAACCACCCCAACGGGACCTCACGCAGACGACCGTACCTTCTCCGATCAATGTCGAATGCCGGATAGCTAGGTTCGATAGCACCCAACGAAGGCCCCCCGTCTGGCGGCGGGCGATTCCCAAGAATCGCAGCTCGTGGGTCAGAAAGCTCCGGGCCCCTGACGCTCGATGAACTCCGCCAGTCCGGTCCAATTGCGGCGATTCGCGTATCGGATCAGATGACCGGGATGAAAGTACAGGCCAGCGAGCTCAGGTCGATCGGACGGAGGGACCAGGTCGCTTTCGAAACGCACTGCGGGGGCCCCGCCCTGGAACGGCTGGTTACACCCAAAGCAGAACGCCCCGTTGGGTGCCATCGCCGCACGCTTCGTAAGCATAGGCTGACGTCGAAGGACAATCGTACTACAAATCCGCTCTCCCGTCCCGCATAATGCGCAGCGCGGCAAGGTAAGCAACCGTGTTTGAGCGCGACGGTCGTAGTCGATTTGTGTTCAGGACGGCCGCACCCAGACCGAACTCTCCGTTCGTGCCCGGGGGCCCCGGCGTCCGACGATGCTACCGACGGCCGGGCCTTTTGCTTCCCTGAGGTCGGCAGAAACTGAATAGGGTAGGGAATCTCGAGTCCCATGAGAATCGGAGCTTCTTGGCCGGACGGGCGGAACCGTTAGAGGAGACGGGATCTGGCCCGGCCAGGGAGGAACCTTTGGCCACCGGTGGCGACGGCAACGACCTACGGCCTCCGGGATTCCCCGATTGCGGCGACGCGGTAGGTTTGGAGGTCGCCGGCTAAGGGCGTTCGCGAGGACCCATGCAGAACGCGGCCAGGGGCAGCAGGGTCCCCCTGCTCCTTGGAAGTGGCACGAATCGAGCGTAGGTGCCCGATAACCTGCGGGAACTTCGCAGACGCACCGCCTCCGGACGCTCGCCGCTCCTCCTCCACCCATCCGTTGAAGGTCTTGAACGGGTCGAGTTGCATGCGCTGCGTCGAAGAAGGGCTCGCTCCAGAGGAGCTCCGCCTCCTCATTCAAACCCCAAGGGCCTGGTTCACCCGATAGGGGGACTCGGCATGGCCGGCCCGATCGCGCCCCGTATCACCAGGTCGCGTCACCGGACCACCCTCCCTTGTTCTGACTAGCATCCGACGCAGGGGTTGGGTCACACCGATTTCGAATCCGGCTACACGGGGAGCGTCCCGGCATCCACGCGAACGTTTCCAGTCTCGGGATCGACCAAGAAGACAACGAGTCCGAGGCGGTCTAAGGCCACCTTCCGGTCCTTGACCAGCTGTTCGTCCACCGAATCGCCCGGCAACGCTATCGCGGAATAGTGCCCGCGAGACAATGACCTCATCATCAGCACGATCGCACGGGCCAGGTGCCCTTCCTTCTGCGTCCGAGAGAACTCCTGCCCGAAACGGGCGGCGTTGGGTTGGCTGCAGACCTGTCCCTTGGCTTCGACAATGAGCGGCGTTCCGCTCCGGGACTCCATCACGAGATCATGCCCCCGGCTCAGAACCGTGGGCGCTCTCTCCTTCGTAACGAATCCGCGCCCGTGGAGGTAGCGCTCTACGGCGTTGACCACCTCCATCTCAGTCAACATACCGACACTCAGAACGCAGGAAGGTGAGAGTAGTTTGCGGTTCTCGTCAAATGGCAGGTTCGAACGAGGGGGGGCTCGACCCCAGCCACCTCCGTTGAAACCGTGCCTCTGCGGGGGGCCGGCTCATCCCTCGGGAATGCGAATCTGTCAAGGGGGGTAAAGTCGGCTTGACGTATCATAGAAGAGCCTACCCTTGGACCGTAGTATCATGTTCTTTGCGAAAGGCATGCCGAGAGGTAGACGCGCCGCGTCGTTGATGGCTTCCTGGATCGTAGTAGCGGTCGCCGCGGCGACTCTGCTCCCTGCCTTTGCGAGCTTTGCCGGGACAGCACTGCCGGCGAGGTCCCTCGCCGGGGGCTCAGATTCGGCTGCGGGGACGCTTCATGGCCTCCCCGCCTCACCATCGTCTCACGCGGCGTCGGTCCCCGTTTCAGGACCTGATTCGGTCTCTGGCCATCCCGATTCGACGCCCCTGCTCGCGCAACTTCGTGGGATCTCTGTGGCGGGCATGGACGGACTCCCCTTTGCAGGGTTAACTGCATTCCCGCGCTCGCCTGGGGGCACCGCGGCCCCCTTCCTCCCGCCCTCGTACGGAACGGCGGTCGACTATCTCTCCGCCAACGCGGCTGCCCTTTCCTTGTCGGACAACTATTCCGGGGGAGGTTGGAGCCCGTGGTTTGTGGTGGCCTTCGCGAACGACAACACAACGCTCTTGGGGTTGCCCACCGGCAGCACCACGTGCCCGGTCACCTGGATCGAACCGCAGCCCACCAACGGCCACCTGATCTTCCCACCGACGTCCCCCTCCGCCGCTCCAGGAACCTCGGCGGGTTGGGGTTTCATCATGAGCCAGGCCTCGGGGTCCTCGTTGTTGTTTGATGTGGTCGTCAACGGTACCGCTACGTTGATCCTGACACTGCCGACCAAATGTTTCAATCTCCCGTCCAACCAGGCCGTTCCGGGTGGGGTCATCAACTCCACGATGGCCGCCGCCGTCGCGGACAGTGTGGGAGGGAGCAGCTTCCTTACTCAGTTCTCTAATGCGAACCGAACCTACGAGCTCGTCTCGAACAGCACGAACACATTCGCCCCGAACCTCTGGGGCGTCGTGTACAGCACCCCGGGTTGCGAGGACAACCAAGAGAGTACTTTCCAGGCGATCGTGAACTCACTCAACGGCAGCGTGGTGGCCACCAACAACTCCACCTCGGGCTGCACGTACCCCGTGGACTTCAGCGAGACCGGCCTGGCCAATGGGACCAACTGGGCCGTGACCATCAACGGTAGTTCCCGCTTCGCGGTTGCACCGAGCGCTGTCGATTCCGAGCTTCTGGACGGTTCTTACTCGTACAACATCAGTGCTCCGAGCGGATACCGGTCGATCCCCTCCTCAGGTCACTTCAACGTGAGCGGGGCGGCTGTGCACATCGCGGTCGACTTCGCTCTTCTGCCCAGCAACTACACGGTGACGTTCACCGAGCTCGGCGTTCCGAACGGATCGGCGCTCTGGGGCGTGGGACTGAAGAACTCGACCGGGAACTTCACGTTCGGGGTCTCGAACGGAGGGACCTCCGTCAGCTTCGCGGAGCAGAACGGCACGTACAACTACTCGATCAGCGTCCAGATGGGCGGTTGGGCCTCGTTACCGCCGTTCGGTTCTGTCACGGTCGCCGGACTGAATGTGACCGTTTCCCTCGCCTTCGTCCCAGGGTACAACGTTACGTTCCTCGAGACCGGCCTACCGTCCGGGACGCCCTGGTCGGTGAACCTGAACGGATCAATGTTCGGAAACTCAGGTACCGAGATCAACTTCACCGAGCCGAACGGCACCTATCCGTTCATGGTGAACGGGCCCGTGGGTTTCGCCCCAGCGCCCGCGACGGGTAGCGTGGTCGTGAACGGAACGCCGGTCGTCCAGCCGATCGCCTTCACGCTTCCGGGAGGGTTCTACACCCTAACGTTCACGGAGCGTGGGCTCCCGACCGGGCCGGGTGCGCCGGGATGGGGGGTCAACCTGAGGAACTCGACCG